>Ga0209012_1000549_pt1 | contig 51328 bp, 56 predicted proteins | sample RS3BMetagenome_FD_184735 | JGI IMG/M metagenome (GOLD analysis project Ga0209012, IMG submission 184735) | Ferric oxide microbial mat and aquatic microbial communities from Rainbow Spring, Yellowstone National Park, USA - RS3B (SPAdes) (version 3) ... | reverse complement strand
ACCATAATTTAACGCTGAAAGACCGTGTTTTTCACTGTCCCTGTTGCGGTTTCACTCTGGATAGGGACCTTAACGCCTCCTCGGTTCTCCTGAAAAGGTCAGGGTGGGTGCCATCCGATGTGCCTGCAGTTGAGCTTCGCCCAATACCTCCCCTACCCTCCTTAGGGTTAAAGAGGAGGCAAGGTGAAGTGATGATTCAGGAAGCTCCCGCCTTCAGGCGGGGGTAGCTCACAGCGGTTACGATGACCGATTTCTTCTGCTTACCGTGACTTTGGTGTTCCTACCTGTGCTGAGTGAACTACGACTTGTAGCTGTCATGTGCGGCCTATCGTGAGCCTGTGAACCGTGGGAAGGGATAAAGGTAATACGTAACCCAACATGGAATCAATGGTCATGGGCATAGTCTACGTCCTAGGTCCAGGGGGACAGTACAACCATCTGATAGTGCGCAGGATTGCCGAGCTCAACCAGTCAGCACGGCTGAGGTCCATGGTCACGCCCATTTCTGAACTTCAAGATGGCACATGCGTGATAATCGGAGGCGGACCAGGCAGGATTGCGCTTGGTGGTCCGGTGTCAAACAACATAGAAGGTATACTAAGAAAGGGATCCCTACCTGTGCTTGGAATATGCTACGGTCACCAACTCATCGCGCATATACTCGGCGGTAAGGTGGTCGAAGCTCGTAAACCCGAGTTTGGGCCGGCGACGCTTGAGGTGCTTGTTCACGACACGCTTTTTGAAGGCCTTCCGGAACACTTCAGGGTGTGGATGAGTCACAACGACGAAGTGGGCATGCTGCCACCGCGGTTTGTTCAGCTTGCGCGTTCAGAGGACTGCGAGTTTCAGGCGATGAAAGATGCCCAAGGCGGGATTTATGGCATACAGTTTCATGTCGAGGTGGAGCATACGGAGCACGGGAGGGAGATCCTTCTGAATTTTATAACGGCATCCAGAAGGTAGCAATTCTTATTTTGGGGCCAGAGGGTTGAGCACACGGTACGCAATGGTGAACATACTTGTTACAATAAAGCAATGCGTTGATGTGGATTCGGTCAGACCCGACCGATCAACCGGTCTGATCGCCTTACAAAATTCGCAGAAAAAGTTCAACGACTTTGACAAGAATGCGCTTGAGGAGGCGATAAGAATCAGAGAAAAGGTAGGCGGAAAGGTAACGGTGCTCTCGGTTGGCGAACCAACCGTTAAGGAGGTCCTCAAGGAAGCGCTGTCGATCGGAGCTGACGAAGCTTTCTATGTAAGCGATCCTGCGGTCAAGGAATTCGATAGTAGGGCGGTTGCGCTGGTCGTCTCGAGGTTTTACAGGAAGGCTGGGCCCTTCGACCTGATCCTGATGGGAGACGGAAGCGTGGACCACTACTCTATGCAGGTGGGTCCCAGAGTGGCTGAGCTTCTCGGGCTTCCAGATGTTACCTACGTGAGGAAGCTTGAAATGAAGGGAAGTTCCGTTCTTGTTGAAAGGGATTTTGAGGATGGCTACTATGTTACGGAAGTCCGGTTGCCTGCGGTGATAACCGTAGCTCAGGAGATAAACCAGCCGAGACTGCCCACATTGAGGTCGATTCTTTCCGCCTCAAAGAGAGAGATAAAGTTGGTCCCGTTGGGTGACCTCACGACCACGGCGGCCGAGCTCATGCCGGTCGTGAAAATCGTCGAAACACACGCTCCTAAGGTGGAAAGGAGGAAGACGATGATAGACGCAACCAACGCCGAACAGGCTGCGGTAGAGCTGGTAAGAAGTCTTCAGAAGGAGGGGGTGATTTGAGTGGTAAGTTTTGTCTGCGTTTCAGATCAGACTGAGCTGCTGCCCGAGGTTGTGACTTACTCACGTTCTCTTGTGCCTGGCACGCGTGTTCTCGCTGTTCTGTTTTCTTCCCTAGAAGATGAGCGGGCAGCTGAACTAACGGAATATGGAATTGACACGCTCTTTATCGCCGGGGTAAGCAGTCAGAAGCTCAGTTCTGCGTCTGCCGCATCCCTCATCGCACAGGTTCTACCGGGAGACACCGAGGCGGTAGTATTTGCCTCGACAAAGTTCTCGAAGGAAGTTGCTGCAAGGCTTGGAGGAAAACTCGACGCACCCTTCCTGACTGAATGCAGATCGGTTGAGCTCACTACTGGTGGAGCTGTCGTGTCAAGAATGGTTCTCAGCGGAAACGGTATCGCCAAGGAAGAGATTCTCAAAAAGCCATTTATCGTGACACTTGTCAGGGGACTTTCTGAGCCCCTGAAGCTTGAAAAACGCGGGACCATAAAGAGACTCGAGCCGTCTGAGGAGTCGGGTATGGCGACATTGGAGATCAGGCAGAAGGGAGGTTCGGAAGTTAAGCTAGAAGAAGCGCAAAGGATAGTCGCGGTGGGAAGGGGAATCCAGAAGAAGGAGGACCTAGCAATGGTTGAGCGCCTCGCGAAGTTACTTGACGCCTCGATCGGATGCACAAGGCCCATCGCGGCGGACCTGGGATGGCTTTCGGATGACCAGTGGATTGGCCTTTCAGGTCACAAGGTTAAACCCAAGCTCTATGTGGCACTCGGGATAAGCGGACAGGTGCAGCATATTGCGGGTATGAGAGACTCAAAGGTGGTGGTTGCCGTCAATAAAGACCAGAATGCTCCAATATTTGCCAATTCTGATTACTGCATCGTGGGAGACCTTTACAAATTTGTTCCGGAATTCATAAAGGCGCTAGAAGGAAGGGGGGCGAAGTAGACGCAAGGCGTCCGAAGGGTTCAGGCCGCGATCCTTCTTGCCATTCCTTTCGTGATCGGCTTTGCCCTGTTTGCCTATCCCGCCGTGCCCTCTGGATGCATTAGTACTTGTGAAATCAGGCACCCTTACAGGGTGTACGGTATTATGACCCTTGCTGTGACCGCTTTAGGGTATACGGCCCTCTATTTTTTAGGGCGAGATAAGAGGAGAACTTGACGGGTGGCCGTCGTGGCTCAGCTCGTCAGTCATGTTGATTGGAACATGCACCTCTCCATAAGACGAACTGTTCTCTCCATGGTTCGGTACGGTGCAACGTCTATCTCATGAGGTAAGGTTCTAGTGATTCTTCTTTGAAAGGTGCCCGGGACACGCGAAAAATTGATATACATGACATATGTGGAAATCCTGAGGCGGGAGGTAGCTCAGTGGTAGAGCGGCCGGCTGTAGAGTGTTCGCGCGTGCAACTGGACTTGTGTCTGAATGAGCACGCGTCAGCCGCCGTCACCGGCGGGTCGTGGGTTCAATTCCCACCCTCCCGACCTCACGCCCAAACTGTGCAAATCGGTAGGCCTCAGTCTGCTTGACGCGTTTGATTACGTGCGGAACACTTTTCTATGATTGCGCGTGTCAGGCTCATGATACTGTCAGATTTTGACCTGAGAAATTATATAACCGGACGGCGTCTTCTTATTGAACCGCTATCGCAGGATACAATACGAGAAAATGGCGTCGACCTGCGCATTGGTAACCAGATAGCGCGACTAAAGCCGTCAGTCAGACTGCTGGACACCATGGGCGCCGTTGATTATTCCGAGTTTTATTCCGTTGAAGAAATCGACGATTCCTTCGAACTTGGCGCGGATGAAAAGATTCTTGTCACCACACTTGAGCGTGTAAGCCTTCCTTCAGATCTTATGGGGTTTGTGCAGCTTCGTTCGTCGTTTGCTCGAGTCGGCCTTCTTCTTCCTCCGACGATCATTGATGCTGGCTTCAGTGGTAACATAACGATTGAAGTTAGAGGAACATCATTTCCGGTTAGGCTATACGAGGGGCAGAGGTTCGCCCACGTGGTGTTTTCAAAGCTCACTACGCCGCTTGAAGTGCCATACTCAGGGAGATACCAGGGCCAGACCGGCGTTACACTACCCAAGTTCAACGATAAACGTAATTAGACCCTGTTCATGTATGTACGAGGAGCTGTGACTTGTCAGAGTTAAGCTGAGGGTGATGAAAAGGTATTTGGAAGAGCTCCACGAGGGAGAGGCAACTTGGTGGTTGTGGGAAGTATAGTATACCTAAAGCACCCTGACGGCAGAATTTTGCTCCAGACGAGAAAAAGTGGGAGGATGAGAGGATACATAGGTTTACCCGGAGGCAAGGTTGAGGAGGGAGAAGGAACAATCCAGGCCGGTATCAGGGAGCTCAAAGAGGAGACAGGCCTGATTGCGAAGCACGCAGATCTGCTTGGGTGCTATTCGGAAGTGAGCTATTTTGAGCGGCGCCTTTCTGGTCATTATGTTCTCTTTGTGCTCGGCGTGGTGAGTTACACAGGTCGTCTTATCAGCGAATCGTCTGAAGGTTCAAATTTCTTTATCGAAGAAAGCAGGGTCAGATCTCTGGGGAAGGTTCTTCCGGATCTCTATTTTGTTCTCGACCGGGTCCGCAATCCACCATTCGTGGACCACCTAACGAGGTACATAGAAAATGGAACTGAGTATGTGTTGACCCGAAATGGTGACAGGTATCCCGCGCACTATTGACTCTCACTGCCACATAACTCACCGTGTGTTCGATGCCGATAGGGAACAAATACTTGCCGAATGTTCAAAGAGACACCTGTTACTTGTGAACTCTGCACTTGATGAGACTGAAGCCAAGTTCTCATTTCACCTCTCCGAGAAGGGCGTGCTTACAAGTGTTGGCTTTGATCCCAAGATACTCAGCCGGGAAGAGGCACAAAAGATTACCGACTTTATTTTGACGTATGAACGCAAGATGGTCGCGATCGGGGAAGTAGGTCTCGACTGGTTCTGGGTGAGAGAGCACTCACGCCGTGAGGAGCAGGAAAGAATATTCCTCCAATTCGTGCATCTTGCGGACAGGCTTGGCAAACCTCTTGTGGTGCATTCGAGGTCTGCAGGCGTTCGCTGCGGGGAACTTTTGCTTTCGCTTGGCTTCAAACGGGTGCTTATGCACGCCTACGACGGGTCGGTCCAAAGAGCAGTCGACTTTGCGAGCAAAGGATTTCTTTTTTCCATACCTCCGTCGTCGATAAGATCAGAGCACAAGAGAAAACTGGTGAAGGCTCTGCCGGTTGACGCCCTTTTGCTTGAATCCGACGCCCCCGCTCTAGGTCCAGTTCAGGGTGAAAGGAACCTTCCCACTAACGTGTTTGTAAGTGCTGATTTCATCCGTTCGGTAAAGGGAGTCGAGCTTGAACATGTCTTGCGGGAAACCTACAGTAATTCGGCCAAGTTCTTTGGGCTCGAATAGCTTAACTCTCGGTACCCGATCTGTTTGATACATGCAGTTTGTGTCCCCGAGGGCTATCTTGGAAAAAGGGGTGTTTCTCCACCGGGAAGTTAGCATCTATGGTCCGACCCAAATCGGGGAGGACAGCACGATTGGTGCTTACACCATAATCGGTCACCCCGTTCGAAGGAACCTTGTCAAGTCGAGAAGTGAGGTCCAGATCGATGAGCTGAGTGCCGGATCCAAAGTGGGAAAGGGATGCGTCATAAGAAGCCAGAACGTGGTCTACGAAGGTGCGGTGATGTCGGACGCTGTTGAGACAGGCCATTATGTCCTCGTCAGGGAAAACACAGTGATAGGTGCGTATACGAAAATCGGAACTTCGAGTATAATCGACGGTGGCGTTGTCGTCGGCGCTTCTGTGAGTATTCAGTCGGGTGTGTACCTACCCCCCGGCTCGGTCGTGGAGGACGGTGTGTTTCTCGGTCCTTACGTCACCGTGACCAACGACCTGTATCCACCATCGCCACATATATCGGCAGTCAGGATAGGAAGCGGCTCTATTGTGGGAGCGAGGGCTGTGTTTATCGCTGGCGTAACAGTCGGAAAACGCGCCGTTGTTGCGGCGGGCTCCGTGGTTACCAAGGATGTCGAGGAGGAAGAGTTCGTCATGGGTGTTCCGGCAAGAAAGATAGGAACACGCGACATGTACGAAGAAAAAAAGTTGAGGTACACTCGGCGCTAGATGCGAACCTGAGCATAAAAAGACTTATACCTTCTTCTGTCGTGCCTGAGGTGAAATATAATGGTAGCCCAGAAGGAGCTTCAACTCAGGCCCGGTCAGGCTGAATACAACCCCTATCAAGTGGCCGTGGAGCAGCTTGAAAGAGCTGCATCCGTGGTCGGTCTGGAGCCAGCCGTGGTCGAGTTTCTCAAATACCCAAAGAGAGTCGTGACAGTTTCGATCCCGGTTAAGATGGATGACGGTTCGGTTAAGGTGTTCACAGGCTACAGGAGCCAGCACAACAACGCTTTAGGTCCGTTCAAAGGAGGAGTCAGATACCACCCGAAGGTTACCCTCGACGAAGTTAAAGCCCTCTCGATGTGGATGACTTGGAAGTGTGCAGTTGCCGGGATTCCCTACGGCGGTGGTAAGGGAGGGGTAATTGTGGACCCCCATGTGCTTTCCCAGGGAGAGCTTGAACGACTTTCAAGAGGTTACTTCTCGGCCATATCAGGCGTAGTTGGGCCATATGAAGATATTCCGGCTCCCGATGTGTACACGGATGCCCAGATAATGGCCTACTTTATGGATGAATACAGCAAGATAAAGGGCCACAACTCTTTCGGCGTGGTTACCGGTAAGCCAATCATTCTCGGTGGTTCGCTCGGGAGGGACACAGCCACCGCACGGGGTCTTTCTTTTGTCGTGGAAGAGGCGGTTAAAAAAATTGGGCTTGATCTGCATAAGTCGACTATAGCAGTTCAGGGCTACGGAAACGCAGGTTCATATGTGCACATGTTTCTCGAACAGCTCGGCGCAAAGGTGGTCGCAGTAAGTGATTCAAAAGGCGGTATATACAATAAGGAGGGCCTGAGTTACAAAGACGTGAGCGCCCATAAGAAGAAAACAGGTTCAGTCATTGGATTCAGGAATTCAAAGGTCATAACAAACGATGATCTTCTCAAGCTTGATGTGGATATTCTGGTTCCCGCGGCGCTTGAAAACCAGATCAACCAGAACAATGCCGCAAGCATAAAGGCTAGCATAGTGGCCGAGGCGGCAAACGGGCCCACTACTCCAGAAGCGGATGACATCCTGTACAAGGAGGGAGTAAGCGTGATCCCTGACATACTTGCGAATTCAGGTGGTGTTACCACTTCCTATTTCGAGTGGGTGCAGAACATTCAGGGCTACTACTGGAGCGAGGAGCATGTAGACCAAGAGCTACGCAGATTCATGGTAAGCGCCTTCAGAAATGTCTGGGATGCAAAGGAAAGGTACAACGTCGACATGCGCCAAGGCGCGTACTCCTTCGCCGTTGAGAGAGTCGTGGAAGCGATGAAGAAGAGGGGCTGGATATAGCCCCTTTTTGGCTTGCGCGGCTTTTAAGTGTCATGGCGCTGACTCGGGTTCCGAGTAAGAATTAAATTGGCAAGTTGCGATAGCATTTTATGCCCTATGTGGTTGAGTGCGTTACAGAAAAATTGGATCTGACAGAAAGCAGAACCCTGATGACTTGGAAGGCCGTCATGAGCCTTGCAACCGAGGTTTACCCCGATGGCGCACAGTATTTTCTGGCCTTGGAAAAGCCGCATATCGCCCAGCCTCGGGAGGTCCTTGCGTGGAGGGTTGCACTCAACCGCATAAAGATTATGCCAAGAAGGGAACTTCCCTTCGACATAAAGGAGTATGAAGAAGACTGGTTCGTAAACTATGAAGCGATAGCGCAGAAACTGAACACCTCGGTGGACAAGGTCAGTCTGATGATAAGGTCATCCGATAAAGGGCTAATGACCAGAGCCGCCGAAGAAGTGAGCAACTCTATCCTTCACTCAAACCAACTCAAACATGAGGTAGCCCTTGCCGATAGGTCACGCTTTAAGGACTGAGTTACAATGAATGATCTACCCATCGACGAATCATTCGAGCCTGCCGTGGTGAATGAGAACAGTCTCGCAAGTATGGTGGACTCAATCAGACGCACTGTCGGCAATGACAAGGTTCTTGCAGCTGTCTCAGGTGGTGTTGACAGCACGGTTGCCACTTTGCTTGCTATCAGGGCACTTGGAGATCGTGTGGCTCCTGTGCTCGTGGACACCGGCTTTCTCAGGGAAGATGAAGCCGAATGGGTTAGCCAACTGTTCAAACGGGCTTCTGGCATGGAGATCGGGATTGTGGACAGGTCTCGTCACTACTACAGCGTTCTTACGGGGATAACCCATGCCGAGGAAAAGAGAGCCGTGTTCAGGGAGCTGTTCTATTCGCATATACGTGAGGAAGCCGAGAGGCTTGGGTGCAGGTGGGTGCTTCAGGGTACTATTGCTCCAGACTGGATAGAAACGTCGGGCGGCATAAAGACGCAGCACAATGTACTCGAGCAAATTGGCATCAAGACCGAAGAGAAGTATGGGTTTTCATTACTTGAACCGCTCGCCCGCCTTTACAAGGATCAGGTGCGGTCGCTCGGAAGACATCTCGGCCTGCCAAAAGAATTTACCGAGCGCCAACCCTTTCCAGGACCAGGTCTTCTAATCAGAATGCCGGGGGAGTTCTCGCCGGAAAAACTCAAAGTGGTGCGGCACGCAACCAGACGGGTAGAGGAGGCACTTCGTAAATATTCTCCCTCTCAGTACTTTGCTGCAGTGTTCGATTATCCCCGTAGCATCACGGATATGAATATTGAAGGGGTTGACACCCTTGCATTCAGGGAGAATGTTACAGGTGTCATGGGTGATTCGAGAGTGTATGGCGGTCTCCTTGGTGTCGCTCCAAAAGCAGACGCACATTTTGGTAACCAAAGACTGTATGAGGACTCAGACTCTCTTCTCAGGAAGATTTTGCAGTCGAAGGGAAGATATTTCAGATTGTGTATCTCGCTGGACGCAAAGAAGGATGGCAGGTACGCCATAGTCATGCGTAGCGTCAGGACTTCGGATTACATGACCGCCGAGGTCCTCAAGCCGGAATTTGCCGAGGTCAAGTCACTTGCATCCTCTATCCTCGATGAGCTGAAAGAGGTGAGGCATGTGTTCTTTGATGTGACGCCCAAGCCACCGGCTACTATCGAGTACGAATAGGGCGGCTATATTATGCTTGGGTTTTTTCCTTCTTCTGGTTCAAGGAAGGCGAAGTCCGTGAGCACGCCAACCAGAATGGGCGCCTCATTCGTTATCCATTTGCGCGCTCTGACTTCTCTTAGACGTTCTGTGACGGCTGACCACGCTGCTATGTCCTCCACTTCATAAATGACAACGAATTCCTGGTCGTCTATGCCGAAACTGTATGTGGTATAAGACCTGACGCCTTTCGAAAGGGGGTGGCTCCTTGCTATCCCGATATGCTCTGCCATTATCCGCTTACGCTCCTCAAAGTCCAGAAGGTACCATTCAGGGTCCTTGCTCATCGGATAGGCTACAAGGTATTTGAGCGGGTTACTTTCCAATGTCTGCGAGAGCGCCATGCCGGGTTTCAGGTACGGCGAGTCTCTGTACACCGAGAACATGCTGTATTTCGCGCGAGCAAGTCCGAGCGACACTTCCATCACCTTCTGCTTGAATTCGGCAAATGAAGCAGGTTCCTTTGTAGCTAGCCAGAACATGAAGTCGCTGTCGCTTCTAATGATCCTATAGCCTCTTCTAAAATGGGGTTCTCCCCTTTCTCCAGAAAGAAGCCCTCTGAGCCTGTTCACAATACGCTGCCTGAGTATCGGGTCCGCGGACCACCAGCTTTGGTCCAGCTCATAAGTTAGCACCATCATGAACATTTCTTCGCCCATTTTTAATCCTGATATCGCATCACCTTAATCTAAACCCTTTGCAATCTCATGGCCGGGCTGCTGCACATCCTCTACGCAACGTGTAACACAAAGAGCGTCATGAGAACTCACGCTTCCCTTTTTGCGCTCAAAATTTAAAAAGCGCCGTCCGGTAATACCATGGGATGAATAAGGTAAAGACGATCAAGATGGTTATGGCAAACTGGTGTCCGCACTGTGTGCCAACCACCCTCGAAGCTATGAGGCGGGCTTCAAAAGAACTCGGTGCTGATCTTGTGCTCTACGACATAGATAAACCAGAAGAGGAGAAGCTGGCTGATGAACTAGTCAAGAATTACGGTGACTGGTCGGAGAACTATCTCATACCCCAGGTGTTCTTCGTGATGGGCGACGGCACAGTTAGGCATGTGCTCACGGGGCAATCTGCGGGCGTTAGCTTTACAAAAAGAAAGATCGATGAGCTTTTCACAAGCGAATTCTACCGCTCCTTGGTGCGCTAACCGGCATTCAGAAGCTGTTCAAACCTCTTTGCGTCTTGTGCCATGGTTATATTGTTGAAAAACACATAACACAGGTCTACCTGCAGGCTTTCCACCTTCTTTTTGAGCAGGAACAGATCTCCTTGGGTGAATGTGTATCTATAATTTCTTGCAAGCCCGTGCAACCTGAAATATGCAGTGTTCCCGACGTTCACGGGGTTCCTCCTGAAGGGATCGAGTACGTCGGTGAGTCCAAGCCTTTCGAGTATATTGCCGAGCGCAGCTGGCTCCTCGAACCACGATGTGTGTCTCAGCTCGATGCCAACTGTAAAAGGTCTCTCGACGCTTCCAAAAAATGCAACCAGGTTGCCAAGGTTTTCGCTGTTGTTGATGAAACTGGGTGGCAGCTGGACCACTACGAATTCGGTACCGAGTTCCTTTCCGATATGAATAACCTGTTCCCATATTTCGAAGTTTTCCTCGGTTGGCCTTAGACTTCCGAATCTTTCGGGGTTTCCAGGGGGGAAGCGGCTCCCTCTTTTGGTCCATGTGGGGCTGTCGTAAGGGTGGGTGAGAGCTTGGTAAGCCTTCATCGTAAAGGTAAAACCGTCACCCATTCTTGTGCGCCATCTAGTCACCGTGTCACTCTTAGGCAGTTTGTAGAATGTGGACTGCATTTCTATCGCGCGAAACTGCTCTCTGTATCTATCCAGACTGAGACCCCCCGAGCCGCTGCAGCCTATTACCAGTTTCAATTCTTTAAAGATTCACTTGTGCGGGAATTAAATCCTTTGCCGACTTAGTTCAAGATATAAGAGAACCTCTCCGGGTACAACTGTCATTTCCCGCCAGAGTCCTGCGGTCCGTAACAGGCCTACCCTAGACTGAAGCCAGGAAAAGCTGACTCGCTCGAACCCCTTTGATTCGAACAGTCTAAGCGAAGCAACGTTGTCTTCTTCAACGCTAGCGAAAATCCCTTTTTGCTCACGGAAGAAGTCGATGGCGTGGTCGAGAAGCAGTGTTCCTATACCCTGGTTTCTGTTCGCGCGCTTTACGGCTACATAGTAAACGTATCCGAACTCACCGAGCTTTTTGAGAATTGACACCCCCACGATGCCTGTTGGGGCGACGGCACATAGCACATCCTTCGCTTTCGAAAGGGTGTGAGTTGCGTGCCAGAGGTATATGCCGCTGAAACTCTCCTCGAGTATCTCACGAATTGACGACGTGTCATCTGAGGTGGTCCTTCTAATTACGGCGTCGGTCAAAGTCTGAACAACCTTGCTGCGTTTTCGTAGAGTATCTTTTTCAGGTCTTTCCGTTTAATTTCCAGCCTTTTGACTAACTCGATTGCCGCCTGATGGTGCTCGACAGGATAGTCCGTGCCGAAGATGAACTTGTCGGCCGAGCCTACGTAGTAGATCGCGCCATTCAGTTCATTAAGGAGGAAGTTCAGATATTTCTCCATGTAGGGACTCTTGCCCGAGAAAAGTCCTGAGAGATCGGCGTAGACATTGGTATTTTTGTAAACGACCGCTGAGGCATCCCTGATCCAAGGGTTCCCCATATGACAGATCACGACTTTGAGGTCGGGTATCCTGACTGACAGGCGGTCGAGAAGGAGAGGATGTGCGTACAGAAGCCTACCCGAGCTTACTGCTGTATCACCTGTGTGAAACATAACCGGCATCTCGTGATCGACGGCGTATCTGTATACAGGTTCAAATACAGGTGATTCGGGCTTTGCGTCATGGTAGCCAAGCATTACCTTGAATCCCTTAACATTATGATTTCTAGCCGCAAGCTCAAGGCTTTCTTCGACGTGCCTTGGATCAGGTTCTACGGTTATCACAGGTTTCAGCTTACCGCCGCCTCTCCTTGCGAGTTCGAGGATGTGCTGATTGGACACTAGTTCGCCGTTCTTTCGTCTTGAACTCAGAAGAAGACCTCCGGCTATTTTACATGTGTCCATCAGCTGCAAGAGCTCCCTTAGGTCATACTTTAATCCATTCAATTTAGCGTATCCCTTTAGAATGTCGTCGGCAAACTCTGAGAGATGAATATGAGAATCAAATATACGCACGCATGATTTTAAAAAAGGGGAAAAAAAGGGTTAACTGTGTGTTTATTCGGGTGGCACTTCCTTGTAAGCGAGTGAGATGTCTATCCCCCTTTTTGAGTTTCTGCTCCTTGCAACACCGTAGAGGAGGAATCCCGCCACTACTGACGCGCCGACGTAGGCAAGGGAGAGCGTGTCAACTCCCCAGACGGCGTGGTTTGCTAGGAACTCGTATGTGAGAAAGGCAAAATAGGCCACCATAATACTCCCGGAGAGCGCAAGTGCACCCCTTGTAGCGCCCCTTTCCTTTCTGAGCGCGTAGACTGCCGCGGCGACACCGATGAAGCCGAAGTATACCATGGATATGACTATTGCACCGAAGAGAGCCTGTAGGGAGCCATAGAAATAGACTGCGAGCCCGATCAGGCCGAAAGTTATGACAAGGTCTATCACGTGAGCTATAACCGGAGATCCGTACTTGGGACTCACATAGGCGAGTTTTTCAGGAAGGAACCGGTCAAACGCCTGTGCAAAGAGATACCTTGAAAACACTATTATGCCGTAAGCGAGAACCGCCAGGTTCCACACAATCCAGCCGGCGCCAATAAGCCATGCAAGAACAGGGGAGGGGGACACGCCCATCGCAAGCGTCCAGAAGTTCAGCGAATAATTGAGTACGAGCGTGGGATTGCTCATGGCTTCGTTTATGAAGCCAAAACCGCCGACGTAATACATTGTACCGAGCGCCGCTGTAAGTATCGTGACCACAAGAACTGCAGAAACTGGTATGTTCAGCTTCAACGCTCTGCCTCCTTTGATTTCTGAGGCTACGGCCGGCGCAGCATTCAGCCATGGGTAGACGAATGCCGCAAAGAATGGAAGCATGAACATTACGGTGCCGAAGTTGAAGAGCGGACCGGTGTAACTCGATGTGAGCGACTGATAGGTTATGCCCTGCGCACCGAGGCTGTTTACAAAGCTGATAATGCCGCTTCTTCCCGAGTAAAGGAGAACCGCTATCGAGAGGATTATACTGAACAAGCCGTACGCAGTAAGAACGGAGACGAGCTTGTACCCGGCCTTTGGTCTGAAGATGTTCAGTGTTATCAAAGCACCGAATACGACCATCGCAATGATCATCTGTGCGGCAGGACTCGAGCCCTGCAGGTAACTCGGGAGTGCAAGCCCTAAGCCCACTTGGTACCCCATTGCAACGAGCACAGAACCTATCGCGAAAACGGCTGAAATGCTAATCAGCGCAAGATATGCGAGTGTCTCAAGTGTGTATCCGGCAAAGGAAATTGGCGCACCAAGCCATCCGCCGAGCGTCCGGGATATCCAGACGTAGTCGCCTCCTGCTCTGGGTATCCTCCGAGACATCATAGTGTAAACGACCACCTGAGGTATGGCAAGCAGAAATGCTATTAGCGATGCGGCAACGAGATTTAGACCAGATACGGAGGGTAGGTTTATCATGGTAAAGCCCAGTACCCCGAGCGCCGCTCCCGCCGACATATTGCTGATATTAAGAGACACCGCGTCAAGCAACGATACCGACTTTACCAGTCCAGTGGACTCCCTAACAAAGACATGCGATGTGCCTGTGGCGTTCCTGTTTTGGCTTTTCCCTTCCGGCTGCAAGTCGCGGTCAAAACCTGCTGGCTTTGCCATGTTTCCCAGAACTATGTATATTCTTATAAAGGTTTCTCGAAGAAATTAGCATGGATATGCACAAAAGAGACGCGGCCCATTCCGCATAGTAACGCTGAAATTGCAAGCGCGGTTACGTTGCTGATGGACAGAAGGGAGGTGTATACAAAGCTACTTAAAAATGAAGCGAGGGTGCAGATCCTTCTCTTCCTGTCCAAGAACGGACCCTCTCGGTTTGTGGATATTAGGCAGGCGACAGGGCTTTCAACTGGTGTCATATATCATCACCTGAAAATACTGGTCGGTTATATCCAACAGGACGACAGTAAGCATTACATGCTGAGCGAAAAGGGGCGGGAGCTTTTGAGTTTCGTGAGCGGTGAGCCCACTAAGACTGCCACGGGGCATACCCTAGGCGATGTGCTTTTTGAACAGAATCCTTTTGCACTAAAGGTCTTTAGTTATATCACTCTGGTACCACTTTTTGGTGCCATTTCGGCAGGTCGCGCGCTGCGGGTGGCGGTTATAATTGCCGCTCTGGAATTTTCCGTTATAGTGGCCGGATTCGTCGGCATTCAATTTCTCCCGGTGTACCTTAACGTGTCGCTGCCGGTAGGGTCTCTACTGATGGTGATGACCCTTTATCTTCTCTTTGCTTTCGCCACAGCGTTTGTAAGGTCCGAGTCTTTAAGCATATTTAGGTTCGATGGAGCAGAGCTGGTCTCTGCCTTTTCAGACACCGAGCTTCTATCCTCAGTGACTGTCTTTCTTGCCCTTGCAGATCTGGCCACTGCAGCCTTGAAGCTACCGGCCCCGCTTGGCTACGCGGGGGACATCCTACTACTGTGGAGCCTACTTGTTTTTGCCTCTTCACTGAGCTACCTGAAAGGCGCGGAGCTCATTCCTATCCTTATTCTCATTTTTTCCGTGATCGCACTCGCCGAAGCACTGTATGAACTTCAGTTTCCTTTGGCTGGCCCGCGGATGAATTCTTTGTACTTTGTCGTTATCGGTTTGGTGTCTCTCCTTCTTGCCAGGTGGCTTGACAGAATAATGAAAGGTACCTACGCATCATGGCGCTAGAGGGCTTTTTCCCACCGAAACTCTGGGCTTGCGGATAGCGTAGTTGTAACAGTCTGTCCCCTAGTCCGGTTTCGGCGGTGATTCTGTTGGCCTTTATCCCTGCATGATTTATGTTCGCGGTTAGCCTTCTCGGTACCCGAGACCTACATCTTCCTGACCTCCTGTGCATCTTTTCTTTCAGCTCATACTTGTGGTGTTCTCTCCCAGAGAGCCGTGAAAAGGTTAATATTGAATCACGCAAGAATAGATTACATGCGCGCTATTCTTATGGTTATGCTTTTGCTCATTATGACCGTTCCGCTAGCTAGCGCGTCGACCTTGGATGTACGCGTCCTGCCCGGCTTTAGGCAAACTGAGCTCACCGTTGTATCCAGTGTAAACTTAACTATGAATTATCCGTCTGATTCGTTCATGTCCATGGCGATGGGAAGGGTGAACTTTACGCTCAATGTGAGCACGCCGAATGTACCTCAGGATTCGCCGGGCTTCCTCGTTTTTGAGGGCGCGCTCAAAGCACATGATCCGAACGTAACTCTAGAAAACATGAGTGTGGATCTTGTGGCTCGTGGCTATGGCACCTCAACCTCTTTCATGTTTTCGAAGAATGTCACTATAACCGCTTGGGTGAGCGGAATTTTTAACCGGAGTGATGGAGAACTCTCGGGGAATTTCAACTGGAAAGCTTTCGTGGTGAGAGGTGACATGCCGGTAGGCTTCAATGGACAGACGCTCGATGTGAATTCTCTTGGCTCGATGATTGGCATGATGCATATATCCACTATTGGGGGGCAGGGTACGATGCCAAGCTACTATAGTAACGAGTCTACAATCAACTTTTCTGCTTTCGGAGTTCCTATGAGTGATTGGTCCAAGGTGTACTACGCCTCCACAAATACGACGGTGTTCACCCATAGGGCTGATGAGCACACGCTGTTGACTTTGAATGAAACCGTGAACGGAGAATCCTATTCACTAAAGGTCACGACTGACCCTTCGTCCGCCATAACCGTCCCGGGGTACGCAGAAGCTCGGGGGGATTATATAGTGGTGGTGAACACGGCTCCCTCTTTTCCCTTGTTTTATGTGGTGATTGCTGTCATAGGCCTCCTACTTGCAGCTGTTGCCGGTACGGTGTTTCTTAAAAAGAGAGGATGAATATCTAAGCTCCTTGACATAAGATTTATACCAGAACGGCGTTTAACACCACACGGAAATGGAGACAATCGATGTTGATGTGGCGGTTCTCGGAAGCGGTCTTGCGGGAATGCGCGCCGCCCTGCAGGCCGCCAGGGCATCTGATGGTAAGCTGAAGATTGCCCTGATTTCAAAGTTACACGCGATGCGCAGTCATTCGGTTTCGGCCGAGGGAGGAATATCAGGCGTTCTTTACCCCGGCGAAAACAATGATTCCGCCGAACTGCATGCTTTCGATACGGTCAAGGGATCAGATTATCTGGCGGACCAGGACGCCGCAGAGCTTCTGGTGGACGAGGCACCAAAGGAAATCAGATTCTTTGACCACCTTGGCGTTCCCTGGAACAGGGATGAGAAGGGAAGGATCGTGCTTCGGCCGTTTGGGGGAATGAGTATTCCGAGGACTGCATTTGCCGCCGACAGGACCGGTTTTTACATGTTAAGCACACTTTACGACAATCTTCTTTCATTCAAGGATATAGAAATCTATCATGAACATATAGCTGTGGGACTGGTTGTCGTCGGTAATGTGTTCCGCGGTTTTACCGCGGTGGACCTTTCGACCGGCGACTACCGCTTTTTTGCTGCTAAGGCCGGAATAATCGCTACGGGAGGCTTTTCAAGAATATATGGCTTTACGACAACCGCATACTCGAGCACCGGAGACGGTATTGCGCTTGCATACAAGGCTGGTATTCCTCTGAAGGATATGGAGTTTGTACAGTTTCATCCCACAGCACTCGTGCCAAGTGGAATACTTATCACCGAGGCTGCGCGAGGCGAGGGGGGGTATCTCCTGAACTCTCAGGGAAGGAGATTCATGGAAGATTACGCGAAGACTAAAATGGAGCTCGCCCCGCGCGACATAGTGTCCAGGGCCATAATAACAGAGATCAACCAGGGTCGGGGTGTGATTCATGAAGCAACGGGCATGGGTCACGTGCTTCTGGACCTCAGGCACCTTGGTGCTGATAAGATTGACGAAAGGCTGCCCATGATTAAGGAAATGACAGTCAAGATGCTTGGGATTGACCCAGCCGAGGAGCCCATACCCGTCAGGCCGGCTGCCCACTTTACAATGGGAGGAATCCACACGGGCTTAAAGGGTGAAGTACTTCTCGACGAGGCGGGAACAGTGGTAAAGGGGTTGTGGGCAGCGGGTGAATGCGGCTGTGTCAGTGTCCATGGGGCAAACAGGCTTGGGAGCAACTCACTCAGTCAGTGTGTAATCTGGGGAAGGATGACCGGCGACACTGCGGCAAAATACGCTCTTTCACTTAACGACCGCGCGACGTCCGATGGCGAAGCCCTCGGAGAGGCAGAAAGGTCGCTTGGACCCGTCGAGGCTCTGTTTCAAGGTGAGGGTTCCGAGAGTCCCTACGATCTCCGAAATGAGATGTGGAAGGTCATGGATACCCATGTCTATGTGTACCGCACCACGGAATCGCTTCTCAACGCCAAGCAGGTGATAAACTCGCTGAAGAGACGCTTTCAGGCAGTAAGGTTGCAGGATAAGACCAGGGTTTACAACACAAACCTGAGGGACGTGATCGAGCTCGGAAATATGCTCGAGCTTGCTGAAGTTGTAATTGCGGGTGCACTGAGCAGAAAGGAATCAAGGGGGGCGCATGCCATGATAGAGTACCCCGCCCGAAATGACAAGGATTTCCTCAAACACACACTTGCCTATCGTACCTCAGAGGAGCCAAGGATATCTTATACTCCGGTCAAGATAACAAAGTGGCAGCCTCAGGAGCGTAAATATTAGGAGGAGAGCTATATGCCAAAAAAATTGCTGGATTTGAGGGGGAAACAGTCAAGAATATTCAGGCTGAGAACTTTTGACAAAGAGGGGCTTGTACACGTCCTCTTCTACAGACTGCTCGGCCCCGTCTCTATAGTTTACGGTATCCTGCTTCTTCTTTCTCTGGGATATCCACCAGCGCAGAGTTATGCAAAGTGGTTCACCACCTTTGTATGGGCTCTGTATACCCCTCAATTGTATGAGACTGTCAAGGCATTCTCGCTGATATCGACAAGGGGCCTTGCTCACGGAAGACTGAATGAATCGTTCAAAAGTCTGGTTGAGAAACGTTACATGATGGGTCCCGGTGTATACCGGTCATTGCCCTACATTGTGCTCGCGATTTGGCTTGTGGGATTTGTTCTACAGATAGTGTGGTGGGCGGCATGAAGGGTTCTAGCATCATGCTGTTTGAGTACATGACAATGGTTGGCATCCCTCTTTTGCTTTTTCTTGCTGTGATATTATCGCCCATCTCGGGTGCGCAAATAATTCGAAGAGCGCTTCTGGCCCTTATAGGAATCGCTTCAGTTGTTTTCGGCACTGTGGCTCTCGTGGATGTTTATTACAGAGGTGCTAAGAAAAATGAGTGACAAAAAATCGGTCAAGGAATTCCGGATTAAGGTAAAGAGGTACAACCCCGAAACCTCTACCTTCAGTGTCTCGGAATACGTGGTTGGTGAAGACAGATATGCGACTGTCCTGTCGGCCCTTCTCGACATTAAGCAGCAGAAGGACCCGACGCTTTCAGTCAGATACAGCTGCAGGATGGGCGTTTGCGGTTCATGTGGCATGAGGATAAACGGCAAACCTTCACTTGCGTGCGAAACCAACCTGTTTTCTCTCGGTAGCGAGGAGGTGTTCGTCGAAGCTATGGAGGGCCACCCAGTTCTCAGAGACCTTGTTACAGACTTCGACGACTTTTTTGAAAAGCATGCCACGGTTAAACCATGGCTACTACGGAAGGATGAAGAAGAAAAGTTCAAGACAGAAAAGGAGTATCCGCAGTCAATTGAGGAACTTGACTATTATAGAGTTTTCGCGAACTGTATCAAGTGCGGTCTCTGTGTCGATGCATGCCCTGTGTCAAACACGAACAAAGGGTTTCTTGGACCTCAGGCTCTTGCCCAGGCATACCGGTATTCAGCAGATAGCCGCGATGAGGGTGCGGTGGAGCGACTCGGTATAGTGGACACCTTGGAAGGCGCATGGGGATGCGAATTTGCGGGTTCATGTTCAAAGGCCTGTCCTAAGGGTGTGGATCCAGCTCTTGCTATCCAGCTGCTCAAGTCGGAAATAATGATCCACAGGCTGACAAAAAGACTACCTGAAAGGAAAATCAGGTAAGGGGGAGAAGTTGTGTAGCAGATGCACGTCAAGAAAAAGATGTACGTGCTTCTGCGTCTGGTTTTACAGACCAGGGAACGTCGTCATCTGCGCCTATTGTGGCCACAAAAGAAGGAAAAAATCAATGTGAAAATTGCTTTATTACCTTCATGATGTTGTCCAAATCTTCGCTGTTCCAGCCTTTATTCTTTGCTATCTTCTGGTGGGGTCTTAGGCGGACGCCGAAGTTTCCACAGTGTGGGCATATGGTCACTAGTCTTTTTTCGGTCTGTTTGTAGATGATTTCAGATTTGGGGATCCATCTCCTGCAGGACGCGCACCAACCAAAGGCTGCGTAGGGAGAGAAACCAGCCTGCGTGAGCTTACTAAGGGTAAGCTTTTCTACTTTCTTTTCAACTTTTTTTGGCATATTTTTCACCGATAACTATAATTTACATACTTAAACCATATAAACTTTTTCCTCTGCGGTCACCTGCTACATCATATTCGCAGGGCGCTAATTTCCAGAGCGATCTGAGTCGCTGAACGAATAGAATTTCGCAAATTTTAATCTATCGGTTGGCCGGTTTGCCTGCGGCTGACTTCTGGAATAGAACACAAGCGGTCCTATCACAAGGAGGAATACGCCCACGTCGAAGAGGGCGTAAAAAGCACTGCTCCCGAATACGAACGCATAAATGAGTAAGATGCCCCCAGCTAACGCTATAATCCATCCCGAAAGAGCGCGACTGATTGCAGACATCAGTATATAATTGTATACAGAAGCATATAAACTTTGTCTTCGATTTCTGCGAGGATTGGGGGAAACCTCCTCCGCCCAGTTACGTGAGGAGGTAATGAATAACCTCCTCATAGGTGACTTCATGAACGTGTTGTCATACCGCTAGGTAAAGGTAGGTCTGGTTGGGTCCGAATCCACTCATTTTGAGACCGTGCCTTCTGCCTTGGGCGGGGGTATGCACTATGTAGACAGGTGCCGTTCGCTAAAGCAGGAAGCCCCGACTGTCAAGGCGGGGTAGTTCACTTCCGACATCTATCACTGAGACGGAATGGTTTTCAGCGCAGTACACGAACTCTCCATGTCTTTGATGCGGTAAGTGTGTGACAGGGTAGGCGTGGGTTTCACTCTACATAGGCATACATTAGGTATGTACCCGCATACCTATTATACGCATAGTAGGGCTTGGGCTTCAGCGCATCATTCAGGGACCTCACTGGTTCATCAGCCCCGCTCCGCCCCCTCGTGTCAGGATGCACCCACCCACCACACGCGTAGCATAGTGGGGAGCGCCCTACATCTTCAGCAGGCGCACACCCCACCCCCTTCACCCACCATGTTCGGGTCTCTGGACTGCATCCACACCCAGGGTGCCCCCCGGAGCCACTCAGCGGCACGTCGGTCGACTGGCTCCCCGGCCACGGAAAACCACATGAAACCAATATGAGCCTATTTTGAAGCTGCTTACTGCGGCGCGTTACGCAAATCATTTCTTTGGGTGCTCGTGTCGCTGGTGTGGTGCTCGAAAGACTGGTCAGTTTAAATATAGACGGTTTCAGTGTGGGTTGCTACGAGTCCGAAGAGGCGGAATCTGGCATTACGGTTGTGTTTGCGCCTGACGGAAACACAGCGGGCATGTCCCAGATGGGAAGATCACCAGGTACGCGCGAGACAGACATGCTTAGGCCCTTTGGTCGTCCAGACTCGAGAGTTAACGCGATAGCCCTGGTGGGGAGAAGCGTGTTCGGCCTGCGAGCGGTTGAGGGACTTGTCTGGGAGCTTTACTTACGCGGTGAAGGTATAGCCACTCCCGCACTCAAGGTGCCAATTGTGCCGGCTGCGGTCGTCTACGACTTCTTCAACAATACGGAAATGCCTGACGAAGAATGGGGCAAAATGGCATATCAAAGCAGGTCAAGATCCTTCCTTACAGGCAGGCACGGAGCCGGAAGAGGGGCAACCATAGGTAAGGCGCTTGGAAGACATCTTGCCCAGCCTTCAGGTCAAGGATATCATGAAGTCGTGGGCCGAGGTGTGACGCTCGGGGTCCTCGTAGTCGTAAATTCCTTCGGATGGGTCTTCCGGCCTGGCGCTGATACTCCTATCGGCTACAAGGGTTTGCGGGCGCCGCTCGTGTCTCTCTTAGAAAACGGGTTCAGGGAGTCCCCGTTTGCGACAAACACAACTCTTGCAGTCGTGATTACAGATGCCGTGCTTTCAAAAGTTGAGGCATGCATTGTTGCGGAGAGGGTCAACTCTGCGCTGTACGAGGTGATCAAACCGTTTAACACCTCATACGACGGAGACGTCATCTTTGTGGTGGCTTCAAACAAGGTCCCGGCAAAAACGGATTATGTTTCTCTTTTAGCCCAAACTGCAGCTCAAAGGTCAGTTCTTTCCGTGTTTACCTTCTAGGAGGAGAACTCCGTGTAGCCCGCGGCAAAAGTCGTCGTGAGTAGCTTTTTAATTGTATGATGTACTGAGTTTATAAAGTTTCCAAAACCTCGCCTTTTAAGGCGGGGATAAAGGTATAAATAGTGGTGTGAAGAAATACTGGCCGTGCGTGTAAGGGCTTACAGATTCAGGGCGTACACATCGAAGACCGCGGCGGGGGTGTTAAAGACCCGGTTAGAGGTAGCCTGCAAACTCTACAACACGCTCCTACACGCAGAACAAGAAGAGTATAAGAAGAACAAACACACGATGAACAAAACCGAGCTCAGACAGCTCGCCTTGGACTTAAGAAAACAGAATCAAGAGTTCCAGGTTCTTTACTCACAGGTTGCGCAGCAAGTGGCTGATAGGTTCTACCAGGCTCGGGAAAGGTTTCTTGACGGCTTAGCGAACAAACCAAAGAGAAAGAAAACGCACAAGTATTTGTCCCTGGTTTACCCACAGAAAGGCTGGAGGCTTTCTGGTATTAGACAGGTGGGGCGCGGTAAAAACAAAAACAAGAGGAAGAAGGCTCGGCTCCACCTGAGTAAAATCGGCTTCTTCACCTTGGTTTTACACAGGGACTTTCCCTTAGAGCAAGTGTCCCAGGTGTGTGTCAAACTGTACCCCTCTGGTCGAGTCTGCATGGTGTTCTTAGTGGAGGAAACAGAAACGCAAAAGGAGTCTTCAAAGGAACCACAAAAAGCAGTGGGTTTGGATGCGGGACTCACAAGGCTTGTCACGCTTTCCGACGGTCGCTTCTTAGACAACCCGAAACCTCTTGAGCGCTCTTTGGAAAAGATTCAAAGGTTACACAAAAGGCTTTCAAGAAAAAGGTTCCTTTCAAAGAACCGGTTTAAAGCGAAGAAAAGACTAGCAAAGGAGTACGAACACTCAAAGCACTTCAGGCGTGACCTCTTCTTCAAACTCGGTGTTCTACTTTCACAGGATTACGACGTCCTGGTTCTAGAGGACTTGGGCGCACAGGGCTTGATCCAAAGAGGAGAAAACAAAACGAGGAGGCGTAGGCTTTACGACTCAGCGATTTCAGAACTCAGAGCGTGCCTGGAGTGGGAGTTTCAGAAGCGAGGAAAAACCGTTTTAGCGGTGTCGGCGTATAACACTTCACGTGAGTGTTTTCTCTGCGGTGGAATCAACCATAATTTAACGCTGAAAGACCGTGTTTTTCACTGTCCCTGTTGCGGTTTCACTCTGGATAGGGACCTTAACGCCTCCTCGGTTCTCCTGAAAAGGTCAGGGTGGGTGCCATCCGATGTGCCTGCGGAGCTTCGCCCAATACCTCCCCTACCCTCCTTAGGGTTAAAGAGGAGGCAAGGTGAAGCATTGAAGCAGGAAGCTCCCGCCTTCAGGCGAGGGTAGCTCACCATGACCATCCTCGAGATAATATCTCTCTATATCCACCTCGTGGCGAGCGTGATATTTGTAGGAGGCTCTGTTTTTATGTGGCTTGCTCTTCTTCCCGCTACGAGAAACGAGGGCCTGGACAGGCAGACCGCTAATAGGGTACTCTTTGTGGCAAGCAGGCGATTTGGTAGGGTGGTGGATGTGTCCCTCGGGCTTTTGATAGTCACTGGGCTTTACAATGCTACGTGGTACCTTCCGGACATGAATTTTTCAACTATCCAGGGTAGGCTTTTGCTCACCAAATCCATCCTTGTGGTTATTATGATCTTTGTAATTTACTTCAACAATCTGTATCATGCAAAGAAGATAGTGAGACTTTCGGCGATTGCTGACAAAGACGCTCGCGCAGGAGATGAACTGTACAGGATAAGAAGACTTTCAAGAGTTTTGTCCGCCGTTAGTTTGACGCTAATGTTTCTTGTTCTTCTTTTCGCAGTGATGCTGCAGATTCCTCCTTGATCACCCACCGGATATCGGCGGGATGATCGCCACCTCATCTCCGTCGTGCAGTTCACTGTCACGGTCAGAATGTACCCCATTTACGAATACGGAGTAGCCCCTGTGCAGCATGATGTTGCCGTTACTGCTTACGATAAGGTTTAAAGGTGGATGCAATTCGAGCAGTTTCTCAAGAAGCCGTGATATGCTATAGCCTTCGGGAAGTTCCAGCGACTCCGCCGGTGTTCCCGTAAGCTCGCGTACACGTGCAAAGTGTCTGACCCGTATCCTCATATATCATGTATTGCGGTAAGGTCGCTTTAAATGTTTCATTTCGTATAGTGGCGCTGAATCTCTGATGCAAAATCTCTCCCCAAGGAGTCTCTTTCCTTTGCGACCCAATCTGCAAGAGACATCCTACCTATTGGTTTGGCTTCTACATAAAGAAGGTTGTCCACTAGGGCGCCAATTTCGTCAGGCGTGACCACTGGCTCTCCGATGATCCAGGAAAGCATACCGGACAACCTGTATGCCGTTTTCGGCGACGTGCGAAAAAGCAACGCCCTTGCACCAGTATTGACAGCGACTGTGCGCACAAGCTCGCGAAAGGTAAAACACTCAGGACCGATGCAATCTACTATCTCGTTTTCCTGTGTATCTGCCCTTTCCACAGCAGCGCGTGCAAGGTCATCCACAAAGATGGGGCAGACCCTGAATTCCCCGAATATGGGGAACATATGGTAGCTTCGCAGTACCCAGGCTATGTTGTTAATGAGGACGTCCCCTTTGCCGAATACGAGCGCGGGTCTCAGGATTGTGTACGGGACGCCTAGGCCAGCAAGTTCTCCTTCAACCACCGCCTTTCCTCTAAAATAGGGATACTTTGACATCTCAGATGGATTTGTGATACTTATATGAACTATCTTTTTCACCCCTGCTTCCTTTGCGGCCTTGAACAGCGTTAGCGTATTCGCCACCGCCTGCTCAAATGTAGTGCTTCCTCTCTCAAACCTTATCCAGTAAGTATTGTAGAGCACTTGTGCCCCATCTATTGCTCTCTTCAGCGCTGCCGGGTCATCAAAACAAAGCCGGCCAACCCTGACTTCTTTGAGAGGATGTGGACGGTCAGGGTGTCCGCTGAGAGCTAGCACTTCAAATCCTCTATCAAAGAGTATCGATGAAGTTCTGCTTCCTGTAAAGCCTGTCCCCCCAACCACCACCGCCCTAGTCACTTTTGATCACGCCTGTCGTTCGACTTGCCGGTTTGTGAGAAGAGCATCGATCGCGCGCCAATCCCTGATCTCCTTGGGATAGTCAGTCTTCCTGAGGGCGGCTATCATGGATGCATCTACCCTCTTTTCTTTGGCAATCCTCGAGTAAATCTCGGCTGTAGGTGTCAAATGGCGTGTAAAATCTTTATCTACATCCACAAGACCAAAGAATGGAGAATACCCGTAACCCTCCCACTCGAAGCCGTGCAGAAGGCTCCACCAGCTGTACAGGAAAACTGGTGCGCCGGCCTGAATTGATCGGAACACTGCGTACACGTGGTCAACGAGGTATCTTGACTTGAGTGTGTCGTTTCTTGTGGCGATTCCGTTTTCGGTGACCGCAATCGGCTTTTTGTAGTCCACCCACAACTTCATGATTAGCTCGGATAGACCCTGTGGGCTGACCTCCGAGTGGTGAATGTTCCCCCCATCATGAATGTAGTTCAGCATATAGTAGTCAATCCCAATGAAGTCCAAGACGTCGATGGTCTCTTCCAGCGGTTCGAAGAACAGTTTTGACCACGCCTGACCTGAGAGTATCCGTGACCTAGGCGACAGCGGGTTGAATGGCTTCGTGTTTGGCACGGCGCTGGTGAATCCGATCTTGCCCTTGAAGCCTGTGGAACGCAGGACATCAGCGCCTTCGGTTAACGCGAGCTCGAGGTTCTCTAGCGCCTTAGACATTTCTGAGTAGTCGCGGTGATAAGGAGGAAGTCCATTTTCCCCTTTATAGTATGAGAGGTAGGCGTAGGCACCCGGCTCGTTGACAAGAAGAGCATAGGGAAAGAGGTCTCCGAGTGATTCGCCTACCGTGCGTACGTATCTCACGAAGGCGTTTCTGACGGTACTAGTCAGCCACCCACCTTCCTCATGAACCCATTTGGGGTTGGTAAAATGGTGAAATGTAAGGAAGACTTCAACACCATTCGAGCGCAAATAGCCGAGATAGTTTTTGTAGTACTCAATCGTGTCTTCCGCGATCTGACCTTTAACGCGTTCAAGCCTAGCCCACTCGACGCCCGTGCGAAACGCTTGGAGTCCAAGTGACTTCAGGATGTCAAAGTCCTCTTTGTACCGCAGTATGTGCATCGCGCCGTCGCAGGGGGAAAGGTCGCAAACGGTGTTTCCAAAGTGCTGGTAATCAGAGATGCCACTACCGAACATAAAACCTCTTGGAAACACGGCTGGCTCGACCGGAATTTCTTCCGACATAACTACTGTTGACGAGTCCGAGGGCAAGATATAAGCGGTTGGGTTGTGCCAATCTGAGGGCGACCAAGGTCACCAGGTTTCGCTAGCGTGTCTTTTATAAGAACGCGAGAACAAAATTATATATAGTGTTCTGGAAGGGCAGGGTAATCGTACACGTAGACATGAACGCGTTTTACCCGTCATGCGAACAAGTCGCGCATCCCGAGCTAGCCGGAAGGCCCGTGGTGGTGATAATGACGCCTGAGAGAGGTGAGGAAATAACTCGGGGAGCGGTTGCATCCTGTTCCTATGAGGCAAGACAGTTCGGTATACACTCGGGAATGTCTTTCAGAACCGCAAGGGATCTCTGCCCCGAGGCGGTATTCGTGAGGACCCACTTCGATCTTTACGAGAAATTTTCTGCAAAGGTCATGAAAACACTCAGAGAGTTTGCCGATTTGCTTGAGGTGGCGAGCATAGACGAAGCCTACTTGGAGTGCACGAAAATGAGTGGACGCTATGAATCCCCGCGTGCGCTCGGCGAAGCGATAAAGCGGGCCGTCAGAGAGAAAGTGGGACTAAGGTGTAGCGTCGGGATAGCGCCCACAATGGCTTGTGCGAAGATTGCCTCAGATTATGTGAAACCCGACGGACTTACGGTTGTATCACCAGAAGAATTAAAAAGGTTCCTCGGTCCCCTGGAGGTCTCAAGGGTCGCTGGGATAGGACCAAAGACGCAAGCTAAGCTTGAGCAGATGGGAATCAGGACTCTAGGGGAACTTTCGTCGACACCAAGCTACAAACTTACGGAAAAGTTTGGCAAGATTGGCCTGTGGATGTGGAAAGTGGCGAATGGGTTAGATGATGAGAGGGTGGTCGAAAACGAAGAGTATAAATCGCTTAGTACAGAACACACGCTCGCCTCGGAAACAACTGAACGAGCTGTATTTGAAACCGCCCTTCAGGAGATGGCCATCTCATTACACGCAAGGATGACCGAACTTGGCATAGTTTACCGTACGGTTGGTATCAAGTTGGTTTATTCGGATTTCAGGGTTACTGTACGGGATTATTCCTACCCAGATTACAAGTCGGACCTAGTCTCTCTTACTCATGCCGCTCTGACACTCCTAGATAGGGTTCGTCCTTCCGTCCCTGTGAGAAAGCTTGGCCTCAAAGTGTCGAAACTCCTCAGGATAGACCCCCGCCAGACAAGGATAGAAAAGTGGATACAAAAATCAGAGTAAGATTGCGTTCACTCTTGGTATACGGTCTTTCCTTCGGCAACGACAAGCACAGGATGGCTTGTGATATCGAATGGGTCACCATTCCACAGACTGAATGACGCCTTGTACCCTCGCTTCACCGCGCCGAGTCCATTAACACCCAGAATCTGGGCCGCCTCAAGAGTGAGCTTTGAGACTGCTTCCGCCTTGCTCAAGCCGAATCGCACAAAGTGCCTTATTGTATAAAGGATATTCCGTTGCAGTATAACCGGATGGTCGCTCATCATGCAAAACTTCACGCCGGACCTGACAAGCTTTTCGGCGTTCTTCCAAGATTCGTGCTTTAGCTCCACCTTGTAGGGGAATGAGTCCATGGGACCGTACACCACAGGTACCCCATTTTCCTTTATTGTCCGAAACGCGCGCTCGGAGTCTATGTCGAGACCATGATTCAAAACGGCTTTAAACCCGAATTCCTGGATAAGGCTGAGCAGGATCATTGCATCATCTTCTTTGTGAAGATGAACCATCATCTTTGTCTTACCATCGAGAATGTCCATGAAAACTTCCGTTAGCGGTTCCACCTCCTCTGGTACCTTTTTACCCGACTGAAGAAGCTTCTTGGTCTTAGCTGCCTTGATGAATTGCTCCCTGAGGAGTGCTACCGCACCCATGCGGGTCGTGGGTCTCTTCCCCTTCCATTCGGTTGTACTGCGTGGGTTGTATCCCAGGGCAGCCTTTATGCCAATGTCTTGGACAAAGGCGTTTCTTATGTTTTCTTCGAAGTTCCTGATCAAAACCCCTTTTCCTGCGATGACATTTCCACTCCCCGGAAGTACCGTCGAATATAGAACGCCGTTTTCAACGGATTCACCGAATGCTGGGTCGTCCATATATACCGAGTGCAGGGCATTTACAAGTGGATAAAGGGAGTCCATCTGTTCATTGGCCTCGTCCTCTCTGCTAGGCTCACCGGACCTTGCCATTCCTATGTGACTATGGCCGTCGATGATTCCAGGAAGCACAAAACCCTCCGCAATCAGGTCGCCTTCTGGCTTCCTTGAGCCAACATACCGGATTGTGTCCGAATCGAAGCCAATATATACGTCCCGCTTTTCGGCATCTCCGTCATAGAGAACCCTTGCTTTCACAACTTTCATGTATACGTTACTATTCAGCACGCTTAAAACCGTTGCCAAAATATGGCTGTGAATTTAACGCTACCCGTAAAGGGACGCAGGCGTTTTGTTTCCCGGTGGCCGGCATGGAATTTGGGTGCATCGTGCTCGCCGCGGGCGCCTCAAAGAGGATGGGTTATCCCAAACTTACATCTACACTGTGCGGAAAGACCGTTTTAGAGCACGTTTTGGAAAAGGCGAGAAGTATTAATTTTGCCAAAAGGGTGGCTGTACTTGGCGCCAGTAGCGACGACGTGCTCGGTAAGGTGGACTTTGCCGGCTTTCTTGTGTTTGTCAATCCCGAGTATTCGAAGGGGATTTCTGGTTCTCTGAAGATCGGGCTCAAAGCTCTCAGGATGGTTGACGCCGCCGTTGTCCTTCTTGGTGATGTCCCCTTTGTTACAGTAGACACAATAACGAGACTCATGGCAGAGCACGAACGAACGCGACCGGCGCTGACGGTTCCAGTACACCGGGGCAGGAGGGGTAATCCTGTGGTAATTGATATGAGTGTACTTTCTCTTGCAGAGGATCTTACGGGCGATAGGGGAGCTTCGCAGCTTCTTTCGAAAGTCGAAAGTATTCTCTTTGTGGAGGTGAGTGACGAGGGAATATACACCGACATAGACACACCTGAGGACTTGCTCAGGGCTGCCTCCTTATGTGGCTAGGGAAGACTTAATACCGCATATGTACAGGGAAACTCGATGTTGCGTGGGTATGATAGACGTCTCTGGTAAACCAAGCGTTGTAAGAACGGCCATAGCTACGGGGAAGCTTTTTCTGAAAAAGGAAACTTTGTCATTGATAAGACTTGGAGGGGTCGAAAAGGGTAACCCTGTAGAGGTTGCGACGGTCGCAGGAACTATGGCTGTAAAAAGGACATGGGACATTCTTCCCCTTTGCCATCAGATACCACTCGACAGCATAAAATTCGGTATACGGGTTGAGGACGACTGCGTGGTTGTGACCTGTCACGTAAAGGCAGTCCACAGAACTGGAGTTGAGATGGAGGCGCTCGTCGGCGTTTCGGTGGCCTTACTTACGATATGGGACATGGTAAAGCAGTACGAAAAAGACGAGCGGGGAGAGTACCCTTCGACACGAATTTCGGACATTGTGATTACCGAAAAGAGGAAGGGTGTTACACAATGAGCGGAAGCTCCTTTGAACACAAAAGGGAAGCGGAAAGCCTGAACTTCGAGCCCAGGGTGGGTATTCTTGTGATAAGCAGTTCAAGATATGTAGCGATCAAAAAGGGAATGGCTGTCAACGACGAGAGCGGTGACAGGGCAGAAGAGGCGTTGCGAGCAGCTGGCTACCAAGTTAGGAAGAGGTCACTCGTAGACGATGACGTGGGCATGATCAGACTCGGCGTTCTCAAGATGTTAATCGAAGATGGGTGTAATGTGTGCTTTACGATAGGGGGGACTGGGGTTTCAAAAAGAGACGTGACCATAGAGGCACTGGTTCCACTTTTCGACAAAGAGCTTCCAGGGTTTGCCCAGCTTTTCAGAGAGAAGAGCGCAAAGTACATGGGGACGGCTGCCCTCCTCACTAGGAGTACCGCAGGCATAGTTTCAGGTGCAGTTGTATTTTGCCTTCCAGGCTCACCTGATGCCGCCTCACTTGGCGTCCAGCTCGCAGTTCCAGAACTCAAGCACCTGCTTTATATTGTGAATAAATAGGTGGCCTATTTGGTCGATTTAGGAAGGCTTGAAGAATTCGTAAAGAGCACGTGTTCAGGCGACCCCGCCCACGACTGGTGGCATGTTGTCCGTGTGCGAAAGTTATCTGCTCTCCTTGCACGCGATATGCATTGCGACCACGAGCTTGTGGACCTCATTGCACTACTGCACGATACTTGGGACTGGAAACTTGACAACGCACCCTCAAATAGGGAAAGAGCTACGAAACTGTTGAGAGAACTGGGGTTTACCGAGGAGAGGATTCGCTTGATTGTCGCCATGGTGGACACAATAGGGTATAAAGGAAGCGAAGTTCCGGATCCAGAATCGCCGGTTGAGGTGGACGTCGTTCGGGACGCCGACAGGCTAGACGCAATGGGGGCGATAGGAATAGCTAGAGCCTTTGCATACGGGGGTAGCAGAGCGCGACCTATTCACGACCCAGACACGCCGCCCATTCGCCACCGAACCCCCGAAGAATACAGGAAGACTGGCACAACAACGATAAACCACTTTTACGAAAAACTTCTTCTTCTACGAGCAAGGATGCGGACTAAAAGGGGAAAAGAGCTTGCACGGGGCAGACACCAGTTCATGATTATGTTCCTCGAAGAGTTCTTTGCAGAATGGGATGCGCCTTAATATCGGCTGAGGCGCACTACCGAAGGCTCGCTTCCACCAAGCTAAAATAAAGGAAAGAAAGAGTCAAATTGATGAGACGATCCGCGTGGCTCGTAGACCATCTGAAAGGATACTGGTGGTCGCTTCTTGCAATTTCAGTGACCTCTCTCGCATCCGTAGAACTCCGAGTTTACGTACCGGTCCTCATTGGACGCGCCGTAAACTCTCTCGTAACTCCAGAGAAGGGAGCGTTGCTCGAGGATACAACGTTGATAGTCGTGGTAAGTCTTGTTTCATCTGTACTTCAGTTCTTTACCACATACGGTGGCCAGTGGCTAGCCCAAAGAGTGGTTTACGACATAAGGAAAGAGCTCTTCGATTCTATAGAGCATAAGAAGCTAGAGTATTATGATAGAAGCTCGACGGGTGACCTCATGACGAGATGCACCATGGACGTTGAGGCGATAAGAAGGCTAGTTGGGTTCGCGGGTCCACAGTTTGTAACGAACCTGTTTCTCATAGTAGTCGCGGGGTATTCGCTCTTCGCTCTGGGTGCGGTATATGGATACATATTTCTTGCGACTATTCCATTTCTAGTTGCCCTTACGGTGCTTTTTGGGTTCAAGCAGGAGAGCCACTGGAAGAAGATCAGGGAAAAATACGGTAAAATGACGAGAACCCTCCAGCAGAATATTGTGGGTCACAGGACTGTTCGCGCCTATGCGGCCGAGGAGGGGCAAATAGAGCAGTTCAGGCGAGAGACTTCGGACTACCTTGAAAGCTACAGGGAGGTGTCCCTTTTACGTGGTGTATACAATCCTCTTCTTTCATTAACGGTCAGTCTAGCGGCGGGGAGTCTTTTAATATTCGCAGGGCACGAGGTAATAGCGGGTAATCTTGCTCTTGGCTCTCTTGTCGCGTCAGTCAACATATTCGCTCTTCTTCTCAATCCAGTGAGGTTTCTCGGACAGTTCGTGATCTTTTACGAAAACGGAATTGCAGGGTCCGAGCGCATACTTGAGGTTATGTTCGAACCGTCGGAGAATCTGAGCGACGGTAGCCTTTCTGCGGAAAAAATAACTGGAGAAATTCAGTTTGATCACGTAGGCTTGATCAAGAAAGGAGGAAAGATCTTAGAGGATATAAATCTACATATTCGAAGCGGGGAAGTCGTGGGTGTCGTAGGTGTGACTGGTTCTGGAAAAAGCACGCTTGTGAATCTGATTCCAAGGTTTTATGAACCAACTTCTGGTAAGATACTTGTCGACGGACACGAGCTGCACGAATACATTCTGGCCTCGCTGAGAAAGGCAATAGGGTTCGTTTCGCAGGACCCTTTTCTTTTTTCGGGCACCATAGCCGAGAACATAGCATTTGGCGCTTCAGAACCGAGACCTGAGGAAATAGCGGAAGCTGCAAGACTCGCTCAGCTTTCAAGCTTTATCGAAAGGTTACCTGAAGGATATCAGACAAGGGTTGGTGAAAGGGGGATAACTCTATCCGGGGGTCAGAGGCAGCGGGTGGCTATAGCAAGGGCTCTTCTGGCAAACCCGAGGATCCTGATCTTGGATGAACCCGTATCCAGTCTTGATGCAAACACAGAGAAGGAACTCATCGTCGCGCTGAAACGGGTGATATCGGGCAGGACGGCAATCGTGGTATCCCACAGACTTTCGATACTAAGACTAACGAGCCGAATAATAGTGCTCTCAAAAGGGAGAGTGGTGGAAGAGGGAAGTTTGGACGAGCTTCTCAAAGAGGGCAAGGAATTCAGGCGCGTTCTTTTCTCCGAAATTCAGCTTGCGACAGCAGGTGGTAAGGTTGGGCTGGCATAGAGCTTTCGAGCATGATGGAGAAGGCGACCGTGGGGAACAGTACCTTACCGACGGACAGAAAGTGCATAGGCTCGTGAAACAGGTGATGGCATACAGGATGTACGTTGCAGTAGTGGTGTTGAGTATATTCGTTTCTTCTACGGTGTCGATGCTAGCGCCTTATGTGCTCGGCGTGACAGTTGATAGGATTGTGGGAAGGAACTTTCTGTCAGCGATGTATGCCGCATTGATATACCTCTCCCTTTACGTCGTAAACTACGCCGCGGAAAACAGGCGCTCGTTTTACGTTCCATATGTCTCGCAGATGGTTGTCAAAAAGCTCAGGGATTCATGCTTTGAAACGCTACAGAGGGTGAGCGTTACATATTTTACTCAGCGCGAGGCCGGTCAAATAATAAGCCGGGTGACAAACGACGCAGAAGCGCTGAGTGAGTTCCTGACATTTCAGCTTCCGGCTGTGCTTTCCGGGATGACCGGTGTCGTCGCATCGATAGCCATAATGGTTTACCTCGACCCATCTCTTACCCTTGTTTCTGTAAGCGTGATTCCCCTACTTGCGCTGTTCACATTTGCAATACAAGGGAGGGTCAGGCGAAATTTCCTCGAGACGAGGAGAAAGATAGCTGTGGTCACTGCTAGACTGCAGGAAGCGATAAGTGGAATAAGGGTGATCAAGGCTTTTTCAAAGGAAGGCGAAATGGCGAATAGGTTCGATGTGGCGAATATCCAAAATATGAACGCAAACATAAAGGCGAACAGACTCACGGCCACCTTTAACAGCTCGGTTCAGTTGATTGAAGCGGCTGGCATAGCACTCGTGCTCTACTTCGGCGCTCACCAAGTGCTTTCCGGGGCAATAACAATAGGTCTTCTCGTGTCGTTTGTTGCCTATGTTCAAGGTTTCTTTAACCCTGTACTGCAGCTTTCGCAGTTTTACAATTCTTATCAGTCCGCCATGGTTGGGCTGGACAGAATATACAGGCTTGTGGACACACCTGCGGACAAGGACGAAGGACTGATTCCGGTCGAGGTGATCCGGGGCGAGGTTGAGTTTCAAAATGTGAGCTTCTCATACGACGGTAAGAACGAGGTGCTGCATGACGTTTCATTTGTCGTACCTGCCGGGAAGAAGGTAGCGATAGTGGGCGAGACAGGAGCAGGAAAGAGCACCATTGTGGGAATTCTCCTCAAATTTTACCAACCCACTGGGGGTAGAGTGCTCGTTGACGGTTACGACCTTTCGAAGATGAAAACGGTCGACTACAGAAAAAGAATCTCCGTGATCCTGCAAGAACCTTTTCTTCTCAACGCTACCGTGATCGACAACATCAGACTTGGAAACCCTATGGCTACACGCGGGTCGGTTGAGGAAATTCTTAGGCGAGTTGGGCTTGAGGATGTGTTTGCAATGCTTCCAGAAGGACTTGATACTGTTATCACCGAAATGGGTGCAAACCTGTCTGAAGGGCAGAAGCAGCTCGTGTCGTTTGTAAGGGCATTGGTAAGAGACCCCTGCATGATCATCATGGACGAGGCCACTTCTCAGATCGATTCCTACACAGAGGCCAAACTCAGGGAAGCTATGAAAAGGGGTTTTAAGGGACGCACTGTTATCACGATTGCACACAGGCTTTCCACCGTTGTGGACAGCGACCTTGTGGTGTTCGTAAAATCAGGTAGGATTGCCGAAATAGGGTCTCCCTACGAGCTTCTAAAGGGCAATGGCCAGTTCTCCGGCTTTTTCAGGTCCCAACGACCCTAGAACTTCAGCTTCCGGATGTTCATTCCCTTGGCCTTTGCATAATTGCGAACGACAAAGTCTTTGAGCCTGAGCGGGTCGCCTACGTATGTGATGATCGAGCGCCCGTTTACCTTTGCCATATTTTCCGCAATTGCCCTGAGTTCAGGTTTCTGATCTAGCAGTACTATGTTGATGTTAACCTCCTCGCGGCCAGCATAGTATGCCGACCTGTATGCATTTTCTTCAGGTGTCATTCCATCAACGGCAGAGCACGTTGGTTCGCCGTCGGTGATAAGGAACACGTTTTTGTTACCCTCCGCGTTCCTAAGGAGGAGGCGCGCAAAATCAAGCGCGCATCCTATGTCTGTGTTGCCCTGTGGCCTGAGTTTCAGTATCTGGCCTCCGCTTATAAGATTGGGTTCATCGTTATACGCAACAATATGCAGTCTGTCCTCTCTAAAGAATTCCTCAAGGAATTTTTTCAGTGCAAGCGATGCCATGATTGCGCCCTTGAACTTTGGCCCGTACATTGAATTCGAGGAATCGATCAGAATAACGTTCGAGGTTTGGAACTTGGTCTCGGGAAGCCGTGCTTTGAGATCCGGCTGAGCGAAGATTTCCGAAGACTTTCTCAATCCAGATTGAACCATTGTCTCATAAAGGTCAATCAAATCATAATGATGGATAAATTCATCATAATCCACCAGCGACTGTGAAGGAGAATTACCGTAGCCCTGTTTTTCTTCTCCGTATTCGATCGTGGGCACCTCAAGGTTCTGCGTGACCTCTTCAAGGATCTTTTTTGCTATCGTATCCTCGCCCCGCTCCGTAAAGTCAGGAAGTGAGTAGGCGTATCCTCTGTGCAGTTCCATCGAGCCCCTGCTCTGGACATAGCCCTCCTTTTCCAGACCATTGAGTACCTGCTGGGAAAAAGTTTGGGCCAGCTTGCGCGGAGAAAGTTGATTTGTATCCACTTTTCCCGACCTAATGTCCTTAAGAAGCTGGTTCCAGGCATTTTGTCTTGCTGTCTCCCTTTTGATTTTTTCTTCCATCCACTCCCTGTAAACCATGTTTTCCCTGTTTGCTCTTTCGTCTAGAACTTCCTGAACCTCTGTCCATTTCATTAGCTCGTCGAGAAGCTGGTCCACTATGTCATCGTTATCCGAGAAGCTATCTGGGTTGAAAAGCGAGTACACTAGATCCTGCACAAATTTCTCGCCAAATATGCCACTCAGGTTCTCCGCTTTCTCGTCTCCGCTGAGCTTACACGGGGGCTTTAGCAAAGTCTCTCGCCTCCCTAACGAGGTATCCATGATCGGTTTTTGTAACATAGTCCGAACAGTAGGAAAGTGAATTGAGCACTGCTTCTAAAGCGGAAAGCGCAAGTTCCCCGTCGTCAGCGGCTCCCATTTTTAGGAGCATTTCCCGCAGGCTTCGCATTTTAGCCGCAGTCGTTGCCGTTTCGGGCGTTAGTTTTATGAATGAGCCGCTGTTCGACTTTTCGCCAAGCAAGCGTAATTCCGAGATAAACGTATCGAAATCTTCCCGAGGTAAATACTCGTCGTAAATATGCTTACACTCCGTCTTTGTCGCCTCGGCCACAAGCGCATTCATCAGATCCTCCTTGGTTAGCTTCGCCCCGTACTCTAGTTCCACCCTGCCTCCAAGCGCAAGACGCACCATTTCATAATCGGGTCCGTAATCACTGAACATGACGGCCTTGCCTCCCCTTCTTTCAGTGTTGGAGAACACGTGGTCGAAGAGCTTTATTGTGGCCCTGCAGGACAGGGTTGCGCTGAGCTGTGTTCTGTTCTTGGTTGTGTCACGTCCGAGCCGCACGATCTGCGTGAGCAGCCTAGCGTGCCACATCGGGACCTGAGGTTTTCTTCCGAACCTTCTTGTATAGTACATGTTCCGCAAGGCTATTTCCATTTCTTCCTCGACCGTTTCCGGGGGACCAATCTCTATTGTTTCCATCCTGTCGAGCAACGGCTCTTTGATTGCAGCGGTGCCCTTATAGTTCGAAGGGTTAGTGGATGCAATCTCGACCGAGTCTATTCGCATAGGAACTATTTCACCTTCGCTTGTTGTGACCTGCCTTTCTTCGAGGAGCTCATGAAGCATTGTCTGCATAGATGAAGGTATGGCACCCAGTTCGTCAAAATATCCTACGCCTCTATTGGCCTTGAGCGCCCTGCCTGGAATAAACACCTCGGGATGATCCAGCTCGTATCCTTCTCTGAGCTTCTGGATGGATATGCCACCTATAAGCTGTCTTGTGGTGAGCATCGGATCACCCGGTATCCTTACCCATATTCTCGGAACCCATTCGAGCTGGACGCGTTCCTCATGGGTAACGCGCCACTTGCACGAAAAGCACACGGGCTGCACAGGATCGTCATGAATTCGGCAGTCCTTGATAGCAAGAATTCTTTGAGGTAGAAGTTTGGCTATGGCTTTGCTAAAGGTGGTCTTACCGAAGCCTCTATCGCCTTTGAAAAGTATAGGCGAACCACTAAAAAGGGCGTTCTTTGTGAGCTCCTTTTCGAGCTTCTTTCCCACGATGTCCGGGAAAAGGTCCTCACCGCTTTTTTCGGCGGCAAGTATTCTGTCCCTTATGTAGTCTGTCGTCGACTTTGAGTGAAAATAAGAATACTGTTCAGACCATACGTCAACCTCGTCACTGTCTAGATAAAACTTCGGCGCAGACCCCTTGGTGAGCACAATATTCTCATAGAGCAGACCCTCTATCTCGCTGAAGCTGGGCTTGTAGCTCACGGTGCGCACCTCTCAAGGCAACTGAGCGCCACGTATGCATTTACAACGACTTCAGTCACACATTCACTACTCTTGTGCTATAATATTTCTTTTTCGTAGACTTGTCTTAAGGAATGGTCGCTCAACCATGACTAGCGGGTGGTAGGTCGGCTGTCATGAAGTTTTCAAAACCTATTTTTCGGCACCGTGAGGCGCGGCGGGACTGGTTGGAGACTGCACAAAATTTTAATTATGTGCAACCGTGAACGCACCGGACATGCTAGAAGATTATCTGCTCGAGTCATACGGTCAGGCGCTCGTTCCAAGGAAGCTCAAGGGATCGCCAGGTGCCGAAATGGACTATTTGATAGTCGCGGGGATGGGTGGTAGCGGAATAGTCGGGAGGTATCTCAAAGTAGCCGTCGAGGGAACATGGGGAAAGCCAGTCATTCCGGTCGATTCGTGCCCGGTTTTCGTGCCGAAGAAGGGAAGGTTTGGTCTTATAGCAGTCAGCTACAGTGGCTCTACATATGAAACGGTGGAACAGTTCCGTGAACTTTCACCTTATGCCTCAGCGGCCGCTGTTGTAACAGGTGGTGGTGAGCTCTCGGAGCTTGCGCAGTCAACCGGTGCGAAAGTGCTGAAAGTAGGCGGTGCGCCCGCTCCAAGATTCGGTTTCCCCCAGATGCTCTCAGCCACTTTTTCACTCTTTGGCTGGATGACGGGTGAGTCGGCTGTTCTCGACCTGCTCGGGGATGCGGCGGCAAGGATTGCCGGTTGGGCCAAGGCAGGGGAGCCAGAAGACCACGTGGACAGGCTGAACGAGTTTGTCATGACCCGACTACCAGTGATATATGCCGCAGATCACCTTTCTCCAGTTGGTTATAGATGGAAGACGCAGCTCAACGAAAATCCGAAGCTTTCCTCTTTCTTTTCTTCACTTCCGGAGGCCAATCACAACGAAGTGAATTCCTCAAATACCGGTGCGCTGGGCGCTATTTTTCTTATGAGTAATAACTATAGCAGGTGCACGAGGGCCTCAGCCGAAGCCCATATGCGGGTAGCGAAGGTAACGAAATATGTGGAAAGTGTCGATGAAAAGGATTTCCTGACCGAGATGCTAAAGCTCACACTTATAGGAGATCTTTTTTCGCTACGCATGGCCCAGCGCTTGGGCGTAGACGCGCTCGGCACACCACTTATTGATGACCTGAAGGCACACCTCGGAAAAATCTTGAAAAAGCAGAGTTGACAGTCGGGTATGAGGGCGCCATACGTTGTTAGAAGGCTTGCGACACCTTGGCCTTTGTCAGTTTCTGTTGCGTTGACATTTGCAGAGGCTGCTATTCTGTTTTAACGAGAGTGCAGCGTATAGTCCACGCGTTTAATTCTCTTAAGGGAGACGGTACGTCGCCAGTACCCGAGCAAATACGGTCAGTAGCTTCAGGATGAACAGATTTAGATGGTTGAGCATTATTTGCAAACCCTTTGCATCTCTTTAACCTATGGAGGTTAAGGGGCAAAGTCTCCGTAACCTCTGTGAGGGCGGGTAGTTCACTAGGTTCATGATGTGCGTGCCACCCCATACCTGTGTAGACCATATGAAGCGAAATCACTTGCTGCTAGGGGGTTCACGTTCTGGATGCGTCTTATGTATACTACGGGGGGTACACAGTACGTGCGAATGCAACCCAAGCTAGTGAGCCTTAAAATTGCACGTCTCATATCGGTATGACTTGACGATGAAGCCCAGTGGCAAGGAGAAGCATCGGAAGTTCATTGTTTCAGTAAGCGTGGAGGTGCCGTGCAGGGGGTTTGATGAAATGGCTCACCGTATTTGCAATGGTTCTTCTGTAGCTGTAAAGGTGTCCGGGCACTCGGTTATGCTCGAGGGGTACGAGTTGGAGCCTATACTCGGAAAGGCGAGAAAGCTCATGGAGTTGCTTAGAAGCGCGGGTTGTGAACCTTTTCTTACCGTATCAATCTCGATTTGATGTGTACTTTTCCTGTGACCTAGCCCAAGGGCAATGTTGGCCAACAAGGCTTTTGTTGCGTGGGCAAAACCCTTATACCCCCTTCAGTCATATTGCAGTGTAAAGGAAGGTTTTGGTATTGCAGCTACCGGTTGCCTTGCCCCGAGAGGTCCAGGATAGTCTTGCCCTTGTGGTAAGCAGGTTGTCAGAGATCAGGTTCAACAACAACAGCTCTAGGAAACTTTCCGAGGCTGGGACGCATCTTCTAAGGGGTGGAGGCAAACTGGTTAGGCCTGCTCTTGTGTTGCTTGGTTCATATGTGACGAACGGAATAAACCTGAAGTCGGTGGACGCCGCGGTCGCGGTGGAACTCATTCACACGGCTTCGCTCATACACGATGACCTTCTCGACAAAGATACTGTAAGAAGAGGGGTTCCGACAGTTCATACGCTTTACGGGAACGAGATCGCGATTCTCTCGGGTGACTTGTTGATCTCCAAGGCCATAGAACTTAGCGCTTCGTGCGGGGAAGATGCTATAAGGGAATTATCACGTGCGGCGATCGACATGTCGCATGGTGAGGCGATGGACTATGAGGCACAGGTTAGCGGGCACCCTCTCACTCTTGAAGAGTACTTGGTCATAGCAAGGCTTAAGACCGCTTCTCTTATCGGCTCCAGTGCGGCTATCGGTGCAATCGTAGCTGGGGCCGACGCGGGCAGGGTTGATACGTTGCGCAGATACGGTGAGAATCTCGGGATAGCCTTTCAGATTAGGGATGACTACTATAACGCACTGGGCAAGTCGCTTGGTAAAGGTAAGAGCACCGGAAATGATGAGACGCTGCACAGACCGAATATAGTAACGGTACTTCGAAGCCAGGACCACATGACAGATGTACTCGGCGTGGCACACAGGATGAACCGTGAATATGTTGAAATCGCAAAGAACTCGGTATTGAATCTTGGCAATTCTGCGAAAGGTCTCTCAAATTACGCGGAGTACATACTTATCTAGTTGCAAGTGTGCAGCGCAAATGCAGGATATTCAAAGGCTTGCTGAAACCGATCCCGGCACCTTTCTCGGTAGGTCGTTCATGATCGCGTACCGGGCACATCGCGCTTCCGATTGGAAGCTACTTGAACTCATTGACGAACTACGGTTAAAGGCCTACTCTTCCTTGCATCTTCGTCTGCCTTCTGTTTTTGCCACGCCTTCTGTGCTCTTTATGCTTGTTCTCGCGGGCTACTATGTGAGTTTTGTTTCTGTCCGCTTCGATGCGCCTGCGACCGCAGTCTTTTTTTTTGCCGGTCTGATTATGGTTACGCTATTTTCCCACCCTCTTGGACACTCCATATTCGCAGAGCTGGGTAGATTCGAGACGCTTGGGTGCTTTCTTGGTGGTAGGATAGGGGTGGAGCCCACTATACTTCTTTCGTTAAGATCTTACTATGAAAGGTCAGCCAAAGGGAGATTTTGGCTCCACATAAGCGGGGCGCTTTTTACCCTCTTCTCTTCTCTTCTTTTTGTCCCTCTGGTCTACCTTGACGGTTTTTCCATGTTGTACCGGTATTTTACGCTGGTCTTCTTTGGTGCCGTTGTGCTTTCCGAAGTGTTTCATTCTAGTAAGAAGGGAGACATAAGAAGGGCGATTCGGTCAAGGAGGATGGTCTGATTGGGTCTTGCCGAGGACTGGGATAGAGTGGTGTTACAGGCTCTCAATTCCCTCATTCCCGTCTATGACAGAATGAATTCGGTTATGTCCATGGGGAAGGACAAACGTTGGAGAGAAGCTGGAATCAGACTTGCAATTCGCGAAGGTGATTTCGTACTTGATGCAGGCTGTGGCCCGGGTGTAATGACAGAAGTGTTGGCGAGCGTTCACAGGAATGTAAAGTCGCTCCTGTACGATTCTCTCTTCTCTATGCTCGAAGCGGCAAGATCAAGGGTAGCCGGCGTGTCCTCGGGGGCTGTTAGAGGAGTCTTTGAGACAATGCCTTTCTCATCCGGTGTGTTTGACGCAGTGATGATGGGCTATTCTTTCAGGGATGCAAGGGATATGCGCGCCGCTTTGGAGGAAATCTCGCGCGTCATAAGGGACGGTGGCAGGATGCTCATTGTAGATATAGCGAAACCTGACAATCGTCTGATACGCCTTTCTGTGGGGTTTTACTGGAGGGTGGTCGTTCCTTTTCTCGCTCTCTTAGTAGCCAGAAAATACTGGCGAAAGTATAGCGTACTTTATATCACTTACAGGAGGCTACCCACCAATTCTCAGCTTAGGGCACTTGTGGGCGAGTATTTCGAAAGTGTAACAGTATACACCCAGATGCTTGGTGGCTCGTTAATACTCATCGCCGAACGACCTAGGAGGCAATAACCCTCATTATCTCTTCCTCGGATGTTTCCATCCAACCGTTTACGGCATTAAATAGCAGAAGCTGTCTTGCAAAAAGTAGCTCGTGATCCTCTTTGTCGAGTGCGTCAACAACTGCCATAGTGTAAGGAACAAGCCATCTGTGCATTGATGAGAGGTCATCAACCCACCTTCTTTCGATAACGCGGGAGTACATGTCTACCATAACCATATGGAAGCCGATATCGAATCTGCTTATGTAGTCGAGTGCATTCCATATGCTCTTTGCGGCAGCAATCTCCCTCTCGACGAGCTTGACATAGGCGGTTTTGTCTGTGTTATGGGTGTAAGCATAGCGGTTTGCAAAGAGTTCGTCCGATTCAAGGGACATAAATACCCTTGCTTTTTGATTCGATTCGGCGAACCTGTTTATCCTAGTCAGAAGATATGTTACAAGTCCCTGTTTCTGAACCACCTCCTTAAGCCTGGTATAGAAATCTCGTCTGCGTTCAATCTTATCCGGATACAGGGTTTGGTACGCAATGTGTCCGAGTTCGTGCAGGAGAGTGTGTTCGACGACGCCGAGGTCCGCATCTCCCTTAACAAATATCACTTTTTCAAACCTCTTTGAGTATTCCAGAAACTCCTGTGACACGTTTTCGAGCACCCTCTGAGAAGCCACTGCTGCATATGTCGGGTAGAGTATCTGGGTTGCCACGCTCCTTTCGAGTACATTATACTCGAGGGAGTCTAGTCCGGGAAGAACCTTTGAAACGGCAAGTGTGGCCTTCACCCTGCTCGATATCTCGGGAGTGGGAGAAAGAAGAAGCACGCCTATCTTCAATTATGTCCCTTTTCCTAACACTTTGCGTGGCTAAAAGTTTTGTGTGTAGCGTCAGGTGATTGTCACAATGATGCTATGGTGCGCGGAGCTTTACCCAACGCTTATGAATCTCTTCCCCAGACTTGTTATCCGGGCCTGAAAACATGCATCCCAGTGGTCAGCTGAGCCTGAATGCTTTGTCGGAGGTTCATCCGGAAAGCCCTGAAAGCAGCCTGAGTTCCACAGATCAAAAGGTGTTCGAACTTATAGCAAGTTCAGGGCTAGGCTTGAGTTTTCAGGGAATAAGAAGGAGCTTGGGCATACACCAAGAGTCGCTCTCGCGGAGCCTAAAGAGGCTCACCGAACTTGGGCTGGTTTACAAGCAAGGAGTAGACTATTGGGTTAACACGGAAATGGCTTCGAGGCCCAGGGACTGGTACGTAGTCGTAGATTCGGCGCTTCCTGAAGGGGTGAAACGTGAGCATATAGTTGGCTGGTTACGCGGGCGCTGGTTTAAGGAGCTGCGCTGGTTTGGTGGGTCAGAGGATGGTCTGAAGCTTGTATGGACCAGCCAGGATGGAAGGTATAAGGTCATGCTGTCTATTCTTGAGCATGAGTTTGTGGTGCAAACAGACTCGGCCAAAGAGGAAGCCGTATTTACTGCACTCAGACTTGCGAAGCTTACCATGGAAGCAATAGAGGGCACTCTTACAGCCGCACCGTGACTAGGTTATCAGCTACTCAGTCGTTAAATTGGCGCGGACAAATATAGTGTGTATGACCACAATAGTCGGTATAAAGACCAAGGAAGGTGTGGTTCTCGCATCCGACAAAAGGGCGAGCAAAGGTTTTTTCATCGCATCAAAGGACGCAAAGAAAATCTACCAGATCGATACAAGGACCGCTGCGGCGATCGCAGGTCAAGTTTCTGACGCCGAATACCTCGTAAACCTGGTCAGGGCACAGAAGAAGCTGATGCAACTCGAAAGGGGATTCGAGCTCAGCGTGTTTGAAATAACCAAACTCATTTCTAACGCGGCCTACTACGGACTGAGAAGCTATGCTCCCTTTTTAGCTGAGTTCATTGTCGCAGGAGTGGACTCCGAACCGAGAATCTACTCGACCGATGTGAGTGGAGCAATATCACCCGAAGTGTTTACTTCTAGTGGTTCGGGCTCTCCCATAGCATACGGCGTACTGGAGTCTTCCTATAACGACAGTCTGACCCTCGATGAAGCAAAGAATATAGCGGACAAAGCAGTCAGGGCTGCCATGCAGAGGGACCCGGGGTCGGGTGACGGTGTCGAGATAATAACGATTCCACTTGGGGGCGGCCAGGCGTGATGGGTCCGGAAAGATATCAGCCTTTCTTCTATGGTCCAGAGGGTAGACTCGTTCAGGTCGAGTATGCGCTCGAAGCCGTGAGCCGCGGTTCAACCACGGTGGGTATAAGGACGGACAGCTTCGCAATAGTGGCGAGCCACGTAAGGCCACCGAGAGAACTGGTCGATCCATTTGACAAGATCTTCGAAATTGACGAACATTCGGGTGCTACAGGAAGCGGCTATATAAGCGACATGTTAAGGTTGGTGGATGAGCTCAGGCTAGAGGCTCAACAGTACAAACTCACCATGGATACTCCTATAGACATGTACACCCTTGCAAAAAGGCTCGGTCAGTTCATTCATGAGTTTACCCTCTACGCTGTTCGGCTTCCCGCTGCCTCGATAATTCTCGCCGGTGCAGATCAGAGAGGCGTACACCTTTACCAGGTCGACCCGTCTGGGACGTTCTCGCGTGGATCGGCATTCGCAGTAGGGAAAAACGCAGATAAGGCAGTTGACTTTATCGTCAAATCTTACCGCAAAGATCTTTCATTCGACGAAGCGAAGAAGCTCGTAGACCAAGCTGTCGAAACTGCGATAGCAGAAAAGCCATTACTACAGTATGGCTACGTGAACATCGATACAAGGAGTTTTGTAAAGCAAAAGTGAGCATATAGTCCAAGCCTCAACTCCTGATAAAGGAGTGGGCTGCCCCGCCCTTTTATGGCGGGGTAAAGGTTTTTAATCGATATAATAGGCTACCTTGTATGGTCCGCTCCCGCAAGTTTCGTGTCTCTCATTGGTCGAAGTTCTTAGGCGGCCCTGTAAAAGCGAAAAGTGGTGCATATTCCGATGAACGTGAAGGCGAGACTGACTTCGCGCCATTCATGATTTCTGGCGCCGGGCGCTACCGTACATTTGTGATGTCGTTTGAGCGAGTCGAGCATGAACATAGGGTCAGGGGGTCCGAACGAGTCCGGCACGGAATCTCTGGGTATAGCCTTTTTAGTGGAGAATTCGTTAGGAGGCGAGTAGGCGGCGTAATCTGTGAGTGGCGTCATGTGCCCTTTAATGAAAAGAATGGATTTTCATCTGGACAGGGGAGAGCCTTATGTATACTGCCGATTATACCAGCGCCTAACCTTCGCGTTACGTTTTGCAACCATGCACTCAAGGAGGGGTGCTACGCTTGAGCATGCACCCAGGCGCGCAGCCAGGGTTCCGGAAGCAAGGAGACAAGGAAACAGAGGGCTTTCTTACTGGATTAAGAGAACTTAGAGCGAGGGCCGCTGTCGACGTGGGTGGAACCTATACTGACTTGGTTTCATTTGTTGATGGAAAGTTATCTCTGTTCAAGTTGCCAACAGCTCAGGCGGCGCCCGAAAGAGGCGTCATTGAAGCGATACGAGCGACAAAAACCGAGTTTGATAGCATTATCCACGCAACCACCGTAGCAACTAATGCGTTACTCACTGGAAGACATCCTCGTGTTGCCCTTCTTACTACGAGGGGTTTCAGGGATGTCATCGAAATAGGGCGTCAAGCAAGACCGGAACTTTATGACCTTTATTTTCATAGACCCGCCCCTCTCGTTCCCCGGGAGCTCAGGATCGAGGTCAACGAACGAGTTGAGGCGGACGGACGGATAACGGAATTCCTCGATCCAACCGAGGTAAAAATTAAGGTTCGTGCGCTCAGGGAAAAAGTCAGCAACTTCGCGATCTGCTTCGTGAACAGTTACGTTAATCCTGCAAATGAAGAGACCGCAAAAAAGGCAATTGAGGAGGAGTGCCCCGAGTGCGAGGTGACAGCCTCTTATGAAGTAAACCGCGAGATAAAGGAATACGAGCGTGCATCAACGACCGTTGTAAATGCCATTCTCAAACCAGTGGTGTCAGCATATATCCATTCACTCGAGTCCAACGTCAAAAGGTTGCTTCTCATGCAAAGTAATGGAGGCTTTGTTCCCTCGGGTATAGCAAGAAGAATGCCCGTTACGCTTATCGAAAGCGGACCTGCAGCGGGTGCGATAGGGGTGGCTTACCTTTCGCGGGAGCTCCACGTGGATATGGCGATAGGCTTTGATATGGGTGGAACCACCGCGAAGGCGTCGACTGTAATCAAGGGTGAGGTTTCCGTAACGTCGGAATATGAGGTCGGGGGACGTGTAAACGCGGGCAGGGTGGTCAAAGGGTCGGGTTATCCAGTACGTTCTTCGTTTATAGACCTCGCGGAAGTAAGTAGCGGAGGGGGAACGGTAGTCTGGAGGGACAGGGGCGGAGCCCTCAGAGTGGGACCGGAAAGTGCGGAATCAGACCCAGGTCCTGCGTGCTACGGGAAAGGGGGTACAAGACCCACGATCACCGACTGTCACCTTATCCTAGGACACCTTCCGATCAGATTCGCCGGAGGAATTACACTTTCGCCAGAGCTTTCGTTGCGTGCACTCAGGTCGGTTGGCGAAGACCCGCTCGAGGCCGCACTAGACGCTCTCGAACTTGCGAATTCGCAGATGTCAAAGATTATAAGAATTGTTACAGAAGAGAGGGGGCTCGACCCTACTACGTTCACAATTTTTGCCTTTGGTGGTGCCGGACCGATGCATGTGGCGGACATCATGACGGACCTTGGAGTCAAGAAGGCGATAATTCCCCCCGCTCCGGGACTGTTCTCCGCCTACGGGCTCCTAGTCTCCGACTACAAGGTCGAACGATCCTGTCCTTATGTGAAGGAAATGGCGGAAGACCTTTTCAGATCCCTTGAAGAATCGGCACTCGAGTCACTGAAGGACGACGTCGTCAGCGATGTTGCTGTCGAACGGTCGGTGGACGCGAGATACCGGGGTCAGCTTTACGAGCTGACCGTTCCCTATGGTAAAGATGCCGAGAATGCTTTTCATGAGAAGTTCAGAGCCATTTATGGCTATTCAATGCGGGAAAGAGAGGTGGAGTTTGTGAACCTTCGATTACGAGTCGTGGCAACGACTTACAAACCACCGCTTGTAATCGCGGACATTGCAGAAAGACCAGCGCCACCACGGGAGCGAAGACAGGTTATATTCAGGGAAGGGACGTTCTCGGCGCCGGTTTACGACAGAAGGTCCCTTACAGAAGGTTCTACGGTGGCAGGACCTGCAATAGTGGAGAGCTTTGACAGTACGACAATTCTTCCTCCGTCTTTTGAATGTATCGTGGATGGCTTCGGAAACCTACTGGTGAGCCGACTGTGAACTTCGAGGTAGTGCTCGGCGGAATGAGATGGGTAGCGGAGGAGATGGGTCTTGTTATGCGTAACACTTCCTTTTCGCCCAATATCAGAGACAGAATGGACATGAGTGCGGCCATAACGGACAGTGAAGGACGAATTGTCGCTCAAGCTGAGCACATACCCGTACACTTGGGTAGCATGTCCGTCGGAGCAAAGAATCTTATCGACGCAGTCGGCGTGCTAGACGAGGGTGAAGTTGCGGTTACGAACGATCCGTACATATCGGGAACTCATCTGAATGACGTGATGATGATCTCCCCAATTGTGTTCAGGGGTAAAACCGCAGGTTTTACCGCCGTAAAGGCTCACTATGTCGACATAGGTGGCGGCACGCCTGGTAGTCTTTCCGCCACTGCAACCGACTTATACCAAGAAGGTCTTATCATACCTCCTGTCACCGTCTGCCGCGCCTGGGAGGTGGATACGACGCTTCTCAGTATTTTTTCCGCTAATTCCCGCACGCCTATCTCCATCAAGGGGGACATGCTCGCTCAGATAGCCGCACTTAGAATAGGCGTTCTGCGTATGGCTGAAATGTTCGAAAAGTACGGGTCGAGCGTAACTGACGCTTGGACCAAGTCGATCGCGTACGTCGAGAGATACACAAGGAGCGCCGTGAGTGCTATCCCAGCCGGCGAGTGGCAGGCGGAAGACTACGTTGAGCTCGAGGACAGAGACGTAGTCATTCATGTGAGCATTCGCTCCGGAAAAGATGTGCTGGTAGTAGACTATTCGGGTTCAAGCCCGCAACTGGAAGTTCCGGTCAACGCGGTTTACGGTGTCACGGTTTCCTCGACCGCATTTGCGCTGAAAGCCGCACTAGACCCTGATCTTCCTTTCAATTATGGCTTCTTTGGCGCCGTGGTTATAACTGCACCGCCCGGTAGTGTGGTCAATCCTGTAAAGCCAGCACCCGTGTCGGCAGGTAACGTTGAGACTTCCCAGAGGATTGTCGACGTGGTGTTTAGGGCACTCGCTGAACCTCTCGATCTACCGGCTGCCTCGCAGGGAACGATGAACAACATCTTGTTTGGCGGGAAGAACTGGGCCTTCTATGAGACAATAGGTGGAGGAGCCGGCGCGAACAGGAACGCCGATGGGGTAAGCGCGGTTCAAGTGAACATGACGAACACCCTCAACACCCCGGCAGAAGTTATAGAGGCACAGTATCCGCTTCGGGTTACTGCATACAGAATCAGAGAGGCTTCTGGTGGAAGTGGCCTGTTCAGAGGCGGTGACGGTATAGAAAGGGAGTTCCAGGTGCTCGAACCCTGTACACTCACCGTGGTGGGGGACAGGTCTAGGCACCCCCCTTGGGGAGTAAAAGGTGGCGGAAATGGTGCTTGCTCCGAATACTGGTTAATGAAAGGAGACAGGGCGTTCAGGCTCTTGAGTAAGCAAAGCATAAAGCTAGAAAAGGGTTCAAAGGTAAAGATTCTTACCCCTGGTGGAGGGGGATACGGAAGACCATCCTAATCCGCCTTCGGCCTTTCTTCGGCTTTGTGCTGCGCCTTTCTGCTGTTCACAAACTCAAGAACTGATACCTCATGCGAACTTTTTTCGTTGAGGTACCTTGCGAGGGCTATGGTTGACGCAAGGCCCGCCACATAAGACATAAAGGAAGCCACAGTTATTATCGGCTCATGGGAAGTGGCAGAAAGTACAAGGAGAGGAAGGAAAAAGGCGTTGACAATTATCATGAAGATCACGCCGAATATGCTACCTATTTTCACACCGCACCGTTTTTATTTTGGTAGGCTGAAATTTAATCCTATCGCACTTCCGGGCGGTTCACTCGGGTGGAATTTCCTTGAACACCATGCTAAGTGGTATGCCCAACGTTCTCGTTCGCAGATAGGATGTGGCAAAGATCAGCGCACCCGCGACATAAATTGCACCATAAAGGAGGGCGGTAAAGCCGTTTACAGGGAGCGACCCCGATATGTACTCGAGGTATGTGGAGTATACAAGGTATACCGCCGATCCGAGGCCAAGCCAGCTTATAAGGGGTAGACCGAGTTTCCTCTTTGCCACAAATGCATTTTCGTAGATTTCCTTTTTGGTAAACGGAAAAATGAGCCCGGCCAGAGACGGCACGATGAATCCGAACGTGAATATGTCGAATGCAAGCGAAGTGAACTCGGACGAGTTCGGCAGCAAAGCAACGAGACCCGCACCAACAACCATAATGAGAACCGCCGTGAACATCGCATTAAGCGGAGTGTGAACCTTTTCGTTAACCTGTGCAAACCTGTCGGGAAGTATCCTATCAAATGCCCAGGCGAACACATACCTCGTCTGCGATATTATCAGAGCCGGGAACGATACAAAGTTGCTGAGCCAAAGTGCGAGAAACATGACAACAAATATAATCGGATTGTGATACACGAGTAGCGCAAAGAAGGGGATAAAGTTTCCTATGGCGCTTATTGGCTCGTTTCCACTTGCCGCAAGCGCGCTCCAGTTTGTAAGGAAGTTCTGCCCGAAAGCGTGAACCGAGACAAGTGCGAAGAGAGCATAGTACGCGAAAATGAAGCCAAGGCTTCCCAGTATCGCAATCGGCATTGACCTTTTGACATTTTTCATCTCTCCGGACCAGGTGACGGGAAGATTGTACCACGTGAACGCAAACCAGGTGAAGGAGAGGGCGGCAGCTGTGGCGACAAATCCGCTCGAAGGCGCTACGCCCCCTTGGGATATCACAGCCTGATAGGCATTGGGATTTCCCATGAATTTGTCGAAACTCTGAGCAAAGTGGGGTAGGCTGATCATACCAAGGGTTACTATCATGATGACTGCGGATACTATTGAAATGAGGCCTACCCAAAAGACTGTGCCCCATGCATACCTTGGCCTGAGCATTGCGATGAGTGCGGAAATGACAAGGAAAACCACACTAACCGCAAATGCCGCGACAGGTTGGGTGACCGAACCACCGAAAGAGATCAGCGCTGGCGAGTTATAAAAGGCGCCAAGACCGCCGAATAGGTATGCGAGATATTGCGTTCCAAAGTACATAAATATGCCGCCATTCAGCATGAATGCGATAGCTACGCCCCAGTTGTTCACGAAGCCCACAGCGGGGCTAAAGGTTCTTGTGACAAACACATAGTCGCTGCCCGACCTTGGGAGGGAGATGCCCACAATCGTATACAGACCCGCAAGTAGGAGCGAAGGTAGAAATGCTATCAGGTATGCGAGAGGCCAGTTCGCTCCAGGAGCGGTGTACATCAGAGATACCCACAGTATGGGGACGCCGCCCGTAACCAGCGCCCATGTAGCCATAAAAGATGGCCATGCGCCCACTTCCCTGACTAGACCAGTTGCTTCCCTGGTGAAAACTTTGGGCTTATCGCCCATGGCAGACACTGATACCATTGCGCCCATATAATCCTTTGCTTGAACTGAGCAACCAGTCTCATGTCAAGCTTGCGGTTCTACGCCGTGGCTCCCGGCATAGTTCAAGGGTTCCCGGGTGTTTAAAAGAGGCTGGCCGCCTCGGGAAGGGCGCTCAGAATGCCGATGAAAAGGCGTGATTTTTATCTTTAGGGGAAGTCTTAGTCCGTGAGGAAGAGGTAGTTCACGGGAGAAAGGTTTGTATACGACCTCTTGTTTAGGTCAAGTACTCTTGATGCACGAAGGTTACGCTCTTATGTCAAACAAGGGATCGGGTACCAGGAGTGCAAAGATTTGATGTCATGTGTAGCGAACGACATTAATGGGTGTTGGAGTAATGCACAGCCACGATATACCTGAACACTACCGCTTCTTTCTTTCAAAGGAGCGCTACGACTGGCAGGATCCGCGAAAGATTCTTTGGAACGCAGGCCTCTCTTCTGGCATGAAATTTCTTGAGGTTGCGTGTGGTGCGGGTTTCTTTACACTTGAAGCGGCAAAAATTATAGGGCAACAGGGATGGGTGTTCGCACTGGATAAGGATGACCAAGCCCTTGAAGTGTGCAGGAAGAGACTTCTTGAAGCAGGTTTCTCTAAGTTTGAGCTATTCCAGGGGAAGGCTGAGGACTTCAGTAAGAGTTTGGGCGCTGATTTTGGGCTAGTGGCAAACGCTCTGCATGATTTCGATAATCCAGTTCTCGCTCTAAAGAATATACACAGTTCGCTCAGACCCGGCGGTCTGTTTCTCAACGTGGACTGGAAGAAAAAGAGTACACCTATCGGCCCCCCCTTGACAGAAAGATTTGACGAAATCCAAGCTTCTGGCCTGCTCGTGCAGGCAGGCTTCAAGGTCAGGAGTAAGGGTGAGGCTGGCCCATACCACTACTTTATTCTGGCGGTTGCGTGAGCCTGCCATAAGATGTGATGGGCTAGTTCACGGTTTAACTTAACGGGGGTTCGAGGGGCGTAAGTCCCCATCCGTTCCCTGAAGGAGGGGATGGATAGCCCCCTTACGAAGTGTTTTTATGCGAATGACCGAAGGCACTCCTGTGCCTCCCAACCGAGAG
>Ga0209012_1000547_pt1 | contig 51498 bp, 51 predicted proteins | sample RS3BMetagenome_FD_184735 | JGI IMG/M metagenome (GOLD analysis project Ga0209012, IMG submission 184735) | Ferric oxide microbial mat and aquatic microbial communities from Rainbow Spring, Yellowstone National Park, USA - RS3B (SPAdes) (version 3) ... | reverse complement strand
CCAGCCGATTCACTTTACTCGCCGCTCGCCCGGCAGATGTTGGAGCAATCGCTGAACCGCCTCACCATGGCTCAGGCTGAAAGGGCAGCGGACTTTCCGATCCTGCCATGGGCCAACGTGGTCAAAATCGGCGGCCAGAGCATCATCGACCGCGGGCGACAGGCGGTCTATCCGCTCATCGACGAAATCGTCGCCAACCTGGGGCGTCACAAGATGATCCTGGGCACCGGCGCCGGCACGCGCGCGCGGCATATCTACAGTATCGCGCTGGAATTGGGCCTGCCCACAGGAGTCCTGACCGTGCTGGGTACGGCGGTGGCCTGGCAGAACGCCGAGATGTTGCATTACCTGCTGGCCAAACACGGTATTCCCTTTATCGAACCGCTGGGGTTCAGCGCCCTGCCCCATTATCTGTCGGTCAGCGGCGCGGTCGTCTGCCAAGGTATGCCGCCTTATAAACTATGGGAAGAAAATCCTAGCTATGGACGGATCCCGCCCCAGCGCACGGATACCGGATGCTTTCTTATCGCCGAGGTCTACGGCGCCCGCAAGATGATCTACGTCAAGGATGAAGCGGGCCTGTACGACTGCGACCCGAAGAAAAACCCAAGCGCCCGATTCATCCCGCGCATCTCGGTTAACGAGCTGCTGGCCTTGGACCTGCCCGATCTGATCGTGGAGCGCGCGGTGCTGGAGCTACTGGGCCGAGCGCGGAACATCAACGAGATCCAGTTCGTCAACGGATTGCAACCGGGCCAGCTCAGCGCGGCACTTTCTGGGGAAGCAGTCGGTTCGATAATCTATCGCGACTGAGGGCCCGGCGCGGATGGCACAAAACACCAAGCACGACAACCACCTGGTCTCGCGCCTGATGCGCGAGTCGCTGGTCGATCGTGCGGTCATGGCAGCCAGCGAATCACCGGTGGCGGCGATCCTGCCGCAGCTCAACGTTCTGCAAATCGGCGGCCGGATAATCGATCGCGGTCGTCAGGCGTTGCCGGCGCTGTTGGAGGAGATTGTCGCCAATCAGACCGAGCATGTGCAGGTAATCGGGGTGGGCGCTGGACTGCGCTCGCGTCACATCTTCGCGGTTGGCACCGATCTCGGTTTGCCCACCGGCGTGCTGGCCACGCTCGGCGCCAAGGACGCGGCTCAAAACGCCTACATGGTTTCCTGCCTGCTGGCGCGCCACGGTTTTGTCTATCTGGAGGCGCCCTTCATGGTGCAATTGCTGCCGGCGATGCTGGCGGCGGCGCGGGGGGCGGTCTTTAACGGGGTACCGCCTTACGACCTGTGGGAACATCCCCCGGTTCACGGCAAGCTCCCACCCCATCGCTCCGACAGCGGCGCCTATATGACGGCCGAGGTTTTCGGCGCGCGAAAGATGATCTTCATCAAGGACGTTGACGGGCTTTACACCAACGATCCGGTGCATGACCCCGACGCGCGGTTTATCGCTCGTATCAGCGTGGCCGAACTGCGCCGCTTGAATCCTCCCACCCTGCCTCTGGACCCGATCCTGTTGGAACTGCTGGCCAAGGCCAAACTGGTCAAGCAGATCCAAATCATCAACGGTCTGGTTGGCGGCAATCTGACCCGCGCCCTGGCAGGTGAGCCGGTGGGCAGTATCATCTATGCTTGAACCACAAGCTTGGCGACGGCGCCGATCAGCGCGACGCGCCAATCTCTGCCAAGGAGCGTCAGATCCGTGAGCATTCAACCGGAAGTTAGAGTAGGCAGTCAGAATCTCACGGCTTATCAGGGCACGACCGTGCTGGTAACCAACGGCGCCGGCGAAATCAGGACCGGGGCCGAACAGGGCCTGTTCCTGCAGGACACGCGTTTTTTATCCACCTACGATCTTTTGATCAACGGAGTCAAATGGGACTTGGTGCAATCCACTCCGTTGCGCTCATACTGCCACCGGCTGTATTTCACCAATCCCGAACTCGGAGTCCTTGACCAGGAGTCGATCGCGCCTCATTCGCTGGGATTGCGGTTGGATCGGAAAATTGGTGGCGGCCTGCACGAGGATTTGACCTTGACCAACTATTCCGGACACGCCGCCAGCTTGCGACTGCGAATCCGGCTGGACTCGGACTTTGCCGACATTTTCGACGTCAAGGCCCATCGCTTTGTTTCGCGTGGCGTGCGCGATTCGGTGTGGAATAGCGATGAGCGCGAACTGCGCATCTTCTATAGCAACAACAACTTCCGTCGCGAACTGATCTTCAAGATCGTCAATTCCAAACCGACGCCGCATTTTTCCAACGGCCAGATTCTGTTCGAGATAATCTTGGCCCCGGGCGAGGTCTGGCATACCTGCAACCTGTTCACGATGGTCGTCGATGGAGTGGCTCATCCACCGCTGTATCCTTGCGAGCTGGAGGATCTGCCGCATAAGCACATCGCGCACGAATTCCTGCATGACAACTGGACCGCGCGCACCACCTCCCTGTCCACCCCCGATTACCGGGTGGGAGCGATGTATCGGCAAGCGGTGGACGACATCGGCGGACTGCGCATCCACGAGTACGATTTCGGCGAAGACATGTGGGTTCCCGCCGCGGGCGTGCCCTGGTTCGTTACCCTGTTCGGGCGCGACAGCCTGACCGTGGCCTACCAGGCCATGATGGTATCGCAGACCTTGGCGCCGGGACCACTGGCTAAGCTGGCTCAGTTCCAGGCCACCGCGGTGGATGATTATCGCGACGCCGAGCCGGGCAAAATCATGCACGAGGTTCGCCACGGCGAACTGGCCCATCTGCACAAGATTCCTCACACGCCTTATTACGGCACCGCCGACGCCACGATTCTGTATTTGATCGTGCTGTCGGAATATTTTCGCTGGACCGCGGATCGTTCGATCCTGGAGCGGCTGCGAGAGACCGCGCTGCGCTGTCTGTCCTGGATAGACAACTACGGCGATCGCGACGGCGACGGTTTTCAGGAATACCAACGGCGCAGTCCTACCGGCTATTACAACCAGTCCTGGAAAGATGCCGGCGACGCTATTCTCTATCCCGACGGCCATCGCCTCGTGGCGCTGCCCATCGCGACCTGCGAGTTGCAGGGCTACGTTTACGACGCCAAACTGCGGATGGCGGAGGCGTTCGAGGCCCTGGGCGATACCAGGCAGCCCGACAGGCTGCGCCGGCAGGCGCAGCAGTTACGCGACGCGTTCAATCAACACTTCTGGCTTCCGCAAGAAAAATTTCTGGCACTATGCCTGGACGGGAACAAGCAGGCGGTGGCAACCATTGCGTCCAATCCGGGCCATTGCCTGTGGTCGGGAATCGTGGAGCCCCAAGCCGCGCGCGCGGTAGCCAGTCGCCTGTTTGAAGAGGACATGTGGAGCGGATGGGGCGTGCGCACCATGTCGGCGGCCCATCCAGCCTACAATCCGCTGGAATACCAGCGCGGATCGGTCTGGCCTCATGACAACGGCTTTATCGCGGCCGGACTGGCGCGCTATGGTTTCCGGGCGGCTGCCAACCGAATCGCGGAGGCCATCTTCGACGCCGCCTCGGCCTTCGAGCATCTGCGCTTGCCCGAGCTGTTCGCTGGCTTCGCCCGCACCCGCGATCCTTACCCGGTGCAATACCCGCAAGCCAACGTCCCCCAGGCCTGGGCTTCGGGCAGCATTTTTCATCTTCTGCGCACGGTGCTTGGGCTCAATGCCGACGCGCCCCACCAGCGACTCTATGTGGACCCGGTGCTGCCCCAACGGCTCCAGGAGCTGACGCTCAGCAATCTGTCGGTGGGGCAAGCACGGGTCAGCTTGCGCTTCGAGCACAAAGCGGGGCGTTCGGGCTTCGAGGTGCTGGAGTGCAGCGATTCCAAGCTTAAGATCGAAGCTGGAGCTCCGCGCTGGTATCAGCCAGGCGAATAGCTGCGCTCAGAGCGCGCGGCTTTGTTCGATGACCCGTTCGTAGAGCGCTTCGTAGCGTTGGGCCATCACGCTGGCCGTGAAGCGGCTTTCGAATTCTGCACGGCAAGCGGCGCGCGAGATGCTCTCGACTTGCTTGACCGCGGCTACCATCTCGTCCACTTCGTGAGCGATCAGGCCGCTGACTCCGTGGCGGATGACCTCCGGCACCGAGCCGTAGGGACGCGCGATCACCGGAGTCCCGCAGGCCATCGCCTCGATCATCACCAAGCCGAAGGGTTCGGGCCATTCGATCGGAAACAGCAGCGCTAGCGCATTGCCCAGAAATTCGCTCTTCTGCACGTCGTTGATCTCGCCGATGAACTCGACGCCCGGGCGAGACAGCAGCGGCTTGACGGTACGCTCGTAATATTCACGGTCGGCGGCATCGACCTTGGCCGCAATCTTCAAGGGCAGGCCCGCCCTGGTAGCCACCTCGATGGCTAGCTCGGGCCGCTTCTCGGGCGAGATTCGGCCCAGAAAGGCCAGGTACTTCCCACCCTTCGGATTATAGCTAAGCAGATCGAGCGGTAAGCCGTGATAGACCGTGCCTACCCAGTTCATGAAAGGCAGCGGCGTGCGCTGAGCATCGCTAATGGAGATCACCGGTGGCTCCAGGAAATGTTCGTAGATGGGACGAAGCGCTTCCACGTCCAGCCGCCCGTGCATCGTGGAGACCGTCGGCGGCACGGGAGCCATGCGGACGTAGGGAAAAACCCAGTAATCGATATGGGCATGGATGACGTCGAAACGATCGGGCTGCTCGTAAAGATCGCTGAGCATCGGAAGCTGCAAGCCCGGACCGATCGGGGTCAGACCCGCCAGGCGCAGGGACTCGGGATGGCCGGCTTCCAGCCGCGCCGCGGTGCGCGAATCGCCGGACGCATATAGCGTGACGTCGTGCCCCCGCCGCACTAATTCTTCGGTCAGGTAAGAGACCACGCGTTCAGTCCCGCCATAAAGCTTCGGCGGCACGCTTTCGTACAGCGGGGCTACCTGCGCGATGCGCAAGCGGCGCCCTGGCTGAGCAGTTTGGCCGAGATTCTTACCGACAATCTGTGAGCTGTTTTCCATAGCCGTGGTATCGTCCCCATGGTGCGCGCCGTGCGCGCCACCTCTAATCTTCCGCCTACCCTCGTGCTTCGAGCCCGGAAGCGACCGCTCTTCGATTGACCGCCGCGACACTGCGCCCGACCAGCAACGAGTTTGGCTTCTACTCGACAAGCTAGATTTGTGCCAAGCTCGAAGGCTTGAAACGACGGCCGCAATCCAGGGTATCGCGAGAGCGATGACGCAGGCGGGCTAGGAGAGTAACCGGTTTAAGGTGGCCGGGCCGAAGCCCGGTGGAAGGTCCGCACAAAATGCAGGACCTAAGTAGGGGGAGTGGGCTAAGCTTGAAGGGTCATGGAAGCCACCCCGGCGAAAAGGCCCGAGAGAGAAGCGCCGCACGACCTCGAGCGACCCGGAGTGCCCGGACGTCCCGAGGCTCCGCGGCCGCAGCTTCCGAAGGCTCCCGGTGAGCCTGCACCGCCCGAAATTACCCCTAGGAAGCCGAACCCCGCTCCCCGAACTCAACCGACCCGAGCATAGAACGAACCGTCGTCAGGAGCAGCGCAGCTATTCGGTCTCTTGCTGTTGCTGCAGTTGCTGAAGTTGGCGGCGCTGGCGCTCGATTTCCTGCTGCTGCTGCTGGATCTGGCTTTGGGTCTGCGACTGCTGAGCTTCCGTATTCTGCATCGAGTTACCCACCGCAAAGCCGCCGATTCCGCCCAACGCGCCACCGATCGCCGCGCCGGCGCCCGGAGCACCCACCGCCGCGCCGATAATCGCACCGGTGGCCGCACCCAGACCACCGCCCAGCAAGGTACCCTTTTCCCGCGTGCTCAAGGGCTGGCCGGAACAACCGGTAACGCCCAGCACAACTACCACGCCAAGGAGACCTACCAGCAAAGCCCTTTGGGATCTTGTCATTATTTTTCCAACCTCCAAACCTATCGCTCCCTGCATGGGGCACAACGGCTCGATCGAATTAGGCCGCACCTTCACGGCAGCGCGGCAATAGTTTTACCGTTTTCGTCAGCGAGCACCAAGCCTGGCTTGCCGTTGGTTTCGAGATGAAGTTCAGCCCGGTCTTTGCCATTTTGATCCAGTAAAAGCAGGGCCGGCACGCCTTGTTGCGAGACTCCCAGGCCGGCGCGAGCCAGGCCACTGTTGGAATCGTACAGGGTCAAGCTGGTTTCGCCGGTAGAGTCTCCGGAGAGCCCGCCGGTCTCCTTGCCCTTGGCATTGAAAATCGCGATACCGGCACGCCCGCGTGCCGCGTTTTCGCCCACTGCCACCCGGCGCTGACCGTTTTCGTCGAAGAAAGCGATCGAGGAGTTTCCCTCGGCAGTTACCGCCAACTGGGCACGACCACGACCGCTGTCGTCGAACATCGTCAGGTTGGCCAGTCCGTTAAGACTGACTCGGAGTACCGCGCGATGCTCGCCGTGAGGGCCGGCAAGGATAAACTCCGAGGCTTCAACTGTCTTGGGATGGCGATGCGAGCTTACGGCCGAGGCCGCCGCCGGCAGCAGGATCGCGCCGGCAATCCCTCCCGCGATACCCCCTGCCAACGCCAACCCCAGGAAGAGGTTTCTGTCCCGCATGATCGATTACTCCTCTCTCAAACCGAGATTACCTTAAGACCGCGAACCTGACCAACTCGCCGCCAACGCCGCCGGTTTAAAGCTTGCCAGCGCAAGCTCGGCGTGACGGGAAACTATATGCCAGCGCGGGATCGACCGTCCAGAGTCCAATTAAGGCTTATGCTTTGTCCAGCCACGCCTTCGTAGCTGCTGGGGCAACGGTTGTTTTGTCCGCGACTATCCCAGGCGCTCGCGCCGCGCGGTTCCTTGACCGGATCTGTCGTCATCTGTGTTAGTAGCTCTACCGATCTGGCCGTTCAGGGCATCAGCCAGGTATCATCGGCTAGGCAGACAGGAGCGTGGGTTCTCAAATTTGACTTGAATAAAGGATGATACCAGCCTGTCATTCTCAGCGAGTCTACACTGGTTTTTCCGTCTAAAGCCGCTGGGGAAAAACCGACGCGGTCTGGTCCGTTTCAATCAGGCTAGATAGGTATACGTCCAGCTTGGGAAGCTGGCATCACCCGCGGTGGATCGGGAGACGGGGAAAGGGGCGGCGGCGCGGCTGAAATATAAAGACGCCATAAGAAACCTGCAGAGCAATTGGCCTATCATGGGAGAAACCTCGCTGGCTTTCTTCCCGACCTGGCTAATCGAAGCCACCGCACACTCCCGCAAACCGTGCCACAAATTTGCCATCGGGCGTGGCTGAGGCGCAGCGCACCGCGGCCGAAGGCAGCCGCCAGCGCAAGCACTACACGGCCAGGTTTCGTCGGCGCCAAAGCGCGGCGTGCCGACCGTAGCTGGTTGGCCAGTGCTTCCCGCCACAACCGAGCGTCGCCACCAGCAAACCGATGGTGCGTCAGCGTCGAGTCGCAAATGAGTCGCTGCATAAAACCATAGGAAGCGTGAAGTTTTTGCGCGCATCAGGCCGACGGATTCAGAATTGCAGTAGGTCGGTTGGTGGTGACGCGGCACGCGACGGGATGCGGACCAAGGCACCCCCAACAAACGCAGGCTGTTGGTGTTCGCTGGTTGGCGGTGACGCGGCGTTTCACGCCCAACCAATTTTAACAGAGCAGCTCGATCGCCGGGATCGGCCAGCGCCTGATCCGTAAGCGGGTAAGGATGGCGGGCCGACGGCGCGTTTTGCCGCCGATGTGGGCCGGCCAGCGAAAAAGGCTCGGCCGCGGGTTCGGCAACCGGGGTAGCGTTCATAGACCGGCTTGGGTCAAGGCTGCGAAGGACTCGGGTTTATGGGACCAGCGCGCGTAATGACGAATGACCATCGCCAAGCTGGAATGGCCCAACTGATGGGCCACGTACTGCGGATTGGCACCGCTGGCCAGCAGGATGGTGGCATAGGTGTGTCGGCAGTGATATGGCGGGCGCGGCCGCACCCCGGCGGCGGCCAGCAAAGCGGGCCATCGCCGGGTGCGAAAATTGGTCCAATCGATGGGCCTGCCGCGGGCGCCGATAAACAGCCAGGGGGCGCGCCGCGGGAGGGCGGCGAAGCGGCGCAATTCGGCCACCAGGAGCGGACCCAGGTCGACCTCGCGCTCGGAGGCCGAAGTCTTGGTCATCCCCACTCCGTACCGGCTGCGCGAGCGGCGCACGCAGAGCAGGGAGCGCTTGAGGTCCAGGTCGGTCCATCGCAAGGCCAAGGCTTCGCTGGGACGCAAGCCCGTACCCAAGAGGGTGGCGAGCAAGGCCCTCTCGCAGGGCGAGCGCGCGGCGCCAATCAGCTCGGCGCACTCGCGGCGGTCGAAGGGGTCGATGGTGGCGCGCGGTTCGCGCAGGGATCGGATCAGTCGGGCCGGATTGCGCGGGATCAGCGCCTGCGCTTCGGCCAGGCGAAAGATGGAGCGCGCGCGGGCCAGCGCCATATTGATGCGGCGCGGGCCGAGGCCGGCCTGCTTGAGGCCGAGCAGCCAGCTCTCCAACTCCAGGTGGGTCACCTGGTCGAGCCAACGGGTGCCCAAGGGTGGCGGGACGAGGTATTTGCGCACCAGCAGCAGGTAGTCATAGAAGGTGGTCGGCCGCAGATGGACGCGCTGAGCGGCGAGCCATTGCTCGGCGTAGGCCGCCACGGTGGGCGCCGGTGGGCGCTGGGGTTGCAGACCGAGGCGGACCAGATTGCGGCTGAGGGGAAAGCGGGCGGCATAGTCGAAACGGCCGGCGGCCAGGTCGCGCTCCAAGTCGATGGCCAGGCGGGCGGCCAGACGGCGGTTATCCCGGCAATCGGCGAGATGGAGGAACTCGCGGCAACGAAATTGGCGGCCGGCGTGGAAGAATTGAAAGCTGACGAGCAGGCGGCCATTTTGCGCGTGGATTCCTGCCATCGGATTAAACCCGGACCAGCCCCTCGCGCCGCATCGCGCGGGCCGGGTCGAGCAGGCCGCTCAAGGCCCGGGTACGCAAGGTCGGCCAATGGAAGAGGGTGCGGCCACCGACCCTCAGCAAGCCATCGGCGTAAGTCAGGCGGCCTTCGGTGATCCAGTTGTAGATGGTGTTGGGCGCGACGTGCAGGCGCTGCGCCGCTTGCGGGACCGTGATCATCTCAAGCTCGGACATGCCTTTGATACCTCCAGACCTCAGCGCGGACTTGAGTTAAACCCCCTTGCAAGCTTAGTCTCGCTATCCTCCTTTCCCGGCCGCGCTAGCGCGCGGCGGCCTTGGCGCTCGGAGCGAACCCGCAGTTGGCGCTCAACCCTTGATCAGCAGCTCCATCGGCAGGCCGGTGAGCTGATGCATCTTGAGCACTTCGGCGCCGCGCGCCTCGCGCATATTGCCCACCCGCCGCCATCGATAGAGCGTGGGCTCGCTGACCCCGATCGCGAGGGCGGCGCGGCCAACCTCGCCCTTCTCACAGCCGGCAATGATGCGAATGGCGGTCTTCACGATATTGCTCAGTTCCGGTTGTTGGCGGCGCCCGGCGCCCGCCCTGAAACTGCCCTCCGTATGAGCGCGCCTTTTCATAGCGCGATCGAACGGCGGCACTTTAGGTCCCGGCGCGGCCCACGGTCAAGTAAAACGTTTATCAGATATGATAATAAATACACTGCAATTTTCCTTTCCGAGTCTTCTCGAAATGCACTCATTTGAGCATATCCTTGAGCATATTTGATGATATCGCAAGTTATTTGCACGACTGACAACGGGAAATCCGGCACTTTATCAACAATCAAATTTGACACGGAAGATCGGCTCGTGGCTTAATGGAAGGGCTCGAAGCGACAAGCGCGCACCGAAACCCTATGCAGAATGAAACGGGCGGTAGGCTGAGGCGGAAAGTATCGGAGTAACGGAGCGAAGACACCGCCGCGCTGGTCTGGTTTGGGCAGGCGGCCGGCGCCGGCGCGCTCGGCGGTCGGGGATGGATCGAGGTGGTGGAGGAGCGGCAGGACTCCCGAGCACGCCCGCCGGCGAGACAGCGGCATTCAGGGCAACGATCACGTCTCAAGCAGCAAATCTTCCGCAAGTGGAGGAGTTATGGCTGTGACCCCCGGGCAAAGCGCGGCGCGGGCAGGCGCCAAAGCCACAAGCGTAGCCTTGGTTCGCCATCAACGTCCCTCGCGCCGGCTGTTGGCAGCGGCGCGCACTTTGGCGCAACGGATCCAGCGACTGGATTTGGCGCATCCGGGAGCGTTGGCCTCGGCGCTTAAGTGGCGCCAGGAGATCGGATGGCGCCAGGAACAGGTGGTCCAATGGTTCGCGCCGGCCAAGCAGGCGGCGTATGCCGCTCATGGCGCGATTTGCCGGCAGGAAAACCAAGCCCTGGCACCCTATCGAGTAGCGCGCGAGGCTTTGGACGCGAAGCTGACGCAATGGCAGCGCGAAGATCCGCGTCGGCGGCGGGAGTTGGAGCAAGCCTGCGCGGCGGCGCGGGATGCGAGCGGGCGTGGCTTGAGCCTGCGCGAGCATTGGCGCGCGGAGGTGGCCGATATGCTCGCACTGGTCCGCGCGGTAGCGCGCGACTCCAGCCTGCTCTATCTGCTCCAGCCCAATCTTGCCGGCCTCAATCATCTGGCCCGCGCGCAACGCGACGGGCTGCATCTGCCCGGAATTCGGATCACGCGGGTGGCGTTGTTGGCGCGTGACCAGCATCCTGCTGCGATAGCGTCCAGCAACGGTGAAAAAAATCCGCGCGGCGCACTCCTCGGCGATAAGATTTAAGGCAGTTAGCGCGCGCGGCTCAGGAGCCGCGGACGGTGAAGGAATGGTGCGGGCGCGCCGGCTGAAGCTCGCAAAAGGAGGGGCGCGATTTATGCTTAGCGTGGGAGACAAGCTTCCCGACTTTCGGCTGCCCGCCGTGGTCAGCCTGGAGGAGGGGCGCGAATTCAGCGAGGTAAGCCAGAACAGTTATGCCGGGAGATGGTTGGTGCTGTTTGCCTGGCCGATGGATTTCACCTTCGTTTGCCCGACTGAGATTGCCCAGTTTTCGCATCGCGAGCCCGACTTTCGCGCCGCTGGCGCGCAGTTGCTGGGAATGAGCACCGACACTCATTACGTCCACCTGGCTTGGCGCCGCACCCATCCCGACCTGCGCAATCTGCGCTATCCGATGTTGGCCGATTTCCGGCGGGAATTGAGCCAGGCCTTGCAAATCATCCACCCCCTCGACGGAGTAGCAATGCGCGCCACCTTTATTGTCGATTCCGACGGTGTCATCCGCTTCGCCAGCGCCAACGACCTGGCCGTAGGGCGCGATATCGGCGAGGTGCTACGAGTCCTGCAGGCCCTCAAAACCGGAGAGCTGACGCCCTGCGGATGGCGTCCCGGCGAGGCTACGTTGGGCTCTGCCTGAAACCCTGCGCAAGCAGGCCTATACACCTACGGCGGGGCGTTGTGTTGTACCAATCAAAGAATCGGGCGTCTCCTTATATCGAAATTCGCTAAATGCAGGCGATATCGAGGATCTATGAGTTTGCCGCGAATCTCAAATCGTCCATTCCGTGGCCCCATCGCCACGGAATAGCACCTCGGAACGGAATAGCACCGCGGACCTTCACTTGAACGCGCTACGTCGTGGACAACCAATGGAAGCGTCGGCCGGAATTGAAGGAACATGAGTGGGTGTGGCCGAGCCGTGGCGGCGGAGAAATCTGACGTGGGCGGGCACGGTGGGCCCGCTCCACTAAGAGACAAGCCGCAGAGCGCCAACAGACAAAGCGATGGCTCATGATTACTATTCGCAGTCGGCCATTGCGATCGCGCGGCGCGAGGTAACCGGGAGTAATCGCGCGCAGGAACCGCGCGGATTTTCGACACGGCTCGCGATGCTCGCCGGCTTCAACATGACTCAAAAGAGCTTCGGGCCTCGGTTGGTGTCGACATGACAGGAGGGATGCACGCAAAGCGCTTCCCGGCATCAAGGTGGCGTGAAGAATCCGCCGAAGGCGGTTCACACTGACCTGAACTAGTCGATTCTTCCTGGGCAGTGAAAAGCCAACAGAGCAATCGTTCGTTTCGGTGCTCTGCTTGCCCCAATCGGGAACCGAGTTGACGGCGCAAGCCGGCAAGCTCTGCTACCCTGCCTTTAGGTAGTGCCCCCAAAAGCTTCCGTTCGATGAGAGTTTGATGCGAGGGAAGACATGTATTCATTCCCTAAGGCGCAAGTGCGTCTTGGAATAGCCGAGCCGCAAAAAACCCCATTGAGAGTTTGGTGGCTCGGAGTGGCGGGGCTGATAGCCGCCTGCAACGCGACGCCCGGAGTCACCCGCCTGTCGGCGTTTCCGGCAAAGACCACCGACGATACCAAAACGGTCTTCGTCCGTTCCGTGGTTTGCCAGGACTGCCACCCCGCCGAGTACCGCGAATGGCGGACCTCGATGCATGCATACGCCCAGCACAGTCCGGTATTTCTGGCCTTTACTTCGACTGTGCTGATTAACAGCGGCGGCACATTGGGAACCTTCTGCGTACGTTGTCACACGCCGGTGGGAATTTCTTCAGGCGAAAGCGCGATCGCGCCCAACGATAAGCGTACCGAGGCGGCCTTGGACAGCGTGGGATGCATCTCGTGTCATGCCACCAACCAGCCCAACCAGGACGCTTCGTCGGTGTTTCATGTTCCGGTACCCGGTGATCCGGAACCGACAATTTACGGTCCGTACTATGGCAGCGACGAACTGGATGCGCCCGCCAGCATGCGTCTGATCAAGAGTCCCCACCGGTCGCGCCACGCCGATTACTTCACGCAAGCCCGCCTGTGCGGTAATTGCCACGACGTTTTTTCCCCTGATGGCTTCCGGATCGAGGAAGCATTCAGCGAATGGCGTAACGGGCCGTACGCGCGGGCGGGAATCACCTGCCAAAATTGCCATATGGGTCCGGTCCCGGGCCGCCCGTTCAAACAGGAACAGCTTCCCAAGGATTACATAGTCGATACCACTTTGTTTCCGAATGCTCCTAAAAGGTATCGCTCCAACCATCGTTTCACCGGCCCCGATTACTCACTTCTGGCGGCCTTCGGACAATCCGATTTGGGGCTGGACAACGAGGCTTTCGCGGCCTTGGGCGCGCAATTGGAAGCGCAACGCCAAACTTTGTTGCGCAATGCCGCACGGATGGTGGTCCATTACCCCGAGACCGCGGCCAGCGGCAGCACCATCGCGATCGAGGTAGCGGTTACCAATAGCGGGGCGGGACATAATCTGCCCACCGGCTTCGCCGCCGAGCGACAGATCTGGTTGGAGGTAATCGTGCGCGACGGCGCGGGCCATCAGCTTTACGCTTCGGGAACCTTGGATCGCTTCAAGGATTTGCGCGACGAGGATAGCGCGGAAGTGGCAAAAGGTTTGGTGCCGCTGGATTCGGGATTGTTCAATCTGCAAGCCAGTTTCATCTCGGCCGGCTTTCGCGGCACGCAGGTGGAGAATCTAAGCACGGTCAATCGCTTCATCGACCCGACTCCTTTCGTTATTCCCGCGACCACGCCGGCGTTGATAACCGGTTTTCCCAATAGCGGACGGATTTTCAAGCGCGGAATTCCACCCCTGGCCACCCGTACCGCTCGTTATCGAGTGCGCATTCCCCAGGATACTCGCGGACCGCTGCTGCTGAGCGTCCGCTTGCGCTATCGCAATCTGCCTCCCCATCTGCTGCGGGACCTGGGAATTGCGCAGTTGCAATCCAAATTGCGTATCGCGGATATCCAGGTTTATCGGGCGAAGATCGCGGTCACGCAGCCGGTTGAGCTGGACGCAAGCAAACCCCATCCCGTATTGCTGGCAACTTCCGTCCATCCCGATGCCGCACCGGACAACGCCAACCATCCAGGCGGCAACTGAGGAGGGATCGGGAGCGCGATGAGGGTGCTACTACGCAGGCAACGGGGATATTCGACGAAATGGTGGTGGCCGGCGATGGTCGTCCTGTTTGCTTCCAACGCCCAGGCCTTCACCCTGCTGGGGGCGCCCGACCTGCTCTCGCCGGGGCAAGCGCCCAATTTCGGCTTCGATTTTCTGGGCGAACAATTCAACCCGCGGCTGGATATCGACGGCTTCGTGCGCTTTCAGACCTTGGCTTATCGGATGGACAACGCCGACAACGGCTATCTGGTCCCGGAAGTCGACCTGGATCTCAACCTGCAGCTCAGCGCGACCCAACGTATCCACGCGCTGTTTCGGCCACTGGAGCGCGGCGATTTGCAGCCCACCGAATACGAATTCGGACCTCGCAACCCAGGCTGGATCCTGCGCGACGAAGCGGTCCCGGCAGACCTTTACTACGAGGGCCAGCCACTGAACTGGCTTAGTCCCAACGATCGTTGGCCGCTGGATATTACCGTCTCCGGCGGCCGAATTCCGCTGACTCTGCAAAACGGCATCTGGTTCGACAACATCTTCGACGGTTTCATGATCTCCAAAAACAACATCCAACTGGGCAACCTGTCCAACCTCAATCTTTTGTATTTCTTGAGCGTGGGCGAAACACAGGGCGGCCTGACCGAAGCGCAGTTCCAGCAGATTCGAAAAAAGCTGACGGGAGTGGCAGGCGACGCCGATTGGTACGCCTATTTTCTCGAATTCGGCTTCGCGTGCAGCTACGACAACGCCAGCTATCAGGGACAGAACTTCAATCGCTGCTTTTGGGCGGTCGCGAGCACGCGCACTTTCGGTGCCGGCGGCGGGATCAGCCTGCGCGTGATGGGCAGCACGGGCAACAGCTCGATGGGCAGCGGCGAGCTGCTGGTGCTGGAAACTCAGCATCGCTTGCTGGGCACTCTGGCCTACGCCAATTTCTTTGCCGCCACCCCCAACTGGCTGCCACCTTCGGTTCAGGGCGAAGCGCTGAGCAACGAAGGGGTCCTGTTCACCTTCGATCGGCTGGCCCCCTTTCCCCAGCTCGACGCCAACGGCGCCGATACTATCGGCGGCGCCGTAGGCACCATTTTCAAACCTAAAGGGATCGTCACCTACACCCCGGAGGTGGGCTTACTGATCGATAATTCGGCGCTGCATAACGATCAGGCTGGTTGCGCGTTGCAAATCCAAATGGACCTGTCGCGAGTCCTGCTGACCGCGCCCGGGCTGGAGGGGGTGGCGCAGCGCGGGCTGTTCTACGGCGCGCTGGCCCGACTGACGCTGGTGGCGATTCGCAATGAGAACACGGTGGTAGCGCGAGATCGATTCGATTTCGGCGAGCGGCTGGAGCTTATCTACCGCTTCTGAGGACGGCCGCGTGCTGCGCTTCAACCTCAGCCTGACAGCCTGCGCCGCAATCCTGATAGGCGCCGCGGTGGTGGCGATCGGCACGCCGGGATGGGCCGCCAGCGTCTCGGACGGCACCCAGGTAGCGCGTCGCCGATGCGCCCAGTGCCACGGACCCACCGGGATGGGCGACGGAAAAGAGCTACGCAAGCTCGACGTACCTGTCATCCCGGTGCCGTGGCCAGACAAGCAGAGGATGGCCAAGTTCACCGACGAGCAACTCAACCAGATTATTCTGCTGGGCGGCAAGGCGGTGGGAAAGTCGCGCCTGATGCCGCCCTTCCGTCACAAGCTCTCCAACTCCCAAATCGCGGATGTGGTCGCCTACATCCGCTCGCTGGCGCAATAGGCCGATGGACCTGCAGCCATTGCTGGCGCGCTCGATCGGTCGCTTCGCGTTTAATTGGAACAGCCCGGCCAGTTGGCTGACATTGCTCGTGATTGCGATGGCAGCGGCCGTCGTCGTATGCCTGGCGTCACCGCGCCGCTGGCGCCTGCGAGGGAGGCTGCAGGTCGGCCTGTGGCTGGAGGCGCTGGGGCTGTGTCTGATTCCGCTTGCGATGCTGCCGATGGTCGATGTCGCGATCGTGCACAACTCGACCAGCGATGCTTTTTGCGCCACCTGCCATCGTGCGATGCAGCCCTACTTCAGCGACATGCGTGCGCCCGGGAGCCGTGCGCTGGCGGCCGTTCACTTCCGCGACGATGCGATGCTGGGAAGAAACTGCTATGGCTGCCACGCCGATTTCGGAATCACTGGGCTAGTGGCGGCCAAAGCGGCGGGCTTGCGCGACGCCTGGGTCAACCTCGGCGGCGGCTATCGCTTTCCCAATCCAATTGGCGACCGCTTTCCCAATCGCTTGTGCCTTAAATGTCACGCGCATTCAGCCCGCTTTCTGGCGATCGACGCCCATCTCGAAGATAACCGGCACATCGCCGGCGATTTGCTCAACGACGCAAGCAGTTGCGAAGAATGTCACGGACCCGGCCACCAGATCGATGGGCGGCGCGCAAAGTCGTGAGCGCCTACCAACCCTGCGCACCTGCGACCCGGCTTTTGGCAATCGTGCTGGGATTGCTGGCAATCGCGACCTTTGCGACCTTCAATCCCTACCTGGTGATCGTGTTCGCACTGGCTCAGGTGTTAATCCTGTGGTTGGCCTGCGGTTTCATGGCCCGATTGATCCGCGCGTTGTGCGGCACCAAGCCGGGATTTCGCGCGGCTCAAAAGCCTCGCCACGACACAATCTGCCCGCCTTGAAAATGGCCGGATCGGGTTGGAGTGGGAGCAGGCGCTCGGTCGCGCTGACCGGGGCAGCACGACAAGCGAGCGAAAAACGATGGCGGTCACGAAAAGGCTCCGGCGAAGGGCGTGACCGCCCGCCAGAGCCTTTTGCGCAAGACAGAGGCTATCGCTTGGAGTACTGGGGCCGCTTGCGAGCTTTGTGACGACCGTACTTCTTGCGTTCGACCGCACGCGGATCGCGGGTGAGCAGGCCGTTTTTGCGCAGCGTCGCGCGCATCGTCTCTTCGATCTCGACCAGGGCCCGCGAAATTCCCAGCCGTACCGCATCGGCCTGCGCCGAGATGCCGCCGCCATGGACTTCGGCGAGCACATCGTACTGGGACATCGTTTCGGTCACCTGCAGCGGCTCCAGGATTCGCATCCGCGAGGTGTCGCGCGGGAAGTAATTTTCGAAGGAGCGCCGATTGACCGTGATCGTGCCGCCGCCGGGCAGCAGTCGGATGCGCGCCACCGCGGTCTTCCGCTTGCCGGTAGCCTGGGTCACGTTTCGTTTGTCAGCCATAAACCGCGATTCCTATCTCCGTGGAGTCAGCCTGGGATCGACTCATTTGCGCGCGCGCGGCTACAGATTCTTGAGCGCGACCGCACGTGGCTGTTGGGCCAGGTGCGGATGATCGGGGCCGCGATAAATCTTGAGCTTGGTGAAAAGCCGCCGGCCCAGCCGGTTCTTGGGCAGCATCCCGCGCACGGCGGTCTCGATCAGATGCTCGGGCCGGGTTTCGAGTAATTTGCCCGCGGTCGTGGCGCGGACGCCGCCGGGATAGCCGGTATGGCGGTAGTAGACCTTATCGCTGCCCTTGGCCCCGGTCAGTATCACCTTGGCGGCATTGATAATGACCACGAAATCGCCCGCGTCCTGGTTGGGGGTGAAGTCGGGCCGATGTTTGCCGCGCAGGATGCTGGCGGCACGCGAGGCGACCCGGCCCAAGGCCGCGTCGGCCGCGTCAATCACGACCCATTGGCGAGCGGCGAGCGCGCGCTCGTGGGAGACGCTCCTGGTCTGTTCGCTCAGTTTCAACTCTGTATCGCCGTCCTCACCGCGACCGTGGCCGCGGACAAAATCCTGCCCTAATAGTTGGCGGGGCCGATGGGATTTGAACCCACGACTTCCGACGTGACAGGCCGGCGTTCTAACCGAGCTGAACTACGACCCCGCCGCAACCATCCTTTTTGCCATGTTCGCGGCCACCGAGCAACCTGCCCTTCGAAACGGCTTCGCCCTGGCTTCCAAGCTATTATGAACGAAGTGAACAATCCACCAAGGGGGTTCAACGGCTGACTTGGGAAGAGGCCCAGGGAATAATCGCGCGGAGGAACCGCGCGAGATGTTTCGACGCGGCTCAACATGACAAGAAAAAGAAGGCGCAGGCAGACGTGGGAAAAAGTCAAGCATGAGGTGGGGGCGGGCACGGCGGCCGGTCCCACTAAGATAAAAACTAACCGACGGGTAGCCGGCAGACGAGAGCCTGGCAATCCCGACAGTTCGTAAAGCTCATAACCTCCGAGGTTTCAGCCCGAAGCTCACCAATGCCTTCAGCTTGCCACCACGCCGCACTGGTTGCGGCGACGGCGCACAGGCGACCGCGATGCATTGCCGATCAGAGAGCTTGTAAAAACGCCACGAGATCGGCCTTTTCCTGATCGGTTAGCCCGATCGAGAAACGTTGGTCATAGAAGTTCACCGCGTCTTGCAGCGTGGCCGCGGATCCGTTGTGGAAATACGGCGCACGCGCCGCCAGGCCGTGCAGTATCGGCCCCTTGACCTTCCCAACATCGGCGCATTTTCCGCTGATCAGCGCGCGCCCCAAATCCGTGACGGTGAACACCTGGCCCTGCAGCGGCCCCGACGTACACTGGACCGTGAACAGCGGCAGCCCTGAAACGTCCAGAGCCGGCGGACTGGCGTCGGCCACTCCGATGTCAAGCGCGAGCTTTTCGGAATGATTCCCGACGTTGGGCGAGTCGTGACAGGTGGCGCAACTGCCGGTAATCGGCTTGGCACCGAGCGGGTCGCTCGAAAACAGATTCAGGCCATTGACGCCGGAAATCGTAAACTGCCTGGTGTTGAACAGCGCCTCCCCTCGCGCGATTGACTCGCGAGCCGAGTTGCTGGCGCTCGGAGCGCTCAGGCTTTGCCATGCGTCGTAAAGCGTGAAGACAAGGTCATCGAAGCCGGGACTGAGGGAATCGTTTATGCCGATGAAGAATTCCTGCTGCGAGAGATACGCCGGCCCTCCCTTGGCGCCGTGCTTATCGAGATGACCAGCGGCGTTATCGTAAACCTGGGCGTCGTAAAGCTGGGACTCAAAGCTCACGATTTGCGCAAGTTGGTCGCTGGTGGGAGGGTTCAACGCCTGGGCATGGCCGAGGATCGCATCGGTTGCCTGGCTCTCCAGGCTCGGCTCTCTGCCGTCCCACATGATCGCCAACGGCGCACACGAAGGATCGCTATCGGGGCATTTGGTCAGAAACTTTAGATTGGCCGAAATCAGCGGCCTGCGGTAAACCGACACGATTGCCGGGTCTGCGGCCAGATCGGTGCAGCCGTACGGGTCGCTCACGCCGATGATCGCGAAATCCCTCGGCACCGGCGGATTCGATCCGAGCTGGGTGGCGGGCAGGGGCAGAAAGATCCGGATCAGCCCTTTCGATAACAACAGGCCGTATGCCTTTCGCCGCGCTGCGGGGGTGCTGACATCATCCGTGTCGCAGGTCGCGCCATCGACGAGCCGGAAAATCGGATCCGTACCATTGCTGTTCGCAAAGCGTTCCTGGAGCGAAGCGGCACTCACGCCCCATGCGCTTCGCGGCTCATGGCAGGTCACGCAGGCGCGCCCATTCGTCCCCAGACTGACAAAAAATGGATTCCGGCTCGTGTCGGTTGGCGCGGCCGGATTGTAGGTCTCCACCGTGCCGCTGGGATCATCGGATTGCAGATATTGGGGGATGATCGGTGGGAACACGCCCGGAGACGAAACCTTGCTGCCTGGGTCGTGGACCGCGAGCGCAAGTTGATGAACGATGGCAGCCCATGGGGGGATGGACGGCTTGGCCTGTGCTTGAGCAGATTCGACAGGAGCAAGCCAGCAAAGAACCCCAAGCGAAAGCGCCAACAGTCTCTCGTTGATACCCCAGCTCATTTTCTCCATCGACCGGCACCGATTTTCTGATCCTGGCCCTTTTTAGCTGGCCAGAAGCGTTAATCTAAAACCAAAGATCGCGATTTGCTCTAAACAGCGAGCTATTGACGACGGTGAACCGCATCGAGCTGCGTTTAAGGGCCCCGCTAACTTCTTTAGATCAGACTTTCCTTCTTTGAGCCGAAATCTTTTTTATATTGAAACAACTTTTGACTTCTGCTTTTTTTTGGCGCTTGTAGCTGAATTCTAAAAATAACGCAAAGGGTTTGAGGATTTTGGACGGTTACTGCTGGGATTGACGAACGAAAGAGTACGGCTCCGTCGTTTTGACAGCGTCGGCAGCCTGCTCCGGCCCATCGAATCCTGATTTCAGGCACACCTCGGTTATTATCCTGTCGATGCCGGTAGCGGCCGCGACCTGCCGCAGGCAAACAGCTATCGCGGACGGCCTTCGGCCAGCAGCAGCCCAGAGCGGCACCGGGCTTGCTGGACCAGACGGCGGCCCAGAATTGGCCCGCCGCTGCTTCAGGCTGGTGAGCGGCCAGTTGCCGATCGGCTTGGGCGGCGCCAGCCACCGCCATAGATTGCCCAGTTCATAGGTCTTCAGGGGAGATGGGCGGCACACTGACCGAGCGGTTGGGTTGACAAGACGCGAGTGCTTGGATAAGGCTCATAAGCGACAGTCGGAATTATTGCCTTATCAAGAGCGGCGGAGGGACAGGCCCGACGATGCCGCAGCAACCGGCCCAATCAGGGTGCTGGTGCTAATTCCGGCAAGGTGCCCCCGGTCGGGGCAGCCTTGGAAGATAAGGTGAGAGCGAAAGCCCCTCCCTTATCGCATGGGGTAGGGATCCAACCTCTCCTTCCCTTAAGCCAGTCGCGCCCCGGCCATCGAAATGTGGTGGAAGGTGTGACTAGCACAAGTGGCAAAATCTTGGTGATCGGTGCGGGTGGCTTGGGCCTACCCGCCGCCTCCAGCGCGGCCGGCGGCGGCGCCGCTCGGATCACCCTGATCGACCCCGACATGGTCGAGCTCTCCAACCTGCCTCGCCAAACCCTATTTTTTGACCGCGATTTGGGACGGCCCAAGGCGCAGGTTGCCGCCCAGCGGCTGGAGCAACACTTCCCCGGCCTGCAAGTGCAAGCGATCGTAGGGCGGCTGGAGGCCGGCAACGCGCTCGAGCTTATCCGCGCCCACGATATCGTAATCGACGCTACCGACGACCCGGCCGCCAAGTTCCTGATCAACGACGCTTGCCTGGCGGCCTCGCGCCCCTTTGTCTATGGCGGGGTGCTGGGATTCCAGGGACAGGCGCTGGCGGTGCTACCGGGACGCAGCGCCTGCCTACGATGCTTGTTCGAGGGCGTGCCGGCGGCGGAGGAAGTCGCGAGCTGCCGCGAGGCCGGAATCCTGGGCCCTGTGGCCGGCTTTATCGGCATCGTGCAAGGACGTGAGGGGGCCAATTATCTGCGCGGCCGGCCGATGGATCTGGTCGGGCGGCTGCTTAGTTACGATCTGCGGCGCGGACAGGCGCGCCGGGTGGCGCTGGCGCCGCGCGTGGGCTGTCAATGCGGCGCGGCGACGACTCTGGATGAAGCCTATCAAGACAAGGAACGGCCATGAGTTACGTGACTGAACTGCGATGCCGCGAATGCGGGCAACAATATCCCGTGCAACCGCTGCATGTCTGCGAGACTTGCTTCGGTCCTCTGGAGATTACCTACGATTACCCCCGCATCCGTGCCGTCCTCACCCATAAATTGATCGAAAGCCGGCCGCGCAATCTGTGGCGCTATCGCGAGCTGCTGCCGGTGGAAAGCGAGCCCGAAGCCGGTCCCAATTCCGGCTTTACGCCGCTCCTGCACGCTCGCCGGCTGGGCGCCGAGCTGGGCTTGAAGCGGCTTTATTTAAAGGACGATACCGTCAACCATCCCACCCTTTCCTACAAGGATCGGGTGGTATCGGTGGCGATTACCAAGGCGCGCGAGTTCGGCTTTACCACGGTCTCGTGCGCCTCGACCGGCAATCTGGCCACGGCGGTAGCGGCCCATGCCGCGCGGGCCGGGCTTAAATGCTACATCTTCATGCCCGAGGGGGTGGAAGCCGGAAAAATCGTCGGCTCCGCGATCTATGGTGCGCAGGTGGTGACGATCCGCGGCAACTACGACGACGTCAATCGTCTGTGCAGCGAAATCGCGGACAAGTATGGCTGGGCCTTCGTCAATATCAACCTGCGCCCCTACTACACCGAAGGGGCCAAGACTTTCGGCTTCGAGATTGCCGAGCAACTAGGTTGGCGGCTGCCCGATCACGTGGTCATCCCAACCGCGGGCGGCACGATTTTGCCCAAGGTGGCCAAGGCCTTCAAGGAATTCAAGGATCTCGGCCTGGTGCGCGGCAACGAACCGCGAATTTACACCGCACAGGCAGCCGGATCGGCGCCGGTGGTGACGGCCCTGCACAAGGGGGCCGAGCTGATCACTCCGGTCAAACCCGATACGATCGCCAAGTCGATCGCGATCGGCAATCCGGCCGACGGCTATTACGTGCTGCGCGCGGTGCGCGAGTCGGGCGGCTGGGGCGAGATGGCCAGCGACCCCGAGATTGTCGACGCGATCAAGCTGCTGGCGCGCACCGAGGGGGTCTTTGCCGAGCCGGCGGGCGGCACCACCCTGGCGGTCACCCTCAAGCTGCTGGAGCAAGGGCGGATCTCGCGCGAGGATTGCGTGGTCGTCTCGATCACCGGCAACGGCTATAAGACCTTGGAAGCGGTCGCCGGCGCGATCGATCGCCCCTCGGTGATCGACGCTCGGCTCAAAGATTTCGACGCCTTGTTCGAGCGGCTCAACGAGGCCAAGTCGGCCTTGGCAGGCGCAGCTTAGATTTTCAACTCAGGAGGTCAACAAACCAGATGCCAGTTCGGGTACGGGTTCCCACTCCCTTGCGTAAGTTCACCGCGGGTGCGGGCGAGATCGAGGCCGCCGGCGCCAACCTCAAGGATGTGATCGAAGATCTCGAGCGTAATCATCCCGGTCTGCGCGAGCGGCTGCTCGACGATAACGGGCAGATTCGCCGCTTCGTGAATATCTACCTAAATGGCGACGACGTGCGGTTCCTTGATCAGCTAAACTCGACGGTCAAGGATGGCGACGACATCTCCATCGTTCCTGCGATTGCCGGCGGCCGCTAGCCCACAGCCGGCGGCCGGCGCGCGCGCCCGCAGCGTGTTGGACCTGATCGGCAACACCCCGCTGCTGGAAATCTCGCGCCTGACCGCGGGCTTGCTGCCGCCGGGCGTGCGGATCTTCGCCAAGCTGGAAGGGTTCAACCCCGGCGGCTCGGTCAAGGACCGCGCCGCGCGCAAGATGATCGAGGTCGGCCTGGCCAGCGGGCTGTTGCAGCCGGGCAAGACGATTATCGATTCCACCTCGGGCAACACCGGGATCGCGCTGGCGATGGTGGGTTCGGCGCTGGGTTATCCGGTGGAACTGGTGATGGCCTCCAACGTAAGCCAGGAGCGCAAGCGGATTATCGCGGCGTTCGGCGCCAAGGTGGTCTTTTCCGATCCGCTGGAGGGATCCGACGGCGCGATCGTGCTCTGCCGCGAGCTTATCGCCCGCGACCCCGATCGCTACTTCAAACCCGATCAGTACAACAACGAGGCCAATCCGCAGGCCCATTTCGAGACTACCGGCCCCGAACTCTGGCGCCAGACTGGCGGCGCGATCAGTCACTTTATCGCCGGGATCGGCACCAGCGGCACGCTGATGGGCACCGGCCGCTATCTCAAAAGCCGCAATCGCGCGATTAAGGTTATCGCGGCCGAGCCGGCCGATGCGATGCACGGGTTGGAGGGGCTCAAGCATATGGCCTCCTCGATCGTCCCCGGCATCTATCACGAGGAGCAAATCGATCGCAAAGTCGCGGTTGAAACCGAAGACGCCTACGACATGGTCTATGCGCTGGGCCAGGTCGAAGGGCTGCTGGTGGGCCAATCGTCGGGAGCGGCGATGGTGGCGGCGCTGAAGGTCGCGCGCGAATTGCGCGAGGGCTGCGTGGTGACGGTTTTCCCCGATTCCGGCGACAAGTACCTCTCCACCAATCTGTGGATCGGCTGGAAGGCCTGGACGCCTATCAAACTAAAGCGCCTGCTGGAGAAGTTATGAACCCCCGGCGCCATCGCGAACGCTACTACTTGACCTATCCCAGCGCGCTTATCCGCGAGCCGCTGCTCTACCAGGTGGTCAAGAAATTCGACCTGGCCTTCAATATTCGCGGCGCCAGCGTCTCCGATCAGATGGGACTGGTGGCGCTGGAGTTCGACGGTACCGCCGACCAGATCGAGAGCGCCATCAAGTATCTGCGCTCGATGGGCGTGACGGTCGAGCCGATCGAAAAGAATATTATCGAATAGCCAGGACTTTGCTCACCGATTCGCAAATCGATCGCTACAGCCGGCAGATTATCCTGTCCGAGGTCGGTGGACGCGGACAGGAGCGGCTGCAGCAAAGCCGCCTCGCGCTGGCCGGCGATCCCGGCGCCCTGGAACCGATACTGCCCTATCTCGCCGGCGCCGGCGTGGGACATATCGACCTGCGGCTGGCGGACCAGCCGCTGGAGCGGATCCGCGCGGCCGGGGCGCGACACCATCCCGAGCTGCGCCTGGCGCGGTGGGAACATTCCTCGCCCCCAGCCGACCTGACCGTGTTCGTGCTGTCCCACGCGAGCGAACTGCCCTCGCTGGCCGCTATCGATCGGAGCGGAGTCAGGCCGCTGATGCTGATAAGGCTGCTGGCCCCGCGTGCGATTGCGACCCTGATTTCGCGGCCCCCTTGCCTGGCCTGCGTCGAGCCAGCCCTGCTGGCGCCCGCCCAAGACGCGCCGGACGAATTGCCCGCCGATGCGATCGCGATTGCCGGCTGCGGCGAAATCCTGCTCCGGTTGCTCGCGATCGCCGCCCCGGGCGGTCGCCTGCTGCGATGCTCGGGATATGAACTTCGCTCCTCTCCCATCGCCGCCGGCGCGCGCTGCCGGCATTGCGCTTGAAGCCCAAGCCGAAGAGCCATCCGTCTTTGCGTGAAGCGCCGAAATGCTGGTTGCTGGATTTCGATAACACGCTGGCGGCACTGGAGGTCGAAGTCGATTGGAACGCCAGCCGCCGCGCCTTGGAACCGATGCTGCGCGCGGCGGGGGTGGACGCCAGCCTATTCGCCCAAATCCCCAAGGGCAATTTGCCGCTCTACGCCGCCCTCCACGCCCGCTTCCACGCCGCGCCCGGCGGAATCGACCCGTCAAACCGCGCGCTGCTGGCTGCGGCCAGCGCGCTTATCGAGGATTATGAGCTGGCTGGAGTCAAGCGCGCGCAGCCGCTGCCCGGCGCCTTGAAGCTGTTAAGAAAACTCCGAGGCCGTGCCGCTATCGTCACTTCGAACTCTTCGCGGACCGTGGCGCGCTGGATGGACATCCACTCGATCGATCTGCCATCCGACAGAATTATCGGGCGCGACAGCGAACTGGCCCTCAAACCATCCCCGCGGATGGTCGAGGCAGCCTTGCAACGGATGCGCAGCGGGCCCCAGGAGGCGCTTTTGCTGGGCGACAGCTTGGCCGATTTGCAAGCCGCGCGAGCCGCCGCCGTCCGCTTCGCCGGGATCGGAGCCTCGTCGCTAGCACGCCAGCGCCTGCAAGAGGCCGGCACGACCGAGGTCTTCGTCTCGCCCGCGGCATTCCTAAGCTGGATAGAGTCCGGCTGGGAGACGGCTTGATCCGGGGAAGAAAATAAGTAACTAATATGACCCACTAAGTCTTTTATTTGGGAACGAGGCTAATGGACGAAGGATTTACCTTGTGGTTCACGGGTCTGTCGGGCGCGGGCAAGTCCACGCTAGCCAACGCGGTGGCGGAAGAATTGCGGCGGCGCGGGCGGCGGGTGGAGATTCTGGACGGCGACGAAGTCCGGACCAACCTCTCCAAGGGACTGGGCTTTTCCAAGGAAGACCGCGATACCAACATCCGGCGTATCGGTTACGTCTGCAGGTTGTTGGCACGCAACGGGGTAATCGCCATTTCCGCCGCGATTTCGCCCTATCGCTCGGTGCGCGACGAAGTGCGGGCGACGCATGAGCGCTTTTTCGAAGTCTTCGTGAAATGTCCGCTGGAGAAACTGGTCGAGCGCGACGTCAAGGGCTTGTATGCCAAGGCGCTTAGGGGCGAGCTGCAGGGTTTCACCGGGGTTTCCGATCCCTACGAAGAGCCTTTGAACCCCGAACTGGTGCTCCGAAGCGACCGCGAGAGCGTCACGGAGAGCCTGAGCCGACTGCTTGGGGCATTGGAAGCGGCGCGCCTGGTCAGCTCCGCGGGAGTACGCTGATGAGCCAGACACAAGAGACGATAACCCCTCATGGTGGCGGCGGATTGGTAAATCTGCGGGCGCCGGCCGCTGAGCGAGCGGCTTTGGCGCGCCATGCCCAGGGGCTGGCCGCGGTCAGCCTCAACGCGCGCGATCTCTCCGACCTGGAGATGCTCGCCATCGGCGCCTTCTCGCCCCTGACCGGCTTCATGGGCGAGGCCGACTACAAGCGCTCGCGCGACGAGCTGAGATTGGTCTCGGGCTTGCCTTGGTCGATTCCAATTACGCTGGGAGTGAGCGAGGCGCAAGCCAAGGGTATCAGGCCCGGCGGGCAGGTGGCGCTGGCTACCGAAGCCGGCCAACGGCTGGCCGTGATGGAGGTAAGCGAAGTCTTCCGAGTCGATCGGAGCGCCGAGGCGAGCGCGGTGTTCGGGACCGCGGACGAAGCCCATCCTGGGGCCAAGAATGTGCTCGGCCAGCCGCCGCTTTGTCTGGGCGGCAAGGTGACTCTGTTCGAGGAGATTCCCGACCGCACCTTTTTGGAATATCGGCTAGAGCCGGCGCAGACCCGGGCCGAGTTCCAAGCGCGGGAATGGCGCAAGGTAGTGGCCTTTCAGACCCGCAATCCCACCCATCGCGCGCACGAATACATTCAGAAGGCAGCGCTGGAGATTTGCGACGGCCTGCTGCTCCATCCGCTGGTGGGCGAGACCAAGGGCGACGACGTGCCGGCCGCGGTGCGGATGGAATCCTACAAGGTGCTGCTGGAGCAGTACTATCCCAAGAACCGCGCGATGCTCTCCGTGATGCCGGCCCATATGCGCTACGGCGGCCCGCGCGAGGCGGTCCTGCACGCGATTATTCGGCGCAACTACGGCTGCACCCATTTTATCGTGGGCCGCGACCACGCCGGGGTTGGAAACTATTACGGCACTTACGACGCCCAGCGGATCTTCTCGCGCTTCGATCCGGCGGAGATAGGAATCGTGCCGCTGGCCTTCGAGCACACCTTCTATTGCCGTCGCTGCGAAGGGATGGCCTCCTTCAAGACCTGCCCGCACACCGACCAGGACCGGGTGATTTTATCGGGCACCAAGGTGCGCGAGATGCTGCAGCGGGGCGAGTTTCCGCCGCCCGAGTACACCCGCCCCGAAATCGCCGCCATCCTGGTCAAGGCGATGCGCCAGGGCGGCTGAGCGGCCGCCGCTCGCGCGGGCGGGGTGTCAAACCACATCTCCCGCGCTTGACGCCTTGGGCGGAAGGCGCAAACCGGGAGAGGTCGTGCGGTAGCTTGCCGAAGGCAAGTTCCCGCGCGGGCGAGGGTTCCGCGCGCCTTTGGACGGGGCGGCGGGACGCAGCCGAGATAATCGCGCGGAGGAATCGCGCGAGATGTTTCGACACGGCTCGCGATGCTCGCCGGCTCAACATGACATCGCGAGCCTATGGTTTCAGTGGGGCGGGAAGCCTCACTGCACCCGTGGCACCGCGTCGGGCGCCATCGCCACCGGCGATCCGTGATGGAGGATCAGCATCCACTGCGCGCCTACCAGCTCGAACACGTTGGTAGCCAGCACCGTGGCTCGGCTGACGCCGTCATAATCGCGCTGAGTGAGGGTTTCCTCCACCACTATCACCGCCAGGCCGCGATCCATGGTGAACTGGACTTCGGCCACTTCGACCTTAACCTCGAAGGCGGAGGCGAAGATCTGCTCCCAGCTATTCATGATCGGGCCCCATCCCGAGAGCGGACGCCAACCGGGATGGATGCAGGTAATGTGGGGAGCGCGATGCCAGATCTTTTCCATCTGCGCCAATTCGAGACTCTCGAAGGCTCGGTAAAAGGCCGCGTTAACTTGCCGGACCGAATCTGCTTGTGCCATTTGCTGCGCGCCGCCCGCCTGCCGCCCTGGTGCAAGCGGTTTAACCGGCCTCCCATAATCAATATGCTTAAAATGACCGAAATAAGGAAAGAGTTCGCGCGCGCGGTGTGCGACAAACTCCGCGTGTGGGTTCCGATAGGTGAGTCTCGATGGCACGAGTGCGGGTAATCTACGAAACCGGCGAAGCCGAGAAAACTATCGAGTTCAGTCCCTCCCAGGCGCCTTTTCAGCACGACGGCGAACCCGGTTCGCTGCTCGATGTGCTGCTCGGCCACGGGGTCCATCTCGATCACGCCTGCGGCGGCAATTGCGCCTGTACAACCTGCCACGTGATCGTCAAAGCCGGCGGTAATTGCCTATCGGAAGCGGAGGAGCGCGAAGAAGACATGCTGGATCGGGCGCCTGGGCTGACCCCGACCTCGCGGTTGGGCTGCCAGGCCGTAATCGAGGACGAAAATGCCGACATCGTAGTTCTCATTCCGCGCTTCACCATCAACCAGCAGGTCGCAGAAAGCCGCTGAGAGGCCTGACAATGGCAGCAGGCGCCAATCGACCCGACCACCACGGCATCATCGAGCGGATCGTGGACCATCCAGCGCAGACTCGCTCGCTGTTCATCCGCTTGCCCAGGGAGCACGCCCTAAGCTTCATCCCCGGCCAGTTTATTTCGCTGGTCCTGCCCTTGGGCGGCCAGCGGGCATTGCGCCCCTACTCCATCGCGTCCGATCCCGAGCAAGGCGACCTGTTGGAGATCGTACTCAACCTGGTTCCCGGCGGGCTGGGGTCGAGCTACCTGTTCGCCTGCCGAACCGGCCAGGAGCTGACCTTCACCGGTCCTTATGGCCTGTTCACCCTGGAGAATGCGCCGGTGACGGAGACCGTTTTTGTTGCGCGGGAGACCGCGATCGCCCCAATCAGACCGATGATTCGCCGGGCGCTGGCCGCGGGAACCTGCGCCCCGCTCCATCTGCTGTACGCGGCCGCGCGCGAGGAGACCATACTCTATCGCGAGGAGTTGACGGAGCTGGCGCGCGGCGACTCCCGCCTGCGCTTCGATCCGGTAATCACGGATGATTTCGCATGGCCGGGGATGCGAGGTCCGCTGATCGATCGTCTGCGCGAGCTTTATCTGCGCGCTGACGAGCGGCGCGATCGCCAATTCTATATTTGCGGGGTGGGCCCGGAAGTTTTGGCGATGCGCGACCTGTTGCGCCAGAATGGTTACGCGCGCAAAGCGGTGCAGTACGAGAAGTGGTAGCCCGTTAGCCAGCAAACAATCAGCAGAGCGGACAATCAAGGTGGGCGGGCGCGGCGGCCCACCCCACGGCACAGCGGCCCGCCTCACTAGCAGGCCGGTTACATGTAGCCGCTGAAGCCGGCGCGCAGATGAGAGGTGAGCTGGGCTATCGCCCGCCGTCCCATGTCGAGGCTATCGGCGAAGCCGATAAAACCGTGAATCATCCCCGGGTAACGGGTACAGACCACCGGTACGCCGGCGCGATCCAGTTTCTCGGCGTAGGCCTCGCCTTCGTCGCGCAGCGGGTCGAATTCGGCGGTAATCACCAGCGCCGGCGGCAAGCCCTGCAAGCTCTTGGCGTGCAGCGGCGAGATGAAGGGATTGGTCCTGTCATCCTTGGGGTCGAGATAATGGTTCCAGAACCAAGCCATCATGTCGCGGCTCAGAAAATACCCCTCGCCGTTGCTCTGGTAGGAGGGTGACTGCATGGTGGCGTCGGTGACCGGGTAGAGCAGCAACTGGAAGGCCAGGCGCGGACCACCGCGATCGCGCGCGGCCAGCGCCACTACCGCTGCCAGGGCCGCGCCGGCGCTTTCGCCGCCCACCCCGATCTGGCGCGGATTGCAATGCAATTGGCGGGCGTTGGCCGCTACCCATTGGGTGACCGCCAGGCAATCCTGTGGCGCGGCGGGAAATTTATGCTCGGGCGCCAGCCGATAATCCACCGATACCACTACGCATCCCGCGCCGTCGGCCAGCAGGTTGCACAGCGGGTCGCATCCATCCAGGCTTCCCACCACGAAGCCGCCGCCATGGAAATAGACCAGCGCCGACAGCTCGCCGGATTGGGCCGGGGTATAGATGCGCACCGGAATTGGACCGTCGGGACCGGGCACCGTCGCGTTTTGGCATTTCGCCACCGGAGTCCAGTAACGACGCCGGCTTTTGAGTCTGGCTTCGCCGGCCGCTCGCGCCTGCTCGGGAGTGAGGGTGGTGATATCGGGCGCGCCCAGCGCTTTCATCCCTTCCAACAGGGCTTGGACTTGCGGATCTATTGGCATCGCTAACGCCTCGCTCCCTTCGATTCTACCCTGCACCCGCCATCGGTTCATTCCCCCCAGACGGGAAAGCGCTCTGAACACTCGTTTGCCGGCAAGTCGAAACAGCCTCGACCGCTAAGGCGTGAGTGCGCCGCCTTGTCAACCGCCGGCCTGCGCTAGGCCGCCCGCGCCATCGCTTGCTTGAGCCGCGCCGGGGTCATCGGGACCGTGCGCAGTCGCACGCCGGTAGCATCGAAGATAGCGTTGGCGATCGCCGCCGCCGTGCATCGGCTTGAGGGCTCGCCCGCGCCGGCGGGGCCGAACTCCGGCCGATCGATCAGTTCCACCTCGATAGCCTCTGGCACGTCGGGCGAGCGCACGATCGGGTAGGTGCGCCAATCCACGCTGGTGACGTTGTGAGCGTCCCAGGTCGCTTCTTCCTTGGTCGCCCGGCTCATGGATTGGATCAGATTGGCTTCGATCGCGCCGGTCAGCGCCGCGGGATTGATAATCAGGCCGCAGTCGTGCGCGATAACGAAACGTTTGACCTTGATCGCACCGCTGGCGGGCTGGACTTCGACTTCGGCGATGGTGGCCAGGTAGGTGGGCGGAAAATAGCCCTCGCCATGGCGCGGCGCCACCGCGATTCCGCGCCCGACCAGCACCCCGGCACCGGCACGATTGGGTGCGGGCGAGGGACGGCTCTGCCAGCCGGCGCGACGGGCGGCGGCCTGAATTACCGCGATGATGCGGGGGTCGTCGAAATGGCGCAGGCGAAACTCGATCGGATCGATCTTGGCCGCCGCCGCCAACTCATCGATAAAGGATTCCACCGCGAAGGTGGTCTGCGGCCCCTCGGGATCGCGCATATGGCTGGTGCGCAAGGGCGATCCCTGGGGATAAAGCGGCGGCACGATATGAGCGCGAGCGCGTAAGGCGGCGACCGGATAGTTGGTCGCGTTGCGGCCGTATTCGGCGTACTCGTTGCCGGCGGTCGAATTGGGAATGCCGATTAGCTGGGCGGCCAGCAGATTGCCCGGATGGTAGTAGCGGGGCAGGACTTCATCGCCCGAAAAAGCCCACGACTCGAAGTCCAGCGCCGCGATCTTGCCCTCGGGACTCACTCCCCCGCGCAGCTTGCAGACCACCGCAGGCGCCTTGGTGCCCCAGCCCGTCATGTCGTGGCGCATCCACTGCACTCTGACCGGCCGGCCCACTTCCTTGGACAGCAGGACCGCGTCGGCGGCCGAGTCTGCGTAACCGGGACGGCCGTAAGAACCCGCGTCAGCCATCCATACGATCCGCACCTGATCGGGCGGCACGCCGAGCAGGCCGGCCAATCCGCGCTGCAACATCGGCGGCTTCTGCGCTCCGGTCCAGACCGTCGCCGAGCCGTCTTTGCGCACCCACGCCACCGCGCATCCAGGCCCCATCGTGACGTGCGATTGCATCGGCCATTGATAGGTCGCCTCGACCCGCTGTTTGGATGCCGCCAGCGCGTTTTCGACGTCGCCGTGGCTGACCGTGGTCTTACTCGCCTTGGGAGCCACCTTGACCATGTGGTCGTAGAGCTGGGCCTGCGGGAGCAGTTCGCCGGAGGGCTGGCTCCAGTTGACCTTCAGCCGCGAGGCCGCCTGGATAGCGCTCCATTCGTTTTGCGCCACCACCCCGACGAAGCCTTGGCGAGCGACCACCTTGACGATTCCCGCCAGCTCGCGCAGCCCGCTGTCATCGACCCCGACCACGGTGGCGCCCACCGTCGGCGGCCGGATGACGCGGCCATGCAGCATCCCGCGCGGGCGAATATCGCAGGCGTAGGTGAATTGTCCGAACACCTTGGGTGCGACGTCCAGGCGCGGCACCGAAGTCCCGACTACGGTGTAATTCTTGAAGCTTTTCGGCTGGGCCGCGCCGAACACGTCCAGCTTGGCCGGACCGCCGCTGACCCTGAGCTTCTGGTTGAAGCGGCGATCGCCGGCTAGCTGGCCGTAACTGACCTGGCGCCCGGCGTTGCCTCTCAGCCTTACCACGCCGTTGTCGCAGACCAGTTGGTCGATTGGCGCCTTCAGCCGGCCGGCGGCACGCTGCAGGATAATCAGATGGGCCTGCGCGGCGGCGTTGCGCAAGGGCTTGGCACCCAGAGCCAAAGTCGTACTGGCGCCGGTTCCTTCCTGATCGGGCGTGCGCGCGGTATCGCCCATCACGACGCTGACCCGCTGCGGCGCCAGGTACAACTCCTCGCCGACGATTTGGCTGATAGCGGTGCTGACCCCCATCCCGACATCGACCTTGCCGGTGAACACGGTGGCGTTGCCGTCGGTTCCAATCACCAGCCACGAATCCAGCTTGGCGTTATTGGGAGTGGGAAAGATCTCGCCCGCCGCCAGCGCTTGGGACAGCGCGCCCGAAAAACTGAACCCAACCACCAGCGCGCCGCTGCCCTTGAGAAAACGGCGGCGCGAAAAACCCTTTGCCGTGCCCATCCTGTCCTCCCTCGATAGCGCCAGGCGCCGGCTTCAGGCCGCTCCCGCCAGAGCCGCCTTGACGCGCGCCGGAGTCATCGGTGCCGAGCGCACGCGCACCCCAATCGCATCGTGGATCGCGTTGGCGATCGCGCCGGCGGTCGGCCGGGTAGCAGGTTCGCCCGCGCCACCGGGATCGATCTCGGGTTGATTGATCAGTACCACCTCGACCGACTTGGGCAATTGCGGCGATCGCACGATCGGATAGGTGCGCCAGTCCACGCTGGTCACGTTGGTGCGATCGTAGGTGGCTTCTTCGATCAATGCCCGGCTCATCGATTGGATCAGGTTGCCTTCTACCGTACCCTTGAGCGCGAGCGGATTGATGATCCGCCCGCAATCCTGGGCGCAGACCAGCCGAGTGACGGCAACCGCGCCGGTTTGGCGATCGACCTCGACCTCGGCCACCGTGGCCACGTAGGTAGTGGGAAAAAAGCCGGCCGCGCCGCGTGGAGAGAAGCTTATCCCGCGCCCTTTGGCGAGGCGGGCCTGCGAATCGTGTTTGGCGGGCGAGGGTCTGGAATCCCAGCCCGCGGCGTGCGCCGCCGCCTTGATCACGCCCTGCGAGCGGGGATCGCTCAGATGGCGCAGGCGAAACTCGACCGGGTCCGCGCCCGCGGCCGCCGCCAGTTCGTCGATAAAGGATTCCACCGCGAAGGTGGTCTGCGGCCCCTCGGGATCGCGCAAATGGCTGGTGCGCATCGGCGAGCCCAGGGGGTATAACGGAGGGGTGATATGAGCTACCGCGCGCTGGTTGTCCGAGACATAAGCGGCGCTGCCGCGGCCGTAGAGAGCGTAAAATTCGTTTTCGCCGCTGGTGTTGGGAAGGCCGTTTAACTGGGCCCCCAGAAAATTGCCGGCAGCGTCGTAGTGGGGCGAAATCTCGGCTCCCGAGAAGCCCCACGATTCGAAGTCCAGCGCCGCGATCCGACCCTGCGGGGTAAGGCCGCCGCGCAGCTTCATCACGATCGCCGGCGCCTTGGTACCCCAGCCCGTCATGTCATGGCGCATCCACTGCACTCTGACCGGCCGTCCCACTTCCTTGGACAGCAGGGCGGCGTCGGCGGCCACATCGGCGAAACCGGGCCGGCCGTACGAACCGGCATCCTCCACCCAGATTACCCGCACCTGCGAGGGCGGGACCTTGAGCAGGCTGGCGATCCCTTGGCGCAGGACCGGCGGTTTTTGCGCCCCCGACCAGATCGTTACCTCGCCATTTTTACGCACCCACGCCACCGCGCATCCCGGCCCCATCGTGGCGTGCGACTGAAAGGGCCAATCGTACTGGGCCGCCAGTCGCCGATGGGCCCCGGCCAGCGCACTTTCCACGTCGCCCTTGTTGAGCGGATTCTGACTGGCCTGGGGCGGGGTACTCAGGATGTGCGCGTACAGGTCGCGCATCGGGACGAAATCCGCCTGGGGCTCGCTCCAATCGATTTTGAGCCGCGAGGCGCCCTGGATGGCGGCCCATTCGCTGGTGGCGATTACGCCCACGAAGCCCTGGTGCGCGACCACCTTGACGATCCCCTCGATCCCGCGCAGCGAACCCTCGTCCACGCTCTTCACGGTCGCGCCGGCGCCGGGTGGCCGTACCACCCGCGCATGCAGCATCCCCGGCACCCGCACGTCGACCATGTAGGTGAACTCGCCCATCACCTTGGGCGCCACATCGACCCGCGGATAGGAGGTCCCCACCACGGTGTAGTCCTTGGGGTCCTTGGGTTTGGCCGCGCCGAAGACGTCGAGCGTGGCGGCTTTGCCCTTGACCTTGAGCGGCTCGTTGAAGCTGCGATCGCTGGCTAGCTTGCCGTAATCGATTTGGCGCGCGGGATGGTCCTTGACGCTGACCACGCCGTTTCGGGTAACCAGTTGATCGACCCCGACCTTGAGCTTGCTGGCGGCGCGATTAAGCAGGATGCGATGGGCCTCGGCGGCGGCGTTGCGCAGCGGCTTGGCTCCCAGCGAAATCGACGTGCTGGCCCCGGTGCCGCCCTGGTTGGGCGTGCGCGCGGTATCGCCCATGATTATCGTGACGCGCTCGGGTGCCAGGTAGAGTTCCTCGGCGGCTATCTGGATAAGTCCGGTCTTGACCCCCATCCCGACGTCAACCTTGCCCGAGAACACCGTGGCATTGCCGTCGGGGCCGATCGCCAGCCACGAATCGAGGTCGCCGCTGGCCGGCATCGCCATCGTGGCGCCCCGCGCCAGGGTCTGGATAAGCGGGCCGGAAAAACTGAAGCCAATAACCAGCGCGCCGGTACCTTTGAGGAACCGACGGCGTGAGACTGTTGCTGCCATCGTTCTAAGCCTCCCGGATTTCCTGCGCAGCGCGTCGCACCGCGCGGAACATCGCGGTCTGCGCGCCGCATCGGCAAATCAGGCCGGCAAAGGCCTGGCGGATTTCGCTATCGCTGGGATTGGGATTGCGATCCAGCAGCGCCTTGGCGCTCATTATCCAGCCGTTGATACAGTATCCGCATTGCATCGCTTCTTCGGCGATCCAGGCTTTCTGAATCGGATGGGGCCGCTTGGGCGTGCCGATTCCCTCCAGGGTTACGATTTCGTGGCCGCGCGCGGCCAAGGTGGGGAAAGAGCAGGAACGGATCGGCTGATTGTCGAGCAGCACGGTGCAAGCGCCGCATTGGGCCAGGCCGCAGCCGAAGCGCGGATTCTTGAGGGCGAGATTGTCGCGCAGGGCGTAGAGCAGCGGCATCTTCGGATCCGCCTCGATCGTGCGCGCCCGGCCGTTAACTTTGAGCGAAATTCGCGCCATTGATCCATCCTCCGCGCGCAAGCGGCCATCGCTCTGCCACGCATTGAGGAAACTAGCGCAGCCGTGCGCTCGGCGGCAAGCGCGCAGATGGCGGGGCAGGACCGCCCGCCCCAGTCCTGGCGGGCCATCCTCGGCAGCAATCCAGAAAGGTACCTCAGCCCTTGGGCAGGCCCAGGACTCGCTCGCCGATGATGTTGCGCTGAATCTCGCTGGAGCCGGCGGCAATAGTGTTGGCGCGCGCGCTCAGTATCCGTCCCAGCCAGCGGCCGTTTTGCAGGGCCCCGACGGCGCCCGGCGCCAGTTGCGCGTAGGGACCGAGCAGCTCGCTGGCAAAGAGCTGGATATGCAGGTTGAGTTCGGTCGCCGCCAACTTGCCAAAGGAACTTTCCGGTCCGGGCCCCTGCTCGCGCATCATCGCGGTCAGCGCGCGGTAGCGGGTCAGGCGCAGGCAGCGCACTTCGATTGCGAATTGCGCCAGGCGCTGGCGGACATAGGGATGGCGCGCCGCGATCATCCCCTCGAAGCTGACCTCGCGCGCCAAGGCGATCAAATCCTCCAGCATCCGTTCCACCGGATGACGCGCACCGCCCGAGATGCGCTCGTACATCAGGGTGGCCAGCGAGACCTGCCAGCCGCCGTTGAGCTCACCGACCAGGTTTTCGCGCGGCACCTCGAGGTTGTCGTAAAAGATCTCGTTGAAGCCGGCCTCGCCGGTCATCTGGACCAGCGGGCGCACGGTGATGCCCGGGCTGCGCATGTCCACGATCAGGTAGGAGATGCCCTTGTGTTTGGGGGCGTGGGGATCGGTGCGCACCAGCAGGACCTGCATATGGGCCCGGTTGGCAAGACTGGTCCACACCTTCTGGCCGTTGACGATAAACTTGTCGGGCCGCACTTCGGCGCGGGTTGCCAGGCTGGCCAAATCCGAACCGGCGTTGGGTTCCGAATAGCCCTGGCACCAGATCTCCTCGCCCGTGAGCATCGGCCCCAGATAGCGCTTGCGTTGTTGGTCGCTGCCCAGCGCGATGAGGGTGGGACCGACCCGATCGATCGCGATAATATTGGCGCCGTAAAGTGGCAGACCCGCGGCCAGGACTTCGTCCTGGTAGATGACCTGCTCGACCAGCCCCGCCCCCGCGCCACCCCATTGCCGGGGCCAATGCAGCGCGACGTAGCCGGCGTCGTGCAGGGCGCGATGGTAGCGCATCAGGCGCGCCCAGCGAGCGTCGTCGGCGGCATCTTCCAGGCCACCCACCGGCTCGTCGGTATCGCCCCAGATTTCGGCCTTGGTGGCGCGTAACCACTGGCGCAGACGGGCGCGAAAGGCATCCTGCTCGGGGCTGAAGGTGAAATCCATGCCGACTCCGGCGACCAAGGGCCAGTTGCTTCTTCGATCGCTGCATTTTTGTATGATGCAGGAACCGAGCGCGGTCAAGATTGGACGATCGGCGCGGCGATGGTATAAGCCAGCATTGAGTTGAGGAAAGACAGGTCGTCAAATGGCATATCAGACGTTTCAAGTTCCCAGCGAAGGGGAGAAGATCAGGCTGCGAGCCGACCACACTCTGGCCGTCCCCGACCATCCTATCCTGCCCTTTATCGAAGGCGACGGCACCGGGCGCGATATCTGGCGCGCCTCGCAGTACGTGTTCGACGAGGGATGCCGCAAGGTGTACGGCGGCAAGCGCAAAATCGCCTGGATGGAAGTACTGGCCGGGGAAAAATCCTTCACCCGCTTCAAGACCTGGCTGCCCGATGAAACGGTCGAGGCCTTCCGCGAATATCTAATCGGGATCAAGGGGCCGCTTACCACCCCGATCGGCGGCGGCTTCCGCTCGCTCAACGTCGCCCTGCGCCAGTTGCTCGACCTCTATGTGTGCCTGCGCCCGGTGCGCCATTTCAAGGGCGTGCCCAGCCCGCTGCTCCATCCCGAGAAGACCGACATGGTGATCTTTCGGGAAAATACCGAAGATATCTACGCGGGCATCGAATGGCCGGCGGAGTCGGCCGAAGCGCGGAAGATGATCAAGTTTCTGCAGGACGAAATGGGGGTCAAGGAGATCCGCTTTCCCGCCACCTCCGCGATCGGGATAAAGCCGGTTTCGCGCGAAGGCTCGGAGCGGCTGATCCGGGCAGCGCTGGACTATGCGATCGCGCACAAGCGCAAGAGCGTGACCCTGGTCCACAAGGGCAACATCATGAAGTACACCGAGGGCGCCTTTCGCGATTGGGGCTACGAGCTGACCCGACGCGAGTACCAGGGCCGCGCGGTGGGTTGGGACGACTGCAACGGCAAGCCGCCGGCCGGCCAGGTGCTGGTCAAGGACGTGATCGCCGACATCTGCCTGCAACAGATCCTGACTCGCCCCGACGAGTTCGACGTGATCGCGACCCTCAACCTCAACGGCGACTATCTCTCCGACGCGCTGGCGGCGCAGGTCGGCGGCATCGGGATCGCGCCGGGGGCCAATATCAACTACCTCACCGGCCACGGCGTGTTCGAGGCTACCCACGGTACCGCGCCCCGCTATGCCGATCAGGACAAGGTCAATCCCGGCTCGGTTATCCTGTCAGGCGTGATGATGTTCGAGCACATGGGTTGGCAGGAGCTGGCCGACGGGATCGTGCGCGGCCTGGAGCGCGCGATTGCCAACAAGACAGTCACCTACGACTTCGAGCGGCTGATGAGCGGGGCCAAGCTGCTCAAATGCTCGGAGTTCGGCCGCGCCATCGTCGAGAACATGTAAACCAACCGGCGCGCCGGCTATCCTGACCGGCGCGGGGCGGACTCATTCACCATTTTCTGGAACCCCGTCCCGCAGCTAGGTTTCAGCAGTGTAGTGTCTCGATCCGCCGGGAGCCTGAACAGCGTGGCCGGCACCAGCGTTATCCAGCGGGAGACTAGCGCTGACCGACCCAGTCCGGGCGCGCCCGCTCTTGCCAGCGCTCCCGGATAGCCTGGTAGGAATCCGCGGCGAGCGCTCCCGCAGCCAGCAGTTGCAGATTGCTTTGCCAGCGTTGCGGCTTGGTGGTGCCGACGATAGCGGTATCGACCCCGGGCGTGCTCAGGGTAAAGCGCAGCGCCGTGGCGACCGCCTCGGGCTGGCGCAAAAAGGGATAATCCAGCTCGCGCAGGCGCTCCCAGTACGGGCGAACGTAGTTGTTGGCGGGTTGGTCCGCCAGCCAGGCAGCATTGGCGATCGGCCGCTTGGCCACCACCCCCATTCCATGCGCGCGAGCCGCCGGCAGCAGATCGATCGCTTCCTGGTCGGCGATATTGAGTGAAATTTCCAATACCGCGAAGGCGCCCGATTCCACCGCGTAGCGCGCCGCGCCACCGTCTCCGCTATAGCCCAAAAAGCGAATCTTCCCCTGATCGCGCGCTTGTTCCAGGGCCGAGATCGCGTCGCCCTGGCGCAGCACGGCTTCCTCGCAGCTATGAAGGAAGAGCACGTCGATCACCTCGGTACGCATCCGCCGCAGGCTGCGCTCGATACTGGCGGCAAGCGAGGCTGGCTGCCAATTGCCCGGCCATACGCCGTCCATATGGCCGCATTTGCTCATCAGGTGAAACTCATCGCGGCGGCGGGCCAGCGCCTGTCCGATGAGCTCCTCGGCCGAGCCATAGCACTCGCCCGTGTCAATCAGGTTCAAGCCGCCGTCCAAGGCGCCGTTGAACAGGGCGCGCGCCTGGGCCAGGGGCAGATGGCCGTAGCCTAGCTCTGAAGTTCCCAGCCCCAACCGGCTCACGTTCATTCCGGTGCTGCCCAGCGGACGCGTCTCGACCTTGGCGCTCATCGATGGTTCCTTTCCTTGCTGGCGGGGAGGTTTACCCGCTGCCATCGCCACGACCGCATGTTAGCGGCCGGACAGGCCGGAACAAACCGCGAATGCGCCGTGCCGCCTGGAGACCCCCACCTCTTTTTCCCGGTCAGGTTGAGGCCTCGAGCGGCCCGAGCCGTGTCGAAACATCTCGCGCTCCCTCCACGCGATTACTCCGGGCGTCTTCCAAGTCATCCCAAAACCGCCTGACGGCGGATTCTTCACTTCGTTCAGCGATGACGTCGGTGCCAGTTCGCAGCAGCCGGCTGGCGGCTCCGGATTCGCCATCGGAATGGTGCATGGCGGTCCGTCCCACCGAAGAAATTGGGAAAGGCGGGCGGGTACCGCGTCGGCCGGGCTAGCCTTCGCGGCTGCCGTTCGCTTCCAGCAGATCGTGGATCGTATGCAGGCGAATCACACTGTAGGCGCGCTTGCCCTTGGGAGTTTGAACCTCGAAATCATCCCCCTCGCCCCGCCCGATCATGGCCTTGCCCAGCGGCGAGGCCAGCGAGATCCGCTTGAGCGCGGCATCGACCTCTTCCGGAACGACGATCTCGAATTCAGTGCGCGCACCCTCTTCGTCTTCGATTTCGACCTTGCTGCCCAAGCCCACGGTATCGCGCGGGACCGACTCCAGGTTGATGCGGGCCAACTCTGCTAAGCGCAGTTCATAGTTGGATAGCCGCGCCCGCAAAAACTCCTGGCGCTGCTTGGCCATCGCGTATTCCGCGTTCTCCGACAGATCTCCATGCGCCCTCGCGCGCTCCAGTTCCTTGGGCAAATCGACCGTGAGCTCACGCTTGAGATTTTCCATCTCCTTGCGCAACCGCTTGATAACAGGCAACTCGACCATGCTCACACCCTTTGAAAGGCACCAACGGCTAGTCTGCGATCAGTCCGCCACAATCGAAGTCAGGCTACGACTAACGCCATTGACGCTCTGAATCTGATGGACCACGAGCTCCCCCAACGCAGTCACGTCGGCGGCTTCGACCAAGGCGATTATATCGTGAGGGCCAGTCACGGTATGGGCGGTCGTAACCCCTTTGACAGCGCGCAGTCGGCTCACCACCTCGCGCGCCTTGCCGGGAGCGGTATCGATTAGTATGAACGCCTTGACCCCCATCGCCCAACCCAGGTCCTATCTCGTCTGTATCTTGCTCCCCCAGCAGCCGTGGTCAAGCCCCGGGTACAACGTCGAGTCTATTCGTCCGCGCCGGGAAAATCCCTCCTTTTGGGGTCCGGAATAACCGCGCGGAGGAACCGCGCGAGATGTTTCGACTCGGCTCGCACTGCTCGCCGGCTCAACCTGACAAGGCTCAGGGGGCCTTCGGCCGGGCGAACAAGCATGCACTTTACCGGTTGACGTCCAGCGGGTTCTTGATAATAATTCTCAATATCGACATGGTTACAACCGCAATCCCTTATTTTCTCTACGCCTTCGGTATCTTGCTGCGCGAGGGCCTCGAAGCGCTGGTCGTGGTCGTGGCCCTGGCGGCCGGGGTCAGGCAAATGGGCCGGGCCGGCAAAGTGCGGGAAATTTACCTCGGCGCGGGGTTGGGAATCGCGGTCAGCCTGCTGCTGGCCTGGGGTGTCAATGTCCTGATTACCGACAACGCCAGCGACGCGATGGAAGGCGTCTTCCAGATTGTGGCCGCCCTGACCTTGTTTTACGTCAGCTCCTGGCTGACCGCCAAAACCCAGGCCTCGCGCTGGCAGGACTTCCTGCAAAAGCAGCTTCCACGCAGCGGCCGGCGCGCCATCCCCCTGGCGTTCGGCCTGAGCGCGTTCCTGGCGGTCCTGCGCGAGGGCGCCGAAACTATCGTCTTTTTCCAGGCACTGCTCGGGGGAGCTTCAGCCGGATCGGAGCGGCAGGCGATCTGGGCCGGGATGGGGTTGGCGGCGGTCGCGCTGGCGCTGCTGTTCTTCGGCTTGCAAGGAGTCCTGGCGCGAATCCCGCTGCGCCACTTCTTCCGCGTCACCTCGCTTCTGCTCTACGGCCTAGCGGTGGTCTTTATCGGCCAAGCGGTGGGCAGCTTGCAGGAGGCCGAGGTGGTCGGCGCAACCTTCATCGCCCATATTCCAACCATCCCCGTGCTCGGCGTCTTTCCTACCGTGCAAAGCCTGGCCGCACAAGCCGCCCTGCTGATGCTGGCCGCGGCGGCTTGGTTCGTTCCCCGCCATCGGACCGATAGCGAGGCGCCCGATATCGCCAAGCCAAGACGCACGGCTTCGGCGCGGGCGCATTGACGGCGCACCAAGTTTGGCCAGGTCACCAGCTCGAGCGGCGAGTCTGGATTGATTGGTTGCACTCAAGGCTTTAAAACAGCCTGCGAGATGGAACCCCCTACCGACGCGGCTATGCCCCGAGCTCGCTCGCTGTTCGAACGATGCTGGGGGGTCATGGCCACGCTGATGGCGGTCATTTACACGATGATCGTGTCTCCGATAGCGGCGCTGGTGGCGCCGTTTGCCGGCGGACGCGGAGTCGACGTGCTGGGGCGTATTTGGAGCCGGGCGATCGTCCTAACTAGCGGGGTCAAAGTGGAGTTTGGCGGGTTGGACAATCTGCGCGGCCTGCAGGGCTGTATCGTGGTCGCCAACCACCAGAGCATGTTCGATATTTTCGCCCTGCTCGGCTATCTACCCCATCCGGTGCGCTTCGTGGCCAAAAAAGAGCTGCTCAAGATTCCGGCCTTCGGCTACGCGCTATGGCGCTCGGGCCATATCGTGGTGGGGCGCGAGGAAGGCGGGCGCGAAGTCCGCCGGGCCGTCAAAATAGCCCGCAGCGGCTTTGCGGTGGTCTTTTTCGCCGAAGGACATCGCTTCGCCGACGGCCGCATCCATCCCTTCAACGAGGGGGCGGCCTGGCTGGGACTTTTGACCCGACTGCCATGCGTACCGCTGGCGATCAGCGGCAGCGCCGCTATCCATCCGCGCGGCGCCTTGACCATTCGCCCCCATCGCACGATCAAGCTGACTTTCGGGGCGCCGATCCCCACCGCCAATCTGGGTTCCTCAGCCCGTGGGCAGTTGACCCAAACCCTCCAGCAAGAGGTCGAGAGGCTGTTCCAGGGCTGATTGCGCTCAGGCGCGGCGGTCGAAGATGAAGATCGCCCCTTGACCGCAGGTACGATCGACCTCCAGGACTCGCATCGCCCCCTGACGCCGAATTGGGCCACAGCTAAAGCCGGCCTGGGCCAGCGCCGCCCGGACCTGGGTAACGTCGTCGGCCAGCAGCCACAATCCGACCATCCCCTGCCCCGCTCCCGCCGCGGCGACAAGCCCGATCGCCGACTCGCCGATCGGCAACAACACGGGCTCTCCATCCCGGCCCTGGCCGCGAGGTTGCAAGCCGAAATTGCGCCGATAGGTGGCGAGCGCCGGCTCCAGCTCGGTCACCGCCACGTCAATTCGTTCCAACGCCTTGAGCAGCATCGGCCTATCTTAAGGCTTGGCCTTGGGCTGAAAGACGAAATGGGCAGTGATCGCCTGGCCGGCGCCGACCGTTATCTGCTGGCTCTGGGTACCCAGCTTTTCCTGCCAGACGGTAAGGGTGTAGTGGCCCGGAGGCACGGCTTTGATGGTGAACCGTCCATCGCTTCCGGTGCGGGCGAAATAGGGGTTACCGAAGGCGTACCACCAACCCTCCATCCAGTCGTGCGCGTCGCAGGTCACCTTGACGAGTTCGGGATGGTCGACCTTGATCTGCAACTCTTTCTTGAAGCCGGGCTGGGCATAGTTAACCGGCGAATTGAGGGTGGAATAGGTATGGATATTGTGCAGGATACCGTCGGAATTGAGCACATCCACGGTGCTTCCGGCGGGGAAAGCGAGCACGCGAGGAATGTACTGGCAGCCCTTTTGGTCCATCGTGACCGTAGTCGGCGCGGCGGGCGCGCCCTGGGAGATATTGGCGATAAAGACCACCGCATTGGCGATCCCGCCGCCGGGACCGATCTCCAGGCTATTATCGAAATGGGGCTGGGCCGCGCAGACGTCCTTGTCCTTGGTCACCGCGATAGGCTTGGGCTTGGGTGCGACGCCGGCATAACTGACTTGGCCGGTAATCGTCCCGCCATCGGTGACCTTAACCACCCGGTACGCGGCCCAATCGGTGCGCGCGGAAAGCAGGCACAGGGCAAGCGTCAAAGCAAAGACGAGGGTTTTTCTCATACCAGCCTCGAATCAAGCTTAAGGCGGGAGAGGACCGAATAAGGGCCGCGGATTCCCCGACCAATTGCGCAAACGGGAGTTCAGTCGCGCCCGCAGAGCCGCTTCAGGCCGGTTTACGCGCGACCATCGTCGTATGCAGCCAACTTGCCTTCTCGCGCCGCTCCACCGTCATGGGGACACCGTCGATCAAATCCCCGAAGCGCAGCTTGGTGGTCCATCCCAAATGCTTGGTAACTGGATTGGCAATCGCCACCAGAAAGCCTAGCACCGGTTTTTCGCTGCGAAAATGGTTGACTACCACGATTCGACCGCCGGGCTTGCAAACCCGATACATCTCGCGCATCGCCTGGCGCGGATCGGGGACCACGGTCACCACGTGGAAGGCACATACCACGTCGAAGCTGTCCGAGGGCATCGGCAGATGGCTGGCGTCACCGGGCATCAGCTCGACGTGGGCCCAGCCGTTTTCGCGGGCCTTATTACGGGCATGTTCGAGCATGTCCGGGGAGGGATCGATTCCCACCACATGGACGTAGGGCGGGTAGGCGTCGAGGGAGATTCCGGTGCCCACCCCAACCTCCAGGACACGCTGGCCGGGGCGCAGGTTGAGAGACTCGATGACCTGATGCTCGGCATCGACAAAGGCGCGGCCGAAGAAGCGGTCGTAAAGGAAGGCAAAATCTGAGTAGACTCGGCTTTCGTGCGGTTCGCCCATAACGCGTGGTTTCCCGGTTGAGCATGCAGCCGCAGGAAGCCTAGGCTGCGACGTTAAGTCCCTTGAGTTGGCGCTTGAAGGAAAGGATATCGCGCTTGCGAAAGCGCCATTGCCGCCCTTTTTTAAACGCCGGCAAGGCCTGGCGACGGGCCAACTCGTTGACCGTGTCGGGGCTCAAGTCCAGCAGGAAGGCCACTTCTCTGGAATTGAGCAGCAGGTCTTCTTTATCAGCTATCATCGTCGGACTCATGAATGCCGAGACGCAAACCGCGCAGATAGAATCCGAGCCACCACAAACGGGCTTTTTTTAGTACGTCAGACCCAAGCGAGTCAAGCTCAAAATCGCGCCGCGCGCAAAGTTTCCCTTCCAGGCTGCTTCAGACGCTAATCCGGACCAGGCGGCGCGTCGAGATTAGGTAATCATACCAAATTCGGGTCACGACCACGCAGGAAAATAACCCGGTCAGCACTCCCACGCATAGCGTAATGGCGAAGCCTTTGACCGGGCCGGTGCCAAATTGGAACAGGATCAGGCCGGCCACGAAGGTCGAAATGTTGGAGTCATGGATGGCCGACCAGGCCCGCTCGTAGCCGATTCGGACCGCGTCGCGCGGGGTCTTGCCGTTGCGCAACTCCTCGCGCATGCGCTCGTTTATCAGCACGTTGGCGTCCACCGACATGCCCAGGGTCAGGACCACTCCGGCGATTCCGGGCAGGGTCAGGGTAGCCTGCATCGCTGCCATCACGCAGACCAGCAGCATGATATTGAGCATCAGGCCAAAATCGGCCAGCAGGCCCGCCTTGTCGTAGTACAGCGCCATGAAGATCAGAACCGCCAATGCGCCGACCACGAACGATAGTTCGCCTTGCCGGATCGAATCGCGACCCAGGGAAGGGCCGACCGTGCGCTCTTCGACAATCTCGACCGGGGCGGGAAGCGCGCCCGAGCGCAGCACGATCGCCAGGTCGTGGGCCTCGTCGAGCGAGAATTGCCCCGTAATCTGCACGTGACCGCCGGCTATCCGCTCCTTGATAACCGGCGCGGAATAGACCGTGTTGTCCAGGATAATCGCCAGGCGACGGCCGACGTTGTCCGCAGTCAAGGAGTCGAAAATGCGCGCCCCGCGCCCATCGAGGTCAACCGCTACGTAAGGTCCCTCCAGCCTGGTTCCAGGCCGAACCCGGGCGTCGGTCACCACGTCGCCGGTCATCTCGGTCTGCGACTGGACCAGATAGGGCTGGCGACCACCCTGATCCGCCGGCCCATAGAGAATCTGATCGCCCGGCGGCGGGCCGTTCTTAAGCGCATCCTCGACGCTGTGGCTGTCATCGACCAGCTTGAACTCCAGCACCGCGGTCTTGCCGATGAGTTCCTTGGCCCGCTCGGGGTCCTGAATCCCGGGCAATTGGACCAGGATTTCGTTGCTGCCCTCACGCGCAACCGTGGTTTCGCGCACGCCCAACTGGTCGATCCGGTTGCGGATGGTCTCCAAGGCCTGGTCCATCGCGCTGGAGCGGATGTTTTGCTCTTCTTCGGGTCTGAACTTCATGCTGAAGGCCGGACCGCTGCGATCGCTGGCCGGCTGTACCAGCATGTCGCCATAGCTCTTGCCAACCAGATCTTCGAACGAACTCCGATCCTGAACCGAAGTCAGCTTCACCAACAGGCTGCCGTCCGGCTGCACGGTGACATCGGAGTAAGCGATCTTGTTTTCCTTGAGCTCACGCTTTAAGTCTTCCGCACGTCTGCTCAAAGAGGTCTTGACCGCGTCGTCCAGCTTTACCTCCAGGAGCAGGTGAGTACCGCCTTGAAGATCCAGGCCAAGCTGAATCTTGGGCGTGGGCAGCCAGGCTTTCCACCAGTCGGGCAGGTTGGGATTGATACTGGGGACCAGAATCAACAGGCCCACGACTACCAGAACCACGGTCAGATAAATCTGAGTGAGGGGACGACCGCCAGTCAGAAACAGATAGAGGATGGCCGCACCCAGCGCCAAGAGAAGCAGAATTGGCGCGAAATTTTGGTTTTCCAAGCTTTAGACCCTCTTTAAAATACGCGATCAGGCAACCCGTATCCGCTCTCCGCTAGCTTTGCCAATTGCAGCGCGGCGCGGGAGGCCCAGGTAAGAGGTTTCGACACGACCCGCACTGCTCGCCGGCTCAAGGTGACAGGAAAAAAATCCACGGTTCATAAGGATGACAAACCGATGGTCGCCTTGAAAGAGATTTGGCCAGGCTCCTGGTCACATAAAGAACTTCACCGCGGGGTGTCATCCCGAGCGAAGCGAGCGCAGGCGAGCGAAGTCGAAGGAATCTCAAACGGCTTGGAAGCCTTGGCATAGCGAAGCATGCTAGGCCGAGTCCCGCCAATGCCGGTGTTCGCCGTTCGCGGAGCCCTCCTCTTCAATTTGTCATAGCTCACGCCCACTAGCCAACCGCCTTGGTACTCTTGCCGTACGCCGACAAACCGGCGATTTGCGAGCGCTCCACTCGGACCTGGACCCCCTTAGCGATCTCCAAAGTGGCAACCTTGTCCGACAATTCGACAATCCGACCAAGCAAGCCGCCGGTCGTAACCACTTCGTCGTTGCGCTTGAGACCAGCCAGCAATTTTTGATGTTCGGCGGCCTTCTTGGTTTGCGGCCGGATCAGCAGAAAATAAAAAATGGCGAACAGGAAGACCAGAGGAATGATGGTGGTGTAGAGCACCTGCTGGGTTCCACCGGTCTGGCCTGCACTGTTCTGGGCGTATGCGATTCCCTCAAAAAACATCAGCTCGCTTGTTCCAATTCTTCCCGCCCCGCGCCGAAGGCGGCGCGCAGGCGGCGATAGGTTCCCGATGCGATAGCAGCTTGAGCCTGTGACATCAAGTTGGCGTAAAAATACAGGTTGTGTTCGGTCAGAGCCCGCGCCGCAAGAATCTCGCCCGCTTGGTAAAGATGGCGCAAATAGGCTCGCGAATAGCTGCGACAGGTCCGGCATCCGCAAGCTTCGTCCAGCGGCCGGCTGTCGCGCGCGTGACGCGCCTGCTTGATTGACAGCCTACCGGCGGAGGTAAACGCACTACCGTTGCGAGCGTTGCGGGTGGGCATCACGCAATCGAACAAATCATATCCCATCGCGATCGCTGCCAACAGATCCTCCGGCGTACCCACGCCCATCAGATAACGGGGTCGCGCGGCAGGCAAGTGCTCCGCCGTCAGCGCCGCCATCTCCAGCATCAGCGCCTTGGGCTCGCCCACCGATAAGCCGCCGGTCGCGTAGCCGTCGAAAGGCAGCGCGGTTATCTGCTCGGCGCTGAGCCGGCGCAGCTCGGGGTAAAATCCGCCCTGCACGATACCAAACAGCGCCGGCCCAGGCTGCGCGCGCGCCGCCAGCGCGCGTCCGGCCCAGCGGCTGGTCAATTCGAGCGAGGCGAGAGTCTCGGCGCGCTGGGCCGGATAGCGCAGACATTCGTCGAGCGCCATCATGATATCCACACCCAGCCGCTGCTGGATTTCCACCGCGCTTTCGGGCGTGAGCATCATCGCGCGGCCGTCCAGATGGGAGCGAAAACGCACGCCCTGCTCCTCGATTCGCCGAATCGGCGCCAGGCTCATGGCCTGAAAGCCGCCGGAATCGGTCAGCACCGCCCCCTGCCAGCTCATGAAGCGATGGACCCCGCCCATCTGCCCGATCAGGTCGGCGCCCGGGCGCACGGCCAGATGGTAGGCATTGGATAGGATAAGCCGATAGCCCATCTCCCATAGCTCCCGCGGCGCCATCGCCTTGACCGCGCCGTAGGTACCAACCGGCATGAAGGCGGGAGTGTCGATGGAGCCGTGGGCGGTGGTGATCCGGCCCCGGCGGGCGGCGCCGTCGTAGCACAGCGGCTGGAATTGCAAAGGGTCGGCCATCACACGATCAGCATCGCATCGCCATAGCTGAGCAGGCGGTAGCGACGGCGGATTGCCTCGCGATAGGCCTCGAGCAGCGGTTCACGGCCGGCAAACGCCATCACCATCGCGAGCACGGTGCTGCGCGGCATGTGAAAGTTGGTGATCATCCCCTCGACCAGCTTAAACCGGAAGCCGGGATAGATGAATAGTCCGGTGTGGCCCTCCAAATCGCCGGTGATAGCGTAGGATTCCAGCGCCCGCACCGAACTGGTACCGACCGCAATCACGCGCCCACCGATACGCCGAGCATGGGCCAGGCTTTCCGCGGCCTGGGGCGAAATCGAGTAGAATTCCGCCTCCATGCCATGTTGCTCAACCTCCTGCGTGCGTAAGGGCACGAAGGTCCCCGGCCCGATGTGCAAGGTCAGGCAGGCTACCGCGCATCCTTGAGTGCGCAGGCTATCCAGCAGCTCAGGGGTGAAATGCAGGCCGGCGGTAGGCGCCGCGACCGCCCCCTGATGGGCGGCATAGACGGTTTGATATTCGGCGCTGTCGCGCCCCGAGACCTCGCGCTTGATGTAATGAGGCAAGGCCAGGCGGCCAGCCTCAGCGATGAGCTGTTCGATCGCCTGGCCGGAATCGGCGGTCACGATGACCCGGCCGGGGCGCGGGCAGTCGACCACGATCAGTCGCCCCCCAGCTTCGAGCATCAGGCTGCTGCCGGCTCCGGCCGGGCGATGGCCTCGAATCAAGGCCAGCCATCCGCCGGGCGGGTCGGCAACCGGCCGCACCAGCAACAACTCCACGCGCCCACCGCTTTGCTTGCGCGCGGCCAGGCGTGCGGGAAAGACGCGAGTGTCGTTGAGCACCAGCAGATCGCCCTCGCGCAGATAACGGCCCAACTTATAAAATCGCGAATGCTCCAGTGCGCCCGCGCGGCGCTGCAGGACCAGCATCCGGGCCTGATCGCGCCCGGGCAGCGGTTCCTGGGCAATCAGCTCAGGCGGAAGCTCGTAATCCAGATCGCTAAGTCGCATCCCCCACTCTACCGATCGGCGGGTGCGGCCGGCGCCCGGGACGAGGCGGTCCCGGGTGCCGCCTCAAGCAATGGTCAGAATAACCTTGCCGAAATGGTCCCCCTCCAAGCGCCGATGGGCCTGGGCGACCTCGCTCAGCGGCAACACGCTTTCGATGGGTGGGCGCAGCGCCCCACGCTCCAAAGCGGGGCCGAATTGGTTGAGGAATTCGCGCACTATTCGTGCCTTGTCGGCAAGCGGGCGCGCCCGCAAAGTGGAACCGATGATGGACAGCCGCTTCATCTGCACCATCCGCAGGTCGATTTCGGCCTGGGCCCCGGCCTGGGTCGCGACCAACAGCAGGCGTCCGTCGGTGGCCAGCACTTCCAGATTCTGGGCCAAGTAGGGCGCGCCCACGATATCCATCACCACGTCGACCCCGCGGCCGTTGGTGGCAGCCTTGACCTTGGGCACGAATGGGCCGTCTTTGTAGTTGATCGCCAAGTCGGCGCCCAGGCGCAGGCAGCGCTCGCATTTTTCGGCACTGCCGGCGGTCACGATCGAGCGGGCGCCGACCTCGCGCAGCAACTGGATAGCGGCGGTGCCCACCCCGCTGCCGCCGCCATGAATCAGCGCGGTCTGAGCGGCGGCGATGCGGCCCAGCAGAAACAGCTCCAAGTAAGCGGTCAGAAAGACCTCGGGGAAACCGGCCGCTTCGGCGTCGCTGAGCGCGGCGGGAACGTGGATCGCGGAGCCATGATGGACGGCCGCCAACTCGGCATAGCCGCCGCCCGCCAGTAGTGCCATCGCGCGATCGCCCACCTGCCAGCCACTGACTTCCGCACCGACCGCAATCACCTCGCCGGCGCATTCCAGCCCCAGCACGGGCGAGCTTCCCGGTGGTGGATCGTAGCGGCCCATGCGTTGACCGATATCGGCCCGGTTGAGTCCGGCCGCGGCAACCTTGATCAGCAGATCCTGCGGGCCGGGCCGCGGCTCGGGCTGTTGGCTGACGCGCAGGATTGATGCATCACCGGGAACAGGTACTACCACAGCTTTCATCGCAGGCCCCCTTTTACATCAACAGGCTGGGCGGATTTTCCAAAAACCGTTTGATTTCCAACAAAAAGCGGCCCGCCACCACCCCGTCGATAATCCGATGGTCGCACGACAGCGTCATCATCATGGTGGTGCCGACCACCACCTGGCCGTTGCGCAGCACCGGCCGCTCCTTGATCGCGGCCACGGCCAGGATAGCGGCCTGGGGCGGATTGATGACGGCCACGAAATGCTCGATTCCCAGCATCCCCATGTTGGAGATGGTGAAGGTGCCGCCGGAGAGATCCTCAGTGGTAAAACCGCCCTGTTGCGCCTTGGCCGCCAGATCGTGGGCGATATGAGCGATCTCGGGCAGGCTCAGCCGCTGGCAGTCCTTGATGACCGGCACGATCAGCCCTTCTTCCACCGCCACCGCGACCCCGATATTCACGGTCGGATGAATCCTGATCGAACCCTCGCTGAAGCTGCTGTTGATATGCGGATGGCGTCCCAGGGCCAGGGCGCAGGCTTTGATCACAATGTCGTTGTAGGTGATCGACTGATCGAACAGCTTGGTCGACTCCAATGACTTCTTGAGCCGGACCGCTTCTTCCATATCCACTTCCACGGTCACGTAGTAGTGGGGAATCTCCTGCTTGGAGGCGGTCAGTCGCTGCGCGATCGTGCGCCGCATCCGGCTGTTGGCCTGATAAGTTCCCGGCACTCGCTCAAAAGTGGGAATCCCGGGCGCCACGTTGCGCGCCGCCTCGCTCATCACGACCGCCTGGTCGGGGCCGGCCGCCAGCGCCGGCAGGTCAGCGTCCGCCGGAGTCCGATTCTCAGCCGGGCTCTTGGCGCGCGAGGCGGCCGCCCGCGCCCGCACCACGCCATCTACGTCGCGCTTGGTGATCCGACCTTCCACTCCACTACCGCGGATCGAGCCGAGGTCGATTCCGGCCTCTTCCGCGGCCCGTCGCGCCAGCGGGGTTACTCGAATCCGGGGCGGATTGTCAGCCCAGATGGCACGCGGCTCGCGCGTCGGGGGCGGGGGAATCGCCTCCACTGCCGGCACGGGAGTTTCCGCCGTGATCGGCGCATCGGAGCGCTGCTCGTCGGTAGCGCTCAAGAAGGATTCTGGGTCGGTTGGCTCGGTCTCCGGCGTCTCGACCGACCCCGCTCCGATCCGACGCGCGCCAGGAGCAACCGAATGGGCCAAGCTCAAGCGTGGGCCGCTTCCGACCGCCTGCGGTTTATCGCCGGTAGCAACGGCCGGAGTGTGGGATGGTGCCTCTTCGACCACTTCGGGCGTTTTGGGCGCGGCCTGGACCTGCGGGGG
>Ga0209012_1000545_pt1 | contig 51908 bp, 61 predicted proteins | sample RS3BMetagenome_FD_184735 | JGI IMG/M metagenome (GOLD analysis project Ga0209012, IMG submission 184735) | Ferric oxide microbial mat and aquatic microbial communities from Rainbow Spring, Yellowstone National Park, USA - RS3B (SPAdes) (version 3) ... | reverse complement strand
ATATGAACGATTCTTGGATGAGGGCATCTGTTCCCATGATACCATCAATGTCGTAAGAGCTGAGGTAGATGGTTGTTTATCATAAAGTATGAGTTAAAGGAGGTTATACGATGTTTATGAGTAATCTCAAAAGAAATAAGTTCAATCAGCTCCTTTTAAGGAAATCTCTTCCCTATCTAGAGAGAACCTTCTGGACCACACACAAGGAGTTATGTCCCTTTTTATTCTATGCACATCTGCACCCACGTACAGCTTAGTATATACTTTAATCATGCCTTTCATTTTACAAACCTTGCTGTTCAAGCATAATCATAGAATTCGATATACCACTAATTTGAAGTATTGATCAGTTTAATCATTCAGTGTTTACTAAACCAAATTAAGTATGCGGGGGGTGGGAATCGAACCCACGAAGGCCTACGCCAGCAGATCTTGAGTCTGGGCTTCACACAATCTGCCCCCTTTGATCATTCATCTCTTTATGTGAACTTTGACCTGGCTCGGGAACCCCCGCGTCAACATCGGCATTTTAATATCTATATTAGATTTTTAATGGATACCGATCAAGAAGCTGAAGAATAGAACAGATTAAACCATTATTCTGGTTCCTATTGATTCACCTCTTATCGCTTTATCAAGACTCGAGGGATCACATTTTATGATCCTAGTGTTTATTCTAGATCTTTCAATAATATTAATTGCAACAACGTCCATAAGTTCATATGATCCAGCCAGCATTTTTCCTCCCACCTGAACCAAGTTACGCAATCGTTTCGCAGATATTCTCGATAACTTTTTAGCCTTTGGTTCTTTGTTTGGATCGCTAGAGTAAACGGCGTCAACATCTGTCATGTTTATGAATAGATCAGCCCCTAACCTTTCAGATAAGAGTGCACCTACTGCATTAGTACTATGACCAGGATGAAATCCGCCTACTGCAACTACCCGGTTACTTGAGAACATACTTACCGTCTCATCAATAGATTTAGGTACAATAGGACATGAATACGTCTTCAAGTAAGCTACAACTAATTCAGCATTCAATTGTGCAGCACGTAGCCCCAAATCATCTAAAATACCTTCGTTTGCCCCGAAGCTTCTTCCCACGTTTATAAATTGTCGGGCTGGTTCTCCACCTCCCGCAACAAGGCAAAAAGAAGCAAACTGTTTATCTACAAAACCTTTAACAACATCTAGCAACGGCGGCAATGCGTCTTGAACTCTGTTCCAGTAGAATACGGAACCACTTATTTTGATCACTATAATTTTCAATTCTCCTTCAACCTCTCATAGTACATCGTTAAAAGGATAGGGGTTCGTGTTCATATTGTCGAAATATAATTCTATAGAATTATACCGCATCAGAAGGCTTCTTTCCGAATTAGCAAGCAAACAAGGTCGCGGAACAGAATTAATTTCGTTATATATTCCCCCTAAGAAACCGATTTATGATGTAATAAATAACCTCCGAGACGAAGCTGGAACAGCTTCAAACATAAAAAGCGATACAACTAGGAACCACGTTTTGGATGCACTAACTAGGGTAACACAACGACTTAAATTATATAAGAATCCTCCTGAGAATGGATTAGTAATTTTTTGCGGAGCTTTGCCTGTATCTGGCCCAAATACAGAAACAATTCAAATATACGAAATAGTACCACCAAAACCAATAAACACATACCTTTATCGATGTGACGATCATTTTCATCTAGACTTATTACGGGATACATTGAGAGAAGAAGAAGTAATAGGGATAATTTCAATAGATACTTCAGAAGCTGCTTTGGGAGAACTAATCGGAAACAATCTCCAAGTCATTGAGGTATTAACCTCTGGCATAGCAGGGAAACACAGGCAAGGAGGACAATCAGCTAGAAGATTTGAAAGATTACGTGAAAATGAAGTAAATAGCTTTTTTGTAAGGGTAGCCGAACACGCACAGAAAGCGTTCATCGGAGAAAGCCAAGTCAAAAAGATATTACTCGGGGGACCTGGTCCAACCAAAGATATCTTCTACAAAGGAAACTATTTGGATTATCGTTTACAAAAAGCAATAGTTGCTGTTGTTGACACATCTTACACCGGTGAAGAGGGGATCAGAGAAATAGTTCAAAAGGCGAGCTCCACATTACAAGACATAAGACTAATTCAAGAGGACTCTCTAATAGACAAATTTATCAGCGAAGTTTCAAAGGATTATGGTTTAGCTACATATGGTCTTCAAAACGTTATACAAGCAATAAACAACAATTCGGCAGATACAATCATAATTTCCGAAGATCTGAATATGCTTCATCTGGTATTTATCTGTAGGAAATGTGGTAACAAAGTGGAAAAATTCATCAAAAGAGTTGATGTATATGCAGTCAAAACAGAACAGTCTAATACACCATGTTCAAATTGTAACTCTAAGGATTGGGATACAAAAGAGGAGGATGTTGTAGATTATCTTAGCGATATAGCTTCCATGACTGGTGCAAAAGTTGAGATCGTTTCAGGCAAAAGCGAACATGGGCAAATGTTCAACAGTTTCGGTGGTATTGGAGCACTTCTAAGGTTCCGATCATAATGTATCCTTAACGTTTAATTCTAATCATAATGACGCATCAGGACCAGGAACGTAATGTCATCAAACTCATTTGTGCCCAAGATCAAGGAGAAAACTTGGTCCGCCAAGCTGGAAAAAGAGATTCTATCATTATGGGAAAAAGAGAATCTGTATACTTTTAATCCAGATCCGTCAAAACCTGTTTATTCGATAGATACTCCTCCACCTTACGTGAACACTCCAATTCATATCGGTCAAGCCTATACTTATACATGGATGGATGCAATAGCACGCTACAAAAGATTGCTTGGATTCAACGTTCTCTTCCCAATAGGACTGGACAGAAATGGATTACCGATAGAAGTACAAACAGAGAAAGAATACCACATAAGGATGTTTAGTATGAGCAGACAAGAATTTATTGATAAAGCCAAAAAGTTGTTGGACGAAGCTGGAAACACATCTATAAGTATATTGAAGGAGCTTGGACACAGTTACAATAATTGGAATATCAGTTACAGCCTTGGAGGAAGCTATCGTACAGATGATCCAGAATACAGACGGTTGACACAAGATACATTCATTCAATTATATAGAAAAGGATTGATATATGAAGCAGAAAAAACAACAAATTATTGTCCAGCATGCAGAACAGTTTTGTCAGACGCAGAGGTAGAATACAAACAATCTAATACATCCCTTAACTTCATAAAATTCAAAACAACGGATGGCGAAGAGCTTGTCATAGCAACAACTAGACCCGAATTGTTACCTGCATGCAAATTAGTCATTTATAATCCAGAAGACGAAAGGTACAAACATCTGAATGGAAAGGAAGTTTTCGTACCTTTGTTTGATTTCAAAGTCAAAATCCTTGAACACCCAGCTGCAAAGCGAGAATTTGGGACAGGACTTGTAATGATATGTAGTTTTGGTGATTATACAGATATAAGAATACTCAGAGAATTAAACATTCAACCAACTTATGTAATTAATCAAGATGGAAAAATGAATTCTGAATCTGGCAAATACGAAGGTCTGACAATCAAGGAAGCAAGAGCTAAAATAATAGAAGACTTGAAAGACAATAACTTACTAATTAAAACAGAAGAGGTAGTTCATGAAGAACCTATATGCTGGCGTTCAAAAAATCCTATTGAATTCATTTCTATGAATGAAATATATCTAAAGCAAATACAGTTCAAAGATGAATTGATTTCGATCGTTGACCAAATGAAGTTTTATGATCCACAGAGTAAAAACCTCTTAATTGATTGGATTCGTAGCATATCTGTCGATTGGGTGATTTCTAGACGTAGATATTACGGTACAGAAATTCCCTTATGGTATTGCGAAAAGTGTGGAGAAAGCATACTTCCAGAACCAGGCAAATATTACATCCCTTGGAAGGAACCCCCACCGGTTCACCAATGCCCAAAATGTGGTAATAGTGAATTTAAGGGAGAAACGAGAATCTTCGATACTTGGTTCGACTCAAGTAGTAGTGAACAGTATATATTAGGGTATTTGTGGAATGCAGACTTCTTCGAAAAGAACTTCCCATGCTCTCTTAGGCCACAAGGGAAAGAAATAGTCAGAAGTTGGCTATATTTCACACTTTTAAAATCATATTTATTGTTTGGGAAACCACCATTCAAAGATATTTGGATCAACTATCACATAGTTGATGAGAAAGGGGAAAAGATGAGTAAAAGTTTGGGAAATATAATTAGCCCACGTCAGATCATTGACAAATACGGTGCTGAAGTGTTCCGTATCTGGACTTTCACCGAAGGTAATATTCTCACGGGAGATGTAAGATACTCTAACGAGAGAGCAGAGGGTGCTGGCAAGTTTTTAACTAAATTATGGAATCTTGGTAGATTCATATCATCCTTCCCAATAGTAGAACAAGCCGATCTAACTCCTAGTGAGGAGTGGATACTCTCAGAGATGACAAGTGTTTTAAATGGCGTTCTTAATGCAGTGGAAAATTATAATATGAACGCTGTAGCTTTATCTCTTCGCAATTTTACATGGAAGATTTTCGCAGATCATTATGTTGAATTGGTCAAGCCGCGCGCGTACGGAGCCGGGAACATAACAAAACAATCGCAAGAAGCAGCTTGGTTTGGGCTTCATTTCACATTCAAAAATATATTGATTCTTCTTTCGCCGCTGGTACCATTCATTACTGATTACTTCTGGAGGTCCATTTATGCAAATCAAAGCATTCATGCTACGAAAATGCCGATATTAAATTTCAAGTCAAAGTACCTTGAATTGACTGAATCATTAATAGCTTTTAACTCTAAAGTATGGAATGAAAAAAAGGCAAGGGGCTTATCTTTGAAGGATAAAATTAATATCGATATTCCAGATGAATTGAATCCGTTCAAGCCAGATTTGGTACTCATGCATAATATTGGTTAACATCATCATTAGCAATGCAATTTACTACAAGACAATCTAATAAATTCTGATATTCGAGTTTTTAGGACAAAAATACAGTTGAAACTTACATGAAATGCTGTAATTTTGGGCGATATCTCAGGAATGAATTCGTTTTTACTTTAACTGATTTTGGGGATTAGCAAATGCCACGAACATCAATAGAATTCAGAGGAGCAACTTTTTATTAGTAGCAATTGAAAGACGAAAACAAAATGAATTTTTACCAGCCTTTTTTGTTGCTCGGAATCATTATCACTTTCATGAGTTCTCTACTTCTTACCGATTTGATGGAATATATAGAAAGCAAAACAAATCTCGGAACATCCTTTGTTGGTTCAATTATTACGCCCCTCTTGACATCAGTACCTGAATTGGTTATCTTCATTATATCAGTATTTATAATACGAACCGAGGTTGGCAACCAGATAGGGATAGGTACAATATTCGGTCAACCTTTCATGACATCTACGATCTCTTACAGCCTGGTGGGTACATCTACATTAATCGCAGTCATTCTTCACAAACGGAAGGGGACGAGCATGATTATAAACAAGGATCTAAGCATACCCTACGCCTTCATATGTGTACTTTTTCCTCTCTTAATTCTACCTAACATATTCAACTCTTTGATACTACAATATCTTTTAGGCATTATTTTTTTATCATCATACGTCATATTTACTTCGTTAATGTACAAAAAAAGATCTTATCAGAACAAAGGAGCCCACTACAAAATAATATTTATGACAGGACTGCCCTCAAGAGTGGCATCAATAGTCCAACTAGCAGCTACATTGGCCGGACTATATTTTGGTTCTAAACTCATGGTGGATTCTCTCGCAACGCTCTCTTTAGCCTTGGGTGTAAATGCATTAGCATTATCAATATTAATAATTCCTATCGCAACATCTATACCTGAAACTCTCAGCGCAATGATATGGGCTTTCAGAGGTAATGATTCTCTTTCAATATCATCTTTAGTTGGTGAAAAAACATTATACAGTACATTCTATCCTGCACTTGGCCTCTTTTCTGTGCAATGGATACATAGTCGATATTCTGAAGCAACAATAGTTTTCACCACAATAGTTTCGCTAGTTTTTCTATTGTATATCAAGAAGGGAAAAATCCCCATTTATATCCTCTTTATTGGCTTTATTTTCTTCCTATTTTTTGTGCTCCTATTATATACATTACAAACTCCATTTATTTAGCTTCTGATTTGGCCAACTTCCTCGGACACGACATGTTTATGCATACTCTCCACGGATATCGCCTGTGAGGATAAAATACATAAATTATTGGCCAACCACACATCTTGCAAAGGTTTCCAGAGTAGCGTATCAAACCTCTTTGCGGAAGTGGAGCTGAAGCTTTACAGCCTTTGGAGTAATTAGTGCAACCGACGAACCTCTTTCCTGATTTATGCGACCTAATGATAACAAGCGAGCCCATACCACAAATTGGACATTTTGTTAATTCTTGTCTGTCCTTACTTAATCTAAGATACCGTTCATGTGATTCTGCAGTCAACAAACTCTTCTTACTTTCAAATTTTTCTAGTGCTGAAAGCACTTTTGAAGCACATTTTATTATGATTGAACTATAACGATCGGCATCATTCTCAATATCAGAAATATCTTTTTCGAGTTCTCTGGTCGTTTCAACAGATATCAATTCGGGATAGAACAGTTTGGCCGTTTCTATTATTAACATTCCTAGTTGAGTTATTTGTATATTTCTACCCTTTATATATCGCCGTTCGTAAAGAACATCTATTATTTCAGAACGAGTAGTTTTCGTGCCTATATCATCGTTTTCCATCTTACTAAGTAATGCAGCAGGGTTATAAGCTGGTGGAGGTGACGTGTATTCCTCATTGTAATATACATTCATGAATCTGACCAGAGAACCTTTCGTTACTTCTACATCTAACCAATTTTCCTTATGCTTACCAAAATTATATATCTCAGTAAAACCCGGATACACTATTCTGTTGAAGTTGGCAACGAAATTATAACCATGATTCTTAACTTCAATGCGCAACGTTTCTTTGATACATCGTTTCGCAAAGGTTGCCAGAAATCTTCTTACTATTAAGTCGTAGAGTAGATGATGCCTTCTATCCAAGTTTACAGGTTGCAAACCAGTTGGAAATATAGCTGGATGGGCCGAATCACCTCTGCTTCCTTCTATAGGAACTTTATTCGTCAATGTTTCAATATAAAATTTGTAGTCTTTGTTATGAGAAAGTCCATTTAGAATCCTATCATAACCAATAGATTTGGGAATTTTTTGCGAATCAGTTCTTGGATAAGAGATCAATGCTTTTAGATATAATGCTTCAGCGATCTTTAAGGTTAAAGATGGTTCAAAATGAAATATTTTGTACGCTTCGTACTGTAAATCATTAAGATTAAAAGGATAAGGGGGCGAAACCGCAAATCTACGTCTGATAAGGTTACCGACTTCGCCACACGTGTTTTCGAGCTCTTCTTTTATTTTGTTTGGTTCATCTTTGCTGAAACAGTTTCTTTCATATTCAAGAAGTATCTGATGATCATTTATCGTTCCTCTGGAGAACACCTTCCAAAATGGCGTAGGTAAATGTAGATTTCTTTCTTTCTCTCTCTCGTATATATAATTTAAAGTAGGCCCTTGAACCCTTCCTAAGCTCAGTTTAAAGTAGCTATTTCTAATCAAGGATAAAGACAGGGCTCTTGATATGTTTACACCCCACATAAAATCAATCAAATGACGTGATCGGCCAGCTACAGCAATCGACCAAGGACCAACTAATGTTGGAGATTTCAGGGCAGATAAGATATCCTCTGGTGCCAGAGTGGAAAAGTAAATTCGTAAAGCATTACTAGGATCTACCAAACAAGCATATTTTATGATGTTATATCCAATTGCATCTCCTTCTATGTCGTAATCGCATGCAACCACAAATTTTTTAGCGTTCCGAGCAAGTGTCCTGAATAGATTGACACGGGATTCAAAACCAGAATCACTCCAGAATACATCAAAGACAGGATAAATATTGCTACTTCCTTTTATTGACGCTATATTAAAAATATGACCCACAGCTGGACATATAATATATTTTACACCATCCCTATCAGCTTCCCAATATTTTAAGGACTTGGTCCCTTTTGACTTACAATTATTATCAATTGCTAAGGCTATACGATAAGCAGCATCCGGCTTCTCTGCAATTACTAATGTGTAATCCCTAAATGAATTAACCATTATGTGATTGACATTCCTTTTGGCAGAACCCTATTAAGCTTAAATCAACCCTGTTACAACCACATCGCATTGTTCATAATTGTATGCCCAAAGTGTGATGTGAAGATATATTCTGGAGACGAAGTGAGGTCTCCCAAACAGATATTGCGTTTATACAAAGGCAGATGTAAAAAGTGTGGGGCGATACTCAATTCAGAAGAATTCGAAATAGAAGTTAGTGAATCGACTTAATCCCCTTGTAAAGCTTTGGCTATAACTGGAGCGATTCCAACGAGGCTATATTTATTTGGTACGGTATCCGTGGTGACTATTTCCTCTATACCAGAACTCTTTATTCTATCATATGCACCAGAAGCAAACAATCCATGCGTAACTAATGCAAAGATTCTATTTACACCTATTTTTTCTAAAGATGCACTTATTTTTGAAAGGGTTCCTCCGGTGCTGATAATATCATCAACAAGCAGAATATCCCGTCCCTTCAAATTTTGATCTTTTATATCAATATTAACATCTTCATCACCAAACCTGACCTTCTTCGCAACCAGATATTCGATTCCCAGTATTGATGCTACTTTTGATGCCCATTGCTCAGCTTCTTCGTCGGGAGCGACGACAAGAGGATCCTTTAGTTTGAATTCAGATTTCGCAAACAATGCCATTTTAAACATAGCGGTTACGTTGAATGCAGGTATATCGAACAATTCGTTAATATCATGAATTCTGTGCAAATGTGGATCGACCACAAAGACCTTTGAGGTTCGTGTTGATTGTATCAAACTTGCAACTACCTTTGAGGATAGGGCTTCACCTTGTTTGAATCTCTCATCTTGTCGAAGATAAGCAAGATACGGAAAAACCCCCACAATTTCAGATGCTCCAGCACCATAGGCCGCATCTACTAGCATAGCATATTCAAACAAAAGGGAGTCAGGGTTACCGAATACAGATTGAACAACAACCACCTTTTGATCTTTGACGTCAGTTGATATCTTGATATATTTTTCACCATCAGGAAATTTACGTATTTCATATGCGACCAATTCGGTCTTTAACTCGGTAGCTATATCAAGCCCCAATTTGGGCACGCTAGAACCAGGTAATACTAGCACGAACCATGCCGTAAAACTCGGTGTTAAAAACCGTTGCTTGAGTGAGTTTATTGTGATAAAGATTAACAGATGGAGAGATTGATAGATGAAACTTTTAATGTATATGTTTGCAGTAGCATGCGAGCCTCGGTAGCTCAGCCTGGAAGAGCAACAGTCTTGTAAGGTAAATCCAAGCGAGCTGTGGGTCGAGGGTTCAAACCCCTCCCGAGGCTCAGAGTTCTATAGAATTTGCTCAACCCATGATTCAAGATCTTTCGGTTTAAAAGCTCCAGATTCCATAACGAAGAGGTCAACAATGTTGTTCGGAATTCTCTCAAAATTTCCTAAATGTTGAATATTTAGGAGACTTCCTGTCGACATGTAAAGAATCTTCCACCTGTTAGAAAGTACATAAACTGGGACATTGGCTATTTTTGATGCGCGAGCTAACATTCTAGTGCCCCTTTTATTTACAAAAAATTTCTTGCTTAAAGAATCAGAGCCAACTATAACGCAATCTACTCTTTTTATGGCATATTTTACCGAGCCAAGGTCTAATATTGATGATTTTAATCCTAGCTTTTCGAGTAAATTGTGAGAAAGTTTCTCTTCATCGACCAGTCCTTTTGCGAATATATATACAAAATCGATTTTTTGCTTGGCCATCTTGAAGAGAAGATTCAATTGTTCGCTATAGCTTAGGGTAGCTACGATGGCATGATTTGGTATAAATTGAATCGCCAAGCTTGCCGAATTTTTAGCCGCAGACATCAAACTGTTCTCTGCGGTTTCAAGCACTTTTACAGGTTCTTTTCCTTGTTTTATTTGCTTCTGACAGAATAAGGAAACATTACCAAGCACAACCATTTCTGGCCTAACAGTTTGCATCTTTTTTAACATAGGCATAACATCTTCACCAAGCCTACTTCGGTTCAAGATATATCTGATCACATTAAGTGCAATCCTCGTAGACCCGCTTACCCTATCATTCAATATTTTGTCAAGTTCAACACAGGTTTTCATATTACAAATTTGTATGATGATTTTCTGTCCCATATAAGTTTGTATACTTCTTGTAAACTAACCAAACAGTTTAGTATCATTTATCACAAATGATTATTAATCATTCAAACTAACGATCAAAGTTTGTGAACTACACAAAGTAATAGTACATTAAATAAGACTAAGCGAAGATGTAATAGTAAAAACTCTTAAACAACGCCTCCTCATATTGTTTAATGAATAATAATTTAAAAGCTGTTGATCTATCAATATGTCACAGACTCCTCTATCCCTCCATACCCGTCATGGTTGTATCAAGCACCAAAGATAAGACATCGGCGATGTTAGCTGTTTCAGTGATCGTAATTTCTAACGCTCCCCCTCTGTTGGGGATATCTATATCGCCTCATCATACAACCTACAGAACAATAAGGTCTTCTAAATCTTTCACGATTTCACTGTTCGACGCAAAGAGCATACCTTTACTGAAGATATTAGCCAGAAAGCAAGGATACAAGCGAAAAGATAAATTATCTGAATCAGGATTTCATAAGGAAATCACTCCAAAGCTAAAAACAATCGCACCAAAGGAGGCAATAGCCATACTTGAATGTAAAGTTTTGCGCGATCTTAGAGTGGGAGACCATAGATTTCTGATCTCCCGTATAATTTCAGCGACTGCCTCAAACGACTTCAAAGGTTATTGGAGATATAAAGATTACAATCCGATTCTATATATTGGTTCGACTACAGGGTTTTTGTTCTGTAAAGTATTCAGGACAGAAAAAATAGGATTTTTAACCAAATCATTTATACAAAGCCGGTAACTACTCCTCTAATAAAATTGGGCTTTAGCAATGAACAAAACCGTAGAATAGGGGGCATAGTGTCGATCTTGGGTGGCTTTCTAATCATCTCAAGCGGATTTATTGAAAGAGGAATAACCCTCAGAATAATAAATTATATAGAACAAAAGATACCACAGTTTTTGCCTTCATCAAACCAAATAATTATTGTAACTATTCTTTCAATTTTAAGTATAATTATAGGTCTAGGTGGCGTCTCAGTCGTCCTCGGCGGATCGTTAATGTTTGAAGGGCATGTAATCATAGGAAGGATTCTAATCGGGTTGGGTGGAGGAGCTGGAATATTTGGGTTCATCATAACATTTGGATACTCTCTTGTAACAAGTGGCATATCGTCAATCCTTATACACGCTTTGTATTGGGTAGGAATTTTGTTGGCCATCACAGGTGTCTGGATAGCTCAGCATTCCTGATTTTTAATCAAATCAACCGAGTAAAAAATCTTAAAAGCCAACAATTTCAGTGCAAATGAGCCCCGGAGTTGCCCCGGTACCCATGTCGGGCGAGGGAGCATAGTGGTCTAATGCGCTTCCTTGGTAAGATATAATCCCGAAAAGGAAGAGACCGCGAGTTCAAATCTCGCCCGGGGCTAATTTTCTCAAGTTCGCATCGATCTTGATATGAAATCACAATATCAATACCGAGAAGAAAAACAGAAATCTTTAAGTTAATAACAGATTAATGCGTGATATGCCAAAGAAAGATGAGCAACCTGAGGTCGTTGGGCGAAGTATAATTGAGAAAGCAGGAATAAATGTAGATCAACTCATCGATAAACTTGTCAGAGGAGTGGCTGCTGAACTAACAACATACTACTATTACACAATATTGAGGATGCACCTCACGGGGTTAGAAGGGGAAGGATTGAAAGAGATAGCAGAAGATGCAAGACTTGAGGATAGAATGCACTTTGAATTAATGACTCCAAGGATTTACGAACTGGGCGGTAGACTTCCAAGTGATATCAGAAAATTCGCTGATATGGCGGCTTGTCCTGATGCATATCTTCCAAAGAATTGGGAAGATCCAAAGTCTATACTTGAGGTGTTATTGAAGGCAGAACAGTGCGCTATCCGAGTATGGACGGAAGTTTGCAACCTTACCATCGGAAAGGATCCTAGGACATACGATCTCGCTCAGAGGATAGTTCAGGAAGAAGTCGAACATGAAGCATGGTTCTTAGAGTTGCTTTACGGCAGACCATCAGGGCACTTCCGACGCAGATTCCCAGGCGAAGGCCCACATTCTAAGCGATTTCCAGAATAGATTCAGCTTTTGTATTCTGTAGTCAGGGATAATTTTATCACTACAGGCGACTTTTGAGTGTGGTTCAAAATAGCGAATGTTGCAGAGTTGAAGAACTCGAGCTTCATTTATAAAAAGGCAGGAAACACACATGTTGTCATTGGAAAGTTAGGGCCTAAAATTTTTGCCTTTGATTCCAGATGTCCCCATAAAGGTGGACCACTGCAAGATGGTACCATCATAGGACGTCGGATCAAATGTCCATGGCACGGATATGAATATGACATCTTCACAGGAAAACCAACATTGATCCCATATCCACCAGAGTATGGAAATTGGAGGAAAACAGGAAATTTAATAATTTACGATGTAAAAGTCAGATCAAAAATAGTCTTTGTTAATATACAATAAAATTATACTATTAAGACGAACCCAATACATTTGTTATTACCACACATTTCTATAATTCTCCAATCAAATAGATTTAAATGACCACCAAAATACGCGAAATTAATGGGGGTCGTCTGCTAGTCTGGTCTAGGCTTCAAGCCTTGGGACTTTAGTGCAGGAGCGCTTGAGATCGCCGGTTCAAATCCGGCCGACCCCATACGTATGGTTAGATTAGATACTCCTTTTCATCATACCCCTATTAAGTCTCTTTTTTATCGGATCATGTCCATAACGTATCCCAAGCTGAATAAGCTGCTAGGAAAGAGATCGAAAGTTGCTGTTGAAAGGAATGCTAAAACGATTGCGGAAACGCCATCAATTCAATGTTAATTCCTATAGCTACAATATCCATTAGAGAAAAGGAAATTCATGCGAATTTAACCCAGCACTGGCAATCAATTTATTATGATATTCCTGAAAATGAGCAATTCATATATACCAATCAAGCGCATAATCTTCAAACCTATTCAATCATTCTATGATTGTGAATATGAATTTTCTATTGAGATTGTTCTGCATTCTAGATCCAGTAACTGTAATTTGTAATTAATCATGTCTAGATTACGAAGTATTGGTGATATATCTTGAGGTATACCTGGAGAGTAATTGAGGAGGGTCAATTCATCATTAAAATGAGGTACAATTATAATGCGATGCGGTTTCAAGTTCTTTCGCAAACTTCTAAATATCATCCAAACAGGAGTGACCCGACCGCCGCTTAAAGCATGCGGGTGAACGTGACCCATCACTATGGTTTTACACTCCAGATATCTACTGGGCACTGAATGACCATGACAAAAGAGTACATCCTCTAGTATAATACCCTCTTTGCCCGCCACATTGGCCCGTTTGCCAATAACATCTTGTATTCCAGTGTCGTGGTTACCGAGTGTGACCCAAATAAAGAATTTTTTATTCAAGATTCGAAAAAACAAATCGATTTGCTTGAGTTCAAGAGGAGTAGGCGATTTTATTGAATGTTTTATATCTCCTAACAACAACAATTTATTACAACGCTTTTGCTTACCCATATCCACCAATTTAGTGGCTAGTACTGCGGCTTGATTGAGACCATCTTCATCATTGTAGCTTGAGACATTTGCAAAGCCCAGATGCACATCAGAGACAATTAACCATCTATCAGATTCAGAACTCGCTAAAAGTGCTGGTTTGCCTTTAGCACAGGTTAAATGCATGTTATCAGCAAGAGGACATAAATGGACATACCTAAAAACAAAGATATTGATTCATATCAAAAAATATCCAAGATCATTTCTTCTGGAGGAGTTAAGAGACATACATTCCTTCCAAGTGGAACAGAAATATGGACGGTAGTGGGCAATGATGGGGAGTACATACAGTACCCGGAAAGAGAAATTTGTACATGTCCCCAATTTTTCTTTAAAAAGATGCATGGAGATTTGGGGCCTTGCTATCACGTTCTATCTGTTAAGAGTGCAAAGCTCAATCAATCTTATGTAACTATAGGTTGTAATGATGACGAATTACATATTTTAATTCAATTACTATTGCAATGAAGTATTATTTTTACAACCAATCTTAAGCCTTAAATATAAAAATAAAAATGTAGGTTGTAAGCTAGTTGACAAACAATGATTATGATGCCATAATTGAAAAGGCAAAGGCTCACTTGGAACAGATAGTTATCGAGCAACTGGATCGACTAAAAAAAATAGAATTAGAAGGAGATAAAATCGACTATTCAAAACTGAAACCTATAATCATTGGATTGGCTGGTGGAGATGGGATAGGGCCAATCATTACAAAGCAAACTTTGCGTGTATTAAGTGTATTGTTGAAGGAAGAGCTGGATTCTGGGAAAATCGAATTTCGAGAAATCGAAGGACTAACTCTGGAGAACAGGATCAAAGAAATGGCAGCCGTTCCTAAGAAGGTTATTGATCAACTTCGTCAATGTCATGTCCTACTAAAGGGCCCCACAACAACGCCGGAAATTGGAGGGCCTTATCCTAACTTGGAGAGTGCAAATGTTGCGATCAGGAAACTTTTCGACCTTTTCGCAAACGTAAGACCAGTTAGAATCCCATCACAAGGAATAGATTGGACATTTTTTCGAGAAAATACTGAAGGTGAATATATACTGGGCAACAAAGGATTAATGGTAAACAAGGATATGGCGCTAGATTTCAAAGTTATTACTAGACCTGGTGCAAAGAGGATAATCGAAATGGCATTTGACTATGCCAAACGTAGCGGTGTAAATCGTGTTACCGTTGTTACAAAGGCTAACGTGATCAAGACTACTGATGGATTATTTCTTCAAACAGCACGTGAAATAGCCCAACAGTATCCAGAAGTTAATTGGGATTCTTGGTATATCGACGTTTTTACTGCAAAATTGATAGATGAAAAAAGGAGAAGGGAATTCAAGGTCGTCGTCTTACCAAATCTGTATGGTGATATAGTCACAGATGAAGCCGCAGAGTTCCAGGGTGGGGTTGGAACAGCAGGTAGCGCAAACATAGGTAAAAATTACGCGATGTTTGAGGCAATTCATGGAAGTGCACCTAGAATGATCGAAGAAGGCAGAGGTCGATATGCTGACCCTAGTAGCCTAATGCGTGCCGCGGCGATGATGCTGGAACACATCGGACTAAATAAGAAGTCAACCTTGTTACATAAGGCACTTGACATATGTTGTCAATATGAAGCAAAATTAAAGATTACTGGTAGATCTGATGGAGCAACAACAGATCAATTTGCAGATTATGTAATACAAACCATTAAAAATCCCGATCTGGAAAGAATTTGGAATTCTTACCAAATTAAGTAGTATTTCTTAACCTATGGTTATAGTGCAATTGGCTAGCAATATTGAGAAAGGATGCGACGAGCGGGATTTGAACCCGCGTTACCAGCTTGGAGGGCTGATGTCCTAGACCAGACTGGACGATCGTCGCTTGAATAAAACACCTCAAAGCTATTAATATAAAGATTCCCGGCTTGATTGGTAAACACTGTGTACCTTAAAAGATCTTTTGTTTACATTTCTGCATACTTCATTTAATGTTCATTTCATGCATCTTCTCAATCTTTAGCTTGATCTGATCATCATTTTCAAGGACACATAGAAGTCTGTTGACTACCAAGCTTGCATCCAGTGAAAATTGACTTACAGAGTACATCTTATTGATATTAGACACAACACTTTCATCAAAGTGACCTTTTGGGAAACCCCCAATAACAAACATCGGCAAATCAAATTTCCGACTCTCAACAACTATCTCGTTAAGCGATCTATATTCAGATAATTTACTGAAACCAATAACGATATCAGGATTGACTCTTTTTTTCAAGCCTCTAAAATTTGATTTTTCCAACACCAATAAATCATTACCAACTTTACCATCACGAAACAATTGCATCATGAGTTGTTCATATCTAAAGTATGAACGTGGAGGTCTGAGTCCTGATTTGACCCAGATTACAAGATCATTGTAAGTGTGAAAGACAATATTAAGTAATCCAGCTTTAAATATAGGTGTATTAGCAGCATCGAGTAAAATATGGTAAACTATATCAGGCCTACCACGTTTTTCTTGATTTGGTAATTTACGCATAGCTGCATGATGCAAACTGCGGTCAAGTAACAATTCATCAGGGTTCACCTGGCGTCTACGCGCATCATTTAATATTGCATTATGAAATGTAATCTCATGTGGAACAGTTTCCAAAGCAGATTCCACAATTGCAATATATACTTGTTTTACCAAGTCTTTTTAATCACCTTGACTTTTGCATCTGCTAATGGTAAATAAACGACTCTTTGAATCTGAATCAAACAACTGGGCTAAACTAGCAATGTCTAACGCTCTTACATATCCTGAAATAGCAAACATACAAGCTGATATAGCAAGCTCTATTCAGAAGAAAACAAGGGCAAATAAGAGCTTGGAACTTAAATTGTTATACTGCAAGAAATGCAAGAAATTTTCGCCCCTTTTATTAACCTCGAAGGTTAGGATTCGAAATAAAATATTGCTTATCAGCTGCTTCAGATGCGGCAAAATATACAGACACCCATTAAGATTAAAGCAACAAACTTTAAAATAGCCACAGCTTCACGGTGTTGAGGATAATAAGATTGCCAACTGCTTACGATGTTCCACCAGACATGTTGATCGAATCATTAGTGAATCATATGAAGAGGACGCCCCAAATCCAACCTCCATCTTGGTCTCAGTTTACCAAGACAGGTTCTCATACTCAGAGGCCTCCCGTAAATCGCGATTGGTGGTACGTCCGGGCGGCGGCTATACTGCGCAAGCTGTATTTTCATGGGCCAATGGGAATAAGCGATTTGGAAACATATTTTGGAGGTCGTAAGAAGAAAGGGTATGGGTTAGCACACCAGAGTCCAGCTGGAAGTTCATCCATAAGGAAATGCTTGAGCCAGCTTCAATCTGCTGGATACGTCCAGAAGACACCCGCAGGAAGGGTGGTCACAGCTGAAGGGCGAAGATTGTGTGACAGGCTTAGTACAGAAATTCTAAAAGAGATAATAAAGAGCAATCCAGAACTCTCGAAGATAGTTCCATGACGGTGATATATGATGTCAAATAGTCAAGTTCCGCCTGGACAAAACAAGCAACAAGAGGAACAGAGAGCTAAACTTAAGGAGGCATATCTCAAACTTTTCCTAACCAGCGAAGCAAGAGAAAGGTTATCAAACCTTAGAATGGTCAAACCCGATATTGCTAGCATGGTAGAAGACCAAATTATTCAGCTCGGTGGAACCGGCCGATTAAAGAAACCATTAGACGATCAAGAGTTAAAGGCCATTTTGGCCAAATTGAGCCCTGAACCAAAGGAATTCAAGATCAAATTCGCATAAAATAGTGATTGCTTTGAGTAGAAATAAAACATCAGGAGAAAAAAAGCGTTTGATGAGGGCCATGAAGACTAATTCTGCCCCGCCTGCGTGGATTACAGTCAAAACAAACAGACGTGTAACAAGAAGTCCAAAGCAAAGAGAATGGCGATCCCAGAAGCTTAAGGATTAGTGTTTTCGACATGTCAAGCGAACAAAAAACTACATATGTACTCAATCTGAGAGTGGCGAAGTTTGCACCTCGTTACAGAAGGACAGAAAGGATGATAAGTGCAATAAGAAATCAAGTTGCAAGATACACTAAAACAAAGCCATCTGAAATTAAAATCAGCGAGAGATTGAACAACTTGATTTGGTCGCGCGGCGGCAGAGGCTACTTCCCAAAGATTAGAGTTGTAGCAGAAAAGGATGAGGATAACATAATTACTGTAAAACTACCTGAGGAAATACAAGTAATGGAAGCCAAGACATCAAACATGAAAGCTGAAACCGAGGCTAAGGATACATCAGGTTCCGTCATCAATGATAGCAAGCCTTCAGAAGAACTTCCGAAAATAGTTGATGCCGCACCAGAATCTGGCTCATCAATCAAACAGAATCCAGAGACATAAACTAATTTAAACATGGATTCAATCAAATTGAAGAAAAAGAAATAGAGAGGAAGAAGACCATAAGGCGATAGTTATCGCATCAGCAAAGTGCCCAAGATAGTGTACCTGGGTGCTGAAGGAAGGAAAGAATATCATGGTTAGTGAGTGGGATGGACGCTTACGTTGTTCTGAGGGCGAGCCTTGTTCACTTGAACGCTACACATCGATCTAACAAGATGCCGGAGGTATGATGGTGTGGGATAAAAAACTCGAATGCACGATTAGTATGAATAAAACACATCCGCTACAGAGAGCGGAGATTAAATCGGGATCACATTGGTGAGCAGTATCCCAAACACTTTGTACAAACTAATATTAGCCTATTTCGGGATATTTGGGCAGTGGGAATATATCTTTACGATGTATATAACAATTCAAACATAGGAATTTTCTGCAAAGCAAGCGAGGACTTCCTTCTCATTCCACAAGGTTATGCAAAACCCAAATCCGAAAGGCTCGCCAAACTCATAAAAACTGAACCATTATTTACTTCAATAGGTTACACAAGATTACTGGGACCCTTGACCCTGATAAACAGCCATGGAATTCTAGTATCTCGCTTTACCACTGATGAAGAACTCCTACAGCTACGTAAAACAACTGGATTGAAGGTAGAAAGATTCGATTCAACTTATTCGTCAGTGGGTAATCTCGTCTCTACGAATGATTATGGAGCTGTGGCTTCTGATTGTATCGAAGACAAGGGAATCAAACAAATTGAAGAAGTATTAAAGGTCAAAGTCTATCGAATGAATATCGCTGGGATGATCCAAGTTGGATCTATACTGTGTGCGAGTAACAATGGCGCTGTGGTGCACCCGAAGGCCTCAGATCTTGAAATCAAACATATATCTGAAGCCCTAAGAGTGGACTGTGAACCATGCTCCATAAACGGAGGCATACCGTTTGTAACTTCAGGCATCCTTGTTAATTCAAAAGGTGCTATAGTAGGAACACAGACCTCCGGTCCCGAACTATTCATATTAACGAAAGCCTTTAAACTGTAGGTTTGGCGTGGGTATTAGCTTTGTCTGATGAAGATAACGAAGTAAAGGTTCAATCATTAGCCTTACAGACTCGACTGTTAGAAGAATACTATAGCGACTTGGTCAATCGTGAAAGTATACTAACGAGGTTGCTTGTCGAGAATAAGAACTCGATAGCAGCCTTGGAAGCTATTGATGAAACTAAGGATGCAGAATTGGCAATTCCTATTGGCGGTGGAGCAAATTTACCCGTCACATTCAAAGCTTCACAAAAAGTTCTATTAAATGTGAGTGTAGATGTAGCTATAGAAAAGTCGAAGTCTGAAGCGATTCAATATCTACTTGAAAGAGTAAGGGAGATCAATGCTGCACTCAATACAACCCTTCAACAAAAACAAGAAACAGAGAGGAGAATAAACATATTAAGAGAACAGCTGACGCAACTAGAAATGCTATCAAAACAGCAGGGGTAGTTTTTTGTTCGACAAACTGAAAGACGCTCTCCGTAAGTTCGAAGAGAGCATAGCGACCAAGATTATTACAGAAAAAGATCTTTCAGAAGACCTGAATCAACTTGAATTAAGTTTACTTGAGAGCGAAGTAGCCGCAGACGTAGCATCACATATAGTAATTTCGCTCAAAAATCAAATTATTGGAACCAAGGTTCAAAGGGGTAGTAAAATCAACGAACTCATTGAATATGCTTTACGGGATGTTCTTCGTGAACTTTTTACCACCACTGAGAACATCAACCTTATTTCCCTAATCAAGAGAAAGAAAGAGGAGAATACAATACCTGCTGTTATTTTGTTTTTGGGCATAAACGGAACAGGAAAAACAACGAGTATTGCCAAATTATCCGCACTATTAAAAAAACATGGGTTCATGGTTATAATGGCCGCAAGCGATACTTATAGAGCAGGTGCTATAGAACAACTTGAAATTCATTCTCAGCGCATAGGTAGCAGAATTCTAAAACAAAGCTATGGATCGGATCCGGCAGCAGTAGCCAGAGACGCAATAAATTATGCTCGACAACACAGTTTTGATGCTGTTCTAGTCGATACCGCTGGTAGAATGCAAACATATACAAATTTGATGGAAGAACTCGCTAAAATCAAGCGGGTGTCTAACCCTGACCTCACAATATTTGTAGGCGATTCTCTAGCAGGTAACGATCTCATACTTCAAGCCAGAGAATTTCTAGAAAAGGTTGGTTTCGATGCTATAATCCTTACAAAGATGGATGCTGACGTGAAAGGTGGAGCAGCAATAAGTGTAACCTATGTAACGAAACGCCCCATCATATACATTGGAACTGGTCAAGGTTATGACGATTTAATCCTGTTTAGCCCAGACTGGATTATAAATAAGATATTAAGTTAAATATTTTAAGTAGCAGTGCCTTTTGTACATGCAGCCTGTTTTCTGCTTGATCAAATACAACAGATTGATTTCCGTCTATTACTTCTGCCTGTACCTCTTCCCCGCGATGGGCGGGTAAGCAATGCATGAATATGGCTCCACTTCTGGCTTTTGACATAAGATCAGAGGTTATTTGATACTTGGGCAGAAATACACTTAGCCTCTTCTCCTTGGTTGATTCATCCCCCATACTGACAAACACATCTGTATATACAACTGATGCATTTTGCACTGCTTCTTCTGGTTCTGTTGTTATGAAGAAATCATCCTTTAGAATGGGTTTTATTGATTCCACAATCTTTTGGTCAGGTCCGAAGCCAGGAGGAGTAGCTACAGATATCGGGATCCCCATGACTCCGCAGGCAAGAATAAGTGAATTACAAACATTATTTCCGTCCCCAACATAAGCGATTTTTTGTTCCTCTAGCCTACCTCTTTTTTCTCTTATCGTAAACAGATCTGATAAGATTTGACAAGGATGCTCTCTATCAGAAAGGGCATTGATTACAGGAATTCTCGCACATCGAGCGATCACCTCTAGGGTTTGATGCTTGTAAACCCTAGCAATGAGACCATCTACGAATCTTTCAAACATGCGTGCCGTGTCTTCAAGACTCTCGCCTCGAGACAATTGCGTTGTCGCAGCATCCAAGTAAATAGTACTCCCACCCAAATGCCTGATACCGGCTTCGAAGCTAAGGCGCGTCCTAGTTGACGGTTTTTCGAATAATAAAGCAAGTACCTTATCTTCCAATTGTCTACCATGTCTGTTCATTTTCAACCTAGAAGCGACAGTAAATATCTCGTTTATGTCATGTTTCGTGAGATCAGATATCGAAAGAAAATCTTTCTCCATTAATATTCCACATCTTGGTTGCAAACATTGTTGTTAAAATCTTTTCAAACCTGATAACGTCTTAAAATATCTTAATATGAACAAAGTTCGAGGTTAACCGCTTCCAAAACACTTAAAATGGTAGCTTTTATGATAATGAACCACACTTGAATATAGGCAATTCTCTGAGGGAGATGATGCGTACCTTAAGATATAGCAAGAAATCAGATCGGCAACAATTTGGCCTCTATCTCAAGCTTGTTATTTTAGGCGTAGCTGTAGTTGGTGGCATCGCATTTGTGATACATTTGATAGCCTCGGTGCTACTCGCGCCTTTGGCCGCTTTAATCGGAATTCTATAAGCGTGATTCATTTGGCAACAGTAGAGAGGAAGTCTAACACACGTGTTTATGTAGTGAAAGTTACTGGAGGTCAGGAACGAAATGTAGCTAATTTAGTAGCTAATCGAGTAGAGTCAAGAATGATAAAGATATTTTCAATCATATACAGTGAGAAGATGAAAGGATATTTACTTGTAGAAGCTATGGATGCCCAGGCGGTTAGTGACGCCGTTTCAGGGGTTAAACATGTCAGAAGTTATGTACCCGGGGTAATGACGGTGGACGAAATAAGTGGCCTGATTTCAGTTAAAACACCAATCGAAGAATTAAAGGCTGATCAGATGGTCGAAGTCATAGGCGGGCCGTTTAAGGGGATGAAGGCAAAGGTTGTTAGGTATGATACAACCAAGAAGGAAGCAACGGTCACGTTGGTTGATGCACCATACCCACTTCAGATTACTATTGATGCGGGCTATCTAAAACTTGTCTCATAACAATCTATAAGGTTAAAAGCCCCTTAATTTGGGCCCTATAAGGAGTTCTTGGGGTAGCGACCCGATTGGGTGAAATTTGTTGACAGAGACCAAGACCATTAGTTTATTGGTGACGGGCGGTGAAGCAAATGCAGGTCCACCGCTCGGTCCCGCATTGGGACCCTTGGGAGTAAATGTGATGCTTGTGGTAAAAAAGATCAATGAAATGACCGCAGATTATGCTGGAATGCGCGTACCGGTTAAAGTTTCGGTTAATGTAGAGAATAAGACGTTTGATGTGGAAGTAGGATTACCAACGTCTTCTGCATTGATAGCAAAAGAGTCAAAGATAAACAAAGGATCAGGCACACCAAAGAAAGAATCGGTTGGAAATCTAACGGCGGAGCAATTGCTTAAATTAGCAAGAATAAAATTAGGAAAAACATATTCCACTTCACTTAAGGCTGCAGCAAAAGAGTTACTAGGTTCCTGTATCAGTATGGGAGTAAATGTTGAAAACAAGGACCCAAGAGAAGTGTTGAAAGAAGTAAATGAAGGGAAGTGGGACGCGTTGTTTAACAATGGTGCATCACATTGATAGAAAAGAATTCACTTATCGAGTTGATAAAGAAGGCCAAGGAGGAGGCACCCAAGAAGAATTTCAAACAGAGTGTAGAATTATATGTGATGCTCGATAATCACAGAGTAAAATTTCATGACATAAACATTAACGAAGTTATATCACTTCCAAGCAGGTCTGCAGGTCAGGCAAGTGTTGCCGTAATTGCAACAGGTGAACTAGCATTGCGCGCTAAGCGTGCCGGAGCTGATGTAGTGATAGCAGGGGATGAGATTGATAGACTTACAACTAACAAACGAGATTCAAAGAAACTTGCGCGTGATTTCGACTTCTTTATGGCCGAGACAAGTCTCATGCCCAAAATCGGCAAATCATTAGGTCCTTATCTTGGTCCAAGGGGCAAAATGCCCTTACCCATAACCTTAACATCTCCTGTAGATCAATTAATCGAGCGCCTCAAAGGGAGTACTCGAATCAGGGCTCGAGGCCATGGTGGTCTATCATGTAGAATTGGTGAGGAAGATATGGACGATGAAAAGTTAGCATCAAACGCGCTAGCAGTCTTGGACGCTCTTGAGAGAAAGATACCCAATGGCTTAAAGTCTATCAAGGCTATAGGGGTTAAATTAACGATGGGACCAATTAAGAAAATGATGCTGGTCGGTGAATAAAACACATGACAACAGTGGCTAGGCATTATCCCACAAGAAAGGTAGAACAGCTTCGCAAGCTTATTTCTTTATCAGAAAAATATCACGTTATCGCTCTTGCCAAGCTAACAAAGGTGCGTTCAACTCAGATCATGGAAATGCGCAAAAGTATGAGAGGTCAACTTGAATTATTAGTCGTTAAGAATAAAATTGCTGTAAAGGGATTAAACCAGGTTGGAAAACCCTCACTAAACAATCTAGCAAATTCTATCAAGGGCCAGTATCTTTACATATTTACTGATATGAACCCATTTAAACTGAACCTAATGCTTGAAAAGAACAAAGTTCTATTGCCAGCCAAGGCAGGTGATATAGCAACCGACACAATTATAATACCTGCAGGAAATACAGGTCTAGCTCCTGGCCCCGTTCTGAGCGAATTCAAAGATTGTAAAGTGATTACTAAAATAGAGGGTGGTAGTATCTGGGTAACTAAGGATACCATGGTGGCTCAACCGGGCGATGTGATAACCCCAAGACTTGCCTCGTTGTTATCCAAACTTAACATAAAACCGATCAAAGCAGGACTAACCCTAGATCTTGTATACTGGGACGGATTAATATTAACCAGTAAGGACATACATATAGATATCGTGCAATTTACAAGCGATTTCATTTTTGCTTCAAGAAACGCCTTCAATTTAGCAGTGAATTCAGGATATCCAGCCGACAAAGAGGTCACTACTGTACTTGTAGTCCAATCTTTGGCGAAAGCATTGAACTTAGCATTAAAGTCGAACTATATGACCAAAGACACAGCAGAATTAATATTGAAGGATGCGGAATTACAAGCATATAAAATATTGGAATTAACTAAACAAAAAGGATTTTCCACTTAATACGGCAAATAAGAAAAGCAAGATCTTATTAGGCAAACCAGATTTTATGCAGAAATATTTAGAGTATCTTTAGCCAAAAAGTGCCGCTAATCCTTCCAGAGCTTCTTCCTCTTTCTTCTCCTCTTTCTTCTCCTCTTTCTTCTCCTCTTTCTTCTGTTCTCCTGGTGTAGGTGTTGAAGTTGGGGAAGCTGAGGCTGTCGCTATAGGCATCGTGAAAGTTGTTTTCAATGCTTCATCAATATTGACTTCGCTCAAGGCAGCAACTAAGGCCTTAATCTTAACGTCATCAGGTTGAGCACCAGCTGCTGAAACAACACTCTTTAGGTTTTCTTCATTAATTGGTTTTCCCAGTTTATGAAGCATCAATGCAGCATATACGTATTCCAACTGAGGCCACTTTAGGTGACCTGAAAACTATGCTATTTAGCCTTTTCCCAATTTGAGTTGCTTGTTACATACTAGGAATTTGAGACCAATTTATATGCATGTAATCATTGATCAAAATCAAATCTTGAATCTTTTATATGACGAGCTAATTATTTCATCATAGTCTTGTGATATATTATTAAGGACCAACACAAAGCCCTGAACGGAAAAATGTTGAAAAAAGATAATGAGACTACACTGCAGGCTTTGAAGGATTTGGCCGATACATTCAGCCTAAAAAGGGATTGGTCCAAATTTCATAACCCCAAAGATCTGGCAATTGGAATAGTAACAGAAGGCTCTGAACTTTTGGCGCTGTTTAGGTTCAAATCTAACGAAGAGATAAATAAGATGTTGTCTGACGAATCTTCTGTTCTAAACATAAAACACGAACTTGCTGATGTATTATTCTTTGTTCTTAGATTCTCGCAGATAACAGGGATTGAACTCACTGAAGCGTTCTTAGACAAGATGAAACTAAACGAAATGAGGTACCCCGTTAACAAATCGATGGGCTCGAACAAAAAATATTCAGAATTGTAATAATAACAATGTACAACATTTCCGCCCAAGATTAAATTTACAATCAAGTCTTAAATTGTGACAGAATCAAATCTTTGAGACTTAATGGGCCTACTTCCCTCGCCTGGAATTTTACTCTTGCAACTGGTTTATTGATCTTTATTATCTTAGAAAGGTCTGCTGGCGTACCTAAAAGAACCGAATCACACGGCACATTATTGATCGAAACTTCTAACTCTTGGAGTTGTTGTTTGCTGTACCCCAAAGCAGGCATGATAGAGCCAATTTGAGTAAACTTCGAATACACATCCTTTATTGAGCCAATGGCATATTGATGTGGGTCAACCAATTTACCTCCAAATTGTCGAGCGGCTCGCGCTCCAACCCCATCGGGTAGCCCGCCATGAGTAACTGAAGGCCCGTCCTCTATCACCAGTACGTTTTTACTCTCGATCAGATCAGGTTTATCAACGGAAATAATGGATTCGGTAAGTGCTATTTTAGCAATTGGATTGAGTTTCCTGACATTTTCGATGACTGTTTGGACATCTTCTTGCGTGGCCACGTTGACTTTGTTTATAACGATAACATTCGCCGCCCTAACATTAATTTCTCCTGGATAATAGAGTGATTCGTCCCCAGCCCTAAGAGGATCGAGTACAGTAACTGTGTAGTCCGGCTTGAAAAAGGAAACATCATTGTTCCCCCCATCCCAAATTATAATATCGCCTTCTTTTTCTGCGCTTCGAAGTACTTTTTCATAATCAATTCCAGAATAAACTATCCCTCCATTTTCAATATGCTGTATGTACTCCTCTATTTCTTCGATGGTCTTATCAGAAGTTAACAAGTCGGTCAGAGTTTGATATCTTTCTATTGGCTTATCAAAACTTCCGTAAGGCATGGGATGTCTGACAACCACAGGATTCCATCCTCCAGATTTTAAGATTGAAAATACATATCTGGATATCGTACTTTTGCCGACACCGGTTCTTCCCCCTACTACAGCTATGACCGGCTTTGAAGAATGCAACATAGTATCTTTAGGACCTAAAAGATGAAACGAAGCACCTTTAGCCATTGCAACAGAGCCCAAACTCATAACATATTCATAAGTTACATCGCTATAGGAAAAGAATACATCTGTAACATTATATTCTTCTATCAATTCAGGCAGCCGCTCTTCAGGGAATATGGGTATCCCATTCGGGTAATCAGCTCCGGCCAAAGTGCTCGGATAAACTCTGTTTGCGATATATGGTATCTGCGTAGCAGTAAAAGCTACAACCTCATACTCACCATTATTCCGAAAATAAACATTGAAGTTGTGAAAATCGCGCCCAGCCGCACCCAGAATAATCGCCTTTCTTTTCCCTGAATTCATGTATGGGGTTTACTAATCGATGTATAAAGAGCACACTGAAAAACCGATCAATTAAAAGATATAAATAATACTCATTCTTCCTTTATAGATTGAAAACTGACACAAGTTTCAGTTTTCAAGACGCCCTTGAGAGCCCTTAGTCGGTCTATCACCAGATTCCCTACATCTTCTACAGTGGGAGTTCTAACTTTCAATAGTATATCCCATTCCCCTGAAATTACTGACACTTCATAAACTCCGGGTATGTTTGCTATCTGTTCAGCTAGCGCACGCTGAGAAATATCTACATTTCCTGCAAAAGCTACAAAGATGTAAGCTGTTACTCCTAAGCCTAATTTTTTGTAGTCTGGTTTGGCAGTGAATCTTCTGATTACGCCACTCTCTACTAGTTTCTTGATGCGTTCTTGTACTGTGGCTCGAGGTATTCCTAACTGCCGTGAGAGCTTAACTACATTCATTCTACTGTCGTGGAGCAAAGCATCAAGTATAGCTGCATCCTTTTCATCCATATTGGCAGTATGCCAAAATAATATATATATGTTTAGCTATTATTAAGCAGAATGCCAATATACTTGGCAAAATACTTTTAATCAGTTCATTTTGTATCAGTTTGTGTATTGAATAAAAGTGATACACAAAATTCACCTCAAAACCTAAGTAGGCTCGATGTCGCTGCCTTGAATTACAAAAGACTAACTGCTAGTGTGCTAAGTAACACACTTTATTTCATGGTCAGCGATCTTGTTAAAAAGCATTTTGTGTGGGTTTTACCTGTAATGCTCTCGAAGACCACCGACCCCCTTTGGCCGGATCCCGGAGCCTCTATAGAAAAGAGAATAGATACAGAAATTTATGGTGAGAAGGTAAGAATCACAACTAGTATGATAGTGCACAAAATGGTATATTGTTCGTTGGTTCATCCTAGGCTGTTCATAGTTTCTCCAAATGTAAGGATAGAAAAAAGAGAGAGAAGAGCAACAGGCTGGCATTGCTATGAGTTCACACAATTGGATTTTGAATTAAAGGATGGCGATTTCGAGAGTGTTAGAAGTTTAGTGGAGGATTTGCTGAGGAACTTGGTAAATTATATAAAGGGTAATTATAAGGACACACCAGAAATCATCGACTCGATCAAGAAGACGATTATACCAGAAACAAAGTTCCCAGTATTTGATGCCCAATCGCTAAAAGAATCCAAAGGAGAGGATTGGGAAAAGGAGCTGATAAGGGAGTCCAAGACACCATTCTGGGTTAGAAACATACCAAGAGAGTTCTACGATTACGAAGATCCTGAAACTGGCGTGTGGGATAATTATGATCTATTTCTTCCAAGATATGGTGAAGTGTTATCTGGAGCTAAAAGAGAATGGGAATACGATAAGATAAAGAAAAAGATGGAGCGAGATGGTGTAAGTGCGGATATGTACAAGGAGTTGCTCCAATTAGCTAAATCCCATAGATTATCTCCTTCGGCAGGAGCAGGCATAGGTGTGGAGAGGCTCGTAACTTGGCTCTGTGGAGCCAAAAGCATTGAGCAGGTACAACCATTTCCTAGGATCCCTGGAGTCGTGCTCGACTTCTAGTAGCCGCTCGCCTGCTCAACAGTCGTTTATCGGTAAAAAGATCAAATATTACAAATCACGTTATACCATATTGATGAGTTCTAGATAGCTGGAATAATTTTTGTAGCAAAAACTTCCAGAGTTTCTTTTGCTTGTTCGATTGGAAGTCCCCAAATAGACATAACATGATATGTTATACCAGCATCTGAGTATTGCGTTATTCTGTCAACGAGTTCTGAGGGAGATCCTACAAGCGCCCATTCCTTCATTTCATCAATTGTTGAACCGAACCGGTTCGCCAATCTTTCTCCGATAATTCCTATCTTCGAATCATCATTCGAAGTCAGGACCATCAAGTGAGACGCGAGTACAAAATTCGAGGCATCCCGTCCATATTTATCCAGTTCTGAAATTAAAGTAGGACCATACCTAGCATAATCAGACGCGGAGAAATCGGTGGGAATCCACCCGTCTCCCTTCTTGGCGGATCGTGTCAATGCCGGTTTCGAATTACCCCCTATCCATATCTTCGGCCTCACATCCAACTTCGCATTTATCTCGAATTCATTTATTTTGAACCATTTACCCGAGAAATTTACAAGACCTTTATCCCACGCCATCTTTATTATTTCAATAGATTCATCTGTGATTAGCCCTCGCATTTTGTAAGGTATGTTTAATCCTTCAAACTCCTTGTCTCTCCATCCTACTCCTACACCTAATATTAATCGCCCTCCCGATATGCGTTGAACATACGCAGTTTGCTTTGCCACCTGAAGCGGATGCCTTTGTGCCAAAATATATACACAGGTTCCGAGGTGCAACCTCTTCGAGAGGCCGGCTAACGTAGCAAGAGCTGGAATAGGATCATGATATGTTGAGAAGCTATCAGAAACAAAAACACCATCAAAACCGCAATCCTCTATAAACTCCGTGAAAGAAGCCAATTCCTCAATTTTGGTGCCTTCAGGTATGCCTACATGAACACCAAATTTTGGTTTTTCCATGCCACTATCCGTAAAGTACAAAATTTAACTTGTGTGATATAAACTACTATCTAGATGATTTGTTATTATGAAGTTGCAGAGAGATACCTGCCTACTCCAATTCACAGAACCCTTATGTGACATCCCGAAAAATCGTTCCATAAGGCTTGGATTATGATTGTTTGTTTGACAACGAAACTGATTGAGTATTTAGAACTTACACCAATGGATTTACTGCCAATAACCTGAAAACTCAAAGCCAAGCCGCCAAGATAGAACAAACATTTAGAAGAATCAGAATAATTCCTTCAGGACACCCAGCGACCACACCGACGCAAAGCGCAACGTATTGTTCAGAATATACTAGACTCATCATGGCGGAGAAGCTCAAAGATCATCCAACTCTTCCAGTCATTGAAGAGGCAATAATGCTGATAAGAGATTCTTTGATGATATTACCTTCTGAAGATCATTTTGCACTTGTCTTTTTCCAGATTTACAATCAACCTTAAGCCCTTTCCTCCTTGCCACTCCGGCCAACTCCTTACCTCAGGCAATGGTGAATCTTACCGAAGCAAAGCCTATCTTCAAGTACGACTCTCCTTTTAAAGCAATGAAACTGCCAAAAAGACTGCTTTTTCACTTGGATCTTCCACATTGTTTATCTGAACAAACAAACTAAGCACGATAAAACTAAAGGGTATGATGATCTTATCAGTTATATAGATAACGAAATCCCTCTACAATTGAGATAGCACCATACCCACCTATCGTGCATTAAACCAGAGAGATCATTCCGAAGACAATCATAAAAACAAAACATCAGTATCTATGAAGGTCAAAATTTCAGAGTTCAATGCTATCGCACAGTAGTAGTGCGCTTTGGGTTTACAAATCGGACCGTCAAGAGGCTAATAAGCGAACTATGAGAAATTTTCTAAAGGGCTTGCCAGCCTTGGTGCACCTTATTCGGAATGATCGTCTAATAGTATGATTTCGTATATACCATTCATTAGAAGGAGTCGTTACAAACACTGAGAGACGATATCTTTTTTGTTTCTCATTAGTACAATGACAGCTTTAGTTATTTCGTATCTTTCAATTTTATGTATGAACAAGAGTTCTTACGATGGCTGACACGGACCTGATGGTAAGTAGAAACCAAGCAACTATACAGACGCCAATAATTATAATTAAAACATCCATTATAACATTATTTATATTCAAATACCAAGACTCATCTACAGAATAACCCCATATTATAACATCCCATGTTTCAGGTCATGACCCGCCTGCACCAAGATCAAGCTTTTTTACCTGGAAAACCTATACGCATAATGAGACCCAAGGCGGTTACTGCTAATCCAAAAAGGGCGATTCCGGCTCCAGCGTATAGCCAGAACACATTTCCCGTCATAAAGGAACCACCAATCACCCCATATCCCTGTAATGCAAAGATTATACCAGATAACATCAGTACTAAACCCAAAGCAAGTACTGTACTCCCTGCCTTGCTCATATGTGACGGTTACTGAACGGAAGTGTTAGATAAATATAAATATAAACAAAACTCGATGTGAGCTCATTCGTTGATGATGGGGCTAAACATAATGAGATGAAGCCGAAACCATAATTACCAGCCCTAAACTCCTCAAGTTTTTAGAGGCAAGCGAGTAATGAACCCTAAATCGACAACTTCGGGTTGCATAGATTCCAAAAAGTCTGTAATTCTGTCAACATCATACTCGGCTTCACAGCGGGATTCGATATAATAATCATACGTATGATGAGAGTTATACAGGTATCATTATTCTTACACTGTCCTTGTCGCAAAAGGTCGAGAACTAGAAGCCTTCAGCTTTGGGCGCCACCCTTACTCCATTAGATACGATCTTAATATCCTCCAACGTTTCTTTTAAGCGCTCATCCTAAACCTAGATTTGAATTCTATCTTCGGGGATCAGGAGGAGGTTCTTCTTTTTAAACTGCATAGAGTACATAATGGTTCTGTTCCCTTCAAGATCATACTCAATTCACCCTTTCCCCCATCAGACTTTGACACCAATTGTAAGCGCTTGTTTTTCAAACCATAAGCCAACTTCGAGTAGACATCATCGCAGTTGAACGAAGTTAAGAACAGTTCCTGTTCGACAGAATGAAACTTGAAAACTGATTTATTAAGTACAAATGCTAACATCGAGAAATGACTTTTATCTAGCGTCCGGGACTGGATTTCGTTGAGCTTCATAATTATCATGAATGTGTTGGAAAGGTGGTTGAGCGTTCTTGGTAGACGCAGGAACAACCCAACTCTTTGACCGATCTTAAAGCTGAGCGCGATAGAAAAATCGAAATCTAGACTAAGACTTTATTCCATTCGGCAATACGCTATTAACCATTAAACGGTCGTAGAGTGAGTATGTCAGAGAATCAAGACCGTAAACCTAATCAGCGCCCAGTATTTCTAAGTTTAGCTATGATATCAGACAGTACATTTTTGGCATCTCCCAGCACCATCATAGTATTGGGCAAGTAAAATAATTCATTATCAACACCAGCAAAACCAGGCCCAAAGGATCTTTTTATGAAAACAACGGTTTTCGCTTTATCCACGTTTAAAATCGGCATCCCAAATAGAGGAGAATCAGGTTTCGTTCTTGCCGCTGGATTTGTAACATCATTTGCTCCTATAACTACAGCAACATCCGTTTCATTAAAAAGAGGATTCACCTTATCCATTTCCCACAACAAATCGTAGGCTACATTAGCTTCTGCTAATAGCACATTCATATGCCCGGGCATTCGCCCAGCAACAGGGTGAATAGCAAATTTGACATCGCAACCACGTTTCAGAAGAATATCGGACAATTCCTTAACCACGTGTTGAGCTTGAGCGACGGCCATTCCGTAACCTGGTACAATTATTACATTTTTGGCAGAAAGCAGTACGGTGGCCGCATCCGCAGATGAATAAGTTTGCGTGACACGATCTTGTTGCGATTGCTCGACCACAGCCATGCGAGCACCTACCCCTCCAAACAAAACATTAACAAACGATCTATTCATCGCTTGGCTCATTATCATAGCCAAGATCAGTCCAGAAGAGCCATCTAAGGCTCCCGCAACAATCAATAATCTATTATCGAGAATAAATCCAAGCGCAGCTGCAGAAATACCGGCGTATGAATTTAGTATTGCAATAACCGTCGGCATATCAGCACCCCCAATGCCCAAGACGAGCAGTAAGCCAAAGATCAAAGCCAAAACTATCATCAAATAAAACGCAATTTCTAAGCCTGGATACAGAACTAAGGAGATAGCAAAGACTATCGATGTGATTAATGTCGATATAGTTATTATGTTACGTCCTCGATAAACCACCGGTTTTCCTGGAATAATTTCTTGGAGTTTGGCAAATGCAACGATACTTCCTGTAAAGGTTAAAAAACCAAGGATCATCTCTCCGCAAAGAACCGCAGTGGTTACAGGGTCAGCACTTATCCCCTTTTGAAAGAACTCGGAAACCCCAACCAATCCAACCGCTAGAGAGCCAAACGCATGTGATACAGCTGTTCTTTGAGGAACCGCAGTCATGGGGACTTTGAGACCTATAGGCGCCCCAATCATACTACCAACCACAATAGCTACAATAAGAAGATCTAATCTGTTGATTTGAAATGCAGATAAAGTGGCCAAGATGGCAATAATTATTCCAGCTATGGCTGACCAGTTTCCCCTTCGTGAAGTGTGCACCTCGCTCATCCATTTAAGAGAAAGCGCAAATAGAAAAATTGAAACTATGTAAAGCAGTTGAATTATATTCTGATTCATTTTCTATCCAGACGCCGCCTGAACATCTTTAGTATCCTCTCGGTAATCATGAAGCCGCTAACTATATTCGTAAATGCAAGTGCAACCGCAATCGTGGTTAACGCTAAGATGAAACCATTAGAAGACTCTGACATGACTATCAGTGCCGCGATTATTGAAACGGAAGAAATTGCGTTAGTTAACGCCATGAGAGGCGTATGTAGTAGCCTGGATACATGTCTTATCAATTCAATACCTAGAAACGTTGCAAGGACAAAAATTAGAAGGTTAATAACGAAATCCTGTTGAATTAAATCGTTCAATTTTTGTTCTCCAAGGCTGCCCTTACCAAAGTGTTAACAATCTGACCATTATAAACAACAAGCGACGAGGATACAATCGCATCGTTCAAGTCAAAATCTATCTTACCTTCTTTGATTATGTACGAGAGGAATGACACAACATTGCGAGAGAACAAACGACTAGCTTCGTGGGCTATCATCGATGGTAGATTAGTAAGGCCCGCGATTATAACACCATGCTTTGTTATTATTTTTCCAAGCTCTGTCAATTCACAGTTTCCCCCCTGTTCAGCAGCCAAATCTACAATTACTGATCCCACCTTCATACTCCTTACGACTTCATCAGTTATCAAAATTGGGGCCCGTCTACCAGCAACCAACGCAGTTGTTATTATTACATCTGAAGATTTAGCATGTTCTTTAAGAATCAGTTGCTGCTTTTTATAAAATTCTGGCGACTGACCTTTAGCATACCCACCAGCACCCTCCATTTCTTTAGATTCAAGACCGATCTCGAGAAAGCTTGCACCTAGACTCTCTACCTGTTCCTTAACAACAGGTCTAACATCATAAGCTTCAACAATAGCGCCAAGTCGTTTTGCGGTCGCTATCGCTTGTAAACCAGCGACCCCAGCGCCTAAAACAAACACCTTTGCGGGTGGTATCGTTCCAGCAGCGGTCATCATCATCGGAAAGATTTTTTGACTCAAGTCTGCTGCTATGATCGCAGCCTTATATCCGGCAAGGTTGGATTGGGATGATAGAGCATCCATTGATTGAGCACGACTTATGCGAGGAACCAGGTCCAAGGCAAACGCATTAATATGATTGGAGGCCAACTTTTCTACGAGCTCCAAATTAGATGTAGGATATAGGAATGAAATGATTGTCGCTCCCTCCTTTAACATTTCTGTTTCTGAACTGTTTGGTGGATTCACCTTTAATATTATATCAGCTCCAGAAAAAATGGATTTAGCATCTTCTACAATGCGAGCTCCGGCTTCTGCGTACTCTGAATCGGAGTAACCCGACAATAGGCCGGCTCCGCTTTCGACAAAGACACTCATACCCGTGAGTTTTTGTACTGATTCTGGCACAACGGATACTCTGTTTTCTCCTTCAACACTTTCCTTTGGTACACCGATTATCACAGTGAGCAAACCTTAGAAGACGATAGAATAAAAGTTTGTAACTTTAATTCAAATCCAAAAATAGTAGGCTACGCTAGACGTTGGAAAACTCACAAAAATCTCAATTCATCATATCAAGAAGTTGGTGTTGGAGAAGAATACCTTCCGGACACTACGCTGATTATCCTATTTCTTAACTCCTCACCTGAGAAGTTAGATTCTCTAATCGATCTCAGCGATTCGGCGGCCTCATGGTCTGCTACATATTCTCTGAACCACCTTTCGAAATCCCCACGTTCATTGTGCACCAGAATACTCTCTAGAGGAACCTTTTCAATATCTTCGAGAAATTCCATCGGGGTTTTGGCGCAGAGATCCGTATTTTCGAATCTAAACCATGGTTGATTTTCAATAGGTTGTTTGGACTCTGAATTAGAAGACTCACTTGGTTGGGATTCTTGAGGTTGAGCAACTGGTACCTGGGCAGGACCTGCGCTTGGAATATCTTGTGGTGTACTGATAGGTTGCATAGTGGTAGGCGTCTCTGTCGCAGAATCCTGAGTTGCTGCTATTACCTCTTGGGTTGGCGGCTGGTCAGATTCCCTAGGGGATGAAACGAAAGTTTCCACACTAACTGAGGGAGCAGCGACCTTGAAGACTTCTTCAAATGTTTGTTGAGGTGTAACTTCCACGTCAGTACTTTGTTGTTCTGATTCATTTTCATCTTCGGTTGTATCAGCGAAATTAGGAGCGGAAGTAGCTTCTTCTGCTAGAGCAACTATTTTAGAAGCAAGTTCGTCGTAATCAGCCTTGGGTACGTAATATGCCATCCGGTTTTCCAGCTGTTGTACCTTAGCCTCTGCGGCGGCGAGCTCTTCCTTTGGAACCATGTTAGATATTTTTCTTTCAAGCTCGGCTGTCTTTTCCTGCAAAGCTTCATAATCACTCTTTGGCACAGTGTAATTCAATCGTTCAACGACTTCTTCATACTTCTTCTGCAAAGAAATGAATTCTTCCTTCGAGACCATCGATGCAAGTCGTTCTTCATACTCTCTTAGTTTCGATAAGCTCTTTTCATGGATATGTATTGGCACGGTCGTCTCAGAGAGCTTCCTAAATCGCTCGTTGATTTCCTCATAATTCTTCTGAAGAGTTACAAAGTCATCCTTTGGTACCATTGAAACTAGACGTTCTTCATATTCTCGGACCTTCGATAGCGTTTGTTCATGAACATGGACTGGTACCGTACCATCGGCGAGTTTCCTTGAAAGCGATTCAATAGCTTTGTTTTGTTGACTTATTACTTTTCCTTGGGCAGCAAGGGTTTCAGAAAGCGTTCTGATTCTTTCACCCAAGTCTGATAGTTTGGCCAATTCAGATTTTGTTCGTTCTAACTCTTCAGCCGTTTTGTCTAAGGATGCTTGCATTTGTTCTATTTCTTGCTCATGGTCTTTCTTAGGGATCGATTGTTTTAATTGAGCCTCGAGTGTTTTCACTCTTAACATCAACTTCTTATTTTCTCCGGCGGACGATTCCGATTTACTCATATTCATTACCTTCGAAGCTACCACGTGGTAACCAACAAGAGAAAATCAAACCGTAGAGTGAACATCATTTGACTCATGAATTAATGTGAATGGAGTTAATTAGGTGGATAATAAAGCGATAAATAGGGTGAACAGTTCGGGCTGCTCTGGAATCAGTTCTTGAATCTTGGATGAGGAGATGTTCGACTTGGAGTACGCGGTTAAAACGATCAAATTGACCAAAAGATATGGTTCGTTACTGGCTCTTGATAGTCTGGACTTGAAAGTCGACCAGAATATGATACTTGTCTTACTTGGTCCAAACGGCTCTGGGAAATCGACATTCCTACATTTGATTTCGACCGTGCTAAAACCGAGCAATGGAACTGCAAAGGTGATGGGTTATGATATCGTTGAACAACCTCTTAAGGTCAGACAGGTTACATCTATTGCCTTCCAAGATCCTAGAGGGTTCTGGCGCCATAAGCCGAAGCATATACTTTCTTTCCACGCTTCAATGTATGGAATAAATGGAGCAGAAAGGTCTGCCATCGTTGAAAGGGTTATGAAGGATTTTGATCTATGGGAATCAAGGGATAAAAAATTCATGGATCTGTCTGGAGGTCAGGCTAAACGACTAGAGGTAGCAAAATTATTTGTTCACAAACCTCAACTTGCATTACTGGATGAACCTACAGCTATGGTAGATTTGGATGGTAAGCGTATTATGTGGGATAAAATCAGAGAACTGAAGGAATCAGGTTGCACGGTCATAGTAGCTACGAACGAGGTCAGGGAGGCGGAGTATCTGGCTGATAGGATATCAATCTTCGCTAAGGGTAAGGAAATAATCACAGAGTCGCTTGTAGATCTAAAGGACACAATCAAAGGGGGGGATGTAGTAGAGATGGAATTTATTCCTGAAGCCAGCGATTCAGTAATACATGCTTTGGCTTCAATTCCGGGTACGGTTAGTATAAACAGAATCTCTAGAAGCAAATTGAAAATATCGGTTAGTAGATCAGAAGACTGGCTTCCCCTAGCCACTAATTATGTGCATAATATGGGATTGAAACTTCTGTCTATTCGTGTATCGGAACCCTCGTTGGACGACGTCTTCATGAACATAATAAGGACCCGGATAAATAATTGAGAACGGTATTTAATTCACATCAAATTGTAACATTATTAAAATTCGACCTTAGGGAATCCTTCAACTCGGTTTTATGGGTCGGATATTCTTGGATATACTTTCTATTTCAACTTTTTATATACGGATCACTAATCTCAAGATTGGTTGTTACAGTTCAACATTACTTCTTCTATTATGGAACAGGCTTGATAATTCTATCATCGTTTAACATCGCTTCTTGGGCTGGGAGGCGATTTGTAGAAGGGGCACATGAAGGACGATTGCGATACATACTATCGTTGCCGATTGGGCGTAGCGAATTTTTTGTTGAGCAGATTTGTGTGGGAGTTACCGTAAACATTGTGCGGATGTTACCACCCATCATGATAGTTCTGCTGTTGAGTGGACTCTTTTCTTGGATCAACGTTATATCTACATTACTGGTTCTAACCCTAGTTGCTATAGGGATAATGGGTCTTATGATCTCTCTTTCTGTCATAGCTTTCAAATCTTTCGACATTTATAGTGCCATTGTGGCCTCCCTCAGTGCATTACTTATCCGATTCAGTACAATAAGTTACCCAATATCAGCAATGAATTCTTTATATGCTCATATTTCTTTAACAAACCCATTATCTTATGGTGCCGATTTACTCAGGCATGTACTTGGTATAGACACTTCACTTCTTCTGGCTCCATACCTTTCAATCTCTATGGTTGTTGCTTTGTGTGTGGGGACATTATTCTTGGGTATTTTCTTCATATCAAAGTTTGTTGAAGGAGTGAAATCATCATGAATCAATGGTATGCAATTATGAGAGTACTCAGGACAGATTTATCATACTTTTTCAGAACGAAATGGTTGATACTGACTCTTATTACTCTTAATCTTTCTGATATGATTGTTGTTGGGGCTGTATATTCCAACATAATGAGCTTTAATTATTTTGTCTTTTATGTGCCTGGGGTCGTAATTGCCGCCATGTTTGCAGCTGCGCTCGACGTTGGCAGAAGAGTTCATCTCGGACTTTCGCAGGGCGTTACACAATATTACCTTAGTTTACCATTATCGTTAGAGGCACTAGCTTTCGCACATATTCTGTCTGCGGGGCTTGGAGGCCTGATATTTAGCGGCATCTTGTTGCTTGTAGCATTATCCCTTGTACCTCAACTTATTTCTGTCACAACAATCATGATGATTCCATTCATGTTCTTGGTCTCGATGGGGTTGGGCGGAATAGCTGCGATGATAAATCTTTTCTCTGGAGGGGGAGATCGATTCTGGGCGTTCGCAGAGGGTGTGCAGATGATACTTTTAGGGATGAGTACTGTTTTTTACCCGATATCCATCATACAATCATTTTTCCCGAACTATGTATTTTTATTAATTTCATTGAATCCCCTCAGTCAAATTGCAGATGTGTTAAGAGGCACAATATCTCCAACCTCAACCCTAAGCATAAACTCTTTTGGGGAGATCACAGCCACGTCCTTTGTAATGTTGGTAATAGGGTTTTTATGTTACAGATACGTATTCATTAAAGTAAGAAATTTTGGGAAGATTTGATCTCACCATCTTTCGTAATGCACAAAATCTGTCCAAGGTTTACGACCACGCTTTAACGACGGAGACTTTACATCCTTGTTGGGATATCCTATAGATATAACCCCAACAGGATGGAAATGTTCAGGAATCTTCAAAAGTCTTTTTACTTCACTAACTCTTGAAACACCCGTAAACCCAGCAGCTAGCCCAAAATCAACCGCTGCGAGAAACACCAACATGCAAGTTGCTCCAATATCAAAAAACCAGTATGGGGTAGGCCATTCGATTTCTGTTCCATCCTCTCTAAGCTTATCTGGCTCCCGGTATCTGTCATGATAAACCTTCTCGCTTACACACGCCACAAGTGCGATTGGTGCTTCGGAAATCCATTTATGGAAACCTGCTCTGTGGTATACCATTTCATCTTGCAAGGCGGCCAATTTACTCTTCATTTCTTTATTCCTAATAACAATAAAAGCCGAGCCTTGGCTAAAACCCGCACTTGGTGCTTTCTGTGCAATTTGAAGAATTTTGTCTATTATGTCATTTGAAACAGTTCTTTTGAAGAAGTGGCGCACCATTCTTCTTTTACGAACAACTTCTTGGAATTCCATAAAGCTCGCAACAGACCGGTCTGAATTATTATTCTTAAATAAATCTAGAAGTAGATTCTGAGCACCTTATTCTTTTTGAGCGGCCTTCTCTTGCATAATATCGATTGCTTTTTGCCTGATTTCAGTGTATAGATTACACCAATCCCTTCCAGATACAAGCAGATTGTACGGCTTCAGCTTGGAATGCGTACATTTACCTCTTTCAAGAAGGTCTGCATTTAATGGATCATTTGGTACGAACCAAACACACGAAAGACAGTTTTCATATTGCCAAAGTATTCTCTTCAAGCTTCTTTGGAGTTCCGGTTCTGATGATGCAGCACTCAATTCGACACCTTACCATTAATCTAACTTAAGAGCTTTGCTGTTACACCAGGAGATAGAAATGTGCAGAGATTGGGAAAGTGAACGTTTTGACCTGACTGACTATCTATCTATCCTTTCGTATTGCCTGAAAGGCGGTTCGCACGCCTTTCAGACCACAAATACAACATCATCTGCTAGGGTGGCGCACGAGTACAGTACGTCAATGGAGTCATTTGAAAGGATGACTCGAACAATGCGGACAGAAGTGTCAAAACAATGCTCCACAAGGTGCAATTCCATCTGTGGCGAGGATGACTTTCATCGCGCGCTAATAGCACTATCAATGGGAAACTCCTACGCAGAATCCAATATGCGAAGACTGGCGTTCCATGTCAGCCATCAAGGCAACACGATAGAAGCCTACCTATTCATCAAGGAGCTTGTCGGAAGGTACGGCAGGAAGTCGATCTGGACTGATGATACCAGTTGGCGTAAAGAAGTATGCAGGTGGCTCCAGATTAAAGCAAGCAAGCATCAAGTGTACCCTCAGAGGCAGAACAACCTCATAGAAGAAAGGATGAACCAAGCGTCGGAGGATGGGGACAGGGTGGGGTGCTTCGATGATTCTATTCCCCTGCTTCAAGGATGATTGTGACATCAAACACGTGCACAACTGGATCCATGTGCGTATTCAGGTTCTATCATAACCACGTAAAAGTGAACAAAGAGCTAGGGCGGGCTCCTCCGCAGGACAATACGTTCACAGAATATATGAGGTTCATCAAGCCGATACATGAGGCGATCGCATAAGTTAATGGAGCCTATTGCTCCCATGGATTTTATATTCATCTTCAGTCAGAGCAATAATCTGAACTTCAAATTTATTCTTGAAATATGAAGTATTAAAACAAACCAAGTAGGTAAAATAGTACTTCAATGGCACTATCTGGAATCGGTCAACGTTCGCCGAAAGTATGCAAAACTTTTTAGAATTGATAGTCGTCTATGTAACATCACAATGCCTGTGTTAAGATGGTGCGATAAATGCATGTCTAGAACACCACATGACATCATAAACGATAACAGTGATTATAACCCTAGAGGACGAGGATTGTATAAATGTAGAAAATGTGGAAACACTAGATGGATGAGACATCTAAGGCCTAGCTCTGAAATTAATTATTGACCGCGCGATTCTGTTTATGGTTTAATACTTATTCTGAGCCTTCCGCATTCAGTTACGCAACCTAATGTATAACTTCATCGATCTATTTTGTAGTGGAAGCCATCTGAATGAACCTCTTTTGAGGCCGGATTCATGTGCAAAAATGAAGTTAAAGGCTACACTCCGCATAATAACCGACCAAATAGAGATTGTTTTAATAGACAATGGCATTTCAGATATAACCACTATCAATTAATACCGACCAATATTCGAATAGTATGAGACACGTGTCATATGAATAGAAATGCAATTTGAGGTTACCCGAAATTTTGCTCAATTAAAAACACTTATCTTGGTTCGATCATTACCATTACACATTGCAATCACAACGTATTTTCCTCGTACCAAAATTGCAGTTTTCAAATTCATACTTTGTAGACTTTAGTGATGGAGATTTGATTCTAATAGACACAGGTACACCAGGAGCGTATGAAAAAATAATTTCATATCTAAAATCATTGGGAAAAAGTACGAATGAGATAAAGGTAATAGCGTTAACACACTCTGATACAGACCACTCTGGGAGCGCGAAAAAAATCAGAGACCTTTCTGGATCTAAGATAGCGATTCATGAGCTGGATGCTCCCAGAGTTTCAGGAAAGAAGAGTATTAAGGAGGTCCATAGCCTAATGGGGAATATAATGTTGGGGATATTCAACGCATTCAACAGATTCGAAACTTTTGAGGCAGATATAATTTTCAAGGATTGTGACTCTTTGTCAAAACTAAAGGTAATACATGTACCTGGACATACAGAAGGAAGTGTTTGTTTCTACTTACCCGGTGTGGCTTTGTTCTCTGGAGATACACTTAGAACTTCGGGCGGCAAAGTGATGTTGCCACCCAGCTATCTAAACTTCGACAACATCTTACTCCGAAACTCATTAAAAAAACTGATTAACTTAGAATTCACAGAGCTTTATCCGGGTCATGGTAAGCCAATTATCAGAGATGCTGATAGGGCTGTAAGGGAACTCGTGGAGAGACTGCATTAGCTTCCCCAAAACCAGTTTCGTCGGATGCCGAAGTTGTCATGAAGATGTCTGAACGGCTTTCATATTGTTGGCACACTTTTTAATGAGGCACAAGCGGGGCAAAGAGCATATGGTAAAAGTAGGTATTGACGCGATGTATGTACACACACCTGAGCTTTATGTTGATAATTCGGAATTGGCGGTGGCCCGTGGCGAAGACCCTAGGCACTTTGTAGAGGGCATAGGCATCAAGTCATTCAGTGTTCCTCCACCTAACGAAGATCAGGCAAGTATGGCAGCGACGGCGGCGTTCAGACTTATGAAAACGTATAACATCGAGCCTTCAGATATTTTCAGGATAGACACGCCAACCGAGAGTGGATTAGATGCTTCCAGGGCTCTTGTGTCGGATGTTGTTGGTATGTTAGAACAAGTATATGGTAAAGGAAGCTTTTCTCATCTGATGGGATATGAACAGAAGTTTGCATGTGTAAGCGGAATGGAACGGCTTCTAGATTCATCAGCTTGGTTCGCCGCTGGTTGGAATTCGAGGAAATATGCACTTGTGCTTGTGACAGATATTGCAAAATACGAACTTAAAAGCAAGGAGGAACCGACGCAGGGTGCCGCCGCTGCCGCCCTCCTTATAGGGGAAAATCCAAGACTATTGGAGATAATCCCTCGAGCTGTAGGTTCAGGGTTGAGAAATGAAAAGGGGGATTTTAAGAAGCCAGGAGGCAGGACAATAGCCCTTGTAGATACCGTTGGGAAAGGCAGGTCATATGCGGCCTATCTTTCCGAAATGAAACAGGCTTGGTTGAACTTCACTTCATCTATTAAGAGCATAGGTCTATACAAGGATGACGAAGAAACATCCGCCGTGGATATAATAGACAGAGCCGGCTTTCATAACCCGCATAAGAAAATGGTAATATCTGCATACGCATCTCTTTTAATTCATGAATGGCGCAACAGACCGAAGTGGAATGATATAACTTCTAAAATTGGACCAGAACCTCCCAGAGGAAGCATGGACGATCTTACGTATTATATGTCGAAGGAGTATAATGAATTTAGACGGAAGTTCATGACGCTTGAAGAATTCAACCAAGATTTCGAGAAAAAGGTCGGAAGCTCATTGGTTGCTCCTGAGTTGATCGGAAATTCTTATGCGGCATCTGTCTTTGTTGGTTTGGATAGCATATTTGAGAATGATAAAGAATCATTGGCTCAGAAGATTCTTGCACTTTGTGGATATGGTAGCGGAAGTCACGCTTTGATCCAAGCTACAAGAGTATCACCAGAATGTGATACTGCCAGAAAGGAACTTGATCTAATGAAGAGGCTACCACAAAGAAGAAGACTGTCAATATCGGAATACGAGGAAATACATCAAGGGATTATTCGTATCGATGAAAGCAAAGTCTTATCAAAACCTCGTTTTATTCTAACCTCTGTTGGTCAAAAAGGTACAGCAAGTGAGGGTGACAGGGAATATATATTTATTTCATGAGTGTCATACTATAATTCAGCTGTATATGAAATCATAAGGTTGGTCTGAAATAATGTCAATTGACATTAAAATAAAAAATGCGCGGTTAAGAAACCAGACAGGAATATTCACAGTCTCAATCAAAGACAACAAAATAGTTAGTATTAATCACGATGACACAAATAAACCAGAGCTTACAATAGACGCCAAGGGTGGTTTGGTAACCGAGTCTTACGTAATAGCTCATCTCCATCTGGATAAGGTATACACATGTGAAAGGGCTGATCCTTCAGCACTTTTGTTATACCAATCTAACGAAATGAATACAAAGAAGGCAATCGACCTGGCTTCCTTCGCGAAGAGAAGCTATACACAAGAAGACATTTCCAGACGGGTGACCAAAGTGCTCCAGAAGGCCATAACATATGGTGCCACGCACATAAGAGGCTTTGTGGATATCGATTCAAAAATTAAACTAAAAGCAATAAAAACCATCTTGGAACTTAAGGAGAAATTTAAGGATCGTCTTGAGCTGCAACTAGTAGCATTTCCACAGGAAGGCATTTCCGAACAACCGAATATTCTGGAACTAATTGAAAGATCATTAAAGTTAGGGGCCGACGTGGTTGGTGGCATTCCTTGGATAGAAGAAGGAAAGGAAAGGCAGAGGTCTAACATAATAAAATTATTGAATCTAGCCAAAAAATACGACGCACCAGCTGCCATGCTAGTTGATGATTGTAAAAGTCGCGATTCAAAGACAATAGACATTTTGGCAGAGGAAACATTTCGGTTAGGATTGCGGGGGAGAGTGGAAGCATGTCATGCCAGGGCGATGCAATATTATTACAAAAATGAATTGCAACATACAATAAATCTTCTTAATGAAGCAAAGATAGGACTTGTCAGCAGCCCTCATACTGGTCCGTATCATGCGCCCCTTGATGTTTTGGAAAGGTCTGGAATTACAGTGGCCTTGGGACAGGATGATTGTGAAGATGCATATTATCCCTATGGAAGGTGTAAGATGATTGAAGTAGCATATCTTGCTTCACACATACTCAGAATGATGGATGGATGGAGTATGAACAAACTTTATGATTGGATTACCACAAATCCGGCTAAAATAATTGGACTCGCCGGGTTCGGAATGACCAAAGGTAAAAGGGCGAACTTAATCGTGCTTAAAGATAAGTCAATTCATGAGGCATTCACCAATCAATCGGAACCTGAATTTGTTATACACGAAGGTAAGCTTGTATATGAAAGAATTTAATATCATGATTGCCTACTGAGAATCTCCCAATCCACACGTTTTTCGACGATAGCATTCTTTACTTGGATCTCCCTTTCTGTAAGCTTAGAGTCTCCAGTCTTGATTTCAACGAATACAACTCTTTTCAGGTTTCCCTCATCTAAACCATCAAAAATAACCAGGTCGATAGGGCTTCCTAGGAACCTTGTATCCTTTGGATTATATTTCGCAAGGAACTCTGGTAGAAAGGGGATCAGCTGTTCAGTGACCTGCCCAATTATCGTGGACCGACTTTTTCTTCTGGCATCCTCTCTGATCGCCGATTCATGATCATTAACCCAAGAAATGAACTTGGTTCGAAAGTAGATCCAAGTTATTAAAAAGCCAAGAGCCAGCGCTACGGAAACCCCAATCAGAAATACTATGATAAAGATTGCGTCCGGCATACGGATTTCTCTCCAAGAACATAAAGTATCGGTGTTTATTATAAGCATGCCACATACAAATTTACTGGAGCATTTCTGAACAGAGGATGAACCAAATTGATTTGAATATATTCATCGATTGCCAAGAATATGGAACTATACAATTGATTTACGTCACATATCGCATAATCAAGATTATAAGATCCATCTGAACTGAGGTAGCCAATGAAAGCATCTATAGTATGGAGTTCTCCAAATCCAGAAAAAACTATCGCAATCGCTATGAGAAGGTGCTACAGCACCAAACCTCTGAATGAAATTCAGGCCGAGCTGGACCAAAAAGGCCCAGAATACTGGAAGCATCTGATCGGCTTGGCAATTCGAGATAAATCTTTGGACGTTATTGAACATTTTTGCCTTGAAATCTTGATGGAAGATTTGACAGAGCAAGACGCGTGCAAACTGGCGATGTCTTTCCCATTTATGCGATTTTTGAAAATATCTCCCAATACATGGCTAGTCGCTATCAATGCGAGAACTTTGTTGGAGGCACACAACAGAGAGGATGGTCGACAATTCGCAACAGCAATACTCCACGCACTTAAATCTTCAAGCATAGGTTCAGGATTTGTCGAGGTTGCATTTGGTGTGACTACCTTATGAAAGTAACTCTTTTATGGTGTACGGATCCCACAGCTATAAGGGCCGTCCTGGAAAGATTCCAAACAGATGTACCGAATGAAAAATTGAAAGAGCATATCATCTATATGTTCGAGATAGAAGACGTTAGTCGAGTAACCACTCACCAATTGATCAGGCACAGGTTGGCATCGTACGATCAAGAGTCCCAAAGATTTTCAGCTGCTTCTCGGGAATCCTTTGTAATTCCACCATCAATCCAGTCGAAGCCCGAAGCCGCAAGGATATACGAGGAGTCGTTGAAAGCATCTTCGGAAGCATTTGAAAGAATGGTTGCTCTTGGAGTGCCCAAGGAGGATGCTCGTTACGTGATGCCTCATGCAATCAAGACCAAACTTGTCATGACATTAAGCGCATATAGTTTGGAACATATAGCTGAACTAAGGACGGCACCACAAGCACAATGGGAAATAAGGGAGCTAGTAACTCAGATGAAAAGAGCGGCCATTGAAGCTACACCTTCTTTGTGGGATATAGGATATTAAAGTGGTAAATAAGGTTCACCTGTGTACAGTCTGATACCAAGGGCTTCAAGCTTTTTCGCCACCGATTCAGCAGATTTTGGAGTGAAAAATTGTGACATGGCCTTTGAGTTTCCGCCTGAATCGCATAGGACAACCACCACCGAGGGTGGCTTAAGAGGAATGATTGCGTAGAAATTCTCCTCTCCTACTGGTTCAAACTCATTTGTCTCATGCTTTAGAAAAACTGCACTTTTGGCATATCCAGATACACTAGCCAAGAGTTTAGCAGCTCTGTCTGTCCTTTCTTGGCCTATTTTGCAAGCATCAAAGTAGCGCATAGAAAGGTTAACAGGTAGCATGTCAACCTACCTAAATATTAACGTACCTTCTACATTGCTCATGAAGCAGATGATGTTTTGGAGACCTTTCAAGGATTAAATCAATGAGCATGACTCTTGCTATATTCTTTCTAATTCTGGATCATGTGAGTATACCACAAACCCATTTGATGTTTGAGGCCGCCAAGGGGAATCGAACCCCTGCCCAGGGCTCCACAGGCCCCGATACTACCACTATACGATGGCGGCCACTTCGTAACGCCGCAGCACAATCCAGTCATCTAATACAATATATCGATTACGTGAACACAAAGCAGTTATACCCCATTGATAATAATTTTTTAGATGTTAAACAAACAGATAGCAAAACGGTTTCCTTTGTTTGTCATATTGGATTTCCGAATATCCCACAGCATATACAGCCAAATCATTCAACGGTATATGAGGGAAGACCTTCTGCAAGCCGTCAGAGGTAATCGGTTTGTCTAACTTGTGTAGGGTGTGTAATAAGGTCAAGGAAAACAATTCAGATTATTGTCAATACCACACCGAGGCACTGTCAATCATTAACGAAAAATATCCAATATGGGAAAGGGCATTCGGAGGAATATCATGGAAAGATTACTTAGATACAATCATCAAAAATCCAAAAACAGGCGAGTGGATAAAAGACGTGGCCAAGGACATCATAAAGAAGGCCTAGGCGTACTGGCGCCAGGTGTGTCCACATGAAGTACATCTGTAAAATTGCGTTGGAGGCTCGTCACCGCTACGTGTTTGAAGAAACCACCATTGAGCTTCCATGTTTCCACACTTCGGACACTCTATCGTGGTAACAGGCATGGTCTTTAATTTATCAGCCTCGTCTCCTACAACTTTTATGGATGCGCTAGGTGCTTCATCTGATATTTCAACCCCTTTTTGATCAGGCATGCTTGAAGAATGGCCACATTTGGGACAAACAAGAGCTATCACAACCTTGTCTTCTTCCTTAACCTGCTTGGGTTTCATCCTTGAATTACACTTAGGGCAAAAGTCCATTATTCGGCACCCCCATGTTGCTCCAGAGCCTTCGAAATCGAGTCTTCAAGCTGTTTCGCCTTGGCATAAGCTTTGTCGCATGCGGATTGGAGCACTTTCCGTGGCTTACCTGACTTGACTATCAAACTCATCTTTTGTGTCTTAAGAAGAGGGTGAGGTTTGTTAAACGCAGCAAAGGACACATTTTCATCTGCAAGCAACTCATGCTGTATAATTTGAAGAACAGATTGGTCGACCCCCGATACCTCTAGCTCTAAACTTTTTTGATCCTCTTTTAAGACTTTAACATCCATAATATTCAGCTGGGGTGCTTGGCATACCACGTTTAAGCGTTTCGGGAAGTTTTTGCTTTGAAATTACAGACTTTCGGAATATATAACCACGAGGCATAACATGAATGATAAGATTTAGCGTCTCAAGAAACGTCTATCTCTTGACCTATGAAACCGGAACCGTTTGTGACCACGACCTCGAAAACCCGTTTGAAAACCTCTCCTAAAACCACTGCTGAACCTTCTTCGTTCCATTCTTTCAAACGGGGGGTCATACCCTATTAGTTTACGACTTTCAACGTTATCGCATATTTGGCACCTAACTTTATCCGGTGGTTCTTGAACAACCTCTCCCCCACAATTGGAACAGAACGTTCTGATTACGCCAGAATCTCGGTCCTCCATATCGAGCCAGATGGTGTTGTTGGATAGACTGCTAACTACACAGCGTACAACATCTCCAAGTTTATAGTAGCTGGTACCTCTCCTGTCCCTTGACCTAAGTACACCAGTTATATCGCTCGAAATATCTTTATCATTGATCATATATATTCTCACGAGGCCACCAGCCGATGTCAGGCTTTCGACCGTACCCTGAACGTAATCACCGGGCATGGGAAAAGGACTGCCGAGACCACGAGAATTAACCGAAACGGAGCGCTCATTCTTATTTACTTCGACTTCACCAAGGACAAGGGACCTGATCTCGCCCTTTTCCTCATATGTAGGACCATTGGGCGAAAATTCTTCTATCACCCCTATTCGCTCACCTGGAACGACATAATTTTTCTTTTCTTTTGTCATCCTAATCAAACCCAGAAGGAGTAATCGAATATATCTCCTATTTCTTCCCCTTTAATCAATCTTATGAGGCCAAGAGCCTGTTGATAGGATAAGATAGGTCTGTCGAAATTCTCATTGTCCATAGCAATTCTCGGACAAGCCGTTTCAATAAACACTTCGATATTACGTACAGCTTGGAGCCGTTCTGAAGTTATCTCACGTAAAGAAAACATCACAACATCCCTCCCTAATCCTTCGAGTTCACTTTTAATTTCATACGCTTGATTCTTGAAATATTGTCCTTCTTTCAAGCTTGTGATTATACCAAAGGTTTTCGCGTCCTTGGCTTTATATATTGATAGAATTGCCTTTTTCTCGAATAAATCACCTTCTGATTTTACATCAACCACTTCATTAAAGAATGGGTCTAGCATGAAGGTCGGTTTACGGGTAGCAAGATAAACCCCAATGGCATGAAATCTACTTTGCCCCAGAAAGAAGAAAGCATTAACATCATCCCTTATCTTTCTTGCGGAATGAAAGTTACACCCAAAAACCTGACCGTCAAAAAGAGCCCCCTCCGCTTCTCCTTTCCTGGCGTCTATACCCATCTCTTTAAATTTAGATATCGCCTGTTCTAAGTAAGATTTATGATTGCTTATAGTGATTACGCCTATTGGCTCTAGCCTTTTCTCATTTATCAGATGTACGGCCTTCTGAATAACATCATCGAAGCCAACATCATACTCGGCATCGATCAGATATGTATAACGCCCTAATCTTTCAGTACCGATTGAATGACCAATATTTAGAACAAGGTCCACGCCAAGTCTGTTGACATCGAAGTTGACCAGATCGCACGTTCCCCATGTGTGGTCCAAAATTATTATTGTTTGAATACCATATTTTTGTTCGATTCTCCTTGCTAAAGGTACTAAGGCATTTAACATGCCGTCCGGAGCCTCCAGCCCCACCTTTTTGGGCCGTTGCTGAGATAAAATTCTATCTATCTGTTCTTCTTTTATTATAAGATTCACATCAAGCACCGGCGACTTCTGCTGGAATGTCGATTTCCTCAATTTTTGTTTTGACAGGAAGCTTGCTGGCTGAAACTCTGAGAGCATCCAACGCAGCTTTCACGTTGTTACCCTTTATTCCCAATTCAAGTATAACAGTTCCAGGATATACGCGCGCAGCCAGGCCCGTTGGCTTTCCGAAAGATTTTCTCATGCCTTCTTGCAATCTATCTGCCCCAGCTGTTGCAATCATCTTATTTTCCTTAAGGATTATATGTGGGTAAACCTTTATCCAAAGATAATAATTTCCTTCTCCTAACGAACTAGCAATCTTGTTAACAGCCACTCTACACGCTTCAAGAGCATTATGTCTTATTTGGGCTTTTTCAAGAGACACAAGTTTGAACTTATGGTCATAATGATCATTAGGATTACCCATTGTGAACCTCGCAATCTTGGGCTGAGGGGGACCGCCAACATACTCCTTTCTAGTGTACGGTTGACCCCTTACAGGTGTGTAATTTCTTCCATGCAAAACGGGTCAAAGTCGGTCCTCATCCTCCATTTAAAAGCATTCTGGCGTTTATCTCCAGCGAGAAACAAAGAAAGAAGCAAACTTATGAATAAAAAATAAAAGTAACAAAGCATTACACCAATCGCATTATTTATGCAATATGATATAGTAGTTCAAAAGTTATAAAACTGTCTACATGTCAGTAAGATCTCACATAGTTGCTGACAGTGAATCCTATTAATCCTAACATCAAATCCTTAATTTTCGTTTCAGCCTATGGTGAGCTATCAATAATAGAGGTAAGATCCATTCTTAAGGAAAATATAAGCAAAATAGAAAAAATTTGTGACTCAACATACGAAATACAGCTTTCTAATCCAAGCCCTAAGGAACTGAAGCAGATCTCAAGCTGCCATAAGATCGGATGTATAATCTACAGAAACCAAGACAAAATATTTTCAGACAAACTGGTTGAAGAGTTGGAATATTCGAAGAAGAAAAATTTCTCGATAAGTTTGTACTGTTCAGGAGATCCAGAGAGGAAGTATCGAATGTTAACAGAAGGCTTGCTAGATTTCTGTCGTCATAATCACATCCGTAAGTTAAGGCTAATTCGACCAAGCAGAGGCCATGAGATGCGTGCAGAAGACATAGCTTCAAGAGAAATATTTGATCTGATGTTCGTTGAACGTGGACCGGAAACTATCGTTGGATTCGTCACACATGTGCATGATTTCAGAGACTTTCATTACAGAATAGCCAAAAGACCTCAGCACGACCAAACTATTGAGATGTCTGCCAGACTTGCACGGACCCTTGTAAATATTGCATCTCTTCAACGGGGAGAAACGTTGTTAGACCCATTTTGCGGATCGGGTACAATACTTGGTGAGGCGATACTCTTAGGTATCAACTGTATCGGCATAGACCTGAATCCAAGAAAGGTGTCAGAGTCAAAAAGATACCTAGATTGGATAGCCTCTCAATATTCTCGCACAAAGGTGGGAAGCTATAAGCTAATAGTCGGGGACGCAAGGAGTTTAAAGAAGATCTTACCTGATAAGAAGGTGGATGCAATAGTGACAGAACCAATATTGTTACCCCCTTACACAAGGACTCCATCATATAATGAGGCTCAAGAATCTTTGCAAAGGTCTCGTTCCATCTATTCTGACGCAATCAAAGCCATGACATGGGTACTGAAGGATAAGGGCAGGCTGGTTATCGTGACCCCCGAAATCCGGGTAAAAGGAGGACATACATTAACGCTCGAGTTAGACCAAGAAATTAAAAAAAGTGGATTGACGCCAATCTTGTCAGAGACAGGGAAGGAATATTTTCGGCTTGATTCTCAAAATACAAGGTGGGTAAATCGCAACGTCTACATAATGAAGAAGATATGATTCGAGGTCCACGTGAACTATCCATGTCTGAACGGCGTGGACTTCTCACTTCCTCTACCGAACCTGCTTATCCTCTTATGGATAAGTAGAAGCTCGGCCTCTGTGAGGGTCTGTTCCAGACCCGATGCAAGGATGTTC
>Ga0209012_1000544_pt1 | contig 52112 bp, 48 predicted proteins | sample RS3BMetagenome_FD_184735 | JGI IMG/M metagenome (GOLD analysis project Ga0209012, IMG submission 184735) | Ferric oxide microbial mat and aquatic microbial communities from Rainbow Spring, Yellowstone National Park, USA - RS3B (SPAdes) (version 3) ... | reverse complement strand
TGCCTGGTGATCGGCTCCCGAGAAGTGCGTTCTCACCTGGGCTTTCACTGGCAGTCCCAACGGGGTTCGAACCCGTGTCTCCACCTTGAGAGGGTGGTGTCCTAGGCCTCTAGACGATGGGACCCTGCCGGGCCGCCAACGGCGACCCGTCTCGACGTCCCCGGGGGGACGGTACTGCCCCGCCCGCGAGGACGGTCTTCCACAACTCCCCCGAGAGGGCACTGTGTCTGCTCGGGGGGGAGGGATCGAACCTCCAACCTCCAGATTCAGAGTCTGGCGCTCTGCCGGTTGAGCTACCCCCGAATGGGCGAAGCGCCAATTTAGCCGACCCGGGACCCGCCGGGGACGCCCGCGTGCCTCCTCCGGGTCCCGGACCCGGCCGACACCCGGATCCCGACCCCCGACCGCCCCGGAGGTGCCCCCGGGGACGTGGCCCGTCCCCTCGCTACGATCGTCCCGTGGACGTGCACCGGGTGGTCGTCGTCGGTGGCGGGATCCTCGGGACCATGCACGCCCTGGAGGCGTGCCGTCGCGGTTGGGAGGTCCTCCACCTCGAGGCCGACGCCGCTCCCCGGCGGGCCTCCGTCCGCAACTTCGGCCTGGTGTGGGTGAGCGGCCGGGCCGCCGGTACCGAACTCGACCTGGCCCTGCGGGCCCGTTCGCTGTGGGAACGGCTCGCCGTCAACTCCCCGGCCGTCGGGCTCCGCCCCGACGGCTCCCTGACCGTCGCCCGCCACGAGGGCGAACTGGCGCTCCTGGCCGAGGCCGCGGCGCAGCCCGACGCCGACCGACGCGGGTTCGCGCTGCTCAGCGCCGACGGGGTGCGGACCGTCAACCCCGCCGTCCGCGGCGACATCCTCGGCGGGCTCTGGTGCACGCGCGACGCCATCGTGGAGCCCGGGCTGGTGCTCGGAGCGCTGCGGGCCACCCTCGAGGCGACCGGACGGTACACCTGGATCCCCCGCCGTCAGGTCGTCGACGTCGAGACGGCGTCCGGCGGGAGCGCCGTCGCCGTCGACCACCTCGGCGGCCGGCATGAGGGAACGGTCGTCGTGGCGTGCATCGGCGACCGGCTGTCGGGCCTTGGGGGGCGCATCGGGGCGTCGCTCGCCGCGGCACCCCTCCGCCGGTGCCGGCTGCAGATGATGCAGACCGCCCCTACCGGCGAGCGGCTGACCACGGCCCTGGCCGACGGCGACTCCCTGCGCTACTACCCGGCCTTCGACCTGCCCGGACGCAGCGGCCTGCCCCCGCCCCCTGCCACGACGGACGAGTGGGGCATGCAGCTCCTGCTCGTCCAGCGGGCCTCCGGCGGCCTGACCATCGGGGACACGCACACCTACGACGAGCCGTTCGACTTCGCCGTCGACGAGCATCCCTACGACGACCTGGCCGCACGGGCCGAGGCCGTCCTCGGCCGGCCGCTGCCCCCGGTCGTGCGCCGATGGGCCGGCGTCTACACGGGCACCACCGACGACCGCACCTGTTACCGCTCCACCGTCGACACCGGCGTCGTGGTGGTGACCGGACCGGCCGGGCGGGGCATGACCCTCTCCCCGGCCATCGCCGAGGAGACCTGGGAGGAGCTGATCCGATGACCACCCCCATCCGACTGGCCGCGCTCGACATGGCCGGCACCACGGTGGCCGACGACGGCGCCGTCGAGGAGGCCTTCCAGGCCGCGCTGGACGCCGTCGGCATGGTCGCCGCCGACCTGATGGACGAGCCCGACGCCTACATCCGCCGGACGATGGGCCAGTCCAAGATCCAGGTCTTCACCGAGCTGCTCGGCGGCGACCGCCACCGGGCCGAGGCGGCCAACGTCGCCTTCGAGGCCGCCTTCGACCAGGCGGTCGGGCGGGGCGAGGTGGCGGCCCTGCCCGGTGCCGTCGACGCGCTCACCGCCCTGCGCGACGGCGGGGTGCGCCTGTGCCTCACCACCGGCTTCTCGCCGGCCACCCGCGACCGGATCCTCGGGGCGCTCGGATGGGAGGGCCTGGTCGACCTGGCACTGTCCCCGGCGGACGCCGGCCGGGGACGGCCGTGGCCCGACATGATCCTGACCGCCGTGCTCCGGCTCCGCATCGACGACGTGGCCGAGGTGGCGGTGGCCGGCGACACCACGAGCGACCTCGTCGCCGGCACCCGGTCGGGTGCCTCCATCGTGGCCGGCGTGCTGACCGGGGCCCACGGTGCCGACGAGCTGTCCGCCGCGCCCCACACCCACCTGCTCGGCTCGATCGCCGAGCTGCCCGGTCTGGTCCTCGGCTAACGCCGGGACCTGATCACGGCCGGGGCCGGGACACGGGCGGCGTCCGGATCAGGCGAGGTGGTCGAGGTTGTCGAAGCCGATGACGCGCCCGACCGCCACGCCCACGGTCTCCTTGGCGTAGTACGGCACGGCGCCGAACCCGTGGATCGGCGAGTGCTGGGCGGGCGTCGGGTACGGGGTGAGACCGACCGACGAGGCGATGGCCAGGCTGCGGGCCTCGTGGAACCTGTCGGTGACCACGAGGACGGTCTGCTCGCCGCGGGCGAGGAGGGTCGGTGCGGCCTCGGCCAGGTTGTCCCACGAGTTCCGCCCGCCGGCCTGCAGGATGTCGGACGCCGGGATCCCGACGGACACCAGGTAGCGGGCCGACGCCTGCGCCTCGGTGTAGAGGTCGCCCGGCTCCTTGGAGCCGGTGACCATGACCGACGTGGCGTAGTGCTGGTGCCACAGCAGGGCGGCCTGGTCGAGCCGGGCCCGCAGGTCGGGCGAGGGGACCCCGTCGTACTGGGCGGCGCCCATGACCACGATGGCACCGGCCGCCCGGGGCTCGTAGCGCTGGCCGGTCCTCCACACCTGGACGGCCGTCACCGCGAGATAGACGGCCAGGGCGGCGGCCAGGAGGGTGACCAGCCGGAGCACGACGCGGAGGAGGCGGAACGCGAACAGTGCGGGACCTGGGTGGACCGGGATCAGCGCGACGGGACGGGGACGACCACCGGCCCGGTCACGAGGGGGCGGGGGCCCGCCCGGCGGCGACCAGATCGGCGGCGGCGCGGAGCCGGGACAGCGTGCGCTCGGGCCCGAGCACCTCGAGCGCCTCGAAGAGCGGCGGCCCCACCCGGCGCCCGGTGACCGCCACCCGGATCGGGGCCTGGGCCTTGCCCAGCTTGCGGCCGACCGACTCGGCCACGCCGTTGGTGGCGGCGTGCAGTGCGTCGGCCGTCCAGTCCGCGGACAGCCGCCCGTAGGCATCGATGGCGGCCCGCAGGATGGCCGGCGCGGCGTCGTCGCCCGCCATCGCCTTGGCCCAGGCGTCCGGATCGACGTCCGGGGACTCGAGGAAGAGGAAGTCGACCATGGCCGGTACCTCCCCCAGCACGGCGACCCGCTCCTGCACGACCGGTGCCATGGCGACGAAGGCCTCCTCGTCGAAGGTCTCCTCGGGCCACGGGGCCCGGTCGCCCGCCAGCCACGGACGGCAGGCGTCCACGAACGCCTCCGTCGACAGGGACCGGATGTACTCGCCGTTCATGTGGGTGAGCTTGGCGACGTCGAAGAACGCCGGCGAGTGGTTGACGTCGGCCAGGCGGAACCAGTCGACCATCTGCTCGCGGGTGAACACCTCGAGCCCGTCGGCGGGGGGGCTCCAGCCCAGCAGTCCCAGGTAGTTCACGAAGGCCTCGGGCAGGTACCCCTGGTCGCGGTAGGACTCGACGGCGACCGGGTCCCTCCGCTTCGACAGCTTCTTGCGGGCCTCGTTGACGAGCATGGGCAGGTGGGCGAAGACCGGGAGCGGCGGCGTGGGCGCCCCCTCCGCGCCGGCGGAGCCGTCCGTCGTCCAGCCGAGGTCGGCCAGGGCCTCCCACATCAGGATGCACCGCGGCGTCGTCGGGAGCAGGTCCTCCCCCCGGATCACGTGGGTGATGGCCATGTCGATGTCGTCGACGACGTTGGCCAGCACGAACAGCGGCGCGCCGTTGCCCTTGACGGCCACGAAGTCGTCCATGGCCCGGCAGGGGAACTCGACGTCCCCGCGGACCACGTCGGGAACGACGGTGACCCCCTCGTCGGGGGTGACGAACCGCAGGGCGCGCCCCTCGCCCCGGGGGAGGCCGAGGTGGCGGCAGTGCCCGTCGTAGCCCGGGGTCAGGATCCCGGCGGCCGCGTTGCGCGCGGTCACCTCGTCGTGGGTGCAGGCGCACGCGTACAGCCGCCCGGCGGCCCACAGGGCGTCGATGGCCTCGTGGTAGCGCCCGATGCGCTGCGACTGGCGGTAGGGCCCCTCGTCGGCGTCCATGTCCAGCCAGTGGAGCGCGCCGAGGATCCCGTCGACCCACTCCTCGCGGTTGCGTTCGGCGTCGGTGTCCTCGATGCGGAGGACGAAGGTACCCCCCGACTGCCGGGCCACCAACCAGTTGAAGAGCGCGGTGCGTGCGCTCCCCACATGGAAGTAGCCCGTCGGCGACGGGGCGAACCGGACCCTCGGGGCGTCGGGCGCCACGCCCGCCTTACTCGTCCTCGACGATGGTGATGGCGCCCGTCGGACAGCCGTTGGCCGCCTGGCGGACCGACTCGCGCAGCTCCTCGCCCGGGTGCTCGTTCAGGACGTAGAGGAAGCCGTCGTCACGGACCTCGAAGACCTCGGGGGCGATGCCCATACACACGGCGTTGCTGGCGCACTCGTCGTAGTCCACAACAATTTTCACGGCGATCCTCCGGGAGTTCGGTGACGACGGTCCACTGTACCGGCCCCCGGGCTGCCCGCCGGGACAGCTCCCGGCTGCTAGAACCCACCCATGGACACCCGTCGCCACGCCACGCCGGACCGACCCCGCAGCCGCCCCCGCACCCGGGCGGCGGTCCTGCTCGGCGCCGTGGCCGTGGTCGCCGCGGCCTGCTCGTCGGGGTCCGCGGCCCCGTCCACCTCCGCCGCCCCGTCGACCACCGGCACCACCCGGGCGGCGGGGGCGCCGGCGGGTCTGCCGGCCATTCGCCACGTGTTCGTGATCACCCTGGAGAACGAGGGGTACGCCGCCACCTTCGGCGCCCCGTCGTCGGACCCGTACCTGGCCACCACCCTGCCGTCGGAGGGCGCCCTGCTCCAGCAGTACTACGGCATCGGGCACTTCTCCAACGACAACTACATCGCCCTGGTCTCGGGACAGGCCCCCAACCCGTCCAACCAGGCCGACTGCCAGGTGTTCGCCGACTTCCCCGCCGGGACCACCACGACGCCGAGCGGCCAGATGAACGGCTCGGGGTGCGTGTTCCCGGCGTCGGTGCCGACCGTCGCCGGCCAGCTGGACGCCGCCCACCTGACCTGGAAGGGCTACATGGAGGACATGGGCAACGTCCCGTCCCGGGAGTCGGCGGTGTGCGGCCACCCGGCCGTGGGCACGGCCGACACCACCCAGCACGCCGTACCCGGTGACGGCTACGCCACGCGCCACGACCCGTTCGTCTACTTCCACTCGATCATCGACGACACGGCGCTGTGCGACGCCCGGGTGGTCCCGCTCGGCTCGACCACGGGCGCGCTGCCCGCCTCGGCCCCGGCCGGCACCACCGGCCTCGTCACCGACCTGAGATCCGTCGCCACCACGCCCAACCTCAGCTTCATCATCCCGAACCTCTGCAACGACGGCCACGACGCCCCGTGCACGAACCAGGCCGGTGCGGCCACCGCCGGGGCGAACATCGACGCCTTCCTGTCGACCTGGGTGCCACGCATCACCGCCTCGCCGGCGTTCCGGAAGGACGGCCTGCTGATCGTGACCTTCGACGAGGCGGACGTGAGCGGTCCCGGGGCCGACGCCACCGCGTGCTGCAACGAACAGCCGGGACCGGCGGCTCCCCTGCCGGGACTCTCGGGACCGGGCGGCGGGCGCACCGGGACGGTGCTGCTCTCCCCGTTCATCCGGCCCGGGACGGTGAGCACCGTCCCCTACAACCACTACTCCACCCTGGCCACCGTCGAGGACCTGTTCGGCCTGGCCAAGCTGGGCCAGGCGGCGACCACCACCTCCACCTTCGGAACCGACGTGTTCGGCCGCTGACGCCGGCCGGGTCCGGCGGCGGACGGCCGGCCGGGCCGGCTGACCCCGGCCGCTACCCGAGGTCGAGGGTCCGGGTCAGGTCGACCGACTCGAGCAGGCGCCGGTCGTGGGAGACGAGCAGCAACGTCCCGGTGAAGCTGCGCAACGCCGCCTCGAGCTGCTCGATCGCCGGAAGGTCCAGGTGGTTGGTCGGCTCGTCGAGCACCAGGAAGTTGACGCCCAGTGCCTGGAACACGGCCAGCTCGGCCCGGGTCCGCTCGCCCGGCGACAGCGTCCCGGCGGGACGGGTGACCTGCTCGGCCCCGAGGCCGAACTTGGCCAGCAGGGACCGTGCCTCCGACACGGTGACCCCGCACCGGTCGCACACCTCCCGCACCAGGTCGCGGTCGCCACCCAGTGCCCGACGGTCCTGTCCCAGCACGCCCGGCACGACCCGGGGGCCGACCCACCGCTCGCCCGACACGAGCGGGACCGTGCCGAGCACGGTCCCCACCAGCGTGGACTTCCCGGTGCCGTTGGCGCCGGTCAGCCCGAGGCGGTCCCCCCAGTCGACCTGCAGGTCGATCGGCCCCAGGCGGAAGGTGCCCCGCTCGACCACGGCGCCGGTCAGGCGGGCCACCACCGCCCCGGACCGGTCCGCCTCCTCGATGGTGAACCGGAGGTCCCACCCCTCCCACGGCTTCTCCACGGGATCGAGCGAGGCCAGGGCGCGGTCCGCCTGACGGGCCTTGGCGGCCAGCTTCTCGGTGCGGTCGACCCGGAAGCCGCGCTGGGCCCGGTCGTTGTCCCGGGGGGACCGCGCCTCCTTGGCGACCCCCTTCGTCGCCCACTCCCGCTGCTGCTGCGCCCGCCCCTGGAGCCGGGAGCGGCGCTGCTCGTAGGTGGCGAACGCCTCCTCGGCGTGGCGCCGGGCGGTCGTCCGCTCGGCCTGGTACCCGGCCCAGCCGCCCCCGTACTCGCGTGCCGTGCGGTCGTGTTCGTCGATCTCGACCACGGTGGTGACGGTGCGCTCGAGGAAGGCGCGGTCGTGCGAGACGAGCACCAGTGCGCCCGCACGACCGGTGACCCACGACTGCAGCCGCCGGATGCCGGCGAAGTCGAGGTCGTTGGTGGGCTCGTCGAGGAGGGTGATCGAGAACCGCGACAGCTCGACGGCGGCCAGCGCCACCTTCGCCTCCTCGCCCCCCGACAGCGTGGACGTCTCGCGGTCGGCCGCCGACGCGCCCACCCCCAGATCGTCGAGCACGGCGTCGATGCGGGCGTCGAGGTCGGCCGCCCCCAGCGCCTCGAACCGTTCGAGGGCCACGGCGTAGCGGGCGTCGGCCGCCGGCGTGCCCGCGACCAGTCCCGCCGCCGATGCCGTGAGCTCGTCCTCGGCCGCACGGGCGCCGGTGCGCCGGGTGAGCAGCTGACGCACCGTCTCCCCCGGGACCCGCTCGTGCTCCTGGGCCAGGTAGCCGACGGTCGCCGTCGGCGGGTCGAGGGTCACCTCGCCGGCGTCGGGCGCGTCGAGCCCGGCCAGCAGGCGGAGCAGGGTCGACTTCCCGACGCCGTTCGGACCGGTCACGCCGATGCAGCTCTGCGGCCCGACGGTCAGGCTCACCCCGTCCAGGACGGTGCGACCGGCCCGGTCGGACCGCAGGTCGCGGGCGACCAGTGTCGCGGGTGTGGGGGTGGAGCGGGGAGCGGGCATCGGGATCCAGGACCTCCGGTGGGGACCGGGGGCGGTGCGGTCCCGGCGGCGCCGGGGACCGGTCCGGCCACGTCCCCGGTGACCGCCGCGAGCGTACCGGCCGCCGCCCTCAGCCGGTGCAGCAGACGTGGGTGGTCATCGGACCCCCGTTCCAGTCGATGGCGTCCATCACGGCCGCCCCCAGGTCCATCGGACGGCCGTCGGCGTCGGCGTAGATCCGGTGGAGGTTGAGCACGATCCGCTCGGCGTCGGGCCAGTCGCCGAACGCGCCGAGGTCCGCCTGGCGCGCCAGCTCGAGCGGGGTGAGCCCCTGGGCGCGCCCTTGGGCGGCGAGGTCGAGCACGAACCGGAAGTAGCGCTCCTGGTCGGCCAGCACGTCCGCCAGGTCCGCGGCCGCCGTCAGGGGGCCGTGTCCGGGGACCACGACCTCGGCCCCGAAGCCGGCGATCCAGTCCAGGACGCCCAGCGCACCGTCCACCGAGCCGGCGAAGGCGAGGGGGGTAAGCCCGGCGAAGAGCAGGTCACCCGTGAACAGGACCCGCTCCTCGGGCAGCCACGCCACGAGGTCGCCCCCGGTGTGGGCGGTGCGCCCGGGGTGGAGCAGGTCGATCCGGCGGGAACCCGAGTGCACCGTCAGGTCGGTCCGGGTCACGATGGTCGGGACCCGCCGGGTGACCCCGCCCCAGTCCGGCACCGGGTCCCACGCCGGCGGGCACCCGTCGATGAGGGGATCGGCGAGCAGGTGCTCGCGCATCACCTCGTGGCCGATGAGGGCGACGCCGTCGGGGAGCAGCGAGTTGCCGTAGGTGTGGTCACCGTGCTCGTGGGTGTTGACGGCGAACCGGACCGGCGCCCCACCGGTGGCGGCGGCCGCGGCGTCGAGGAAGCGACGGGTCCGGTCCTCGGTGGCACAGGTGTCGACGATCAGCGTGCCGTCGCCGCCGGCCACCGCCCCGGCGTTGTTCAGCCACCACGTTCCGTCCGGCTGGATCCAGGCGTAGACGCCGCCGGCCACCTCCACCAGGTGCCCGGCCGTGACCGTCGGATCGGCCCGGTGGGCGTGCTGGTCCTCCATGCTGCTACCTCCCGCCGTCGTCGTCCGGCCCGCCGGCCGCCCTGCGGTCAGGGCCTGTCGCTGCCGACCACCCACATGGCGAAGAACTGCGAGCCGCCGCCGTAGGCCTGGCCGAGCGCCAGTCTCGCACCTTCCACCTGGTGTTCGCCCGCCTGGCCGCGCACCTGCATGGCCACCTCGAGGAACCGGAGCATGCCCGAGGCGCCGATCGGGTTCGACGACAGGACGCCGCCCGACGGGTTCCACGGGATGTCGCCGTCGAAGGCCGTGGCACCGGACTCGGTCAGCTTCCACCCGTCCCCGAGCTCGCAGAACCCGAGGTTCTCGAGCCACATCGGCTCGTACCAGCTGAACGGCACGTACACCTCGGCGCAGTCGAACTGCGCACGGGGGTCGGTGACCCCGGCCTGGGCGTAGACGTCGGCCGAGCAGTCGCGCCCGGCCTGCGGGTTGATCTGGTCGCGCCCGGCGAACATCGTCGGCTCGGACCGCATGGCCATGCCGTGGACCCACGCCGGCGGGTAGGCGCCCGACAGGGCGTCCTCCGCGGCCAGCACCATGGCCGCCGCCCCGTCCGAGGACGGGCACGCCTCGAGGTAGCGGAGCGGGTCCCACAGCATCATCGAGTCCTCGACCATCTTCATGTCGATGTCGGCCAGGTGGAGGTGCGCGTAGGGGTTCCGCATGGCGTTCTTCCGGTCCTTGACCGCCACCATCCTGCCGATGTGGTCGGGAGCGCCGGACCGCCGCATGTAGGCACGGATGTGGGGGGCGAAGTAGCCCCCCGCCCCGGCCAGCAGGGGCGCGGCGAACGGCTGCGGGACCGACAGGGCCCACATGGCGTCCGAGTCGGACTGCTTCTCGTAGGCGACCGTGAGCACCCGCTTGTGGATGCCCGACGAGACCAGGTGGGCCGCCACCAGCGCTGTCGAACCACCGACGGAACCGGCGGTGTGGACGCGGAACATGGGCTTGCCCACCGCGCCCAGGGCGGGCGCCAGGTAGATCTCGGGCATCATGTTGCCCTCGAACATGTCGGGGGCCTTGCCGATCACCACGGCGTCGATGTCCGACCAGGTGAGGTCGGCGTCGGCCAGCGCCATCTTGGCCGCCTCGCGCACGAGTCCGGCGATCGACACGTCGTCCCGCTTGGCCTTGTGGTGGGTCTGGCCCACCCCGATGACTGCACAGCGCTCTGCCATCACGCACCACCCTCCAGGACGCACACGAGATTCTGTTGGAGACAGGGGCCCGACGTGGCGTGGGCCACGGCCCGGTCGGCCCGTCCCGAGCGGATCCGTTCGGCGGCCTCGCCGATCCGGATCAGGCCGGCCGACATGATCGGGTTGGCCGCCAGCGCACCGCCCGACGGGTTGATCACCACCGAGTCGTCGAGACCGAGGGCCTCGACCAGGATCTGCTCCTGATGGGCGAAGGGGGCGTGGAGCTCGGCCACGTCCACCTTGCCCGACGCCACCCCCGCCACCTCGGCGGCGCGGGCCGTCGACGGGGACGTGGTGAGGTCGCGGGCACCCAGCGCGTGGGTCTCCATCCGGTGGTCGAAGCCGGTGATCCAGACCGGTCGTTCGGACCACGCGGTGGCCTTGTCGCCGGCGGCCAGCACGATGGCGGCGGCACCGTCGGTGACGGGCGGCAGCGCGTGGCGCCGGAGCGGAGCGACCACGTAGTCGTCCTGCAGCAGCACCTCGGGTGGGACGTCCTTGCGCACCTGTGCCTTGGGATTGGCCAGGGCGTCGCGGCGGCTCCGCGACGCGACGGCGGCGAAGTCGGCCTCGGTGGCCGTTCCGGCGTCGATCATCGCCTGCGCCTGCAGGGCGCTGAGGCTCACGATGTCCGGCCAGAGGGGGGCCTCGTAGTACGGGTCGAGCTGCAGCGTCAGGATCTCGTTGAGGTCGCCCAGCGACGACCGGCCGAACGAGTACACGAGCGCGGCGTCGATCTCCCCCTCCTGCAGGAGCACCCAGGCCTCGTACAGTGCCCAGGCCCCGTCCATCTCGACGTGGCTCTCGCTCCGGGGGGGCCAGACCCCCACGGCGTCCAGGGCCATCACGAAGCTGAAGGGTCCGCCGATCAGGTAGTCGGTGGAACCCGAGCAGATGAAGTCGACGTCGTCCTTGGTGATCCCGATGTTGCCGAAGACCTCGGCGATCACGGGCATCAGTCCCTCGACCTCGTTGCGCTCGTCGTCCCGGCGGACGTTCTGCGACTGGGCGAACGAGGCGACGGAGACGGGGCGGACGACCCTGGCGGTGGCGCTCACAGGTACTCCTTGTAGGTGTCGTAGTCGGCGTCGGGCTCGCCGTTGGGCCGGAAGTACCGGACCGAGGCGAGGGACGGGGTCAGTTCGGACTCGTCGACCCACACGGCCTCGACCCGCATGCCCATGCGGATCTGGTCGGTGGGGATCTCCTGGATGAGCCCCATGAACGAGAGGTTGGCCCCGTCGAGCAGGATCTGGGCGCAGATGTAGGGGATCTCGATCGACTGCCCGGCGAACGGCACGTTGACCACGCAGTAGGTGGTGACGGTGCCGGAGTTCCCGAGCAGCACGTCCTCGGTGGTCGGGACGCCGTCGGTCGGGCACGATCCCCGGCTCGGTACGTAGACCTTCCCGCACACCGGGCAGCGCTGGCCGTGGAACTCGGCGCGCTCGAGTCCCCGCAGGAACTTGGACTGCGCGATCCCGGGGGTGAAGTCGAAGTCGAGCCCGATCGGGGTGGCGAGCGTGGTCACCGGATCCGTCCCGGTCGTGTCGTCGGCCATCAGGAGGCACCTCCCTCGAGCACGAAGGCCTCCACGTCCGCCATCGAACCGGTGCGCTCGGCCTCGGGCCGGAACCGCGCCGTCACCCGGGCGCCGGTCGACAGCGCCTCGGGCCCCGGCGCGTCGATCACGTGCAGCAGGGCCGTGTCGGCGCCGTCGAGCGTGATGAGCGCCCAGGCGAACGGGGTCTGCAGCGGGTGCTTGCGCAGGGGGTGCGCCACCCAGGCCCACGACCGGACGACCCCGCCCGGGCCGACGTCCACCAGCGCGCCGACGTCGTCGCTGGTGATCGGGTCGTACTCGGTGGGTGGCACGATCACCCGCCCGTCGGAGCCGGTGGCCCCGACGAAGCGGCCGTCGCGCAACGCGGTCAGGAAGGCGCCGATGACCGGCCCCGTCGAGCGCGAGTACGGATACTCGAGCCGGTGCGCTGCGTGCAGGACCTCACTGTCGGCCATGCCGGACCTCCCCTGGTGCGTCGGACGTGACGCACGAAATGTAGAACAGATTCCAGTTCTGTGCCTGTGCAGGCGGGGACGGGCCCTTCCACCCGGGGGTCCACCGTGGTCCGCACCGTGCGCGGGCGCTACCGTTCCCCCATGGCCGACCCCACCCGTGACACGACCGTGCCGACGCAGCCCAACATCCTGCTCGTCGTCTCGGACCAGGAGCGCCAGCGGTCCTGGCTCCCCGAGGGGACCTCGCTCCCCTGGCGCGACCGGCTCCGGTCCGAGGGCCTCGAGTTCACGAACTACTTCACCCACTCGTCGCCGTGCTCGCCGAGCCGGGCGAGTCTGTTCACCGGCCGCTACCTGCCGGGGCACGGCGTCATCGACAACGTGATCATGCCCGAGCACGCCGAACTGCCGACGACCACGCCGACGGTCGGCACCCTGCTCGAGTCGGCCGGCTACCGGTCCTCCTACATCGGCAAGTGGCACCTGTCGCACGCGGCGCAGCCCGACATGGAGGCCTACGGATTCGCCGACTGGGACGGCAACGACCGCCACTTCATGGGCTGGGCCGGGACCGGTGTCCACTTCGATCCGATCATCGCCTCCAACGCCGCCCGCTGGCTGTCCGAGAACGCCGGTCCGGGCCGGCAGGACGACCGGCCCTGGTTCCTGACCGTGGCCCTGGTCAACCCCCACGACGTCATGTGGTTCCCCGTCGACCAGCCGGGCTACGAGGAGCGGCACCCGGACCAGGTGGCCATGATCCGCAAGGTGCTCGAGTCCGCCGCCTGGAAGGAGGACGAGACCCTGCCGGTCTACCGGGAGCCCTACCCCGAGGTGTGCGAGACGTTGCCCGCCAACTTCGGCGACCCCCTGCACGCCAAGCCGGAGGCCCACCGCCAGTGGCGGTGGGACCAGCAGCACGGGCTGTACGGCTACATCGACCCGGCGGACACCCGGAGCTGGCTCCGCCACCTCGACTACTACGTCCACCTCCACCACCTCGCCGACCAGAGCCTCGGCACCGTGCTCGGCGCGCTCGAGGCGTCGGGGGCCTGGGACGACACCGTCGTCATCTTCACCTCCGACCACGGCGACATGTGCGGCTCGCACGGCCTGCGGTCGAAGGGACCCTTCGTCTACGACGAGATCATGCGGGTCCCGCTGTACGTGAAGGTGCCGGGAACGACCGCGCCGGGCACGGTCACCTCCGCCCTCGGGTCCCACGTCGACCTGGCCGCCACCCTGTGCGCGCTGGGGGGCGTCGACGCACGGGCCGCGGCCGCCACCGTGCAGGGTGCGGACCTGACCCCGGTGCTGGCCGACCCGGAGGCCTCGGTGCGCGACCACATCCTGTTCGCCCAGGACTCGGCGCAGACGTCGACCCTCAACCAGGTCCGCTACGCGCTGCGCGGGTTCTACGACGGCACCACGAAGTACGCCCGCTACTACGGCGTGGGCGGCGGCAAGCCGAGCACCGGCCTGTGGGGGAAGTCGCCCGGGACCAAGCTGTTCGACGTCGACTGCGCCTTCGACGACAACGACCACGAGTGGTACGACCACGGGGCCGACCCGCACGAGCTGGTCAACCTGGCCAACGACCCGGCCCGGTCGGCCGACCTGCGCGACAACTACGAACGCCTGCGGGCCTACGAGCGGGACGCCTTCGTCACCTTCGACTGACCCTGCCGGCGCGGCGCCCTCACAGCGGATCGGTGGCCGGGTCGACGTCGTCGAGCCCGCCGACGCCTGCGCCCGGCGCCTCCCCGTCCCGGCCGGCCAGGGCGAACCCGGTCACCGGGAACACGAGCACCGACAGCATGCCCGCCCCGACCAGGGCGGTGGCGTTGACCGGCGTCATGTGGTGGGTGTCCAGTCCGATCTGCGTGATCACGACGAGGAGGGGAAGCGCCGTCGACTGCAGCACCCCCAGTGCGGCCCGCCGGCGCAACGACAGCGCGCCGGCGTAGACGAAGAGCGCGGGCAGGCCGCGCACGACCAGGAAGAGTCCGAGGTAGAGCACGACGCGCCCGACGGCCGCCGGGCTGGCGGCCAGTTCGCGGACGTGGAACTGCATCCCGCTCACCACGAAGTAGACGGGGATGAGGAAGCCGTACCCGATCGACTCGAGCCGTGGCTTCATGGCCTGGGCCTGGTCGGGCCGGAAGGCGATGTGGACGATCATGCCGGCGGCGAACGCACCGAGCAGGATCTCCAGGTTGAGCGACGACGCCGCCAGGACCAGGCCGGCGATGACCAGGAGCACGATCCGGACGGGCAGCTGCGTCGACGTGTCCAGGTGACGCCGCATGGTCTCGACCAGCCGGGGTGGCTGCCGCCGGGCCGCCAGGTAGGCGAAGCCGACGGCGAGGACGACGAACGCCGCCAGCAACAGGGTCTCGACGCCGGGGCTGGCCGCGCCCAGCAGGACGGTGACCGCCACCACGGGCCCGAACTCGCCGACCGTCCCGGCCGCCACCAGGAACCTGCCGAAGCGGGTGTGCAGCACGCCGCGGTCGTGGACCATCGGGAGGAGGGTGCCGACGGCCGTGGTCGTCAACGCCAGGCCCACCAGCAGGCTCGAGTCGGCGACACCGGTCGCCAGGAACACCAGGCCGACCCCGAGTCCGAGCACCAGACTGACCAGCCAGCCCGACACGCCGCGGGTCACCGCCTCGGTCCCCAGTGACGCGACGTCGATCTCGTAGCCGGCCATGAAGAAGAGGAGGCACAGGCCGAGCACGCTCAGCCCGTCGACGAACACGTCCGTCGACGCCCAGTGGAGCACCTCGGGACCGACGAGGATGCCGAGCACCAGTTCGAACAGGACGCTCGGGATGCGCCACCGACGGAGTGCCTCCGAGCACAGGGGGGCGACCGCCGCCGCCAGGGCGATCACGAACAGTGACACTGCGGTCCCGTACGACATCGGGCCAGCGTAGGAGCAGGCTCCGCCCGCGGGGACGACCCGCGCCCGGGCCTACACCAGGTCCCGCACCTGCCGGTGGTTCCCGTGGACCCCCCACCGGTCACCGGCGACGGCGATCCGGGCGACCACGGAGCGACTACCCCGCGTCGGCTGCGGGGCGGCGTCCCGGCCGTCCGTCCACCCGACCCACCAGGTGGTCGACCAGGCCCCGGCACCCGGCCTCCACGAGGTCGAGGCACGACTCGAAGTCGGCATCGTCGCCGTAGTAGGGGTCCGGGACGTCCGGATCGCCGCCGGGGCGCCCGCCGAAGGCCCGCAGGAGCACCAGCCGCTCGTCGTAGCGGGAGTCGCCCGCCCGGGCACGGGCCAGGCCCGCCAGCGTCTGACGGTGGCCGCGGTCCATGCACACGACGAGGTCGGTGCCGGCGAGCCACGCCGTGTCGAACGGGCGCGCCCGGTGTCCGTGGTCGGCGTACCCCCGGCGTTCCAGCGCCGCTCGGGCACGGGGGTCCATGGGCTCGCCCTCGTGCCAACCGCCGGTCCCCGCGCTCGACACCGCCAGCCGACCCGCCAGGGGCGTCCCGTCGGCGAGCGCCCGTTCCGCGGCCAGGCGGCGGAGCACGACGTCACCCATCGGCGAGCGGCAGATGTTGCCGGTGCACACGAACACGACCCGCAGCGGGCCCTCCTCGCGCACGCCGGGACGTTCGGGGCGGTCGTTCGGCACCCGGCCAGTCTGTCCGGTCCCGGTCGGTCGACGCGCCCGGTCGGTCGCCCGGTCGGGTGGGTCCCCGGTACGGTGTCCCAACGGACGGCACTCCCCACCGGCGTGCCGCGACCCCCCGGGGAGGGACCGATGAGCGACACCGCAGCGAGCCAGCCCGGCCAGCAGATGGGCCACGGAGTGAAGCAGCGGGACATCATCCGCATGACCGACGAGGAGGTCGACGCCTTCCTCCACGAGCGCCGGCCGATGACGATGTGCACCCTGAACCACGACGGCTCCATCCACGCCGTGGCCATGTGGTATGGCTTCCTCGACGGCGCCATCGCCATCGAGACGAAGGCCAAGGCCCAGAAGGCGGTGAACCTCGGCCGCGACCCGCGGATCACCCTCATGTTCGAGGACGGTGACTACTACGAGGAGCTGCGCGGCGTCGAACTGGTCGGCCGGGCCGAGATCGTCGAGGACCCGGACAAGATGTTCGAACTCGGCGTCAACCTGTTCGAGCGCTATTACGGGGACTACACCGAGGAGCTGCGCCCGTTCGTGGAGACGATGCTCCACAAGCGCATCGTGGTCCGGATCGAGGTCGAACGCACCGTCTCCTGGGACCACCGCAAGCTCGGACTCCCCTCGACCCGGCCGGCCTGAGCGGGATCCGGTGGCCCACGCCCTGGACCCCGGGGAGGTGGCGGACTTCCTCGATGCCCTGCCCGCCCGCACCGGCAAGCTGGCCACCGTCCGGGCCGACGGCCGGCCCCACATCGCCCCGGTCTGGTTCGCGCTCGACCGCTCGACGGCGGCGGCGGACGCCCCGATCGGTGACCTCGTCCTCAACACGGGAGCGGACACGGTCAAGGGTCGCAACATCCTCCGCGACCCGCGGGTGGCGCTGTGCGTGGACGACGACCGGCCGCCGTTCACGTTCGTGACGGTGGAGGGGGTGGCGACCGTGAGCGACGACCCCGAGGGACTCCGCCACTGGGCCACCGTCATCGGGGGCCGGTACATGGGGGACGCCCAGGCGGCGGCGTACGGCGCCCGCAACGGCGTGCCCGGCGAACTCGTCGTCCGGCTGCGCCCCTCGCGCATCGTGGCCCAGGCCGGCGTGGCGGACTGACCGAGGGATGACGGCGCCCACGACGCCCGATGCGCGTGGGGTGGGGACGGCACCACCGGGTGCCGCGGCGCCGGACCCGCCCGGCTGGTACTGCTACGGCGCCCTGGCCGGGCTGGCCGAATGGGACGGCGTGGCGTGGACGGGCCGCGCCCATGCCGCCGTCGGTCCACCGGTGCTGCCCGGACCGCCCTCCGCCTTCGCCTTCGTCCGCCAGCGGTGGTTCCGGTGGATGGCCCTGGGCCAGGTGCTCACCGTCCTGCCCGCCGTCCTGAGCGGCACCACCGGCACGGCCCGGTGGTCGTGGATCTCCGTCGTCGGCTACCTGGCCTTCCTGTCCGGGGGGGTCCTCGTGGTCGCACGGTTCGCCGGGATCGACCGGGTGGCGGACCGCCGGGTCCTGACGTGGATCGGCATCGGCTCGGGCGTCGTGGCGTTCGGGGTCGGCCTCGGCCTCGAAGTCCTCGTCGACCACGCGGCGGGCTGGGCGACGACGCTGTGGATGACCGGCCCGATCGAGGAGGGCGGCAAGCTCCTCGTGCCCGTGCTCCTGCTGGCGTTCGGTGCCCCGAGGTTCCGCCTGCCCCCCGTCGGCCTCTACCTCGTGCTGGTGAGCGGGGCCACCGTCGGCGTCCTGGAAGGGGCGGAGTACGAGAGCCGCCCCGGGGTCGCGTGGGCGCATCTGCAGATGGCGCTGGTACGCCCCTCGGCCGAGCTTCTCCACGTCTTCGTGGCCGGGTTTGCCGCGGCGGTGATCTGGCTGGCGGCCTGGCGGCGCGGCCGGGCCCTCACGGCCGCCGGCGCCGTCGCCTTCCTGATCGCCGCCGGCATCCACTCGTTCCACGACGGGGTCGTCACCTTCTTCCACGTGACACCGCACTTGTTCACCTCGTCGCTGGCCCGGACCCTCGGCCAGGCGATCGACCGCGGCCTGTCCGGGGGCGCGTTCGCCCTCGTGCTCGCCGCCCTGCTCTACCTGCTGGCCCGACACGGTGCCCGGGAGCTGACCCCCCCGGGGCGGATCGCCACCTGCCCACCGTCGTGGCGTCCCCGGCTCAAGCGGTGGGGCTGCGACCCGCTCCCGGCGGCCGGGGCACCGGCCGCCGCGTGGTCGCCGTCCCCGGCCCCGGCCGCGTGGTCGGCGGGACCGGGGCCGGCTGGGCGTCCGTCCACCGGTGGGACGGCAGCCGGTGGGCGCGCGCATGAGTACGGACCCGGCCGCACCCGGCCGACGCCGGTCGGTGGCGGCGTGGCGCAGGTGCGCCCCGGGCTGGTAGCACTACACCCGACCATCAACGCGGTGGTCGCCGAAGGGGGAGCCTCGCATGATTCTCGATCGCTACCGGATGGACGGGAAGGTCGCCGTGATCACCGGGGCCGGGCGCGGGATCGGTGCGGCCACCGCCGTGGGCCTCGCCCAGGCCGGCGCCGACGTGGTCATCTCGGCGCGGACCGCCGAGCAGCTCGACGGTGTGGCCGCCCGGGTCGGAGCCGCCGGACGCCGCGCCGTCGTCGTGCCCGCCAACCTCAACGACCTCGATGCCGTCGCCGGCCTCGTCGAACACGCCCGGGACGCCTTCGGCCGGCTCGACCTGGTCGTCAACAACGTCGGGGGCACGATGCCCCAGGCCTTCATGGACACCACGGCCAAGACGCTGGAGGACGCCTTCCACTTCAACGTGGCCACGGCGCACACCCTCCTGCGCGCCGCCGTGCCGCTCCTGCTCGAGAGCGGCGGCGGGTCGGCCGTCAACATCTCCTCGGCCATGGGCCGGCTCGCCGCCCGCGGCTTCGTCGCCTACGGCACGGCCAAGGCCGCACTGGCCCACTACACCCGGCTGTCGGCCATGGACCTGGCCCCGCGGATCCGGGTCAACGCCATCGCCGTCGGCTCGGTGGCGACCTCGGCCCTCGACATCGTGATGCAGATCGACGAGATGCGCACCGCCATGGAGGACGCCACCCCCCTCGGCCGCATCGGCGACCCCGAGGACATCGCCGCCGCCATCGTCTACCTCGCCTCCGACGCCGGGTCCTACGTGACCGGCAAGGTCCTCGAGGTGGACGGGGGCACCGAGGCGGCGACGCTCGACATGAACATCCCGGACGTCTGAGCGGACCGTCCCACCGACACCCCCTCTGCGCCACCGACCCCACAAGGAGCCCCCATGAGCACCCCCTACCGCGTCGTCGCCTGGAGCACGGGCAACGTCGGCCGGCACGCCATCGCCGGCATCGACGCCCGGCCCGACCTCGAACTCGTCGGCGTCTGGGTCTCGAACCCCGACAAGGTCGGGAAGGACGCCGGCGAGCTGGCCGGGCTCGGCCGCACGCTCGGCGTATCCGCCACGGACGACGTCGACGCCATCCTCGCCCTGGCACCCGACGCCATCGTGCACACGGCCATGGCCGACGACCGCCTGTTCGAGGCCCTCGCCGACCTGCAGCGCATCCTGCGTGCCGGCATCAACGTCGTGTCGTCCGGTCCCGTCTTCCTCCAGTACCCGTGGGGCGTGGTCGACGACGCCATGATCACCCCGATCGTCGAGGCCGCCACCGAGGGGGGCGTCTCCCTGTTCGTCAACGGGGTCGACCCCGGCTTCGCCAACGACGCCCTGCCGCTGGTGCTCTCGGGCGTCTGCGAGCAGATCGACGAGGTGCGCGTCGCCGAGGTGCTCAACTACGCCACGTACAACCAGGGCATGGTCCTCTTCGACATCATGGGCTTCGGCCGCCCGATCGACGACGTCCCGATGATCCTGCAGCCCGGGGTCCTGACCATGGCGTGGGGCAGCGTCGTCCGCCAGCTGGCGGCCGGGCTCGAGGTGGAGCTCGACGACGATCTGGTCGAGTGGTACGAGCGGGTGCCGGCGCCGGAGACCTTCGAGGTCGACGCCGGGACCATCGAGGCGGGCACGGCGGCCGCCCTGCACTTCGAGCTCCGGGGCATGAAGGACGGCAGGGCCGTCATCGTGCTCGAGCACGTGACCCGGCTCCGCGACGACCTCGCCCCCGACTGGCCCCAGCCCGCGGGCCAGGGCTGCTACCGGGTCATCCTCACCGGCGAGCCGACCTACACCGTCGACATGCAGCTGATGGGCCGGGACGGCGACCACAACACCGGTGGCCTCAAGGCGACCGCCATGCGCCTGGTGAACGCCGTCCCGGCGGTGGTCGAGGGCGCGCCGGGCCTGCTCACCGCGCTGGACCTGCCGCCCGTGTACGGCAAGGGCCTGGTCGGCTGATCGCCAGCGCGGCCGGGCCGACCCCCGGGCGCGCATCCCGGCGGCCGGGACCCGGATCGGCCCGACCGCCCCGGTTGGTAGGGTCCGGCCCATGCCCCTCCCCCACGGTGCGAACCGATGAGCATGGCCGGACACGGCATGGGCGGCGGCGGGGGCCAGTTCGGGTCGGTCATGCGGTCGATGCGCCGGGACGACTCGGTCAAGGCCCAGCACGTCACCCGGGGGACGGCCCGGCGGATGTTCCGCTTCGCCCGCCCCTACCGCGGCATCCTCACCTGGTTCCTGGTGCTGGTGACCGTCGAGGCGTTCGTCGGGATCGTCAACCCCCTCCTCTTCCGCTCCATCATCAACAGCCTGACCGGTGCCAGCCCGTCCAAGCACCTGGTCATCACCCTGTCCCTCGTCGCCGCCGGGATCGCGGTGATCGACACCGGTCTGTCCATCGGCATCCGCTACGTGTCGGCCTCGGTGGGTGAGGGCCTCATCTACGACATGCGGTCCCAGGTGTTCGAGCACATCCAGAAGATGCCGATCGCCTTCTTCACCCGCACCCAGACCGGGGCGCTCATCAGCCGGCTCAACAACGACGTGATCGGCGCCCAGCAGGCCTTCACCGACACCCTCTCCTCGGTGGTGTCCAACCTGATCAGCGTCACGCTGGTCCTCATCGTGATGTTCGCCCTGTCGTGGCAGATCACCCTCATCAGCCTGGTCATCCTGCCGATCTTCGTGATCCCGGCGAAGCGGGTGGGTCGCAGGTTGTCGACGATCACCCGGGAGTCCTACGGCATCAACGCCGAGATGAACAACACCATGAACGAGCGGTTCAACGTCTCGGGTGCCCTGCTGGTCAAGCTCTTCGGCCGGCCGCACGAGGAGCGCGACGCCTTTTCGGCCAAGGCGGGCCGCGTGCGCGACATCGGGGTCACCCAGGCCATGTACGCCCGGTTCTTCATCGCCGCGCTGTCGCTGACGGCCGCGCTGGCGACCGCCGTCGTCTACGGCTGGGGCGGCGTCCAGGCCATCGACGGGGCCCTCTCGGTCGGCACCGTGGTCGCCCTGGCCGCCTACCTCACCCGCCTGTACGGCCCGTTGACGGCGCTGTCCAACGTCCAGATCGACGTCATGACCGCGCTGGTCTCGTTCGACCGGGTCTTCGAGGTGCTCGACCTCCCCCCGATGATCGTCGACGCACCCGACGCCGAGCCCGTGCCCCGGGGCCCGGCCACCATCGAGTTCGACCACGTCGACTTCCGGTACCCGACGGCCGAGGAGGTCTCCCTCGCCTCCCTCGAGTCGGTGGCCGTCCTCGACACCTCCGTCTCCGCCCAGGTCCTCTTCGACATCTCCTTCACCGTGCAACCGGGCCAGATGGTGGCGCTGGTCGGACCGTCCGGGGCGGGCAAGACCACGATCAGCCAGCTGCTCCCCCGCCTCTACGACGTCCGCTCGGGCACCATCTCCATCAACGGACTCGACATCCGGCGGGCCACGCTGTCGTCGCTCACCGCCACGGTGGGTGTCGTGACCCAGGACGCCCACCTCTTCCACGACAGCATCCGCAACAACCTGCTCTACGCCCGCCCGGACGCCACGCCGGGCGAACTCGACGCGGCACTGGCCGGCGCACAGATCGCCACCATGGTCGCCGGCCTGCCCGACGGGCTCGACACCGTGGTGGGCGACCGCGGCTACCGCCTGTCCGGGGGGGAGAAGCAGCGCCTGGCCATCGCCCGCCTGCTGCTCAAGGCGCCGGAGATCGTCGTACTCGACGAGGCGACCGCCCACCTCGACAGCGAATCCGAGGCCGCCGTGCAGCTGGCGCTCGCCACGGCCCTCCAGGGGCGCACCTCGCTGGTCATCGCCCACCGGCTGTCGACCGTGCGCGAGGCCGACCAGATCCTGGTCCTCGACCACGGGCGCATCGTGGAGCGCGGCCGGCACGAGGACCTCCTGGCCGCGGGCGGCCAGTACGCCGAGCTCTACCGCATCCAGTTCGAGGGCCAGGACACAGACGGCCCGGACGACATCCCCGAGGCGTCGTGAGCGGGCCGTTGACCGTCCGGCCCATCGGGCGGGTGGTGGGCGGACGGGCCGACGCCGTGGACGACCACTGGGACACCGTGGCCGCCACCATCGAACTGGATCCGGCGGTGGTCGAGGCGGCGGCGACCGACGGCCTGGCCGAGTTCTCCCACGTCGAGGTGGTGTTCTGCTTCGACCGGGTCGCCGAGGACACGGTGTGCCGGGGTGCCCGCCATCCACGGGGTCGCACCGGGTGGCCGTCGGTGGGCATCCTGGCCCAACGGGCGAGGGACCGGCCCAACCGCATCGGCGTGACCGTGTGCCGCCTGACCGGCGTCGGCCCCCACCGGATCGACGTCCAGGGTCTCGACGCCGTCGACGGCACGCCGGTGCTCGACGTGAAGCCCTACCTGGCCGAGTTCGGGCCCCGCGGCGACCTGCGCCAGCCGGCGTGGTCCACCGAACTCATGTCGGACTACTGGTAGGTGCCGCCCCCGGGTCCGGGTGGAGGTCCGACGGCCCGCTCAGTCGGGCGAGAGGTTCCTGCGGACGGCCTCGGCACTCGACCTCAGGGCGTCCTTGCTGCACGCCGTCGACACACCGGCAATGGAGACCGCCATGGGCGGTGCGGTGGCGTCGCCCGACGGTTCGCGTCCGGAGCCGGCCGACTCGACGAACGCCGGCGGCCGCTTCCCCCGCGGGGTCCGGGCGGGCGTGGTGTCGGGTTCGGTCATCGGCCCCCAGGCTACCGACCGGTCCCGACCGGACGGTGTCACCCCTTCCCACCTGGGAGGTTTCCGACGCCCCGGCGCCCCTCAGCGGGCGAGGGCCCGCCCCACGAGCTCCTCGCTGACGTCCCACAGGCGGGCGGCGGCCGCATCGTCGCGGGCGTTGGCCGACGGAGTCTTCTCCTTGCACTTCACGAAGTACCGACCGGTGACGCCCTCCACCTCGGGGGACGAGCTCAGGTAGACCGAGGTGCGGGCGCCCCGCTCGGGCGTGAGACTGAACGGCGCGTAGACCTTGACGCCCCAGGCCAGGAATCCGGTCGTGTCCCCGTCGCGCGCGTAGCCGGTCGCCACCGAGCCGGGGTGGAGCGAGTTGGCGGTCACGCCGGTGCCGGCCAGCCGTTTGGCGAGCTCCGTGGTGAAGAGGATGTTGGCCAGCTTGGACCGGCCGTAGACCTCCATCTGCCGGTAGGACCGCTCGGCCATGAGGTCGTCGAAGACCATGCCCCGCCGGGCGAAGTTGTGGGCCGTGGAGGCCACGTTGACGATCCGGGCCGGCGCAGACCCGACCAGGCGCGGGCGGAGCAGGTCGGTCAGCAGGAACGGGCCGAGGTGGTTGGTGGCGAAGGTGGACTCGTAGCCGTCGGCGCTGAGCGAGCGCTCGGTCAGGATCAGGCCGGCGTTGTTGACGAGCACGTCGATGCGCGGGTACCGCTCGAGCAGCTCGGCCGCACCGGCCCGGACCGACGACAGGTCGGCGAGGTCGAACACGGAGAGGTCGACGGCGGAGGAACCGCTCGCCGTCCGGATGTCCGCCACGGCGGCGGCCCCGCGGTTGGCGCTCCGGGCGGTGACGACCACCCGTGCACCGGCCCGGGCGAGTGCGACGGCCGTGGCCTTGCCGATGCCGGAATTGCCGCCGGTGATGATGACGGTCGTGCCGTCCATCGGGGACACGGCGGGAGCGGAGCGGCGCATGGGGTTCCTCACGATCGGGCGGTGGCCCGGGGGTCCGGGCGACGCAGAGGACCTTATTGCCCGCCCCGGGCCGCCGGCGACGACGGTGCCGTGACGTGGGGCGCCGCACCGCCGGTGGCCGGGGCGGCGGCCGGTGTGGCCGGGGTGGCCGGCATCGTGGCCGCGGCCGAGGGTGCACGCCGTCCCTTCCGGATGAAGGCCGTGGCGGCGACGGCCAGGTACGTGACCCAGACCAGGGCCTGCAGGACCGTCGGGCGGTCGGCGTAGCCGAGCAGGCTGTGGAAGACGTCACCGATGTTGCTCGACTCGTTGAGGTAACGGCTCGTGTCCCACAGCGGATGGCCGAGGAAGGGCAACCACCCGAGCTCCTGCATGTTCTGGACGGCGTCGGCCAGCAGCCCCGCGGCAAACACCATGAGCACGACGCCGACGACCCGGAAGAACAGGCCCAGGTCGAGCCGACGACCCAGCCGGAAGACGGCGTACGCGATGGCCAGTGCCACGGCCAGGCCGAGCACGCCCCCGACCAGGAGGCCGCGCCCGCCGACCGGGGTGCCCGCCTGCGTCGTCGAGGCGAAGACGATGGCCAGGGTGAAGACCATGGTCTCCAGGCCCTCGCGGCCCACCGCCTGGAAGGCCAGGATCCGCAGGCCCCAGCGCGTCCGGCCCTCGAGCGCGGCATCGGACCGGGCCACCAGCTCGGCCTTCATGGAGCGGCTGTGGGCCTGCATCCAGAACGTCATGTAGGTCAGGACGGCCGCCGCCAGGAGGTACGTGACGGTCTCGAACACGGCCTGGGCCGTCGACCCGGCGTAGTGGTCGACGAGGAGGTAGGCGGTGATCCCGCCCCCCAGGATCAGGACCATGGCCGCACCCACGCCCCAGAACACGTCCCGGAAGCTGCGACGCTGACCGATCTGGTCCAGGTAGGACAGCAGGATCGCCACGATCATGCTGGCCTCCACGCCCTCGCGCAGGAAGATCACGAAGGTCGGGATCATCGCCGGGCGGGAGAGAGGGTGGGCATAGGTGGACTCTTAGGTTTACCTAACCTACCACGGAAGTCAATCCCGTCGTCCGGTCCGCGGGGCGTCGGGCGGCTGCCGACGCCCCGCGGACCCGGACCGTCGAGCGGTCAGCCGACCTTGTGCAGGGTGTTGTGGTCGGTGTGCGCCAGGAGGTCCGGGAACTCCTTCATCCGCAGCATCGTCGTCTCGGCGTACGACCAGGTGCCGTCGGCGATGGTGATGGTGGCCTCGTAGCTGACCGAGCTGGCGCTGACGGTGAGGTACCTGCCCTCGCCGATCGGGTACTGCGCGTCCCCCACCGCGGCCTTCAGGGTGAAGGTCGTGGCGTCGGCGTCGGCCTGGCCGCCGGCCAGCACGGTGATGCCCCGGGGGACCACGAAGCCGCGCAGCACCTCACCCGTCGCCCCGTCCCACAGCCAGTACCCGACCTCGGTGTGGAACGGGTTCTCCTCGTCGTTCCGCCACATGGCGGTCTTGTAGTCCAGGCCGTAGAGGTGCTGGCTCCCGTTGTCGACCGGTCCGAACGGCTTGAACGTGACCTTCTCGAGGTAGGGCGTGCTCAAGACCTCGCCCTTCGCATGCGAGTACGAGGAGTCGAGGCCTCCCTCGCCCTCCCACTCACCGACCAACGCCCCCAGGGGGCCCCATTCCTTCGCCATGTCCTGTTCCCATCTTCCTCGGTGAACGATTACCGGGTCCGAGCCTAGGCGGTGCGGGGGCGGGACCCCGTCGGGGTGGTCGTGGGCTGCGCTGGCGGCACCCGACGGCACCCGGCGGCACCCCGTGGCCCGTCCGGGGCGGCCACCGCCGCGCGGTCAGACGGCGAGGACCGTCACCGAACCGAGTGTCACGAGGCGGTCGTCGGCCCCGACGTCGTGGATGGCGACCCGGACCGACGCCCGCCCCGCCCGGGTGCCGAGGACGGTGCAGCGCGCCTCGACGGGACCGACCCGGACCGGCCGGAGGTAGTGGAGCACCACGTCGGTCGCCGCCACTCCGTGCCCCCCGTCCGTGCCGGTCAGCCCGGACGCCGCCGCCCGGCAGGCGGCCTCGTCCGCCAACATGGCCACCGCCCCTCCGTGCAGGATCCCCCACGGGTTGCGGAGCCGGTCGTCGAGCCGGAGCCGGGTCACCGGACCTTCGCCCGGTTCGATCGAGAAGAACTCCACGGGGCCCACCGGGTCCACCGGGGGACCGGGCATGGCCAGGGCGAAGGGCCGGTCGAACTCGAGGGTCATGGCGCCGGGTTCGAGGACGGCGCACGTCATGAGGGCCGCCGCCACGTGGCGGTCGTCTGCGCCCTCGTCGACCACGTCGAGCGAGGTGACGACCGAGTTGCGCCCGCGCCGCAGGACGTCGGCGCGCAGCCGGAGCGGTCCGACATGGGCCAGCTCGGACACGGTGGCCAGGAGCGACGTGGTCACGATCCACCGCGGCAGGGCGGCCAGCCCGCTGGTGAAGCCGCCGAGCGAGTCGAGGCTGGTCAACAGGCCGCCCGTCCGCAGTCCCCCGCCCGGGCCCCGCTGGTGGTCGTCGACCGGGGCGCGGCCGCCCATCGCGGACGGACCGTCGCCCCCGGCCGGTGGGACCTCCCACCGTTCCAGCCGGAAGTAGTCGCTCACGTGTCGGCGGCGGTCCACCCCGGGGTCGTCCCCGGCGGGGGTCGCCACCTCCCCGTCCGGTCCGACGGTGGTCACGGAACCGCCCGGGCGACCAGGTCGGCGGGGGCCGCCGTCACGTTGGCCACCGTGGTGAGCCGGTCGTCCGCCCCCGCGTCGCGGAGTTCGACGACGGCGCCGGCCCGCCCGTCGGTCCCGGTCGCCAGCACCCGGGCCGAGCTCACGATCGGGCCCACCTTGCCGAGCGCCAGGTAGGCGATCTGCAGATCCGTCACCACCATGCCCGAGGCGCCACGGCCCTGCGCCGCCCCCAGCGCCTCGGCACCGGCCGCCTCGGCGAGGAGGGCGATGACCCCGCCCTGGACGGCCCCGAACGAATTGTGCAGGTAGGGCCGGACGGGCACCGACACGCGTCCGGCGGCCGCGTCGAGCACGGTGACCGGGAGCGCGTCGAGGATGGGTGAGGCGAGCTCGCCGCCCCGGAACGCCCAGCGCGCCGGGAGCTCGGCCGTACGCGGTACCGCCTGGGTCGGATCCTTGGCCGGCAGCACGGCGAACGTCATCGAGGCCCAGGCCACCGGGTCCGGAGCCCGGCCGTCGACCACCACGTCACGCCCGTCCTCGTCGACGGCGACCACCAGCGCCTCGATGACCAACGTGGTCCGGCCCCGCCGCAGGACCGAACCCCGAGCCTCCACCCAGGGGCCGACCGGCGGGCCGATCAACCCGATCGACAGGTCGGCCGTGGCCATCCAGTCGGGGTGCAGCACCCGTGCGGCGATGGCACCGCCCACGATGTCGACCAGCGTGGCCAGCACGCCGATCCGCACTCCGCCGTCGGCCGAGGCCACCGGGGAGGTCGCCCGGGTCCGGACCCGGGCCGTCGTCTCGGTGGTGAGCTCCGCCTCCATGCCGAGGTCGCCCAGCAGGTGCACCGGGGGCGGATAGCCGGCCAGGGTCACTCAGCGTTCCTGTTCGGTCGGGCGGACCAGGATCTCGTTGACGGCGGTACGGCGGGGGCGGGTCACCGTGAAGGCGATCGCCTCGGCGATGTCCTGCGGCTCCAGCACCTCGACCGGCCCCCACATGGCCTGGAGCCCTTCGATGACCCCCGGCCGGTTGTGGCTGATGAGTTCGGTGGCGACGGCGCCCGGCTCGATCAGCGACACCCGGACGTGGCGCTGGGTCACCTCCTGGCGGAGGGACTCGGAGAAGGCGCCCACGCCGAACTTGGTGGCGTTGTAGACGCCGCTGCCCGAACGGGCGGAGCGGCCGGCCACCGAGCTGACGTTGACGATGTCGGCCACACGGCGGGGGTCGGACTCCGCCGCCGCCAGCAGGTGGGGCAGGGCGGCGTGGGTGGCATACAGCAGCCCGAGGAGGTTGAGCTCGACCATCCGGCGCCACTCCTCCACCGGGGCGTCCACGATCGGACCGAGCAGCATGACGCCGGCGTTGTTGACCAGGGTGTCGAGGCGTCCGAAGTGGGCGACCGTCCGGTCGACCATCGAACGTGCCTGGGCCTCGTCGGTCACGTCGGTCTCGAGGACCAGGACGTCGCCCCCGATCTGCCCGGCCAGCGCCTCCAGCCGGTCCCGCCGCCGGGCGGCGACGGCGAGCGAGGCACCGGCCTCCGCCAGCGCGACGGCCGTCGCATGTCCGATCCCGCTGGAGGCACCCGTCACCAGGGCCACCGTGCCGTCGAGTCGTTCCGTCATGACGCGTCCCCTCTCCCTCGGTGCCGGGCCGTCGGAGGTCCCGGCGTCAGCGAGGCAGTGTACCGAGACGGCCCCGGGGTACGACGCGGGGCCGGCGGGGGGAACGCTCAGGCGGCGGTACGCCGCGAGTTCCGACGGCGGCTCGAGTTGCGACTGCGTCCTCGGGGACGCACCGAGGCCTCGTACGGACGCCCGGTGGCGCCCGGGCTCTCGTGCAGCGCGCACCAGTCGGTGCTGTTGTAGCGCGACAGGCGTACCTCGCACGTCGGTTCCTGGCAGACGCGCCCCGTCCCGTACGACACGGGCGCCACGGCACCCGACAGTCCCTCCGCCAGCATCGACCCGTCCCCGACCGCTCGCCGCTCCACCATCGCTCCGCTCTCCTCGCTCGCACGCCGGCGACGGTGCCGACGGCGTGCCGTCGCACGGGCCCCGACCCGGGCGCCCGATCCTGCGGGATGCATCGGCAGGTACTCGGCAGAACTGAAATGCGGGCAGGAACCACCAAAGGGGGTGGGGTCGCGGTCGTTGGTAGCTTCGGGAGATGGACGTCGACCGCACGCGCGAGGAGGGTGCCGTCCCGTGGTGGCGGGAGGCCGTCTTCTACCAGGTCTACCCCCGGTCCTTCGCCGACTCGGACGGCGACGGGATCGGCGACCTGGCCGGCATCCGGGCGCACCTGGCCGACCTGGCCTGGCTGGGTGTCGACGCCCTCTGGATCTCGCCGTTCTTCCGCTCCCCCATGGCCGACTTCGGCTACGACGTCAGCGACTACTGCGACGTGGACCCGATCTTCGGCGACCTGGCCGACTTCGACCGTCTGGTCGCGGACGCACACGCCCTCGGGATGCGCGTGGTGATCGACTGGGTGCCGAACCACACCTCGGACCGGCACCCCTGGTTCCTCGACGCCCGCTCGTCCCGCGACAGCCCGCGACGCAATTGGTACGTGTGGCGCGACCCGTCGCCCGACGGCGCCCCTCCCAACAACTGGGTGGCGGCCTTCGACCGGAGCGCCCCGGCATGGACGTTCGACGAGCCGACGGGGCAGTGGTACCTCCACCTGTTCGACCCGGCACAGCCCGACCTGAACTGGGACGAGCCCGCCGTCGTGGCGGCCATGCACGACACGCTGCGCTTCTGGCTCGACCGGGGCGTCGACGGGTTCCGGGCCGACGTGATCCACGCGATCGGCAAGGATCCGACGCTCCCGGACGATCCACCCGAGGTGGCCGGCATCCCGCACTGCGCACTCAACGACCAACCCGTCACCCACGAGCGGCTCCGGGCCATCCGGACCCTGGTCGACGGGTACCCCGGCGGGCGCATGATGGTCGGCGAGGTCTTCCTGATGTCCACGGACGCCGTCGCCACCTACTACGGCCACGACGACGAGCTGCACCTCGCGTTCAACTTCCCGCCACTGTTCGCCCCGTGGCTGGCCGACCGGTGGCTGCGCTGCATCGAGGACACCCGTTCGGCCCTCGACCCCCGGGGGGCATGGCCGACGTGGGTCCTCTCCAACCACGACAACCCCCGTCTCCGGACCCGCTACGACCGGGCGGCCGCACGCGCCGGTGAGGACCCCGCCACCGCCGCCCGGCGCAGCGAAGCGCGGGCCCGGGCCGCGGCCGTGCTGCTCCTGACCCTGCGGGGGACGCCCTTCGTCTACCAGGGTGACGAACTCGGCCTGGCCGACGCCGAGATCCCCGACGGCCGTGCGGTCGACCCGGGCGGTCGCGACGGCTGCCGGGCCCCGATCCCGTGGGACACGACGCCGGACCACGGTTGGCCGACCCGACCGGGTATGACCCCGTGGCTCCCCCTGGCGCCCGAGTCCGACGTCCGGAACCGGGCGTCCCAGGCGGCCGACCCCGACTCGGTGCTGCACCTGTACCGGCGGGCCATCGCCGTCCGCCGCGCCACCCCGGCACTGGCGCGGGGGTCGTTCGAACCGCTCGACGTACCCGCCGGGGTCCTCGGCTACCGGCGGTCCCACGACGGGGACACCGTGGACGTACTGGTCAACTTCAGCGGGGGTGCCGTCGATCTCGGCGACCCGGACTCGGTCGGGGTGCCGGTGCTGCTCGCCTCCGACGGACCGGGGCCGGTCGACGGGTTCGCCGGGGTGCTCGCCCCGGACCAGGCCGTCGTCATCCGCCGCTGACGCGCCGACGGGCCCGCAGGGTGCGGTGCGCCCGCCAGTCGGACCGACCTACAGCCAGGTCTCCTGCCAGAAGTCGATCGAGCCGAAGTCGCCGAGCGACATCGTGTGGTCGTCGTCATGCCCGCTCTGGCGGATGCAGCAGACGAGGGTCCCGATCCACGGCCCCCGGTCGATGCAGTGGACGGCGCCGCACCGTTGCCACTGACGCCGCTCCGGAAGGGCCAGGTCTTCCAGATCGAAGTCGTCGTCGTACCAGTCGCGGAGTGCGCGCTGCGTGTTGTGTTCGATGGTCACGGTTCGTTCTGCCCCTTGGTCGGTTCTCGTCTGGCGGACCCGGTGGTCCCTTCTCCTGCTCGTGTCCGGTCCGCTCGCCGGTCATCCCAATTCTCGGAACGCGGCGGAGGCACCTGTAGCCGGATGTCCGAACTGCAACCGAGCACCGCACTCCCGGAACGGGATGTCGACGCGTTCGACGACGCCTCCCGTCCCGCCGTGCGCTTCCACTGCGGTCCGTATCGGCCCGACCACGGTTGGTGTTAGGCAATTCTCAATCGATTCACAAAGTTCTGGTGAGAACTACCAGTTCAGACGCCATATCCCCTGTGACCCCGGCACATGGAATGTTCAGAATTCTTACGCGCGAGCTTCGTGTCACCTCATGGTCGTCGATAGGGTGTGGGTATGGCGAACGAGGGGTTGACCGGGTTGGAGGACATCGTGCGGCGCAACATCGCCGCCCTTCGGGCCAAGGTCGGCCTGACCCAGCAGGGACTGGCCGACGAGATGTTCGTACGCGGCATCGGATGGACCCGCGAGACCGTCGCCCAGGTGGAGACCACCAACCGGCGGATCGGACTGACCGAGGCGATCGCCGTCGCCGCCTGCCTCGACGTCCCGCTCGCCCGGCTCACCTCGACCGGCGCCGACTCGGTGGCCGTGGGCGACAGCCGGTGGACCACCGCGTACCTCTCCGCCGCCGTCGCCGGCACGGCCGGAGACGTCTTCCCCCTCGAGAGCTACGCAGCACCGGTCCGCTCGTCCGTCGACGAGCGGAGTACTGCCTGGGACGACGTGGCTCCGCGGACGGCCCGAGCCGGGGACCCGTCCCTGGAGCTCGAGCGCCGGCGCCGGTCCCGCGACCGCCGTCCCGCCGACGCGTCCGAGGCGGCCCGCGGTCCCGACGTACGTACACCGGTGGAGGCGTCCGACGCCCCACAGCGGGCGGCCGAACGGATCGAGCGGCGGCTGCGGCTGCGGGTCACCGCGAGCGACGTCGACAGCACGGCCCAGCATCTCTATTCGCGGAGCCTCGAAGCCGAACGGGAGCGCCGGGTGACCGACCGGCACACGCTGACCGGCGGCTCGCTCTCCACCATCCGCGGACACGTGTCCCGCGACCTCGACCGCGAGATCGCCCACGAGATGGAGAAGCGGGCAGAACAGTTCGAGGAGCCCCGGCGGGCCGAGCGGTTCGAGGAGCCCCGGCGGGCCGAGCGGTTCGAGGAGCCCCGGCGGGCCGAGCGGTTCGAGGAGCCCGAGCGGGTCGAGCGTGTCGAGGAGCCCCAGCGGGTCGAGCGGTTCGAGGAGTCCGAGCGGGTCGAGCGGTTCGCCGCGCCGGCCCCCGGGAGCGGCGGCCCGTTGACCCCCGACGAGGCGGCGTGGGAGGCCACACGGCTCAACATCATCCTGGCGAACAAGGGCTACAGCGACAGCGACGTGACCCGGTGGTGGAACTTCACCCGGCACCGCGAGCTCGGGGACCAGACGATCGCGGAGGCGTGGCGGGACGGCCGCTACACGGCGGTGAGCCGGCTCATCCAGTCGCTGCCCGACAAGCACGACACCGACCGCGGTCAGCCCCGGGCGTAGCCGGCCGGAAGGGAACCCCGCCCCGGGCCGGCAGGCCGTGACCCGCCGCCCGCGCACCGGTCGCGGGTCGTCGGCACTCACCGCCCGCGACGACCGATGTCCTCGAGGGCCTGGTCGATGCTCGTGTAGAAGTGGTCGCGGTCGAGCGACTCGCTGAGGCCGTACCGCTCGACGAGATCCTGGAGGTGGCTCCGCAGCTCGACGAACGCCAGGTGGATGCCGTGGTCGTTCAGGTCGTCGTCGAGCGCCTTGATCATCCCCGCGGCCGTGACGTCGAGATCGGTCACCGCCGCGCAGTCAAGGACGATCCACCGGGGCCGGCGGTCGCGCACGAGCTCGCGGATGTTCCGCTGGAACGTGCTCGCATTGGCGAAGAAGAGCGGCGCCTCCCATCGATACACGACGACCCCCTCGACCTCCTCCGTCTCGGGGTAGCGGTCCACGTTGTGCCATCCGCCGACTTCCTCCACATGGCCGAGCACCGCGTCCCGGGGCATCCAGTAGCGCCGGAAGAACAGGATGATCGACAGCCCGATGGCGATGAGGATGCCCTGGAGGACGCCGAACAGCATCACGCCGACGGTCGCCACCACCGAGAGTGCCAGGGCGCTCCGGCGCACCCGCGCGTAGTGCCGGAGCGACGGGAGATCGATGAGCGACACGGCGGCGGTGATCACGATGGCCGCCAGCGCCGTCTGCGGCAGATCGGCCAGGAGCGAATTGAAGGCGAGGAGCAGGAGTGCGACGATCCCGGCCCCCACCAGGCCGGTGACCTGGGACTTCGCACCTGCCTGCTCCGCGACCGCCGTGCGCGACGCGCTGGTGGAGATGGCGAATCCCTGGAAGAATCCCGCGGCCACGTTGGAAACGCCCATCCCGATCATCTCCTGGTCGGGATCGATCACGTCGCCCCGACGGGCGGCGAAGCTCGTGGCCGTGGCGATGGTGTCGGTCAGGGACACCAACGTGATCCCGAGCGCGGCGACGAGCAGCGGCCCGACGTCCGACAGGCCCGTCCACGGCAGGCTCGGCGACGGGACGCCGTGGGGCAGCGGACCGATCACCGACACGCCCCGCGAGGCGAGATCGAGCAGCGCCGAAATCGCCGTGGCGCCGACGACCGCGATCAGTACGGCGGGAACCGTGGTCGTGAACCTCGGCAGGACGAGGAGGACGGCGAGGACGGCCAGTCCGACGACGAGCGTCGTCCCGTTGGTCTTGTCCAGGTGCGCGAAGAACTGGCGGACGTCGTCGACGAACCCGCTCCCCGACGTCGAGAACCCGAAGAGCTTGGGGAGTTGCCCCACGATGATGGTGATGCCGAGACCGTTCATGTAGCCGACCTGGACCTCCTTCGACAGGAGATCGGCCACCACGCCGAGTTTGCCGAGTCCGAGGCCGATCTCGATGAGACCGACCAGCACGGCCAGCATGCCGGCCAGGGCGATCGCCTTGCCGGGGTCGCCCCCGGACACGAGCAGCGGTGCGATGGCGGCGAGGATCAGCGGCGACACCGAGGAGTCCGGACCGAGGACGAGGATCCGCGACGGCCCGAAGGCGGCGTACCCGACCAGGCAGGCGATGGTCGTGTAGAGGCCGGTCACCGGCGGGAGCCCGGCGAGCTCGGCATAGGCCATGCCCTGCGGCACCAGGATCGTCGCCAGGACCAGGCCGGCCACCAGGTCGAACCGCAGCCAGCCGCGCCGGTACTCCTTCGCCACCCGCGTACCCGGGACCCAGCGCTGCAGGCCGCGAACCTCGGCGGTCGGCTCGGGCTCGATCGTCACGGACCCGTGCCCGGTCGCCCGACCGCCGCCGTCGGGGACACCTTCCGTCGGTCCCTCAGCCGTCCTGCGCGGCGATGCGATCGGCGCCGGGGGTGCGGACGACGGGGTGCGGACGCGCTGGCATGCCGACGATCCTCGCACCGGTCGACACCGTTGTCGATGCGTCCGCGGCACGGAGTCCGTCGACGTGCGGATCGGGACGTCCGCCCCCGGCGCGGTCGGTGGACGCCTCGTGGGAGCGATCGCCGCCGTCGGTGTCCCGGCGTGCCCCGTCCGGCGGTGCCCCCGGACGCGGTCCGCGTTGGGACCAATGGCCCTGCCGGTGGTGGGAGGCCGCTCCCACAATGAGGGTGCAGGAACCGGCGTGCGCAGGGCGGGGACTCTGCGTCGGCGCTTCCTCCACCGGGGTCGGCGGTTGGCGAGTCGTTCGGAGGTTGCCGTGGTCCAGGTCGAGCCAGCAACGGACGTGCACGGTCCCGTGTCACCTCCCCGGGGATTCGGCCTCACGACGGCGACGGCGCTGATCGTCGGGAGCATCATCGGCGTGGGGATCTTCAACCTGCCGACCTCGCTGTCCTTCTACGGGCCCATCACCCTCGTCTCCATGGCGCTCACGACAGTGGGGGCACTGGCACTCGCCCTGTTGTTCGCCGCCCTGTCGCGACGGCTGCCGGCCGACGGCGGTCCCTACGCGTATGCCCGGGTCGGCTTCGGCAATTCCGTCGGCTTCGCCAATGCCTGGTCCTACTGGATCACCGCCTGGGCCGGAAACGCCGCCATCGCCGTCGGCTGGGTGCTCTACGTCGAGGTCTTCGTCAACAAGGGCCAGAACCGGCTGTTCTCGGTACTCCTCGTCATGGTGGGCCTGTGGGTCCCGGCGATGGTGAACCTGTCGGGGGTGAAGAACATGGGGTCCGTGCAGGTGGTCACCACCGTCCTCAAGTTCATCGCCGTCGCCTTCATGGCGACCGTAGGTCTCTTCTTCGTGACCTCGGCCAACTACCACCCGTGGAACGTGAGCGGTGGAGGCACGGTGACGGCGATCGGAGGCGGCATGGCGATCGCCCTCTTCAGCTACCTGGGAGTCGAGACGGCGGCGGTCGCCGCTGCGAAGGTGCGGGACCCGGATCGCAACATCCCACGTTCGACGATCTTCGGCACGCTGGCCACCGCGGTCGTCTACATGCTGTCGCTCACCGCCGTCTTCGGCATCGTGTCCACGCCCGTCCTCCAGAAGTCCACCGCGCCGTTCTCGGACGCCGCCAACGTGATCTTCGGAGGGACCTGGGCCGGCTACGTGATGGCGGTGGCCGTGATCATCTCCGGACTCGGCGCCCTCAACGGCTGGACGATGATCTGCGCCGAGATGCCGCTCGCCGCCGCCAACGACGGCCTGTTCCCGGAGCGGTTCGCCCGGATGTCCCGCACGGGCGTGCCGGCCTTCGGGATCGTCGCCTCCACCGCGCTCGCCTCGGTCGCCGTGGTCGTCAACTACCTGGGCTCGGGCGGTGCGACCGTCTTCACCACACTCGTCCTCATGACGGGGATCACCGCCGCCATCCCCTACGGGTTCTCGGCGCTCGCCCAGATCAAATGGCGGTTCGTCGACCATCGCCACCTCGAGACACCCCGGTTCGTCCGGGACATGGTCGTGGCCGTCCTGTCTCTGGTCTTCTCCGTGCTCTTCATCTGGTACTCGCGCAACACCGGCCACTCGTTCTGGATCTACTGGGCCCCGTTCTTCCTGGCCGGTGGGGCGATGCTCCTGGGGATCCCGGTCTACCTCGCCGAACGGAGGCGGATGACCGAGCCCGAACCCGTTCCGGACTTCCGATGACCCCGGTCGCACCGGTCGCACCGGCGAGTGGTGCGATGAGGATCCTCGTCGCCCTCGGCGGCAATGCCCTGCTGCGCCGGGGCGAGCCGATGACGGTGGAGCGTCAGCGCGCCAACGTGGCCCTGGCCTGCGAACATCTCGCACCGGTCGCCCTCGCCCACGACCTGGTGATCAGCCACGGCAACGGCCCCCAGATCGGCCTCCTGGCCCTCGAGGGTGCCGCCTACGAGCCTGTCCCGGCGTACCCCCTCGACGTGCTCGGAGCGGAGACCCAGGGCATGATCGGCTACCTGATCGAGCAGGAGCTCGGCAACCGACTGCCGTTCGAGCGACCGCTCGCGTCACTCCTCACCATGATCGAGGTCGACCCCGACGATCCGGCCTTCGACGAGCCGACCAAACCCATCGGACCGCTCTACGACGCGGACGCGGCGTCGGTGCTCGGACGGGAGCGTGGCTGGACCTTCCGTCCGGACGGAGGCAGCCTGCGTCGGGTGGTGCCGTCGCCGGCCCCGCTGCGGATCTTCGAACGACGTCAGATCGCCTGGCTGCTCGAGGCCGGGTGCGTGGTCATCTGCGCCGGGGGCGGTGGGATACCCACGGCCTACGGCCGGGACCGGCAGCTCGCCGGCGTCGAGGCGGTCATCGACAAGGATGCCGCCAGCGCCCTCCTCGCCCGCGAGCTCGGGGTCGACGTGCTGGTCATGGCGACGGACACCGCCGCGGCGTTCCTCGGGTATGGCGGGGCGGATCAGCGGGCCATCTCCGCCGCGCACCCCGACGACCTCCTGACGGAGCACCGCCGGGAGTTCGCCGCGGGTTCCATGCTTCCCAAGGTCCTGGCGGCGTGCGAATTCGCCCGGTCGACCGGGCATCCGGCGGTGATCGGCCAGCTGGCGGACATCGAGGCCCTCGTGGCCGGTACGGCCGGCACCCGCGTCTCGACCGACGTGACCGGCGTCGTGACGGCACCGGCGGACAAGGAAAAGGAACACTGACATGCCACTTGGCGTCCATTCCGAAGTGGGGCGGTTGCGGAAGGTCATGGTCCACCGCCCGGGCCTCGAGCACACCCGGCTGACCCCGTCGAACGCCGAGGACCTGCTCTTCGACGACGTGCTGTGGGTGAGCCAGGCCAAGCGCGAGCACGACGCCTTCTGCGAGGTGCTGCGCGAACGGGGCGTGGAGGTCTTCGAGGCCGAGACGCTCCTGGCGGGGGCGCTTGCCGGCTCCGCGGCCAAGGACTGGGTGTGCTCCCACATCCTGACCGAGCGCCAGGTGGGCATCGCGGCCGCCGAGCGGGCCCAGCGGTGGGTGGCCGAATCCGACCCGACCCTGGTGGCGGAGTTCCTCATCGGCGGGATCATCCGCGAGGAGGTCGAGGGCGACCTCGGGCTGATCTGGTCGGCGGCCGACCCGAACGCCATGCTCCTGCCCCCGCTGCCGAATTTCCTGTTCCAGCGCGACCCGTCCTGCTGGATCTTCGACGGGGTCACCATCAACCCCATGACCAAGCCCGCCCGCAAGCCCGAGTCGATGATCGTCGAGACGATCTACCGCTTCCACCCCATGTTCGCCTCCTCGGAGTTCCCCGTCTGGCTCGGTGGCGCCGACGAGGACTGGGGCCAGTGCCACGTCGAGGGTGGCGACGTCCAGCCGATCGGCAACGGGACGGTGATGATCGGCATGGGCGAACGCACCACGCCCCAGGCCGTCCTCTACATCGCCCGGGCCCTGTTCCGAGCAGGCTCCGCGACCCAGGTCCTCGCGGTGCACCTGCCGAAGTCGCGCAGCTACATGCACCTCGACACGGTGATCACCATGTGCGACCGGGACCTGGTCACGCTGTTCCTCGAGGTCGTCGGTGGTGCCCGCACCTGGCGTGTCCGACCCGGCACGACCCCGGACGACCTCGTGGTCGAGGAGCACGACGGCTCCCTGGTGGACGCCATGGCCGAGGCGCTGGGTGTCGACCGGCTCCGCGTCGTCCCGACCGGCGGCGACCACTTCGAGGCCGAGCGGGAGCAGTGGGACGACGGCAACAACGTCGTGGCCGTCGAACCCGGCGTCGTGGTCGCCTACGAACGCAACACCGGGACCAACACGGCACTCCGCAAGGCCGGGATCGAGGTCATCACCATCGAGGGCTTCGAACTCGGCCGTGGGCGCGGGGGCTCCCACTGCATGACCTGCCCCCTCGAGCGCGAGCCCGCGTTCTGAACGACACGACATCGGAGAGGGACCCATGTTCAACCTGCGCAACCGCGGCTTCCTGAAGGAGATCGACTTCGAGCCCGCCGAGCTCGCGTTCCTGCTCGAGCTCGCCGCCGGCCTGAAGGCGGCCAAGTACACGGGCACCGAGACCCCGCACCTCGTGGGCAGGGAGATCGCCCTGATCTTCGAGAAGACCTCGACCCGGACCCGTGCCGCATTCGAGGTCGCCGCCCACGACCAGGGTGCACACGTCACCTACCTCGACCCCACCGGATCCCAGCTCGGGCACAAGGAGTCGATCGCCGACACCGCTCGGGTGCTCGGCCGCATGTACGACGCCATCGAGTTCCGGGGGAACGCCCAGGCCGATGTCGAGGAACTCGCCCGCCACGCGGGCGTTCCCGTCTACAACGGGCTGACCGACGAGTGGCACCCGACCCAGATGCTGGCCGACTTCCTGACGATGCACGAATCGTCCGGAAAGCCGTACGACGAACTCGTCTACGCGTTCGTGGGCGACTGCCGCTTCAACATGGGCCGGTCGCTCCTCGTCACGGGAGCACTGATGGGCGCCGACGTCCGGCTCGCGGGACCCGAGGACCTCCGGCCTCCCCCGGACGTCGTCTCGCTCGCCCGGGGCATCGCCGATCGCACCGGCGCCCGCATCACCGTCACCGACGATCCCCTCCAGGCCGTGGCGGGCGCCGACTTCGTCCACACCGACGTCTGGGTCTCCATGGGTGAGGCCAAGGAGGTGTGGACCGAGCGGGTGGAGCTGCTCCGTCCCTATCAGGTGAACCGGGTCCTCCTCGACGCGAGCGGCAACGCCGACGTCCGCTTCATGCACTGCCTGCCCGCCTTCCATGACACCGACACGGTGGTCGGAGCCGAGGTCATGGCGGAGACGGACATGCGGGACGGACTCGAGGTGACCGACGAGGTCTTCCGCTCCGAGGCGAGCATCGTCTTCGACCAGGCCGAGAACCGCCTGCACACCATCAAGGCCGTCCTCGTGGCCACGCTCGGCTCATGACCGCCACGCCCGGCACCCACGGCGAGGCCGTCGACTGGTTCGCCCGGACCCCGGAACAGGTGGTGGCCGACCTCGCCGTGGACCCCACGGTCGGCCGGACCGCGGCCCGGGCCGCCGAGCTCCTGGCCGCCGACGGACCCAACGCGCTGCCCGAGGAGCGGCCGAAGCCCGGCTGGCTGCGCTTCCTGGACCAGTACCGCAGCTACATGCAGATCATCCTGGTGGGAGCGGCCGCAGTGTCGCTCCTCGTCAAGGAGTGGAGCACCGCGGTCCTCCTGGTCGTGCTCACGGTCGTCAACGCGGTGGTCGGGCTGAAGCAGGAGGGCAAGGCCGAGAGCGCCATGAACGCGCTGAAGTCGATGATGAAGATCACGGCCCGGGTCCGACGGGACGGGGTCGAGGCGGAGATCCCGGCCGAGGAGGTGGTGGTCGGCGACGTCGTCCTGCTGGCCGCCGGTGACGAGGTGCCGGCGGACGGGCGCATCGTCGAGGCCAGCGCCCTCCAGATCGACGAGTCCGCGCTCACGGGCGAGAGCACGCCGGCCGACAAGGAGGTCACGACGCTGCCGCCGGGACCCCGGAGTCCCGGCGACCAGCGGAACATGGCGTTCATGAACACGCCGGTGACCCACGGGAGCGGGCTCGTCGTGATCACCGGCACGGGTGCCGACAGCGAGCTCGGCAAGATCTCCGGCATGCTGTCGGCGACGGCGCGCGAGGAGTCGCCCCTGACCCGGGAGCTCAACCGCCTCACGCTCTGGATCGCCGCCGCGGCAGGCCTGACGATGGTGGTGATGATGGCGCTCGGGCGCTCGCGGGGTGACGCCTGGGACACCCTGTTCGTGAGTGCCGTGGCGCTCGCCATCGCCGCCATCCCCGAGGCGCTGCCCACGGTCACCCAGGTGATCCTGTCGCTGGGCAGCGTCGAGCTCGCCAAGCGCAACGCCCTGGTCAAGGAGCTGCCCGCCGTCGAGACGCTGGGGTTCACCTCGGCCATCAACTCCGACAAGACGGGGACGCTCACCCTGAACCAGATGACCGCCGTCGAGGTCGTCGACCCGACCGACCGGTACACGATCACCGGTTCGGGCTACGGACTCGAGGGACGGGTCGAGCACGCGGCCGGCAGGACCGACACCATCGAGCAGGCCATCCTGGCCTTCGTGGTGGCGAACGACGCCGAGATCGTCGACGGCACCGTGGTGGGCGATCCCACCGAGGGTGCCCTGCTCGTGCTCGGGCACAAGGCCGGGTTGGACATCGCCGCCACCCGGGCCGCACTGCCCCGGCTGGCCACCCTGCCGTTCGACCCGACCTACAAATTGATGGCCACCTTCCACGCCGCCACCGACCCGTCCGGGCGCGACGTGGTCCGGGCCTTCGTCAAGGGTGCCGCTCCGGCCGTCATGGAGCGTTCGAGCACGGCGCGCTCGGGCGGGGAGTCGGTCCCCTGGGACGCGGACCTGTCGGGACGGGCGCAGACCAACGTCGAACGCATGGCCGGGGTCGGACAGCGGGTCATGGCGGCGGCCACGAGGGACCTGGACCCCGCCGAGTTCGACGCGGACGGGGACCTGCTGGCCTGGATGGGCGACCTGGAGATGACGGGCCTCGTCGGGATGGTCGACCCGCCGCGGGCGGAGTCGAAGGCCGCGGTGGCCGAAGCCCAGGCCGCACACGTGCGCGTGCGCATGATCACCGGCGACGACGTCACCACCGGCGCGGCCATCGCCGAGCAGCTGGGCATCGACGGCGAGGCGCTGCTGGGGGCGGACTTCGCGGCGATGACCGACGAGGAACGCCTGGCGCGGATCGACGGCATCGGCGTCGTGGGGCGGGTGGCACCCGAGCACAAGGTGCTGCTCGTCGAGACGCTGAAGCGGCGCGGCGACGTGGTGGCCATGACGGGCGACGGGGTGAACGACGCACCGGCCATCAAGTCGGCGGACATCGGGATCGCCATGGGATCGGGTACCGAGGTGGCGAAGAACGCCGGGAGGATGATCCTCTCCGACGACAACTTCGCCACCATCGTCTACGCCGTCGAGCAGGGCCGCAAGATCTTCGACAACCTGACCAAGTACATCCGGTTCGTCCTGGTCCTCCTGGTGGTCTTCGTACTGACCTTCCTGGGCGCATCCGTCTTCAACATCGCCGCGGGCGAGCCGTTCACCCCGGCCCAGGTGCTCTGGATCCACTTCGTGGTGAACGCCGCCTTCGGGTTCGCACTCGGGTTCGACCTCGAGACGCCGGGCCTGATGTCCCGGGTGCCGAAGCCCCGGGGCAGTCGGTCCTGACGCCGGCCATGATGACGACCGTCGGCCTGACCGGGCTGGGCATCACCGTGGGTCTGCTCGGCATGATCGAGCTCGGGACGTCGCACTTCCACAGCCAGGCCGTCGGCACGTCGATCGCGTTTACGGCGTTCGCGCTCTGCCTGATCGTCGCCGCCCTCGAGTGCCGGAGCGAGACGGCCTCCATCTTCACCGTCGCCACCTTCGAGAGCCGCCAGATGAACCGGGCGCTGATCGTCGAGTTCGTCCTCGCCGTCCTCACCACCCAGATGGACGCGCTGCGCCGCATCCTGGGCACCACCCAGCTCGACTTCCGGCAGTTCCTCTGGGCCCTGGTGCCGGCGGTCGCCCTGTTCCTCCTGTGGGAGCTGGGCAAGCTCGTGGCCCGACGGGTCGGGTCGGCGAGGGCCGGGACCGGCGTGGCGGCACCCACCCGGTGACAGGAGGGGCGGGACCGGCCCGAGGCCACCGGGCTCGGCGGGCACCGCCCCGTGCGACCGTCAGGAGCCGCCCCGCTCGAGTTCGACCCGGCCGATCCCCACCTGGGCGTCGACGACGAGCTGCGGCCGGGCCGGACCGAACGCCGTCGTCGGGGCGGCGAACGCCTGTGGCCCGGACGAGCCGTAGGTGACCGTGCCGATGCCGCTCTGGGCGCTGACGTCGACCACCACGCCCCGGGGGACGTCGACGACGAGCTGGCCCACGGCGACCGACGCGGTCACGGAGCGGGTGCCGGTGCCCAGTGGGACGTGCGTCAGGTCGACGGACAGGTTCCCCATGGCCATCCGGTAGGACGACCGCAGGTCGGCGGCTGTGGTCGGTTGGACCACCCGTTGGCCGATCCCACCGGTGAGCGGCACCCCGGTCACGGCCACCGCGCCGAAGAACGCCCCGGTGCCGAGGATGACCAGGCTCAGGACGACCAGGGCCAGGGTGAGCAGCACCCGCCCCACCGTGGGCCGGCGGCGCACGGGCCGGCGCATCGCCACCACGACGACGGCGAACAGGACGACCAGCCAGGCCAGGCCCAGGCCGCCGCCCCACTTCGGGCCGCCCCACCAGGACGTGCTGAGGACGAGCCCGAGGAAGAGCGCCGCGGTCAGCAGGAGGTACGACACCCACGGCGGCCCGGACGGCCCCTCGGGGGCGTACGGATCCGGGGACCGGGCGGCCTCGGTGCCCGACGGGACGAGCGCCCACAGTGCGAGGTAGACGACGACACCGAGTCCCCACAGGCAGGCCGCGACGACGAAGGCGACGCGCACGACGGTGACGTCGACCTCGAACCGCTCGGCGATGCCGCCACACACCCCTGCGACCAGGCGCTTCGTCGCGCTGCGGGACAGCGGCGGTGGCTCCGACGGGCCGGGCGGCGCCCCGGCGGGTTCCTCGGTGCGTCCCCCCTCCGGCGGTCCGGTCGGCAGTTCCTCGGTGACGGTCATGGCGTCACTGTGCGCCGCGTGCCGTGCAGCCTCAATCCGGCACATCCCCCGGTGGGGAGCGGGTCCGACGGGCGGGGTCCGGGTTGTCCCCCATCGCACCGCCGGGGGTCGCGTGCGACAATCGGGACATCGCACGCAGACGACCGTCCCCATCCGCCGACACCGGGTCCGCCCCGTCGGTGCTGGCCGGGCCCGCCGCGCCGCCGCCGCCGCGGCGGCGCCCGCTCCGTCCGTTCCGGCGCTCGGCGGACGAGAGCATCCTCGGTGGCGTCTGCGCCGGACTCGCCGCCCGGTTGGCGGTGGGGACGACCGCCGTCCGGGTGGTCACCGTGGTGTCGGTCTTCCTCGGCGGGGTCGGCATCCTCGCCTACGTGGCCATGTGGGTGCTGGTGCCCGTCGCCGACGAGCCGGAGTCCATCGCGTCCCGCGTCCTGACCGACCGGCGCGAACTGCAGATCGTCCTCGCCCTCTCGTCGGCGCTGCTCGCCGTCCTGCTGGTCACCCGATCACTCGGGGTGTCCGACCTGGGCGTGCCGACGCTCACCCTGCTGACCGGGGCCGTGGGCACGCTCGTCGTGTGGCGGGGCGCCTCCCCCGCCGAGACGGCCCGGCTCCGGGAGCGGCTCAACGCGGCACCGGGTCTGGCCGGCGCGCCGTCCGGCTGGCGACGCACGGCCTCCCGCACCGGAATGGGGATCGTCCTGATCGTGGTCGGTGTCGGCGAGCTGTCGCGGACGGGCAGCTTCTCCGGCGCCGCGCTCGGGGTCCTGGTCGGCACGGTGCTCTTCGTCGGCGGGTTCCTCGTCCTCTTCGCACCGTGGTGGGTCCGGACCCTGCGCGATCTCTCCACCGAGCGTCGGGAGCGTGTCCGCGCCCAGGAGCGGGCCGACATGGCCGCCCACGTCCACGACTCGGTGCTCCAGACCCTGTCGCTCATCCAGAAGGCGGCGGGCGACCCGCGTGAGGTGGTGCGCCTGGCCCGGCGCGAGGAGCGGGAGCTGCGCCACTGGCTCTTCGACCCCGGGCGCCTGGGCCGGCACGGCGAGCGACCCGAGACGCTCGTCGATGCCGTCTCCGCCCTCGAGCGGGAGGTGGAGGACAGCTACGGGGTCGGGGTCGAGCTCATCGCCGTGGGGGACTGTCCGATGGACGACGGCGTGGCCGCACTCGTCGGCGCGTGCCGTGAGGCGACGGTCAACGCCGCCAAGTGGTCGGGCTGCGCCGAGGTGGCCGTGTTCGTCGAGGTGGAGCCCGGCACGGTGTCGGCGTACGTCCGGGACCTGGGCGTCGGGTTCGAGCCTGCGTCGGTACCGGACGATCGCCAGGGGATCGCCTGCTCGATCGTCGAGCGGATGGAGCGCGCCGGCGGCAGGGTCGCCGTACAGAGCTCTCCGGGTTCGGGTACGGAGGTGGAGCTGGTCCTCCCGCGCTCCTCGTCGGCGAGGTGACGGACACCGCGCTCCTCCGGGTGTTCGTGGTGGACGACCATGCGTTGGTGCGGTCGGGCATCCGGGCCGAGCTGGGCGATGCCGTGGACGTGGTGGGCGAGGCCGACGAGGTGGCGGCGGCCGTCGAGCTGATCCTCGAGCGCACCCCGGACGTCGTGCTCCTCGACGTGCACATGCCGGGTGGCGGGGGCAGGGCCGTCCTGGATCAGGTCCTCCGGACGGCACCGGCGGTCGCGTTCCTGGCCCTGTCGATGTCCGATGCGGCCGAAGACGTCATCGACGTCATCCGGGCCGGGGCCCGGGGCTACGTGACCAAGCACATCTCCGGTCCCGACCTGGTCGACGCCATCCGGCGGATCGCCGAGGGCGACGCCGTCTTCTCCCCCCGCCTGGCGGGGTTCGTCCTGGATGCCTTCGCCGACGGGGCCCGCGCGTCCGTCCCGGCCCCGACCTTCGACCCGGAGTTCGACCAGCTGACCCCCCGCGAGCGGCAGGTCCTGCGCCTCATCGCCCGGGGCTACGCCTACAAGGAGATCGCACGGGAGCTCGGCATCTCGGCGAAGACGGTGGAGAGCCACGTGTCGGCCGTGCTCCGCAAGCTGCAGCTGACCAACCGCTACCAGCTGACCAACTGGGCGGCGGAGCGCCGGATGCTGTGACGCCCGGGCGGACGCCGTCGCCACCCGGCCCCCGCTGTCGCCGTCGGGCCCTTCGGGGCCGAATCCGTCAGCTGCCGGTACCCGGGGCCCGCGGCGGGCCGGGAGTCACGTCGAGGTGGGAACCGGGTCCGGTGCGAGGTCTGCACCACCATGGGTCCCGATGCGGTGGCGGGGCGTCCGGGTGCGGTGGCGGGACCTCTGGATGCGGTGGCGGGGTACGCGGCGCACCCGCCGGGCCGGGGCGGTCGACCCTCCGCCGGCGAGCGACCAGATCTGCCAGCAGACCAGGCAGGCCAGCAGGACCGAGGCGAGCCCGGCGGGGTTCTTCAGGTACTCGAGCCAGTAGCCCACCTGGCGCGGGGCCGCCACGACCCCGCCGATGATCTGGCTCTTGGGGACGTGCCAGGGGTCGGCGGTCGGGTTGGCGTCGCCCTTGGTGGTGATCCGCCCGTCGGCACCGATGGCGATGAGCCGGTGGGTCACCGTCATGCCGTGCTCGGTGAAGGTGACGACCTGTCCCACGTGATACACGTCGTCACGGACGAAGACCGCGCTCCTCGTGGGAATCGTGGGCGTCATCGAACCGGTGTGCACCACGTACACCCGGTACGGCAGCACCCCCGACGCGGCGACGGCGAACGCCGTCGCCGCCAGGAGCGGCACGAGCAGCAGGAGGGCGACCTTCGCTGTCTTCACACGGTGTCTCCTTCCCCGGAGTGGGGGAGCCGTGCCCGACGATAGGGCACGGCTCCCCCGCTCGACAGGGTGGTTACGGCTTGGTCCCCACCGCACCCGGGGTGATCCCGAGCTGCGTGGCCACCACGGCATAGGGCAGTCCGGCGCCGGTCCCGTCCGCCACGTTGACCGTCGTCTGACCATCCGGGTTCGTCGGCGAGTACTGCCCCGCCGGGACCGGGTAGGTGTTCCAGACGCCCGTGCCAGGAGGCGGCTGCGTGCTCAGTGCGCTCGCGTACATGAACGAGAAGGTCACCGAACCGCTCTGCGTCGGTCCGACGTCGCTCGCGACCTTCAGCTGACCCGGCAACGGCCAGCACCCCGCCGGGGAGAGCGCCCCGCACGTGGCCACCCGGTCGTTCAGGTTCGCCGAATCGAACACGTCACCGACCGCTCCGTCCCCGGCCGAGGTGACGTGGACCGTTCCGTACTTGCCCAGGTTGTTGAGCGCGCTCAACGCCGTGGCGTTGGGGAAGGTGATCCAGACGTCCTCCGCGTTGGTCGGGCACGTGTTCTGGTAGTTGACGGTGATGGTCTGCGCCTCACCCGGCAGCAGGTTGGAGAACGCGAAGTCCTGCCCGCTGCCGTGGCCGTTCGCCGTTCCGCCGGACGCCGTCACCAGGATGCAGCCGATCGTCCCGCTGATCGTCCCCGGTTGGGTGTCGCTGAAGTAGGCACCCGTCGCCCCGGAGGCGACGAATGCCGTCCCGCCCAGGAGGGCCACCGTGGCGGTCATCGCCGCCACCCGTACTTTCCAATTTCCTCGCATGTTCATTCCTTTGTGTGCTGTCCGCCGCGACCGCTTCGCCCACAAGGGAGCGTCCGCAGGCGTCGGATGGTGTTGGGCTCCGGTGGGTCGCCGCCGGCCCCGGCCTCCGGCCGAAGGTCGTGCGTGCGCGCGCCGCCGCCCACGGATCTGTCGTGCGCCTGCCGCATCACCCCCCGCCTGTCTCGCCTCATCGCCCCGCCGTGCGGATCGGCCGCCGGAAGTGGACGTCGCTGATCGAGCTGCCTCGACGATCCTCTCGGATGCCGTCGGCCCCCCGACTGTTGAACCAGGGAGGAGCTGTCACCTGGAGGATCCGCCTCCGCCCTGCGAAGCGAAGCTAGGGACCGCCACTCCCACCGTCAACGGCGTTCGCCACGGCGCCACGCTGCGTGACCTTCGTGTGGCGCCGGTCGCCGCGACGGTCCACCCAGGGTGGTCACCGACTTCCGTTGCTCGAGGCCCGCGCAGTTGGTGAGCGCAGTTGGTGAGCGCCGGTCCGGACAAAATCGATGGCCAGAGATTCGCAAAAGCAGATGGCCGAATTTCGCTCAATTGCATACCGACCCGATTGGGTAGGCTTGCTCAATGACCGTGCTGGCGACACCGTCGAGACCTCGCGGCGCCACCCGTCTCCGGTTGTCGTCCTTGGCGGTCCGACTCCGCCCTTCGACATGGGGCGCGAACTGGCCCGTGTGGACCTGCATGCTCGGAATCGGGATCGTCCTCAAAGCCGAGCTGGCACCGGTGTATCTGTTCGGCTCGTCAGACGACGACCAATTGATGGTCGAGATGGCCAGGGGATTCCTCAGTGGCCACTGGTCCAGCAACTGGGCCACCTCCGGGGTTGCCACCCTGGTGAAGCCTGTCGGCTACCCGCTCTTCCTGACGTCCGCTCACTTCCTGCCGTGGTCGCCCGTGCTCAGCGCCTATCTCCTGTACCTGATCGGCGCGGTGCTGATCGCCTGGAGTTGGTGGCTCATCGCCGGATCCCGTGGACAGTCCACGGTGCTCCTCGCCGCGCTCGTGTTCGACCCGATCAATTTCGTCACAGGGAGCCAGCGGATCTACCGGGACAGCTTCATCGATTCCGTCGCCACCATCGCCATCGGACTCTCGTTCGTCATCGCCGCACAGATTCGGACGTCACCGTCCCGGGTCCCGCATCCAGGTCTCCCCGATCATCCTTCCGAAGCCCGCTCTCAGTGGGGTCATTGGGCCGGCCGGATGCGCATCCTCCTGCTCTATCTGCTCGCATTGCTCATCGGGGCACTCATCGGCCTGGTGATGATCACGAAGCCGACGTGGCAGTGGCTGCTGATCGCCCTGGCCGCACCGGTCGCGTTCCCCCTGATCCAGAAGGTGCGTCGCGGGCGCTGGCACTGGCTCTCCGTTCTCAAGGTGTGTGCGGCCGGACTGGTCGCCGTCTCGGGTGCGTACGGCGTGGTCGCCACCACGATTGCCATGAACCAACGGACCTACCACGTCGCCTTGGTGGAAGATCTCTCGTCGGGTGCCTTCGCCAGAGCGTGGAAGGCCTGGGCCAGCGTGGAGGCCGGACCGCAGGAGCCCCACGTCGTGATCACCAGGGACATGCGCATGGCCGTCTACCGCGTGAGCCCGGCCGCGTCCCGACTGCGGCCCTACCTCGAATCGCCGACGGACCCTTGGAAGCGGACGGACTGTAGGTCACTCGAGGTCTGCGACGATTCGGGGCCATGGTTCGAATGGGACCTCCGGTCCGCGGCAGTTTCCGCCGGTGCCGTCCAATCGGTCGGCGACGTGCAGACCTACTTCGGCCGATTGGCCGACGAGATCAACGCGGCGTGTGCGTCGAAGAGGCTGCGGTGTTCCTCGATCCCCGTCCTCGCTCCGGGACTACCGAGACTCGACCTGATTCCCCGGGGAGCCTTCGTCAGCTACACGATGTCCGGGCTCTGGCAGATGGCCAGCGTCGGCGTATCCGTCGGACCTCCGAAGACTGCCGCTTCCGCGCCGGATCCGGTCAGTTATGCCTACTGGGCCTCGGTTGTCCCGGGGATGCCCTCCAGTTCCGGCTCGACTGCCGTCGCCACGACGCCCCGGTGGACGGAAGCGGTCGTGCGGACGATGACCAGACTGTTCGGAATCGCAAACCTTGCGCTGTTGGTCGTCATGATGTTCGGTCCCTTCCGGTGGCTGCTCCGTCGGTTGCGCGGTCGCCACGGCGCCGGACCGGGGGTCGACTGGCGGGCGGCCACTCCTTCGGTGTTCTTCCTGGTGTCGACGTTGATGGGAATGGGCACATTGGCGGTCTTCGCTGCAGCCTCGGGGGACATCGGGTATGCCTCGTCGCTCTACTGGTCGGACTTCGCCACGCCCGCCGAACTCTGCCTGGTCCTGGGAGCGTTCGCGTCCTGGCCACTCGTCCGGAATGCATGGGACCGACGAAGGGGCGACCGGGCACCGATCGAATCGGACGAGCTCGACGAGCCCGCAGGGGTGCTCGTTCCGCACTGATCGCCGGGGCACCGTCGCCAACCCATGTCGGGGTGGAGGACGCCGTCGGAACTCGACCGGGTGGTGCCCGGCGTGGACGGACCTCCGTCGGCACTGTCGGCACCGTCGACACCACCGGGCGAGCGCCGAAGAGTGCTCGCCGCGCCCCCCTCAGCCGTCCGATACCGGCGCGGACCCCGCTCCCTGGCGCGCCCGCAGGACCTGGCGGGCGATGACGAGCCGCTGGATCTGGGCCGTTCCCTCGTAGATCTGGAACGGCTTGGCGTCGCGCATGAGCTTCTCGACCGGATACCGCCTGGAGAGCCCGTTGCCGCCGAAGATCTGCACGGCGTCCGTGGTGACCTCCATCGAGATGTCGGCCGCGTAGCGCTTGGCGTGGGACGACGCGAGCGTGTTGGACTCCCCCCGGTCGACCAGCTCGGCCGAGTGCAGGGTGGCCAGGCGGGCCAGGTGGACCTTGGTGGCCATGTCGGCGAGGAGCAGCTGGACCGCCTGGTGCTCGGCGAACGGCACGCCGAACTGGACGCGCTCGGCCGCGTAGTCCAGCGCGAACTCGAGGGCCGCCCGGGCCAGCCCGGTGGCCAGCGCCGCCACGCCCGTGCGGGTCCGGTCGAGCGAGGCCAGCGCGAGCTGGAAGCCGCGGCCCTCCTCGCCGACGAGGTGGTCCCCGGGGACCTCCACGTCGTCGAAGGCGACCGAGCACGTGTCCGAGGCGCGCTGGCCGACCAGGTCGTCACGCCCGAGCCGGCGCACCCCCGGGCCGTAGGGGACGACGAAGCACGAGATGCCCGACGGCCCCCGCTCGCCCGAGGTCCGGGCGAAGACCGTGTACCAGTCGGCGTAGCTGGCGTTGGTGATGAAGCACTTCGTGCCGTTGATCACCCAGCCCGCACCCCGGCGCGTGGCCGTCGTGGTCAGCGCGGACACATCGGACCCTGCGCCCGGCTCGGTGAGGCCGAACGACGCCAGGGCCGGGGACCCGCCGAGGAGCGAGAGGTACCGGTCCTTCAGCCCGTCCGAGCCGGCGAGCAGCAGCGGCATCATGGCCAGCCCGTTGGACGACAGCGAGGTGCCGATGCCGGCGCAGCCCCACCCGATCTCCTCCTCCACCAGGCAGAGCTCGGCGAAGCCCAGTCCGGGTCCGCCGTAGCGGTCCGGCAGGGGACCGTTCATCAGGCGTCGGCGCCAGAATTCGTCGACCACGGCCTGGGGCCAGGAGCCGTCCCGGTCGTGCTCCCAGGCCACCGGGCGGATCACGGTGGCGGCGAATTCGTGCGCCCGTTCGCGCAGTTCGTCGTGGGCCCGACGGGTGGAGGCGTCATCGGACCGGTCGGTCGGCGTGCCGTGCGGTTCGCCGGGACGGGGAGGGGTCGTAGCGGACATCCGACGAAGGTACACGGGCGTCGGCGGTGCCTCAGAGGATCACCGGGCCCACATCCTCCGGGGACCCGAACAGGCAGGACTCCCGCCGTCGATGCCCGGCCGGTCACGTGCAGACGCGACGGGTGCCCCGGAATCAGACCGGGGTCATGCCCGGCGGAGTCGGGCAGCGACCGTGGCTGCTGCCCCCCGTCCGGACCTGATCGCCCCCTCCATGTAGCCGGGCCACTCCACTGAATAGTCGGCTCCGGCGAAGGTCACGTTGCCCAGGGGCTGGGAGGTGGCGGAGGCGAGGGCCGTGATGACACCCGGAGGGTTGTACGAACCGTAGGCACCACCGGTGTAGGGCTCGCTCGCCCACACCGCGTCGAAGTAGCCGCTGGGTGACGCGGCGCGGGGGCCGAAGTAGCTGGTGAGGTTGGCGATCACCGCGGAACGACGCTCGGCGACCGATCGGGTGAACAGGGATCGTCCGAGGTTGCCTTCGGCGAATCCGACCAGGACGCCGGGCGAACCCCCCGGAGGGGAATTGTCGTAGACGATCTCGATGGGGCCCGTATCGGAGACGACCGAGCCGGACAGGCCCGCATCCCTCCAGAACGGCGAGTCGTAGACGACCTGCACCTTGACGGTCGCCCCGGTCGGCTGCCGCTGGAAGTACTGCTGGAACGCCGCCGGGAGCGGAGGATCGAATCGGATCGCCGCGGTCACGGACTTCGGGACGGCGACGATGATCCACGGCGCCCGGTACTCCGCCCGCGTCGTGACGACCGTGCCGGTCCCGCCCCGTCGGATCTCGACGACGGGCTCCCCGAGCTTCACCCTGTCCCCGAGTCGTCGGGCGAGGCCCTCCGACAGCTGCTGCGGGCCCCCGACGAATCGGGTGCTCTGTGCCGAGCCGATGAGCGTATTGAAGTCTCCACCGACGCCGGCGACCGCCTGCAGCAGGTCCATGAGGCCGATCTGGGACGTCTCCTCGCCGTAGACCGCCCGCACCGCCACCCCCGCCAGGAAGTCGGCATCGGAGGTCAGTCCCCGGCCGGCGAGCCAGGACTGGACCGTTTGCGCGTCGTACAGCGAAGCCTCGGGCAGCATCCAGGGCGCATGGAGCGGGAGTGGCTGCGCCAACGCGTTGAGGTCGTCGATGATCCCGAGGACCTGTCCTGCGGTGACGGCGTCCGTCGGCGGGAGGTCGCCCGTGTAACGGTTCAGCGACCCGTTGCGCAGATACAGATTCTCGCCGGACGAGTAGGAATCGAAGAGTGACACGTGGAGCTCCCGTGCGAGCGCCTGAACCATGGTCTGTCCGGGCCCTGTCCACTGGCCGCCCATCTCGACGACGCCGTCGTGGGCCAAGGGGAGGTCGTGGTTCCTTCCGCCGACCCGCGTCCGGGCCTCCAGCACGACGACGTCGTGACCGGCGACGCGCAGCGCCTCGGCGGCGCTCAGGCCCGCGAGCCCGGCGCCGATCACGATGACGTCCGCCGAGCCACCCGAGTTGGTCGAGGTTGCGGACGCGGTGGCAGTCGAAGAAGCGTCGCAACCGGCCGCCGTCAAGGCCAATCCGGCAGCGAATCCACCCGCTGCGCCTCGACGCACGAACTGACGGCGACTGAGTCGGTTGCCCGAATTCGACGAGACGCCTGTGCCTCCAGAGCCCGTGGTCACCGCGTCAATCTATCCGCATCGGAGAAATAGTCAAGACCTGTGGATGAGAACCTGACCGACTACGCGGCGACTTCCTCATCTTGCTCGTCAGTTCGTTCGACCATCACCCCCTTCTCGAACGTCACACCGGCACGAACCAGTGCGACCA
>Ga0209012_1000538_pt1 | contig 52877 bp, 53 predicted proteins | sample RS3BMetagenome_FD_184735 | JGI IMG/M metagenome (GOLD analysis project Ga0209012, IMG submission 184735) | Ferric oxide microbial mat and aquatic microbial communities from Rainbow Spring, Yellowstone National Park, USA - RS3B (SPAdes) (version 3) ... | reverse complement strand
CATGACGGCCTGGCTATTTTCGTGATGCGATAAACGTACCCGCCGCAGCCACACTGATCAACGCAGCGGATGTCAACGGCAGATTCAAACCGTTCCCGCAAAATGGGAACCAAATAGGCGTCGGGTTGTCCATGATCAGGGGCAACCGCGATATTGACATAATACCCTTCAACAGTGTCCGCGATCGCCTCACAGGCACCTGAGACGATCCGTGCCCTGTCCGCCGCATACTCTTCCGTTTCAAGATTCACCGACCAGTTCCTTGCCCGCATACTCCCACCCCTTCAGGATTCACGTCGTTCGAGGCGAACACGCCAGATCTCCGGACCCTCCGCGAGATACTGCCACCCGAATTGCCCGGCGTACTCCGCCTCAAGCTGATAGCGCAGAGGTTTCGGATCATGATCATTGATAATCTCCATTGCAAGACCAGGGGCAAGCGTCGTAAATACCGCGAAAATCGCCTCATGTTTGAATCTCGGTGGGTACTGCGTCACGTCCAACACGGCCGCATATTCATTCATGGCAGATTCTCCTCTCATCGGCCGACGACTCCTGCCGTCGTGCTGTCTCCAACACTATACGGCTGCGATGCCCGTTGCAACGTGACGCACATCACAGTTCCCAAAATCAATCGCCCGCCCTGCTCAACCCACGACGGGTCCTCCCGCGTTGTTCTGTAACTTTAATGGCGGCAGATTGGACAGCGTATCGTGCAGAGTCAGTTTTTTCTGGCCGCGGTACAAAGTGACAGAAACCGCCTGCCCAGGCTTATACTGCTGCAAGATAGTCTGCAAACTGCCGATGCCTGTCACTTTATGCCCATTTACAGCCACAATGACATCGTCGCGCCGAAACCCCGCCGCCTTCGCCTGTGTGTTGTCCGGAGCGTACACCCACACGCCGTAGTTCACCGGAACATTGGGTTGGTAGCTCTGGGGTATATCCTTGAGCGACATTCCAGAGATGCCCAATGCCGCATGCTGGGCATGACCCGACGCCAATATCTGGTCGACGATCTTTTGCACCTGATTGCTCGGAATCGCAAATCCCATCCCCGAAAACCCCTGCGCGGCAATCTTGCTGCTGTTGATGCCTATGACCTGACCCGCGATGTTGAGCAGTGGTCCGCCGCTGTTCCCAGGGTTGATGGCCGCGTCCGTCTGCAGCACCGTTTGCATCCCCAGAGTCTGCCCGGTCGCCTCGTCGATCACAGGCATGGTGCGCTGAGTGGCGCTGATAATACCAGAAGTGACCGTATCGGAGAATTGCAGCCCGGCAGGATTGCCGATTGCAATGGCGGGTTCACCTGCATTAAGGTTGCTCGAATTCCCAAATACCGCCACATTGCTTGGTTGAATATCACTGGCGGGAACTTTCAGTACGGCGAGATCTGTGTAGGGGTCGGTTCCGACCACCTTGGCCGTCACCTTCTGCTTCTGATTAATGACAACCTGAACCTGGTTCGCGCCCTGTACAACATGGTTATTGGTTACAATGTATCCCGCAGCGCTGAAAATGACTCCTGAACCAACCGCTGCTTCCTGAAGCGAGTACCCTGTTCCATTCGCATTCGGCAGATCCTGCATATTGAGTACGCCAACAACAGAGGGAGTGGCTTTTTTGACGACCTGCGTAATCGCGTCTGTAACATTCACCTGTATAACTTTCGGTCCCAGTGTGTAACTGGTCGTGACCGCTCCAGGCCCGGCGCTCGCAGCAGAACTTAGGGAAATGCCAAGCGCCTGACGGCCTGCACTGAACTGCGAAGCATCGAACCAAGCAGTCGTAGCCGATCCAACACCAGCCGCCAGCATTGTCAAAACTGCGAGTCCCGCAAATCGATTCCATACTGTACGTCGCATGTTGATCCCTCCATGACTGATTTTCACAATCATTCTAGCGCAAACAGCTTAATCTTAGCTGTAATTACATTAGAGTTTACAAAATCGACACAAAATGAGATTCACAGGGCAGATATAAAATACAATCCCCCTCAACACTGCAGGAGGATTGTATTTTGAAGCAATCAGGTGGGTCCAGTTTCAGTTTCCTTGATTTGAAGAAGACCATTCATGGCTCCATTCTTCAATTTTCTTGCCATAGTGCTCAACGTTCTTCCAAGCCCGGTTTGCCGCATTGTAGTCAGCATGACTCGTGGGATCGGCCTGCAGCGTCTGATAGGACGTTTTTAGATCGGAAACCGCCTGCTCAAATGCGGCGTCCTCCTTGTTTAACTTAGCCAGGTCATGTTGCATCCGATTCGCGGACCCGCTGGAATGTTCCTTCAAATGACTCAACGCTTCCTTCGCAAGCTCAATCTTTCGCTCCAACTGCTGCAATTGTGTCAGAAGTCCAGGAGCGTCTGTAGTCTGCAGTTGCGCCGCGTCCGCCTGTATGGTGGATACATCGGCAGTGATGGAAGATGGAAGATATACACTGTTTGTGACGGTCGTTCCGGACTGTCCGCCGAGCTTGGATACGAGAGTGGACGCCACAGACTCCACTTTGGGCACGAATGTCTGCAAGGTGTTCGAAATGTTGCTCTCCAGCCGCTGTTCCTTTCTCGTCCATTCACTGTTGCCACTCTTGGAGTGGTGGCTGTCCGCAAAAACAGGAGAATTCGCCGCACCCAAAATCAGCACTGCAACCGCCGCGCTCCATATGCCCTTTCTCATCGTCCAATCATCCCTCCTGAAATATAAAATGACGGGCTCTGCCCGCCATGCCGAATGATATCGTATCGGTCGGCAACTGGCTGGCTTGGCAATATGCTGTAGCCCCTATAGTTTTGCGCCCCCGTCTTTCGGCGAGTTTGCCTTTTTCTTTCTCATAATATTATCACAAGCTATTGAAGATTGCAACAGACCGCAAGAAGCAGATGCGAATGGCAGATTGCCTGGCGCAAAACACCCAATCGCATCTGTGTTCCCTCACATTCCAGCGGCGCTCAGGTCCAGTTCGGTCGCTGGCTCCGTATCCTCTGCGCCTTGCAGTCCTTCCATCAGCACCAGCAGAATATCCTCGTCCGGGATCTTGTAATCTCCTGAAAAGACGGTCATGACACGGTTCCAAGGCTCTCCAATGAGCGCGCAGTCACTCATGTCACAGGGCTCGGGAAAGCTGTATTCCTTGCTGTCAGATTCACTTTCTTCCGGCTCTGCAGAGAGTTCTGACTCTGCAGTCTCTGCCGACTCCCTCAACAGGTTTCCCCAATTCTCCTCCGCCGCGTCGAAGTCAGCGGCTGGAGCGGCGATGTCTGGGAACAGGGGGATGGAATCTTCCAGCACCTGCGCAATTCGCGCCAAAATTTTGCGTTTCAGTCTCCGCACGGGCAGGCGGTTCTCAGCGTTTGGCCAGGACAATTCTCTGGACGACACATGGATGCGCGTGGGCGACGAAATCCACCATGGCGACGGCGTGTTTGGAAGCGAGCGCGACGAACGCGTCGGACGCGTCTTAACGGATTGGATTGATTCGGATGCGGGTGTTGTATGGAACTGCTTTTTTTGCACCAGGAACAGACGCTCACTCTTCGCGCGTTTTGGCGACGCTGTCCTGTTTTGTTGACTGTGCCTGCTCGTTTTTACTTTTACCTTGGCGGAATGCCGTATCCGCTTGTGCCTGACGGCGCCAGCGGACTGACGCGTTCGCCCAACTGTCTGTCTTTTTTCCTTATCTGTTGTCGTTGTGGAAATGCCCTTGAGAAGCATGGTGGAACCCGTCATGCTGGACTTTCCCTTTGCGCGTTGCGCCAACCGCGTTTCTGCAGCGACACGCTGCATGCCAGGGGATTGCGGAGTCCGCCGCATCCCGCTGCGAAACGACGGCTGTGTTTTACGCACTCGCTGTGAGCGAACTATGCGGCCCTTCATTCGCTCCCTTGGCTTATGAACTTGTGAAGTGACTGTCTTCATCGATGTGCCTCCATTCTCATCGTTCCGGCGCACTCATGGCTTTTTCGTAAACACGCAGGGTCTTGCCCACAAGCGTGTCGACATCCCACTGGCGCAAGCCCCATTTGCGACCGTTGTCGCTCAGAATGGCTCGCAGATGTTGGTCAGAGAGCAGCCTATTCAACTCCTCAAATAACTGCACACTGTTTTTATTCTCGAACAGCAGTCCTGTGTGACCGTGCTGAATCATCTCCGGAATGCCCCCGATCGCCGAGGCGATAACCGGGGTTCCCGTCACCTGACTCTCCATGATCACAAATGGAAGATTGTCCTGAATCGACGGCAGCACTGTCACGTAGGCATTTCGAAGCAAGGCGCCCACGTCCTTGCGCGCTCCGAGGAACAAGACGTGCTGCTCCAGACCCAGATTGCGCGCCATATCTTTCAACGTTTGCTCCAGAAGTCCGTCGCCGACGATCCAGCAGACGAAATCGTTGCGGACACCCTTTAGGCGATGAAGCGCTTCCAGTAGATATTGATGACCTTTGACTGGAGTCAATCGCGCGGGGCACACGATATACTTTTTCTTCGGATCCATTCTGACGCCGTGTGGTTCCTCTTTGTTGGCTTTTAGAAATGTGTTGCTGTCCATCCCATACGGAATGACGTGCAATCCTTTTTTGGGAACATTGAAATTGTCTGTCAACTCTCTGCGCAGCCAGTCCGTCGGCAGAATGGTTTCATCGGCTGACGTTGCGCCATAGCGCTCCTCCGCGCTTACGAACGTCCATTTCAGTGAATCCCTGTTCTCAATGTCGCCAGCGATGATGTGTTCGTTCGCAAGCAGGCCGTGAATCGTCGCAACGTGCCGCACTTTTTTCGGCTTCACACGGTGAATGGCTCGCGTCGAAACAATATCCTGGGTATGAATGAGGTCGTACTGATGCAGATTGAATGTCAGAGCAGCCAATTCATACGTGTACCGTTCGATTTCCCGCCAGCGAATCCACTCATCCACCTGGGGCAGGTTCTTCTCGTAATATTCGTATACTTTATCGTAAACAATGTCTTTGATTTTGGATTTCTCCAGCGCTTCCCCTGTATTGACCTTGTAGATTCTTGCCATGTCCGGATGATGGGCGAGAACATCCACCCTGTGTCCCATTTTTTCAAACTTCTTTTTCAGTAGATCAATATATGTGTCAACACCTCCCGTATGAGGAATATACCAGTAGGTCGCCAGAAGTATGTTCACTTTGACGTCGTCCTCCTCCGAGTTCTGATTCACAGTCTTTCGGCCACTATATTCATCCAGTCAATGTTGCGCCATTACAAACACCCAACTGGAGCGATTTGGGCGCACGCGATTGCTGACGCGAGCATCCCCACAACAGCGCGGATGCTCGCGGACAGGTGCAATTGTACATGTCGACCTTGTCAGGCACGTCATACTATGACATGACGGTCACGATAAACAGCCGCAGGTGCGATGTGCAGGTACAATGCGGGTTTGAAACGGAGGCGCTCAGAAATGAAAGCGATGGTTACGGGCGGCGCTGGTTTTATTGGCTCACACGTAGTGGATGCGTTGCTCGAACAGGGAATTTCCGTCATTGTCGTTGACGATCTCTCCACTGGACTGCGGGAACAGGTTTCTTCGCTGGCAACGTTCTACCGAATTCCACTGCTGGATCCCAGACTGGAGCAGGTCTTCGCGCTGGAACAGCCAGACGCTGTCATTCACCAGGCGGCCCAGGTCAGTGTAGAGGCCTCACTGCGAGATCCCCTGTTCGATGCGGGCAACAACATCCTGGGAACGATTCGTCTGCTGGAACACTGTCGCAAGCACGGAGTCGCAAAAATGGTGTACGCGTCATCCTGCGCTGTCTATGGGAATCCATTGACAGATCCGATCGCAGAAGAGCACCCGATCCAGCCCCTGTCCGCGTATGGCGCGTCAAAGGCAACACCCGAGCTGTATCTGAAACTGTACCATGATCTGTACGGCATACGGTACACGGCGCTGCGCTACGCGAACGTGTATGGACCACGTCAGCGGACCGGCGGCGAAGGGGCAGTCGTTCCTGCGTTCATTAACCGTCTGTTGAGAAACCAGCCGCCGGTCGTCCATGGCGATGGGCTGCAGCAGCGCGACTTTGTCTATGTCAAGGATGTTGCAAAGGCCAATGTGGCGGCGTTGTCTGTTGCAAGTTCCAATGTGCTGAATATCGGCAGCGGCTCATCGCTGTCAATCCTTGAGCTTTTGCAGTTGTTGCAGACCGAGATTGGGCACGACGTATTGCCAGTACACGGTCCGTTTCGGTCTGGGGATATCCGGCAGAGTCGTCTCACCAGCACGCGCGCATTCGAGGTCCTGAAATGGAAACCCCAATACGGTTTTCAGGAGGGTCTGCGGGAAACCGTGGCGTTCTACCAAAAAGCCGTAGATCGCCAGCGTTAAATTCTGCAACGGTTTTCTGGGTTTTTTTACGCGCTCTATCATCCACCCAGCAGATAGCCGCACATTTTTGAATGACTAGGTGTCTACCGGATGCTCGCTACCAATCGCCGTCATACCATATTCCACCGGCCATACAGGGAGGTTACGAGCGATGACGGAAAATCTCACAGAAAAACTGTGCAAGGGTACGGTGTCGATTATCGGTCTGGGGTATGTGGGATTGCCTCTGGCAAGGGTCTTTGTTTTAAGCGGGTATACGGTGAACGGGATCGATCTCGACGTGGGAAAAATTGAACGATTGAACTCCGGAAAGAGTTACCTCAGCGACATGAGCGATCAGGATATCGAAGAACTCGTACAGACGGGCAGATTCTCCTGCCAGGCGTCGTACGATGCGGTTGGACAGTCGGACGCCGTTGTGATCTGCGTGCCAACCCCTCTTACCAAAACAGGGGCGCCGGACTTGACATACGTTGAGAGTGCCGCGAAGGAACTCGCAGGGCGGTTACAGAGGAACCAGTTGATCGTGCTGGAAAGTTCAACATTTCCGGGAACCACCGACGAACACCTGGCGCCCATTCTCGAACAGAGCGGACTCAAAGTCGACATTGACTTCTTTCTCGCCTATTCTCCCGAGCGAATCAATCCCGGAGATGCGACCGACCTGCGCTCGATCCCGAAAGTGCTGGGCGGAATCGGTGCAGAGTCGACGAACGTTGCGGCCGCCCTGTATCGGGAGGTATTTGACGAAGTCGTGGTGGTTTCTTCAACGAGAGTGGCCGAATTTACAAAAATACTGGAAAATACGCAGCGCTTTATCAACGTGTCACTGTGCAACGAGTTGGCGATGCTGTGCGAACGGCTGGACATCAACATCTGGGAAGCGATCGCGGCGGCTGGCACGAAACCATACGGATTTACTGTGTATCACCCAGGGCCTGGAATTGGCGGCCATTGTATCCCTGTCGATCCACTGTACCTTGAATTCAGGGCCCAGCAAGTGGGATTCAGTTCTGGATTCATCAGGCTCGCGCAGGAGATCAACCAAAGAATGCCGGAGTACATCATCGAGAGGATCTTCAAGTTGGTGGATTCAGAGCAACCGAAGGTATTGATCATTGGGTTGGCTTACAAAAAGAACGTCAACGACATACGCGAATCCTCGGCTGTGGTTGTGCTGGAAAAATTGCGATCGCGCGGCGTGGAGGTCTCCTATCACGATCGTTACATTCCGGAAATCACCATAAGCGGCGCGGTCATTTCATCCGTTGAACTCACGGCCGACAGAATCCGCACCTTTGATTGCGTCGTGATTCTCACGGACCACGATTATGTGGATTACGCGGCGGTTGTTCAACATGCCAGGATCGTGCTGGACACGCGGCATGCAGTAGCGGCGATAGCGGAAAAAGTGTTCCGGCCCAATATCGTGTACCTCTAAACCAAGGAAGGTGTTTCGATTGAAGGTGTTGGTAACAGGCGGCGCTGGATTCATAGGATCGCATCTGGTGGAGAGACTGATTGAGCTTGGGCATGAGATCAGTGTCATTGACGATTTGTCGGGAGGCGGCAGCGAGTTCGCAGAATTGCTGCGTGAGCATCCTCAGTGCACCCTCGTCGAAGATTCCATTCTCAACCGGGAGACGGTCGAGGAACTCGTGCAGAGCAATGACTGCGTATTTCACCTGGCTGCTCTGCTCGGAGTGAAAAACTGCGTGGACGACCCGGCGAAGATCATCGAAATAAACGTCGAGGGAACCAGGAACATCGTCGAATCCTGCCACGCCAGTAAAAAGAAATTGGTGTTTTCTTCAACATCCGAAGTTTATGGCAAAAATAGTGATCTCCCTTTTGCAGAGGACCGCTCGGATCGCGTGCTCGGACCGACATCAATCCATCGCTGGTCCTACGCGACAGCGAAGGCGCTCGATGAACACCTTTGTTTAGGATATGCGAAGAGGGGGTTGCGCGTCACGATTGTGCGCTATTTCAACACATACGGATCCCGAGCCGAAGGAACCCCTTACGCGGGGGTCGTTCCGATCTTCATCAACGCGGCGCTTCGCGGCGAGCCGCTTCTCGTGCATGGAGACGGACGGCAGACCCGCTGTTTCACGTACGTCAAAGACTGTGTGGACGGAACCATTCGCGCATTGCGAAAGGAGGCGGAGGGGGGCGTCTACAACATCGGAACCACAGACGAGATTTCCATTGCTGATATGGCTGCAAAAATCATACAGTTGTCAGGATCGCCGTCAGAAATTCGCCTTGTTCCGCACGAAACGATCTACGGAGTCGGTTACGAGGATATGCAGCGGCGCGTGCCGGATCTCTCCAAAGCATATGCGATGCTGGGTTACGATCCGCAGACATCACTTGATCGCGGATTGCTGGAAACGATCTCCTGGCACCGGCGGCGTCTTGCAGAAAAGCGTTCCGGTTGAGGATTTGAAAAGAATGAAGCGACTGGTGCAGGAACGTCTGGCGCCAGTCGCAATCATTTTCGCCCCATATTACTGCGGCTGACAGGCAGGAAAATATCCTGTCTTGCGCGTATACTACACACATGGAGGCGAGTGCAATGCGTCGATTTCATTTGGTGTTGAAACCAGACAAGGAAGACCATGGATATACGGTTATCGTACCAAGTTTACCGGGATGCGTGACCGAAGGGGATACGGTGGAAGAAGCCATCGCAAACGCCAAAGCAGCTATTGCCTTATATATGGACCTTTTAACTGAACAGGGCGAGGACATTCCCGAAGATGCAGATGCGGTGATCACTACCGTGGAGGTCTAACATGCCTCACACACAGATCCAGATCGCCAATCATGTCAGGAATCCACTGATCGCAACCAGGGATGATGTGAACGCCTTCGGCGGTCACCCAATCCAATCCGCGTATCAGCCAGCAGGCGCCGCCCAGCCAAATTTGCCGCATGAGGTCAGGCTGAGGATCGATGGACCGATACGCCTCCACCACTGCTTCTCGCCACTTGCCGTGTTGCTCGGCTTCGCGCATAAGACAATACAAATCGCCCATATAGGGACTCAGGCATGCATTCGACCAGTCAATGGGAACTATATCACAATCGGCGATCATCAGGTTTTTGAGATTGAAGTCGTTATGGGTGATGGTCATTGGCGTTGATTCATACAGAAACGCAAGCTCTCCTGGCAAGATTTCCAACGCCCGTTCCAGAACGGTTACCTCACCCGCCTGCGTCAGACGAGGACAGATCGTGCGCAGCGCATCAGGAAAATAATCTGCCGTAACGAGGTATTGATCGTATGCATGCGGGGGAATGGATCTGTTTTGCAGTCCAGTCGCGGCGGTGCGTCTCAACGAGGCAAGCATTCTCGTTGCGGAAAGAATATTTTCCTCTGTCGGACACTGTTCCACTGTATAGGCGCCCAAATCTTCCATGACCAACACATTGCCACGATCGTATCGGTACCCAGCGACGATCTGCGGAACGCGAATAGCCAGCGGCAGAAGCAGATTTTCGTAGATGTCCGACTCCTTTCCCATCGAACCGCCGCCCCACTTGCAGATCAAAGTATCCCCAGACCGCAGCCTGACGCGCCATACTTCCGACAGAGCCCAACGACGAAGCGGCTCTGCATCTATGACTTCATTCAGAATCGGCAACTGATGCAGGAATTCCCGAAAACGCGACGGCAATCCAGGTTGCTCCATCACTCACCTCCTCCTCCATCCGTGAGCTACAGTTCGCAGAACCCGTTACGCAGGCCAACTCAGTACATTTTTAGAACCTCCGACATGTCGGAGGTTCATGTATTTGTTAGGCAATAATTTCACCAAGCGGAGCTATCATACCTTTTGATAATGCCAGCCTGCAACGGCCATTTTGCGCCGGACGTAGGCGAGTTGATCGCGAAGCGGCACACCCACCGGACAGTTGTCGTCGCAGGCCATCAGACCGATACAGCCAAAGACCCCGTCGTCGTTGCCCACCACCTCAAAGTACTCCTGCTCTGTCCGTTTATCGCGCGGATCGACCATGAATCTGGCCACCCGATTCACACCCGCAGCCCCGATAAAATCCGGTTTGATGTTTGCGGTGGCGCATCCTCCGATGCAGCATCCGCACTCGATACAGCGTTCCGCTTCGTAAATCTTTAGCGCCAGTTCGTTGTCCATCCGTACTTCAGGCGCATCAGGAACAAAGGTTTCATCCGTGTGAACCCAAGACTCCGTACGCAGTGACATCTCGCGAAACCAGACCCCGGTGTCCACGGACAGGTCGCCGAGCAACTTGAACACAGGCAAAGGCAACAACGTGATGACTTCCGGCAGATCCTTTGTGAGTGTTTTGCAGGCGAGCGTTGGCTTTCCATTCACCAGCATGCCGCATGATCCGCAAATCGAGGCGCGGCAGACAAAGTCAAAGCGAAGTGTGGGGTCCTGCTCCTCGCGCAATTTATTAAGGACAACAAACAGGGACATCCCTGGTTCTTCAGTCAAATGAAAGTCCTGGAGGGCCGGTTTTTTCTTCGGCTCCTCTGGATTATAACGCATAATGCGAAACGTCAATTCGCGTTGAGCCACTTGAAACAACCTCCATCTTTACTGTTTTGCCGATTTACTGTTTTGCCGAATCGATTCCACGAGTTGCCTCTCCATATCCTCTGTCACCGGGTGGAGATTCCGTGATTTTGACGGATTCGTAGCGCAATTCAGGTTCGTCAGCTCCTGCAGGCCAGTAAGCCAGCGTACGGTTTAACCAATTCGCGTCATCGCGTTTGGGAAAATCTTCCCTGAAGTGACTGCCCCTGCTTTCCTCTCGGGCTAACGCGCCCTTCGCAATGCAGTACGCCAATCGAACCATACCGGGCAGGCGCAAAGCCGCATCCATTTCCGGATCGCCGCCGCGACCGCCGCCGCGAAGACCCAGGTGCTTTGTGCGCTCATGCAGATCGCGCAGTTGATCGACAGCCGCCTGCAGCGACTCTCCCGTCCGAAAGATGCCGACATGGTGACTGAGTATCTGTTCCATCTCGCGACGCAGGTCAAACACGTATTCTGTTCCGTCTCGATTCTCACGCAATCGCGCCACTCGATCCGCCTGTATGTTGATGTGTTCCTCCACCAGCGACGACTTCACATCCAGCGTCGCCTCGGCAGTAAACTTTGCGATCTGCTCTCCGATGATCCTACCGGCGACCACTGTCTCGGCCAGTGAGTTTCCTCCCAGTCGATTGAACCCATGCAGGTCCCAACACGCCGCTTCGCCCAAGGCAAACAGGTTCTTCAGCCCGTACGCCTGCCCGTCGATGTTGGTGCGCACACCGCCCATACCATAGTGTTGTGTTGGCCTGATCGGGATGAGATCCGTTACTGGATCGATACCGCGGAAGTTTTTGCAGATGGTCGCGATCTCCCGCAGGTTCGTGTTGATGTGCTCGGCGCCCAAATGACGGATATCAAGCCAGACATGATCGCCGTATGGACTCTCCACGCCGTATCCAGCCCTGATGTGTTGCATGATGCGCCGCGATACAACGTCCCGCGAGGCCAGCTCTTTTTTCGCGGGTTCATAGTCCGGCATGAACCGATGCAGATTCTTGTCAAGCAGATAGCCGCCGTCGCCGCGCGCTCCCTCGGTGATCAGAATCCATGAGGGAACCAGACCGGTCGGGTGAAATTGAACGGCTTCCATGTTGCCAAGCGGCACCACGCCCGTATCCAGGGCCAGTCCCAGACCGCTGCCTTCATTGATAATGGCGTTTGTCGACGCGCCATATAACCGTCCGTAGCCGCCGGTTGCGATAACTGTCGTCTTGGCTGTGTACGCACGCAGTTCACCAGTCCGGAGACAGCGCACAATCGCACCGTAACAGCGTTCGCCGTCCTGGATCAGACTGAGGGCCTCAACACGGTCATGAACCGTGATGCCAAGGCGCAAGACCATACTGTCCAGCGTATACAACAAAGTGTGACCGGCTCCATCAGATGTATAGCATGTCCGCCATTTGGCGGTTCCACCGAAGTTGCGCGCCGTAATCAAACCGACGTTTTCGGGATCTTCATGAACGACCTTGCCGTCGTACACGTGATCTGCCGCCGTGACGCGCGTCCACGGCACGCCCCAATGGGCCATCTCCCGCACCGCAATCGGAGCGGTTTCAACAAACAGGCGCGCGACATCCTGGTCGCACCCCCAGTCGGAACCCTTCACGGTATCGTTAAAATGAACATCGGGGCTGTCGCCTTTGCCCATGGCGCTGTTGCCAAGCGCCGCCTGCATACCGCCCTGCGCCGCAGAACTGTGCGACCTCCGCGGCGGCACAAGACTGAGCAGGATTACATTATGTCCCTGAGTCGCCGCCTCCACTGCAGCTCGTTCCCCTGCAAGACCGGCCCCAATGACCAGCACATCGGTCACGAAAGTGTCGTAGTGGCTCATGCGTGTACCCCCATTGTAAAGAAAATCCATAACACCGCTGCGCCAATGCCAACGGTCAGCACGCTGATCACGCCGAGGACCCAGTGCAGTTTATGCCTCTTGACCCATCCCCACTTGACAAAGATACGATACAATCCGACGCTGGCATGGTATTCCGCCAACAGCAGCAATACCGCATAGAATATCAAAAACCCATGTTTGATGCGCCCTGCGCTGTATATCACGTCGATCCCGCCATAGGCCACGACAGCGACATGGATAATCACAAGGACGAGTATGGCGCCGCCGGTAACCGACTGAAACAGCCAGGACCAAGTGTCGACGTGATGAATCAACTTGGCGTGTTTCCAGACGATTTTCTGCTCTGCCCACCGGCTTGGAATGCGCCGGATGACCGCTCCGACATGGGCGCCGCCAACGAGGAGCAGAAAAACGATCGCAGTTGGCACGAGGTAATACTTCTCCATAAAGAGTGCCAGACCGTTGAAGGCGTTCGATCCAAGCAAAATCGAACCTACGAACAGCATATGAGTCCACAAAAAAAGAACTAAAAGCAGGCCGCTCACCATCTGAACCATCTCAACAATGAGGTCAGAACGGGGGCTGCTGGATAATGCTTTTTGAAGCTTCATTACTTTTCCTCCTCGTTTCACGGGCTAATGAAACTCCCCAGGACGTCGCGTCTCTTCCCCGCTCAACACCGCGCCGCACTTGGAGCACACCCTGACAGGCACTTTCAGGTCGTAATCGTCGTCAGTGAAATTCAATAGATCAGCCTGATACTCCTCAATGATGGGAGCCTCACAACAACTTGAGAGTTCCATGTTAATTTCCTCCGGCATGAGTGAGAAATGGCCACTACTCGCGTTGACTGTGAATGTTTACTCTACCTCATTCCCTTTGATCGAAACGACGCTGCGTGTAGCTGCGCCAGAATGCGCCATACCTGATCAGCACGTTGTCATATAATTGCCCATGACACGCTCAAAGCAGAATCACTACCCCTGACTCCGGTTTATGTATCTGACCAACCTTAATTGTAACACAATTACCAGCAGGAGTACATGGTTCAAATGAACTATTTACAGATCGTCTATGATGATCTGCCTCCCGCTGCTGGCAATGCCAAAGGGCAACGCGGGATCAATCAGTCAGTCAGCGAACGCGATCTGAAGCGCCTGCCGAATATCCCTGACCGCCACCACCTCCAGACGCTCGCCAACCCACTTGGGCGCCGACTGCATATCGGCTCTGTTCCCCTCTGGAATCAGCACGATGCGTCTGCCATGCTGACCGGCCGCCGTCAGCTTGTGCGAAATTCCGCCCACTGCCGTGATATCGCCGTGCAGAGAAACCTCTCCTGTTACTGCGAGCGCCGCGCGCACCGGCTTGTCCAGAAGCGCCGAGACCATAGCAAGAACAAATGCCAGTCCGGCCGACGCCCCTTCGCGATACTGACTGATGGAGACAAGATGAACGGCGAGATCAACCGTGCGTATCCGTTCCAAGCCATAGCCAATCTCCGTCGCATGGCGCAACAGCAAATCATGACCAGTGCGCAGAGAGTGACTCATATCCCTGCCATGCTGTCCGGTCAGACGAATCTGGCCGCTGCCTCCATCGATTACGGACACCTGGATCATCTGGACAGCGCCGCCGTACTCTCGCCCGTTTGCCGTCAGAACGGTCAATGCCGTGACCTCTCCGACATCTGGACTCTCATTGACCCGCCGATCCAGATCATCATAGGCCATACGGCGCAGAAAGTCCATTGGCTTGGCCTGCTCACGCCCTTCCTCATCTCCCGACTCAAAGCCAATGGGGTGCGGAAAGAATTCGCCGGGGTCCATGATCTCCAGTTGGTGTTCCACGCGCTGACGGAGTTCTCCGACTATAGACAGCAACTCTACCGCTTCCGGTTCCGTAAACTGACCATCCGGAAACACCAATTTGAAAAAGGCCCGTCCCAGTCTGTCCACGGCAGTCGCATCGCGACGCGTCATCCCTTTGAGGTGTGGGTATGTGGAGACAAGGCTTTGCCAGTGTTCCTCATATCGCAAATGGCGCAGCGCCAACAGAATTTCCCCGAAATAGTCCGTGGACAGGGAGAAGCCCGGAACCAGATCGGCCGGTTTGAGTTTTGGCAGTTCCCAGCCGGGAATGAAACCATGGATGCGGTCGACTAGCGCTGCATCCTGCAACTCAACCGGAAGCGGCTCAAACAGATGCGCATACTGAGCGCTCGGCAACTGCTGGTCCACCTGAAGATTGCCGAGAAACACAAGGGACGTATCGGCGGATTGCGCGGCATGACCGCGGCTGAACTGTCCGCTCTCCATGAAGTCCTTAAGCAGTGCGATGGTTCCCGAATCGTCCGTGAAACGGGTGTAGGCGACTTCGTCAAACACCAACACTTCCCGGCTTGCGATCAGGCCGCCTCTTCTGGTTGCGAGATTGTAAAACAGGTTGGCGGGGCTCGCATAGCCGCCAGCCATGGTGAACGCCTGCGCAGACAGATTGCGCAGCAGAAATGTCTTCCCCGTGTTCTTGGGTCCGAGTTCGATCATGTTCACATTGCGTTCGACCAGGGGGAGAAGCCGGGCGAGGTACAGCCAGCGAAGTCGTCGGCCGTCGCCGTGGGCAAACAGGGTCTCGGGGTTGTATCCCGCCGACCGCAGCAGCAACTCGACCCACTCCGCTGTGGAAAACTGCCTCCTCGCCGCCGCGAAGGATCTCAGATCGACCAGCGCCTGGTACGGTTCGAAGTGAACCATGACCATGCGCAAGCGTGACGATTCTCCTTCGGAACCGCCCACATAAAGGAGGCAGACCTTCCCCCACAGTCCGCCCTGCAGCAGATCCGGGTGATCCTGCAACAGATCCTGATCGACGTATACGCCGTCCACCTGAAACGCCATCAGCCGCGCAACCGCTTCGCCTCGGTTCAGGTCGATCCTCACGTCGACGAAGTCAAGAAGCTCCAGCGTGCGCCGCTGGAGCAGGCGGCTTCTGAGCAACTGGCGCGTGCGGTTGGTGGCAAGATGCTGCGAAACTTTGCGCTCTGCGCCTTCGAGTCCGTACTGCCCAACGAGAAAGTCAACAAGATAGCGCGGCAAATCGCGAGCTGCGCGGAGGGCGGCGGATGTATTGTGGTCCACAAATACCTGGGCAAACACGCGAGCCGCTTTTTGTCTGAGTTCCCCTGCTGGCGCCACGGTTCCACCCTCCTGCATTGCGTCAGTCATGAAATATGAGTCGTCTCGTGATCATATTCGGCTTACCTGGTTCAGAATTCGTTTCGTCGGCCTCGCCGTCTCCGCCATCCTTCTGACCGTCGCCGTGCCTGAGGTCCTCTCCGCCGCCGTCTCCGACGGTCTCGCCGACAATGTTCCGCTCTGGCTGTTCATCCAGCGCCGCATCCCGAAGCGGATCCAGGTACTCGATGACCGGAGGTTCCCCGTGCTGATACCAGATGTCCAGGATCGCCAGGCTCAGGCGCACGTAGGTCCGCAATCGCGTGTCCTGTGTGGGTGCAAAGCGCCGGACCTGCTCGTACAGATCCTCGCTCGAAAAAGGCGCAGACCAGGCGTACGCATCCTGATGCAACTCGTGAATCTGCTGTACGAGCGCCTTGATCTGAGCCGATGTAAGAGGATCAAGCAACTTTGCTTCCAGAAGCGCGTCGAGAGCCGCTTCACTCCAGGGCGCCCGCTCCTCCTCCTTCTGACGAGCAGACAGCCAGCGAGGGCACTCTTCTCGATCGTTTCTGCGAATCAGGACATCGCTGAAAAAATTGGCCGCGAGCGCCCAGACACTCAGTGCGTGAGGCAGTTTTCCTTCGATCATACGGCCCATGTTAGCGTACGCCTGACTGCGGGCGCCCTTTCCGAATTTGCCGATTAACTCAACCTCGTCGATCAGAATCAGCCAACCCGCAAAGCCGGCTTTCTGGATCAGCCAATCGATCAGCCGCATGTATTCAAACGCCTCATCCTTCATGCTGGACTTCGTCAATTGCGGCGTCCTGCCGAGGTTCTGCCGATAGATGCGTTTGAGATCAACCGCGCCGAGGAAGTTGCCGGCAACATCCGCAAGCAACTCGTCATACCCCTCATCATGGACGACCAGACCATCCAGAACGGCCATGATTCTGGCCGACATGCCCATCGTTCGCGCTTCGGGAAGCAGTTGGTTCTCAAGTGCCTTTGCAACGATGTACGCAATGCCAGGTTGGGCGCTGCCGGGTATATAGGTGTTTTCTATGAGCTTTGGATACAGATAATCCAGTCGATCCAGCGGCGTTTCCTTGCTGAGCGAGACGAAACTGACGACCCAGTTGCGATCCTCGCCCGCCCCCCAGAGCGAATGAAGCAGGTGCGTCTTGCCTTCACCGTAATTCGCCCGCAGGACCAAAGATGGAAGTTTGGGAGCGCGCCCCTGTTCGACGCCCTCCATCATTCGCTTGACGATATCGATGTACTTTTCACGTCCAAAGGCAACGGTCTTGGCCAAATCACGGTACGGAACGCCCGATCTGAGGCCCTCTACGATGAACTTGGATCTCCCTGTCAATTCAGGCCCCCCCATTCTGACTGGAAATGGCTTTGGCGACAGCGCGCCGCGCGTTTCCCCATTCGAGTCCCCAGGTGGTGGATGCGGAGACCGGAATCTGACCGTTCAATTCTACTTCCGTCGCGTAGAGCACCCATGTTTCAGCTAGTTTAGTAATGTCCTCCCGTTTCCACAATCTATCCAGATCGACAATATCGTGAAAGCGATTGACCTGTTTTGTCGCAATCTCGGTCTGAATGCGGTTCCAGAGCGCCGGATAGGCGGGCAGTCCAGTTTTTTGGTTGTCAAACAGATCCGGGCGGCCCGCGATCACCATGAACAGATACGGCGCCAGATAGCTTTCGTCAATCAGTTCCCGAATCATCTCATACGCCTGATCCCGCGTGCCGCGCGTATAGTGGGGAATACCCTCCGTACGCGCCGTTCCAGACAAAATCTCCGCATGGTCCAGCAAAATCAGCAGACCTTTATAGGAGGCCGCCCGGGCCAATACGGGCAGGCACAACAGAAGAGAGCGCGCGTTGCGTCGATCCACATTGGTCGATACGCCGATGGACCTGCGTTCCTGTCTCGTCAGTTTTTCGCCTTGCAGCCAGCGCATCAGAACGCTGTCATCCGCAGCATCAGCGCCTGTCCTGCGCACGATGCTGGCGCGAATCGGTTGCTGAACAGCGGCATAGATATCCAGATTCCGAATAAAACGATCTGTGATATCGCGAATGTCCGTCATCAGCGCCGCCTGGCTCCGATCATGCGCGTTCTCGGCCCACGTCCGGAACCGACTTGCAGGCAACTCATAGTCCTGGTATCCAAGTTCCTGCCGAATGACCCCCAGTGTGCACCTGTCGAGCAGATTGTTCCAGTTGACAGCCTGCGCGACCGCCCGATAGAGTTCATCAATCGCCGCCAGTCGACTGCGGTGCGCGTCCACGGAAACAACCAGATAACCGGCCTGTTCGGCAGTCCGTTTCAGGCGCCTCAACAGATGCGTTTTTCCCGCGCCAGACCGTCCCCGCACAAACTTGATTTTCCCGGCGCCCTGGTCAATAAACCCGGCAAGGTATTCCCTGACCCAGAACGCTTCGATGCCGCCGGGATCGACGAACGTTCTGTCCACTTCGCCGTCTGCGAGCATCTCCGCCGCTGGGTTCGCCCGAAACAGCGGGAGACTGTCCAATTCGCCCATCAACCGTTACCCCCCGATTCCGAGTCCACGGCCGTCAATTCTAGCGACCCCAGATGCTCCTTCTGCCCACCGGGCAATGGGATGACAATGGCATCCCTGGCGACTTTCGTGAAAGTGAACACCAGGCGCCGACCGTCACTGACCAGCGTCACGTCCGTTTGTGTGCGCAATCGATAGACGTCAAATACAAATTGGTTCAGCGGGTAACCGGTGGCTGTGGTTCCAGTACGAATGGCCAGTAGAGCGTGAATCTGTTTGAGCGATATGGCCGTCACAATCCGCTTGCCCGACTCCGCAACCTGCCGCTCCGCCAGAAGGACATCATAGGCGCGCACCAGTGCGCGCATGAAAGACGCCGCATTGAATTTTTCCTTATACAAGCGGCTGATCTCACGGTCGACAAGAGCCGCCACGGCCTTGGGGTGCAAGATGCGCACCAGACGGTTGTTGATGTATACACCATCGTTCGCGAAATCCGTCTTCACTTCGACAGGAAACACGCGAAACACAGGATATTCGCCATCCACCTGACGACCCGCAGCATGGCAGCCTTCCACGAACAGACGCGTCCACTCGTCACGATCGGCTTCCGTCGCCACCATCCGAAAACGATCGACCGTCGATTTGAGCGCCCGCGCCTGTACAGCTACTTCGTCCGCATAGCGGATCAGATCGTCCAGTTGCTTCTGCATCTCCACCCGATTCGCGAAGTCAACCTGTTTCGCGATGGCCTTGCCTCGCCCCACTCTCTCGGCAACCTTTGCAAGACCGACCAGATCTGCGCTCAGCGCCTGCGCAAAGAACGACAGCCCGCCTGCCGCTTCTTCATCCCCGACGCCTGCGGTCGCATCTGCAAATTCCGCTTCGTTCTGCTCGCTGATCTCCAATGCCGCTTCTCTCTCCACCAACACAACTTCCCTTCCTGAAATGATCCTCTATCGTGAACGTGCGAGTGCTCAGCCGGGATCGTATGCTGCTCAGAGACACGGCTACGCCGAACTCGCCTCGGCGCAGCATACGATCCCGGCTGAGCGAGTTTTCCCCCATTCATGAAGTATCTAGGGAACTAACTTCGACAGCGATCGACAACTTCCTTCTTTAGAATACAGACGGCGGCGAAGTCTGCAGATGCGCCGTCATCGCATCGATGTGATAATCATCAACCTGAACCTCCGGATACTGTTTCGCCACCTCGCGAAGGTGATTGTCCAGTGATAAAGGGCGGCCGCAGTCAATACATCCAGAGTGGCGCTGACGATTTCAGGTCCGATTCCGTCTCCAGGAAGAATTCCCATTTTATATACAGACATGGATTGTTTACCCCCTTGTTCAACTTCAATCATTCTCCAGGGCAGCTCTTTACGATGGAAAAGTGTTACCACGGCAGCAACGAAGCATGTGCGATGGGTCACACATGGTGTCGATCATCGACTCCGAGGTACTGTTTCAAAGCATCCTGAAGGATATGCGAGAAGTTTACGTTATGCTCTCGAGCAAGATCATCCAGCCATTTTGGGATTGTCAGGGTTTTATTGACGGCTTTGTTAGTCATCTTGTCACGAAACGGCGGCATCCAGCATTCAATCAGCATGACAGTCTGGTGCGAGTACAGTAGTATATGTTGGACGGGAGTTGGTTCTGGAAGATCGTCTCCATCCCGTTCCATACCCCAGAGGTGGAGCGCCATGGCTTCCTTGGCGTTGCGAAGAGCTTCTTTATCCGAGTGAGCGCAAGGCAAACAACCCGGTAAATCCGGAAACTCGATGGAAATCACATCGTCGTCATAATCAAATATGGCGGGAAAGATGTACAGGTCTTTCATGTGTCATTCTCCTTTACCGAGGCATCGGAATCCGTGCTTGTTTGAAGATATTGCGTGCAGTTCCAGGCGGAACATCCTTTACTGAATGCGTGATCGTGACTTTACCGCCAGCTGCGAATCTGTCTGCATCCCTGCTATACTGAAGACATCTTGACGCTGACGGGCAGCGATTTGACTTGGGGTCAATCCATTGTCTTGATACCACTTATCCATGTGCTGATACGCCGCGATCCCAAAAGATGGGCGATCTACTGCTTCGATGCTGCGATGCCACAGGCTCTATGTACTTGGGGAGGGATCGCCATGCGTTTGCGCAAGAGTCGATCAGCAAGACGGACGAAGGGCGCTATATTGACATTGTTGTCTGCGGTGTTGCTCTGCGCAGGCGGCTGGCTGGCTGCGCAGCCAGCGGTCGCATCACACGTACAGGCGCCAGCTCACAGGGCACAGGGCCATATTTCCAATGCACAACTATGGTCACACTCATCCGGTATGGTACGCATGCGATTGCGAGTGGAAACCGGGCAACGCCGTCATTTCAGAAGACGGCGGGGTCGGTCTGACGATTACAAATCCTAACATACAAGGAGAATTTATACAATATTCTTTGACTCCCGGCTGCGTAGGATGCGCAGTTGATGCCGCAGCCGGACTGTTTACCGCCGCAGCCAAACAGGCGCCGAATTATGGGATCGAACGTCCAGTTGTTCCGATGTCCCGGAAAGGATATCAGGTAAGCGCCGAGCTGCCAAACACCAGATTATATTCCAGACCTTTTTCAAAGAACTGGTTTGCGGCTGGTCTCCTGACATGGCGAAACCCAGCCCCCGCTTTCTCCGTCAGCATGCAGCTTCCCGTATCCATGACAACCGTCGCGTCTGCGGTGCTGCATGCATTTGCGCAAGAGTACTGCACAACGCCGTGGCCCGTCACCCTGCCGCATCGTGTGACGTATCGCTATGCTGACCTGACGCAGGCGGATCTGGAAGCGATATACGCCGATCTCTACCTTCGCTCCGTGGAACCCGTTTTCGCATCGACCGCCGTCCAGTCGTTTGCCAGTCTCTATGCAGGCTGGGTTTCTCCCACACTCCTCGCGCACGTTCCCGCATCTGAGCATTCCCTTGACGCCGCGCTCATTCACGCCATCATCAAGGAGCAAGACACCAATGGTCCCGGGCCCCTGCTCCCCGCACTTCCCGGCTATCGTCTCATCCATCGCAACCTTCCCACGGGTGATTCGGTCTTTTGGTGGCCCATCGGAAAGCACTGGCCGCTCCTCAAAGCGCCTGTATTCCACACCTTGTCTGAAATCAGCGTTCGCTGAAACGGGAACCTATTGATCTGCGGTTTTTCCCAAGGAACGCGACGATCCCCAGGGAACGTCTCACGCCTCCGTGAACAGAACGCCCACGGGACACCTGGCGGACCGCAGAATGCGTTCCACGGTTCTCCCGCAGTAGAGTTCCCCGCCTGCAGGACGGCGCTCCGCGCTGAGCAGGATCAGATCCTGACGGCTCTCGTGCGCCTGCTGGACAATATCGTTCCCCACACTGTTCCCCGTGCGTATCTTGACCGCACCGTCAACAGGAACTGCAAACGCCTCGCCCAACCGCAATATTTCGGCGATTGAATGCCAGCCAATATTTTCTTCCGACTGTATGCCGCGTACATCGAGCGATTCACTGCTGAAAGTCGCGGCGAGCGGCTGTGCTTCAATCACATAGAGAGCCGTCACCGCCGCATGCGCGCCTTTTGCGAGCGACATGGCAAATTCGGCTGCGCGCAGATCTGCGGAAGTTCCGGTTGTCGGAATCAAAATGCGTTCCAGACGATCGATCCCCTCAGTCCACTGTGGAGCGTACAGCACAAATGCATTGCAGGGCGAGTTCAAGATCACTTCATCCGCGATGCCGCCGAATGGGCCTGATCCAATTTTCCCCTTGGCCGCCCCCAGGACCACCAGATCGTAACCGCGTTCGCACTCAGCCAGAATCGATTTCGCGATATCGGGTTTCGGTTCGATCCGTCGCTCCCTCCACTCGATATTGGTGCCCTCGTCGCCTATGGCCCGACGACTGAAACGCTGTCCAAAAGCGCCTCCGGCAGCGTCTCCAGCAGCAGCCTGTTGACCGTTTTCTTCGGCAGCGAGTTCCATGAGGCGTCGATCGCCTGCTTTCTGGACCTGCAGTACCGTAGCTTCGATGGACCGCTCACCAGAAAGACGCTGTATGATGTCCGCAGCAAGTAAAGCATTGCGTCCATCGCGCACCGGAACAAGCATGCGCCGCAGTCCGTGCAAAAAACTTCTCTCCTCAAAAGACTGTCGTCGCAGTCGATCCGTCTCGTCAGGATCGGGCGTTGTGTGGCGAAGTGCAAAACGCAGGAGCGGCGGCGCCATGATGGATGTCACCACCGCCATAATCACGATGATGGAATACATCGCTGTCGTCAGGATGCCCATCTGGAGACCGATGGTCGCCACGATGATCTCCACAGCCCCGCGCGCGTTCATCCCCGAACCCAGACTTACAGCCATCCAGTGCTTCAAACCTGCCAAACGGGCGCCCGCATACGTTCCGGAAAATTTCGCAAGCACCGCCACGGCAATGACCGCGAACAGGGAGAGCAGCAACAGGGGTGTCAAGATTTGCGTGATATTCACTTTCAATCCTGCAGAAGCAAAGAACACGGGGGCAAAAATCGCCAGGGTCATCCCTTCCAGTTTTGAACGAACCGCCGTCGTGATCCTCGGCACGCGAGCCATTTGGACACCCACCAGAAAGGAACCGAGAAAGGCCTCAACGTGCAACGCCTGCGTGACGGCCGCGCCTGCGAGACCGAGCAGAACGACCGCCGTCAACACGGGGCTTTCGCCGCCGAAATAGTCGTCGATCCAGGTCACCAATGTCCGAATCATTCGATAGCCCAGTGTGAAACAGAAGGCTGCAAATGCAATGGTGCCAAGAATGGATATCAGCAGAGAATTTATCGGCACATGCTGGGACGCCGCGATTCCCGATACAATGGCCAGCAGAAACCAGCCCACGGTATCGTTGATAATGCCCGAGGCCAGTGTGAGTTGACCGATGTCCCGGCGCATCAGATTCATATCCAACAAAATTTTCACAATCACAGGTATGGCAGATATGGACAGCGCAGTCGCCACAAACAGCAGGAAAGCCTGGTGCGCTCCTGCACTCCCCATGAGCACACCAGGCAGCAGATATGCGAGTCCATATCCGGCGACAAACGGAACTAGAATGCCGCCTGAGGCGATCCACAACGCTGGCTTCGCCTTGCTTCGAACGATGTCGATGTCGGTCTCCAGACCACTTAGAAGCAGCAAAAAGATAACGCCGATTTGGGCGATCAGTTGCAACAGCAGCCCTTGCGGCCCCTGGGCTGGAAACAGCGTGTGGAACGCCTGGGGAAAGACAGAACCGAACAGCGATGGGCCAATGATGATGCCTGCCAACAGTTCACCGATGACCTGCGGTTGATTCAGTCGGCGCGCAAGTTCGCCAAGAATGCGGGCGACTCCCAATAGTATGATGAATTCGAGGAAAAACCGCAGCAACTCGGTCGGCGTCAGGGACATGCGGGTCTCCCTCCTTTTCTGCTGGTCCAACGTCCGTGATAGACCTCTTGACGCCCCCGCCCTGTTATGGCGTTCACAACCACCATCATATCATTTTACTGCTTCTGCGGATTGCCCGTGCCAAAAGGAGGTGATTTCTGCGCAACATTCCCCTGCCTGCGAGTCACTTCGATACGCCTGTTCTCGGTCAACCCGCGCAACAGGACAGCTTCGCCACATTCTTGTCAAACGTCAGCGCCGCCAGTTTAAGCCCTTCCGCCATCGTCAGATAAGGCGCCATGGTTTCCCGTAAATCCTCGATCGTCAGGCCAAATTTCACCACCAGCGTCGCCGCGTAAATGACCTCTCCCGCATGTTCAGCCACCATATGCGCGCCAAGCACTTTACGGGTTTGCGCGTCGGCGACGAGCTTGCATACCCCTGCGGTCTCATGATTGACAAGCGCCCTTGGCACCGCAGCCAGCGGCAGAACAGACGTGATCACGTCATATCCCTGCGCTCTTGCCTGCTCCTCAGTCAACCCCACGGTCGCGATGGCTGGTTTTGTAAACGTCACACCCGGCGCCGCAGTGAGGTCGACTGCCTGGCTTGCTCCGGCAACTGCATTCTCTGCCGCAACCCGTCCCTCATACGCCGCCACATACACAAATTGCGGTCCGAGCGTGACGTCGCCTGCGGCATAGATGCGCGGATTGCTGGTTCGCAGATGCGAGTCCACCACGATCTCTCCGCGTTCGCCCGTCGCCACCCGCGCCACGGACAGATTCAGCGCCTCCGTAAGGGGGCGCCGTCCTGTCGCTACAAGAATCTGATCGGCCAGAACGATCTGCTCCTGATCGTTCACCGCTATGTGGATGCGCTTATGGTCGGCGGTCTGCTGCACGCGAATGAATCGGGCTCCGGTGACAATCCGAATGCCTTGCTGCGTGAACGCCTGCATGACGGCTTCTGCTATTTCGGGGTCGTAAGAAGGGAGCACTCGGGCGCTGCGCTGCATGAGAGTGACCTCCACCCCCAGTTGATGGTACATCTGCCCCAACTCCATGGCGACATAGCCAGAACCGATCACGGCCAGCCGCTTTGGCAACTCCTGCAGTTCCAATGCCGAGGTGCTGGTCAAATAATCAACGTCCCTGAGTCCCGGAATGTCCGGAATCGCGGCCGTGGCGCCAGTCGCAATCAGGAAACGTAAAGCGGTCAGGCGCCGCCCGGCGACTTCAACCGTTTCTTCATCCACGAACCTGGCTTCTCCGCGTATGAGAGCAAAGCCATAGTCATCAATCAGCTCGACATATTTCTGTTGCCTGAGAGAGGCGACAAGTTCCTTCTTCTGGTCGACAAGCGCCTTCATATCGACAGCTCCAGCGGACGTCCGCAACCCGGCAAAAGGATTCCGCCTTGCCAAATCATTGATCTCCCCCGCACGGAGCATCGTTTTGGACGGCACACATCCGACATTGACACAGGTTCCGCCAATCGTTCCCCGTTCGATCATCACGACGCGCGCGCCGTGCGAAACAGCCTGAATTGCCGCTGAGAAGGCCGCTCCACCCGACCCGATGATCGCCAGGTCGTAATCATAGTCATGGCCATGGCTCTTCTCTGCGTCATGAACCCCCTCCTGCGAAACAGGCAACACTTCAGCATTGCCGGGGGTATATCCACTATCGACAATGCTTTGCCTGACCTCCTCAACAACAGCCATTTCAGCCACTTCAAAAATCGCCTCGCCACGGCGAAAATTGACGGAGAGGGGATACGCGCCCACGCCCTGCACGGCTTTTTCGACATGCTCTTCACATGAAGCGCACGACATTCCTTTAATTTCTAGTCGCACTTTCAGCCTGTTATCGGTCATTCGAGAACACACCTCTCTACATTCTCGTGCAGCACTGGATGTGCTCAGCATTGTCCGCCACAATCGCCTTGGCCAGTTGGACCATGACCCGCACCCGTTCGTCCAGGATGCGGTACAGAATGTATTTTCCTACTTGCCGCGAACTCACATACCCGCACCACTTCAGGCAGGCCAGCTGATTGGACACCTGGCTCTGCGAAGCGCCGATCAGTTCAACAAGTTGGCTGACGTTCAGTTCGCTGTCCAACAGCGCCTGGACAATTTTGAGTCGCGTTGGATTGGAGAGGCCGTGGAAAAACTTCGCGTAAATCTTCGTTTGAACAGCCTCATCGCTCTGCACACGGTTGACAATCAACATGAGAACGCCTCCTTTCAGCGTTTTTTCCTGGCTGTTCCGCTCTTGCGCGACAGAATGAACAGAAGCGCGCCCATCAGCATGACAAGTCCGCCAAAAAGCCAGAACCGATACGCGGTCAAGACAGCGCCTGCGGCGGTGAAGCCAACTGCGCCAATCAAGAGCGGGAGTCCGCAACAGAGCGCCGCAATGACAGGCAGACCAACCATAGCCCATGTTCCCAATTTTTTATCCTCGTTCTCCATTTCGCTCAACTCCTCTCCGAATCACATCATATTATAATATTGTGTTTTGTAATAGTCGATAATCGCGGTTTGCATCTTCACATCTTTGCGTCACATAATATATTGTCATGAGGTTGATAGATATTAGTTATGTATGTATAATCATTTTGCCTGCATCGAAAGCATTCACCATCACCTGGAGGTGGAAAGAGTAGTGTCAGAACTGTTACCTAGCCGGACGTCGGAACCAAAGGGGCGCTGGGCGTGGCGCATCGCACTGTTTTTGATCATTGTGCTCGTCGGCGAGTGGTATGTGAAATGGAATCCTTACTACCACAAGGCGTTCATCGCCGCAGCAAGCCACTCCATTGGCAGTTCCATTGTCAGCGGCAAAGGGAACGCGGCTCCCGCCGTATCCATCGCGGCCGCGTGGCAGTATGCCGTCAAGTATTTTTTGGCCGTCTGGCAGGCGGTCATCCTGGGCGTAGTCGTGGGCGCCGCCGTGCAGGTTCTCATCCCGCGCGACTGGATTCTCAAGGTCCTCGGCCAGCGCAAAGCAGCGTCCGTCGTCGCGGCAGGCGCCCTGTCCGTTCCCGGCATGATGTGCACGTGTTGCAGCGCTCCCATCGTGGTCGGATTGCGCAAGCAAAATGTAGCGGCGGGATCGGCGCTAGCCTTCTGGTTGGGCAATCCGGTGCTCAATCCCGCCACCATCATCTTCGCGGGCTTCGTACTGGGGTGGAACTTCGCCCTTGTCCGCATCCTCTTCGGTCTCATTTTGGTCCTTGGCGTGGGGTTGCTCGTCAACCGCTTCGGGTCGGAGCGTGAAGTGCCAGAAGCGGCGCAGGCAGCGGCGGCAAAAGCAGTGGAACCGGATGAGCGGCCTGTTTGGCAACGCTTTTTTGTGCAATTGGGCCGGATATCGTTCTCCGTGCTTCCCGTTTACATCCTGCTTGTTCTCGTGGTCGGCGCCCTGCGCAGCTGGCTGTTTCCCGCGATCGATTTTGCCCATGCGGATGGTCTCCTGTGGGTTCTGGGCCTGGCTCTGGCAGGTACGCTCTTTGTCATCCCGACTGCCGGGGAAGTGCCCATCATTCAAACGATGATGCACTTCGGACTCGGTTTGGGGCCGGCGTTCACTCTCCTGCTGACGCTCCCCGCGATCAGCGCGCCGTCGCTGGCCATGGTGTGGCGTCAGTTTCCAAAACGGGCGCTCGTTTTCACGGGCGTTGCCACGTGTATCGTGGGAGTGGCTGCTGGGATCGTCGGCATGCTATAAGAGTATCAGGGCCGTGCAGGGATCCATTCAACATGAATCATGGTAAATAGGTCGCCATCCGAGGAGTCTCCATGGATATCAAATATCTGGACACCTTTTTGAAAGTATGCGAACTAAAAAGTTTCACACTGGCTGCCGAAAGGCTCGGGCTGACCCAACCCGGCGTCAGCAAGCAGATGCAGCGTATCGAGGCGGAACTGAACACAACGCTGTTTTGTCGCGAAGATCATGGACTGGCTCTCACGGAAGCCGGGCGCCATCTGCATCAGACGGCCCGCCTGCTCGTATCGGAGTGGGCGCTGCTCCAGAACCGTGTGCATCAGTTTGACGGGCCGCTGCAGGGCACTCTCCGAATCGGAGCCAGTTCGATCCCGACAAAACACTTTTTGCCGCGCATCCTGCCCGCCTTCCACAACGACTGCCCCGCGGTGCAAGTGGCGGTGCGCTCCCATGACTCCGAACAGGTTCTGGATCTGTTGCAAAAGGGCGACATAGACGTTGCCCTTTTGGGCAGTAAGCCGGAATCCGCAGAGATCGCGTCAATCCGCATCGCCGCCGACCGCCTGGTCATAGTCGCCAATCCAGACCACTGCAGCACTTCCGCATGGCACAGTTGTCCCTTTATCCTGCGCGAATCCGGATCAGGAACGCGCCGCGCCGCCGAAGAAGCGTTGCGCGATATGGGCGTCTCCCCGGAAGGGCTCTCCAGCACTCTGCAGACAAATGACACGTCTCTCATGCTGCGCATGGTGGCGTCCGGGCTGGGGTTGGCCATCGTGTCCAACCTGGACGCCAGTGACGCCGTCGCATCCGGTCATGTGCAGGTTGTTCACGAACTGACAACTGGCCGCTACTTCCATATCGCCTACCCGCGCGCCGAGGAATATACTCCCATTCTCCAGGCATTCTTGCACACCGCGACGTTACACATGGCGCACAGCATGGACTCGGCAGACTCCTGACCGAAGACTCCTCTGACAGAGTCCGCCGAGTCCTCATTTAGGATACACATATCCATGCGCCTGATGTGAAATCAAAAATTTTAATGACTCGGGCGGGATTTCCCGCCGCGACGCTGTAGCTTGGCACATTTTTCAAAACAACGGAGTTGGCTCCGATCATGACATGATTTCCAATCTCGACGCCAGGACCGATAAAGGTTCCCACTCCGATTAATACATCATCGCCGATTTTCACAGGTCTTGGTTCGGTCAAACCTGAGATGAGAATCGGCTTGAAAGGATTATCGTACATATGTCCTACATCGGCGATAAATACACGTTCGCCAATCAAACAACTGTGACCGATCGTAATGCTCTGCGCACATGACGAACCGAAAAAACGCCCCAGTTGCGTATTGTCTCCAATCGTGATGGATGAACCCGGAGCCGGAAATGAGAACCAGGCGTGCTCGGCTACAAAAACGTTCTCTCCATACACAATTTCTCCAAATCCATATACTGAGTAAGGTTGTTTGATGCGCGGTTCGCCCAAAGTGATCACCCCTACAGTAACGTATGCGGTGAATCTGGAACGATTTTGGCGCATGCCGTGCTGACCGACAATTTGGCGTATACCCAGAGCGCGCAAGCGCCATGGAGGTCTATCCCACAATGGTCATCCACAAATACAGTCCCGACAGCGTGACAAACAGCGTTGGCGCCGTCAGCAGGATGCCAGTCCTGAAATAGCGACCCCAACTGATAGTGATGCCTCTCTTTTTCAGCACATGCAGCCATAACAGCGTGGCGAGCGAACCGATTGGGGTGATCTTAGGCCCCAGATCGCAGCCGATCACGTTCGCGTAGACCAAAGCCTGATGCATGACGCCCGTGGCGTTTGTTCCATGAATGGCGAGCGCGTCGATCATGACCGTCGGCATATTGTTCATGATGCTTGAGAGCACGGCGGCAAGAAATCCGGTTGCCAGAGTGCCGCCGTACAGACCCGTATGGGCTGCCCCCTGAATGACATGGCCCAGAACGTTCGTCAATCCGACGTTGCGAAGACCGAACACCACCACATACATTCCGATGGAAAACACGACGATCGCCCAGGGCGCCTCACGGATCACTGTCCACGGATGAATGACTTTCGTTCTGTTCCCGCCTATAAGGAACACAATCGCCACAAGTCCCGCAACAAACGAGACAGGAATGTGCAGGAGTTCCGTCAGGATATAGCCAACGAGCAAAACGCCGAGGATGATCCAGGACGCCCGGAACAGCCCCTGATGCACAATGGCCTCCGCTGGTCTGGGCAAGTCCGCCGGATTGTAGCGCGTGGGAATATCCCTGCGGAAAAACAGGTACAGCGCCGCAATGCTCGCCAGAAGTGAAAAAATATCCGGCACGATCATGTGAATCGCATAACTGAGAAACCCGATATGAAAGTAATCGGCAGACACGATATTGACCAGGTTGCTGACGATCAGGGGCAGCGATGTGGTGTCGGCAATGAACCCGCTCGCCATGATAAACGGCAGCATTCTCTTCATGTCAAACTTTAGCAGTTTTACCTTCTCAAGCACAATCGGCGTCAAAATCAGCGCCGCTCCATCGTTCGCAAAAAAGGCGGCCACCATGGCGCCGAGAAGCGTCACGTAAAGAAACACCTTGCGCCCGTCTCCCTTGGCTGCGTGCGCCATTTTCAGGGCGGCCCATTCAAAAAAGCCGATTTTGTCGAGAATGGAGGAGATGATGATGATAGCCACAAAAGTGAGTGTTGCATCCCACACAATCCGGATAACCTCCGCGACATTGGCGAACGTCACCACTCCCAGCAGGAGAGCCAGGACGGCGCCGCCGAGGGCGCTCCAGCCAATCGACAGACCTTTTGGCTGCCAGATGACAAAAATCAAAGTGAGGATAAATATCCCCATTGCCAAAATCGTCATTTGCGTTCTCCTTTACCCACGCCTGCATTGCAGCTTACGCGAAGACCCTGCGCCTGGAGACGCTCAATCTCCAGGGACATGTCCGGGAGTTCGGCCATGGTTGCCCTGAAGATCGGGATATTTGATCCATCCAGGCGATAGTACACCCACTGCGCCGTTTTGCGTTCCTTTACAAGCCCCGCCTGTCTGAGTTTGCGCAGATGCTGTGAGATGGCAGGTTGCGTCATCTGCAGCACTTCAACGAGTTCGCATACGCACATTTCATCGTGTTTTAGCAGCGACAGAATGTGCAGCCGCGTTTTATCCGCCAGCGACTTGTAAATCTCAGCCCACGATTCGAGAGTAAGCGCCGCATCTTCCATCCCCCGACCCCCTTTGTTAGTGAGGCGAATCTGGTCAGCCGCCCGCATCAGAGTATTCAGCATGATCCTTGAAATCTAATATAATGATATGCTTATATTATGGCGGCCAATTATCAACTATGCAAGCGTCTCTATTGAAAAAAGAGACGCTTGCATAGAATCCATGGCGCCATCAGGGAGCGGCGGGCAGATGAACATTTGCCGGCATCAGTTGCAGTCCATCAGGCGTATTCAGATATCCGGGAGCAGTGCCTTTGACGCCTTTATGGCCATACTGCCACACGATCTTGTTCGTGCGGGGATTGATCACCACCACCCGGTTGTTGTAGTCGTCGTTCGCCACAATATTGCCGTTCGGAAGCATCGCTGCGAGGGATGGATTCGACAGTTCTCCAGGGCCGGACAGTTTGCGGTAGCGCCACACGAGTTTTCCCTTGGGCGTGACCTCCTCAATCGTACCCGGTGTGCTGTAGTCGGCAACGAGCAGATTGCCGTTTGGCAAGAGTTGCGTGTCCGAAGGGTAGCTGATGCCTGGCAAGTGCACCGTGTACATCAATTTCCCCTTGCTGTTCAGTCTGTCCGCGTAACTGCCGTTGATCTCGGTGATAATCATGCCGCCGCCAGGAGTTGGCGTATCGCCGTTTGGCGCTGTGTACGTGAACGGCGGATTGTGCGCCTGCACCCCCGTCTGCCCGTACTGTTTGATGATCTTTTTCTGCGGACTGATAAAAAGAATCCGCTGATTCACAATGTCCGCGACTGTCACCGTGCCATTGGGGAGCATATACGCGTCATCCGGAGTGTTCAGATATCCTGGGGCCGATCCCGCGACACCCGGATGCCCATACGTCCACACGATTTTCTTGGTCGCAATATCGATCAGGGCCACCACATTGTTGCTCTCTTCATTGATGATGATGTGCTTCCCGTCAGGTGTAAAAAACGCGTCGTCCGGGCCTAGAGAATTGGCGTTGTGAGGTCCCCCGGGCCCTCCGATGTGCATGGACCACACGATTTTCTTCTGCGGCGTGACGATCAGCAGACGATCGTTGCCTCTGTCCGCGATCAGGAGATCGCCAGGCAATGGCCCCTTGTTGTGCACCTGCACAGAATGCGGATGAGCGTGAGTGGTGGCGACGGGGGAACTCGCCGACAGGCCACACCCCGTGATGAGACTCAGCGACGCGGCGGCTACGGCGACAGGCCAGATCCTATTTCGCAAACGATTTTTCCATACCATTAATCAATTCGTCCTTCCCAGAATCACTTGTTATCATATCTTATCATTTCTTAGCGAAACCACGTCGTATAAATCACAATCAGATTCCTGCTGAGCGCCGACAGGTTGGCCGCCGTCGCTCCACCGACCAGGTAGGCTCCCTGTCTGTTGGACGCGTAGCCCATATCGGCCAGTGGGGTTGGCAAGGTTCCAACGACGCGGATCTTCCGTGTGAGAACATTGAACGCATAGACATTTTTTTGTGGTGCGCCTTGCGGTGTCTGACCGCCAGCAATCAGGACATATCCCGGAACCGCCCACGCAGCCGCCTTATCGATCGCGACCGGAAGCCGGCCGACCGCCTTTGCCTGTGCGAGGCCAGGCGCAAAGTAGTAAATCTCCCGGCTCATACCGGCGGCGGTTCGTCCGCCCACAATCCATAGCCGTTTTCCCAGCGGCGCCATGCCCGCATAGCGAAGTCCAATCGGCAGTCGGAACAACACTTGCGAACGCAGAACAGACCCTTGGTGAACAGGACTATGGCGGGTATACAGAAGGGCCTCTTTGGAGAATGTGCCGCCGTTGTGCCCCCCGATCAGCAGCGCACCGCCTGCATAAGGAACCATCCCGGAGTCGGACAGGGCTGCCGGCAAACGATCAACCACAGCTGCCAACGGTGGCTGGATCTGTACAATTGTATTATAGGAGATGGCTTGTCCACCGCCAAATACATACAGGTTCGACCCGATCCAACCGGATGCAGCGTCATGAGTGGGTACTGTCAAATGAGCGAAGAGCCGTTGCTTCGGAAATACTTGCCGCACATCGCTGACCGACTGCAAGCCGTTGTATCCTCCGGCCGCGAATATCCCTTTGCGTCCAATCGACAGCGACACTCCCACCAGGCCTTGCGGCAGCGCGTTATGTACGATGGCAAACCGCACGTATGGCCACGCCGCACTCGTGCGAACGCCTCTCCCGATCCCGGAAGCGTCAACAGCGCTGTTCCCTGCTTTGCGCGGAATGACAGTCCCCATTCGCACGAGTGCGAATACAGTCACGATCAGGAGAGTGAGGACAATGACCAAGACTGCCGATACACGCTGTGTTTTTATAAAAATGCCCCCCGTCCACGTGCGGAGCAAGTTCCGCCTTGATCTGTTGCGTCCGAAGGATTGCCCTCATCATGACACACTTATGGCACATTTCATCCTCTGTCCGCAACAATAGCAGACCAATCCCAAAAAAACCTGAATAAAACTTCAGGAATGAGTTTTATGACGCTTTGCGTCACAAAAACCGGGTTGAAAAAGCGCCTGCGACGTTTTTCAGGATCGACAAAGTCAACATGGAGAGGGTATCATAACGGTACGAGGAGGTTTGTGGATGGGCATCATACCAACATACATATATTGGAATGTATTAGAACTCAAAGACTGGCCGCTCCATCTGCTGGCGACAGACAGCGGACTCTGTTGCATCACCTTACCCGGAGAAACCCAGGATACGCTCGAATACTGGATTGCAAAACACATTCCACAAGGGCGGCTGATTCGCGACGAATCTGGACTCACACCGTACCAACAGCAACTCACGGAGTATTTCGCTGGAGTTCGCCGGGAATTTGACATGCCCCTCGACCTGAGAGGCACACCTTTTCAGACGGCGGTATGGCGGGCGCTTCTCCAGATTCCATACGGCGAAACCAGAAGCTATTCGGATATTGCGACGGCCATCGGCCGCGCCACTGCAGTCAGGGCTGTGGGCGCCGCCAATGGCGCCAATCCGATCCCATTTGTGATCCCCTGCCACCGCGTGATCGGGAAAAACGGAACACTCACGGGATACCGCGGCGGCATCGACATCAAGGCAAAACTGCTGCGCCTGGAGGGCATTCAATCGGTGGTATAAGTGGTATCGTCAATTTGATCCGCTTTTCTTCCTGGTTGTTGGTGGCGCGCAGACGGTGCTATGACGGTTGTGATCGATCATTTTTGTAAGCAACGATGACTCCTCTGGAGAAAATGAAGATTGCCACCCAAAAGGGAGCGTCGATCCCATACCTCAAAGTAAATCTCATTCGCGATGCTCCATTCAAGAGATTGATTCTATTGTACCATAAATGCCCATCATTATTTCCAATATAATACTATCCAAAATTTTATCAACCGCAGGACGTTGCCGTCATCGTGCTTTACACCTGACTGCCGAACGTTTCTTCGGTCGATCCGGTGCGCACCTCGAGGCTGCTCCCCCACAGAGAGACCATGACGACACCCAAGAGCGCCGTTGCTCCGCCAATGATAGCCATCAAACTGGGGATTTCACCGATCCAAAGCCAAGCGAACGCAATCGAGAGCACCGGGTTCAGGTACAGTGAACTGCTGACGATGCTCGCCTTGGCCCGGGACAGGGCGAACGACCAACACACGTAGGCAACGACTGCCGGGAAGACGCCGATATACAGCACAGCGCCAGTGGCTTCCGCCGTCGCGTGGTAGACAGCCGGAACAAGTCCCGGCAAGAAAAACAGCATAGGAATTGTGCCGAACCATGTACAATAAGCCATCAATTCGATCGCGCTGTACCGTGACAACAACGGTTTCTGCCATACGAAGAAGGCGGAGGCGAACAAGGTGGAGAGAAGGATGAGCACTGCGCCTATGGTGAATCCCTGCGGTTGTCCGGATTGAAAGGTGATGAGGGAAATGCCGAGCAGCCCAATGGCAATTCCCAACCAGCCGAGAACGGAGAGTCGTTCTCGAAGAGCGAAGACGGCGATGATCGCGGTAAAGGTGGGAACGGTTCCCTGAATAAGACCTGCGGTGCCAGCGGGTACGACTTGTTCACCGAATGCGAGCGTGATCTGATACATAAACACCCCGATCAATCCGAGGAACGCGAGTTTGGCCATGTCGACAGGATGAGCCAAGCGGACTTTCCCCATACCTGCGAGAACGGCGAAGACGGCCGACGCGAAAAGGAAGCGCAGGAGCACAAGGTGACCGGGCGAGTACCCTCCTAGCAGTCCTGCGCGAATGCCGGCAAACGAGGAGGACCAGAGAAATAGGGCTGTAAGGATTGCGCTGGAAACTTTCCACTTCAATGCAGATTCCTCCCTGACATCATCGGAACAGCGGCAGACTGCCCGTCAGCCTGCGCACCATTTTGACGGGTCCGTACAGTCCCAGCCCGAGGTATTCCAGTTCCCGAGAGGCGATTTTTCCCATGTGATCAACGTAGGCCTCATACGATTTGTGCGCTTGCGCGGTGGTCGTAAAGGCGATCACCAGCAAATCCGCAAATTCGGGTTGCATGGTCTTGTCGCGCAGTTCACGCAAAAGTTCCCGGGATCCTTTCAGGATGGGAACTGGCGCCCGGACAATGCCGACATGCAGAAGATTTGATGCATCCAGGACATCCTCACCCACAAGACCGGTCGTCTTGTTTCCCATGGCTACACCCAAAATGGCGGCGGTGTTCGCCGCCATTCCTGCCGACGACCATTCGTCCAGAACGATGACACACTGCTTCTCCAAAACATCACGTCTCCTTCGTTCTGATGAGCAGAATCATAACACATTTTATTTTGTATGCAAATAGTATGCATACGAATTACAGTTTACATATGACCAGACGGATGTTATCTTCAAGTGGAAACGATGAAATGAGGCGGCATCCGTGCAGAATATCACCGATTGTATCGAGTTTCTGTTGAGCCGATCGCTGCAAAAAGCGAACCAGATTTCAAAGTCCCTGTTGACACCGTTCGACATCACCCCGCCCCAATACACGGTGTTGCATGTACTGTGGGAAAAGGACGGGGTGTCGGCTTCCGAACTGTCTTCCCAACTGCACATTGACGCCGCCACGTTGACCGGGATGCTGGACCGTCTGGAACAGAAAAACCTCATCCGTCGAATGCCTGATCCGGCAGATCGGCGTGTAAACTGCATTTTTCTCACGGAACAGGGAAAAGCGCTTCAGGAGAGCCTGTCCGGCACGGTAGACTTTGTGAACGAGAGGACATTGCAAGGACTTTCTCTGGACGAAATCCAAACCCTGAAGCAACTTCTGACCAGGGTATACAAGCCGTAGTCGGTTCCTCGGACTACGATCTGGAGAAACTCGAGTCTCCCTGCGTCGAACGGAGATTTCGCCGAAATCGGCTGGCAATCCGGTCGAACTCGGATGGAGATCCAGCGACCGCCCGACAGACAGTTCCTTAACGCCGTTTCACCGACTCGCGCTCGCTGCGCCCGAACCAAACGCCGCTGGGGGCGTCTGTTTAATCATAAATGAGACCGCCATCGCGATCGCTCCAGCCAAAAAACTCGCCCAAAACATGCTCCCATAGTGACCGCCCGACGCTTGAATGAAGAATCCGGCGAGCGGCGCCGCCACCAACAACCCGACAGCCTGAGCAATCCCGAATATGGCGTATAATCGCCCGTGCATCTCCTGCGCGCCAACCGGTCCGCCAGCCATTTGCCTCTCCAGGAGATCCGCCGCCAGCGCGTATGAAATGATTTGAATTCCGCCCCAGAGAACGCCCGCAATCGCAAGCAGGACGTAGAGAATGATCAGCGATTTCGTTGGCACAGCCGCCAGCGACACCACGGCAAACAGCCCCAGCATCACAGCCATTGAATCGCGCGGCGAAATTCGCGTGTACAGGCGTCCAAACCACAACGCGGTAACCACGCCCGTGATCGTGAAGATCGACATGCCAATCGCGGAATCGAACACCGTTCCGCCCACCCCGTGTACGATGAATAACGTAAAGAAGGAAGCGATCGCCTCAAACGCGACCCAGGACAGCGCCTGCACGATGTAGAATTTGGCGAGATCGCCGCGCAAGAGCAGCGCCCACGACGCGGCGACGCCACCCACACCAATCGCCGCAGCAGTTCTGCCGCCCGCGCCGCGCCCAACATCATGGGTCACATGCGCTTCCCGCCAATCGCTTTCCAGTTCATCGACAGTTGGTTCACGCACCGTTAACACAGTGATAAGTCCTCCAGCCAAAATCAAAAAAGAGGCAAACCCAAACGCGAATGAGTGCCCCAAGTACTCCCACATCATCGGAATCACCAAAAAAGAAACGAGATTCCCGATCTCCCACCACAAATTCAAATATCCTGAGGCCATTCCCCGCCTGGACTCGCTCACCAAATCCGGCATCCAGGCCAGGTAAGGGCTTACCGACAGTTGTTGAAAGAAGTAAAACGCGACGAGGATCCAGATTGCCGCACTCGCTGACCCCGCATAGTAGAATGCCATCCAACTCAGGGCAGCGCCCGGAAAAGCCACCCACAGATACGCTTTGCGCCGCCAACCCGGTCGTCTCGTTCGGTCGCTGAGCCAGCCGGTCACAGGGAGAAAAAGTAAACCAAAAAGGCCCTCAAGCCCCAGAATGATTCCAATAATTTGCGGCTGCACCTGCAGCACCGCCAACATGGCGCCCGTAAACACCTTGTTCGCCCCGAATCCGATGTTACGACCGAAACCCGCCGCTCCCAGTCGGTGAATCTCCCCTGCGTCAAACTCGCGTTCGACCAGCGCGCGATTCTCCATGACATCCCTCCGGCCCGCACTGACTGTATGATTCTGTCTTCATTATAGCAGAGCATAACCAGAAAATTCGCGCCTAAGCGCAATCATTCTACTGGAGTGCACAGTATTCAACTGGTATTCCCGCACCCTTCAGTCCGTTCCCCCACCGAGTTCAAGACCGCGATACAGTTCACGGAGTACATCGGCCAGCGACTGATCCATGACTGCTGATAGCGCCCGGTCTGACAGATCCTTTGCCGCCAACCCATACAAGATATATTCTCCTGACGCGCTGTCTCCGAGGAGACCCACATCAATCAAGGCGTGCGGCAGCCCACCTGTCATATTCCACTGCCGAGGATCGAAGACAAGGTCGGAAATCTGGGTATCCCAAGTCAGTTCCCGCGCTTCCACCTTCGCTACCATTGCCGCGCCAATCGCCAGTTTCGCTGCGCAAGCAAGCGGGAACTGTTCACCGGCATTCCACTCACCCAGTTGATGACCGTCGGCGTCCAGCACAATCCATCCGACACATCCCGGCAATGATCGGAGTTTTCCCAGCACGTCATCTGCTCTCCAATCCGTCTCCATTCCCTCCCAAAACCGCACAGTATGATAGCAATATAGTATCGTATAATCATGTCATTCTGTGTCACTAATTATAAGGAGGTCAACATTTGTCGCGAACGGTACGATTGCTTGAGCTCCTGGTACGACTGCAGACCTTGCGCCAATTCACGGTTCAGGCATTGGCCGACGAGTTTGGCGTGTCCAGACGAACCATGCATCGAGACCTTCAGTCCCTCTCGGAACTTGGTGTTCCGCTTGCCGCCACATCGGGGCCGCACGGAGGGTATCGACTCATCAGGGAACAGCAACTGCCCCCACTGATGCTCACGGAAGATGAAGCGATTGCCCTTGTAGTGTCTTATGAGTCTTTACAGCAATATGCAGATTCCCCTTTTGATTTTGACAAGTCAGCGGCTATGGCCAAGATTCAAGGCGCCCATGTATCATTGCGGGCAGACCGTGTAATCGACATTGTAGATCGCGTCGACAATATGCCCATTCCCGCGCAACTGTCACTGAGAGAATGGATGTCTGCCGATGACCGATCTGCAAAAGACGCGCTGCCACTGCGCGTCCATGTCACCGCCGAAGGGATGCGCTATGCTGACTGGAGCGCCTTCGGCGATTATCTGCATCGGTTGGAGGATGGCGCGGGAGTCATTGACATGATGATCCGGACATCGGATGTCGATTTCTACGCGCGCTTCTTTATTCGCATGGGTACGGATGCGATTGTGCAGTCTCCACCCGAATTGCGTGCCGCGATTCGTGTTCGTTTAACCGCTTTGTTTCATCAATACGAAAATTAATACGGAAATTCATGACGCTACTTGTCACCAATCATCTGTATATTGGGCATAGCAACTTGTGCAAGGCGGGCATACGACAAAGCAAAGCACTTTCGTACGGCTGTGACTGCCGCGTACCGTATCCGCATGGCCGCTCGTGCTGTCGCTCATCGAAAATTTCGCTTCTCCCGACGCGCATTTGCGCGACAAGCTGTCTTACAGTCTGATCGCACAGTTGATTCTAAGGAACAGTCTCGCGGATGATCAGTACGAAGAGCTACTCAGAATCGCCAAGGATGAGACGCATCTATTCTTGCGAATCGGCGAAACAGACAGCGATTCCGTGTTCATTCGCTCGTTTTCTGTCCTGCTTGTTCCGCTTGTGATCGACAGGGGAAACCAGGCCACAGCGTTGCCACAGGATCTGGTCCAGTCAGTCACCGAGAGCGTCCTGCGCTACGCATCATCAGAACGCGATTGGCGGGGATACGTTCCTGGCAAAGGTTGGGCTCATGCGGTTGCGCACACAGCGGACGCTCTCGCTGCCTGCGCGCTTCATCCGGCAACCAGCGGGGAACAGGTGAAACGAATTCTGGAGTCCATTCGCCAGCTTGCGATGCTGCCCTCGCCTCTCGGTTATCTGGAGGATGATCGACTCGCGATGGCCGCCTTCTCGATCATTCAGAAAGGCGGAGTCCATGAGTCAGTTGCGGACAAGTGGCTGGACGCGTTTCAATTGCTGGATTTATGCGACCAGGATGCGACACTGGGCGAGGCCAATGCCGAACACTTTCTGCGCAGCCTGTATTTCAGATTCCTCCATGCCGATCGCAGCAGCGACTGGCTCCCAAAGATCGAGTCTGCAGTGGCAAGATTCGATATATTCCGGATTCACGGATTGGCGTAATGTGTCGGGCGTCAGTGAAGATGCCGCCAAAGCAGACATTATTCCATCAGTAAAAATGATATTCACTTGTGTGAACAGGTTTCTCGACTCCATCCTCCATCCTCCATCCTCCATCCTCCATCCTCCATCCTCCATCCTCCATCCACAGCCCGTCTCGCGCCGTCATTTAGCGGTCGTGGTCGATTGCCAGCTTGTAACGAACAGTCTCTTTGATCTTTCTGAATCCGACCGATTCATACAAATGAAGGGCCACAGATGGATTGTCAGACTCGACCGACAAGACGTCGTGCAGCAGTGCCTTGCCAAGTTCCATACCCTGTACGTCGGAAGAGAAGGCGATCGCTTCGACGCGGCCAACGCGGACATCATCGCAATCATCCACGGTGCAATGCGCAAACCCGACCACGCCTCCAGCCTCGGACTGAACGACTGGATACACGCTTGACCTGACGTTGAATAAAAACCACGGAAGTTTCCTCGATTTCTCAGCGTTGACGTCCGTGACGAACATCCTCAATCAAGATATGGGATTTACCCTGATACTCCCGAAAAGAGTAGTACACGCGATAGCCTTCAACTACGATGACAAACGAGCCTTGTCGATGGCGCTCGACAGCTTTTCTCGCACTTTCACCATATGAAAGTACCTTATCTTCGATTATGCGGAACAGATTTTCCTTTCTATTCAAGGTCTCTTCATATGTGAATCGAACACTCTTCAATTCGTTAATCGTTATTATGGCTTTTTCGTTCCAAGCTACTCTCATTCCGGCAGTGTTCCGCGTCTGATCAGGTCGATGGCTTGATCGGTTGTGTAAAACCGACCTTCATCGAAGTTCTTTCTTGCTTTCTCAATCTGTTCTCTTAAAGACGGATCGGCTGCAATGTCAGCTTGTGCTTGCAGATAGCTTTGTTCCATTTCTTCGTCTAGATCATCATCCGCAGCAATTAAGGTGACCAATTTCCCTCTAAACAGAATTTCGGTTTGACCGTGCAGATCCTCAACCGTTTTGGCCAACTCTTCTGGCGTATTGCATTGAAGCATGAGTATAACCTCCTTATAGGAACCCACTCGTTTTCTAAACAATGATTCGTGGTCGCTCATTCTCTTGACATCGTCTGGGCTTCGGGAATCGCCTGTACGTCCTCTGGAGTCAATGGTTCGAAGTCAATATCCACAATAAGTTCGGTTAGCCTTTTGGCAATAAAATCCACTCCGTCGTCTGGCAAAGAATCGATGATCCGCTGAAGCTGTTCCCTCGACATGGCCATTGGCGTTCCCTCCTACAGATCATACGCAGTGTAAAAGATTCCGTTTTAGAATGTAATTTTTTCGAGTTCGCACTAACATTTTCCTCATAATTCTATGGATTAGGTTGAAACCAATTCATCAATGCGTATCACACTTAGAGCAGAGGTTTTCCGCAGTCTATGTGAGACGCACCCAGTGACGGCCTAAAATCCTCAAGGTTCCATCGAATATAAAATATTGGCGCCCTGTTTTTCGGTCAGTAAATCAAGATACTCCTCTACGGGGGCGTCTCCGTTTTCCTAGCAATAAAATTGAATTTCCCAGTCTATGGCCTAATTATAACATATAGCAGCCATTCGCGATCCCACTCGCGAACTCATGCCGATCGCACCTGTCATATCCATGCGTCGGGCGGTGAATACTGACTGAGTTCAGCGATCTCTGCGCGCATGCGCGCGGCGTCCTCCTGCGTCACATCCGTTGTCGGCGGCGGCGTCAGAACGCCGTCCAGCAATGTCCAGACTGCGCCGCGAAACAGAAAAACTGACATGATTGGTGGGCTCATCAAGCAAGAGCAGGTTAGGGCGCTCGACCAGCAGCCGAGCGATCATCAATTTGCGGGCCTGACCAGAACTCAGCATTCGGGTGATTGACTCAGCATACTCTCCCCAATAAATCGTGCCACAACGTGCTTTTCTTGACTGGTAATCATGCCCTACAGCACTTGTAAACCACTGAGTTCGCCAAGTCCACACACAAAAGCACACGGAACGATTCATCATGGACATCCATATCGGCCACCACCCGTCTACACCGTCATGCGTTATCCCTCAATCCGTCGACAGGACGCGCCGCACTATTTCGGGAAGAGCCGTTATCCTTCATCACCTTCAACACAGAGCATGTACCGGCCCCTCCCTACCGACACGAGCAGTCGGGGCACTCGTGAATTCTCTTCAATGCGCCGCCGCAACCGCAGGATATAGACATAGAGACTTCCTGCATCAATGTAGGTCTTCTTAACACCCATATACTGAATGATTTCCGCCATCGGAACCGCTTGATTTCGTGATTGAGCGAGGTACTCCAGAATGCAAAATTCCGTATAAGAGAGACGTGTGACAATGCCGCCTCTGATCACGATCTGCAGATCGATGTCAAACACGCATGTTTGCGACAGTCGAATCTCCATCCCATCCGCCCCTTCCAAGGTTAGGTGGTCGTCGCCTTGAGCATCTGCATGGGGGAGTTGATCACCCTTTCTTCCAACGTATACTGATCACAAACCGCCATACCACACGCCGCCACCTCCGCCAACACATCCTCCCGCGCTTTCCACGGTATCCGAGCCAACTCCTCCTGCCCCCATCCGACGCCCAGAAACCATTGATTGATCATCAAGGGATCCCAGCACAACGCTCGACTGGTCACAGTATGAGACTTCATCTGCCCCAATTCCGCCTGCTCCCAGGCTCGCGCCATCTCCGTAGCGGAAATCAAAAAATCGTCCGGTCTCTCTCGCTGATCTCGTGCCGCCAGCGCCAACAGCGGTGCGAACCACTCCTTAAAAAAGGGAATATCGAGAGACATCGGCAACGGATAAAAGCTGGCCACGATTCCACCCGGCTTCACCACCCGACGCATCTCCGCCAATGCTTGCGGCAGATGGGTAAAGTGCAAAAAGGCCACACCCACGACCGCATCGAAGGTGTCATCGAGAAACGGCAGCTGTTCCGCACCCGTTTGAACAAACTCGACCCAGTGCACCGCTCTTTCTCGGCTCTTGGCCATCGCTTTGGCGAGCATTCCCCTGGCTGGTTCGGTCGCGACCAGCCGTCCAGATGGACCTACACGTTCCGCCAGTCCGCCGTCAAACGTGAACAGGCCGTCGCCGCACCCCAGTTCCAACACCGTCATCCCTGGCTCTATCCCTGTCCATACACAAAACTCCCGCCGCTGCGAAATCCAGTCCGGCCATACGGCCTTGGCCAACTGCTCGAAATCAGGCAATAGATTGAAGTTTGACAGGTGGAGTTGCCGCACTCGATAAGCCAGATAGCCCGTCTCTGTTAGAAACTGCTGGGTCTCCCGATAGGTGTCCATCCCTTTGGCGGTCAGCATGACCATCCGCTGTCCGTCCAACACCTGCACCAGATAATTGCCGAGCAGCACTCCGATGGTCAATTCATCACTCAGAGAATAATCCACCCACGGTCGATGCCAGTGTCCGAGAACAAAGATCCGTTCGGACATGTGGCCGTAATGCGCCAGCGCCTGGTGATTCTCATATTGGGTCGCCAAGCCATACAGGTGCACCAGAGTCGCGAGATCATAATCGCCGCAAAACTGTTGAACCATCGCGATGGCCCGTTGCGCCAGTTCTTCGGTCACTTCCGCTTGCCCCATCTCGCCGTGCGCGAGCCACACCGCCGTTGAGGCGCATATTTCATACAAGGCGGTTCTAGGCACACGAGGCATTACGGGGAGATCTCCAAAAGCCTTGGTCTGCATCGCTTCCGACCAATTCGAGTCGGCATAGTCTTGCACCGCTTCATCGATGAGAAAGAAGATCTGCTCATCAACCCGTCGGTTCTCGCTGATGCCCGCCAACCAAGGACTGATCACTAACCCGCGCTGAAGAAAATCGAGCATGATCGGTTGCAATTCCGCCAGTGTCGTCATCCGAAAATTCGCCTCCAAATGAATTTTTTTCACACTGCGACATGTTCTAAATTGCTTAATTCTCCATCAAATCCAACTATCCTCTTTCGCCATTGATCCAAGTCGCTGGTTGACGATCCTACCCTTTCAGACATTAGACGATCCAAGTTGCAAAAGGTTACCGTCTTCTTGAGTTTCTGAAACAGTTCAGCCCGGTTCCATAACCGCACATAGATCACGACTGCTCAGAATTGTTTGTTTTCTTACATACTGTAAGATTATTAAGACCCAAGATGTGATAGTGTTTGTGAAGTGGTGATCACTGCACACTATCGGACGAGAGGAGGAGACCTTGTTATTACGCCTGTTGGCCTTTCACCGTCGCCGCACGCAGGAATGGCTTTCTACAACAAGTGTCCCTCATCTCTAGCGGCAACTCGTGCTTGCGAATGCTTGACAAGCGCCAGAATTCCAGGGGCTCACCGTGTCGGCAAATCGTCGAAACCCAAGTGATCGAGCCCAAAGTGGCAACAAGGCCAACTTTATGCAATCCAGGGTGGCTGGTGGTGCTGCACCAGATCATCGCGAAGCAGGCCGAGGATTGTGATTCATTTGCAGAGATACAGAGTGCAGAAGGTTGCCGAAACGGGTGTCGTGACGGCGGGGCTGCATGATTCTGACGCAGCGGATGAGTAGGCGCGTTAGTTGGCTGCCAAAGACGGACAATCCTCTGTGGGCTGAGCAACTGCTGTTGACTTCATGGGGTCTGAACAGTACACAGCAATTCAACACATTGTGTGGCGTTATCACCATGTTCCTTGGCACAGACCACGATTTTAGAATCGTTTCATTCCTGGAGGCGGGATCATCTTGTTCCACTATAGGTGCTGCTGAGGGTACCTGAGTAGTTATTACAGAAATACCCTGTATCAAAATAGTCTGGTGCAGGGAACTAATTTGGAGGTGGATGAGTCTTATGAAAAAGATGTTGCTGGGAACTGCATCAGTGTTGGTGCTTAGCTTCGGCCTTACTACGGGAGCCTTTGCCGCATCGTCTCCTTCGCACTCGACTGCGGGCACAGTGTCTGAGATACAGGCGTTTAATCACCAGATTCCTTTGTCCGCTTTGAGCAATCCGCAACCGGCTTCCTCTGCTGCTCAGCAATCGACTGCTACTATCAACCCTAATTTGGTTACTTCGACGATGTCATGGACAGATCTGGGCCCTCAACAATTGATACAATTCGATGGTCAAGAGTTCACAATCAACGGAGGAGGTCAGACCGTTTCGTTCGAATATAACCAAACTGGGTCAGGTACAAGTGCTTTTCGGATTATTCCGGTAAACGGTGGAACCACAACGAATTGGACAGCACTCAAAGATACATCGACCGATGTAAGCATTCCGGTTTATTTGTCAGCGGGAAGTTACCTTGTAGAGGTACAGAATACTTCTCCTGCTGGTGGAGGTACAGTGACAGGAAATGCATATGTGTACTACAGTTAAAAGCCCGGCGAGAAGAATGGCTGATGCCTTGCATTTTTAGGGTGAGAACTGTGAGCAACTCATGCAGTATTATTGCTGACCGCTAAGCACCATTTGGGTTGAATGGACGCTCCAACGGCGAGTTTTCAAGTTCATTACTGTAATTCAGAGACTCTCCGTGATGTCCGTCTGCGAATGGACAAAGAGGTGGTTTGCAGTTGCATCACAGAAACAGATAAATCCGATTCGGTTCCCAGATTGCAAGTGTACAGTTGCCCGAAAAACGCGTATGCTCCTCGTGGCAGCCCCCTGACTTAGAGCGCCATACGCGTTTTTTTGGAAGTTCCCTTTTTTAAACAACCGGTGCATAACCGCGTCGAGTTTAATGAGCATAAAGCGTAGAAATGGGCGCAGCCAAGTCATAGGTACCCCGGATATTCCCTTGACACTGCGCGTCACCATCAGCAGAATGAAGATGGGCGTGAACAAGCTGTTTTCGGAGTAGACCCCCATGGCACTGGCGCGCCACTAGCGCCAGGATGAAAATGGGGATCGCTACGTTATTTTCAAGATAGAGACGCTTGTTCCCCGACGGCTCTTAAGCAACACGAGTACAGAACTCAGCCCAAATAAATAGGTATCGAGGTTACTTGGATGTTTTTGGGAATTGCTGGTTTGCTGGTTGTCACTGCAGGATCGCTTTATTCTTCACGAATCCTCTTTCCCGGTGTTCTTGACCGTGTGATCAAAGCGTTGGTATTTGGCATCGCACAGGTTATGATCGCCGTCTTTTTTGCCGGCGCTGTTTTGCGTGACCTGTCCTCGGTGGACGTGTTTGCCTGTATCGTCGTGCTGGCACTGGCGTACACGGTACCGCTGTGGCTCTGGCATCGTGCGTCTGTCGCAACGGATTCGCACACCGTTTCCGTACTCCCCATTCGCATGCGGGAGCACTTGAAGCTGGGTGGGATTGGCTACGCCTATGTGGGGCTCGCCGCCGTCAGTTTGATCGTCATCGCGGTGATCGGATACTTCGTGCCACCCTACGCGGCGGATGAGTTGGGTTACCATCTGGTGACGGTGGCGACGTGGATCCACGCGAGACAGATCATTCAGAGCAATGTGTCAGTATGGTCAGACGCCTATCCCAAAAACGCGGAGTTGCTCTTTACGTGGCTGTATCTCTTTAAAAATGACGCTACGTTGGTCCATCTGGGTCAATGGTTGTTTGCTCTTTGCGGCATGGCTGCAACCGCCGGATTGGCGCGGCTGCTTGGCGTATCGCGGGGCGGCGCAGTTGCAGCGGCCACTCTATTTTTTCTTGCGCCCACTATTTTCGTGCAGGCGAGCACCGATTACGTCGATCTCGCGTTTGCCTCCATGTTTCTGGCGGCCCTGTACTTCGCCCAAGCCTACATGCGAAACCCTACTGTACGATACAGCCTGGCGGCGGGTGTCGCTGGCGGGATCGCACTGGGCATTAAAGCAGACGGGGCGTTGTACATCGGAATCTGTGCCTTATGGATGCTGGTCGAAACGTTGCGGCGAAGGCGGCAAACTGGCCTACGAAGCGTTGCTCTTACTGGGCACATCAGCGCCTTTTTGGCGCCGCTATGCGTTCTGGGATCGTACTGGTACATACAAAATTGGTCTCTATACGGAAATCCGATCTATCCATTTGTCGTGACGGTACTGGGTCATCCTCTCTTCCCTGGATTCGGGACGGTCCAACAGTTGGTCATGCGCCCGAATACGCCGATTTCACTTCTTGGGTTGCCACCATGGAAGCAAATTTGGTTGGCATGGACGGGTATTCCCACGTATTTTTCCTACGACATGGTCATCGGTGCGTTCGGTCCGCAGTGGATCCTGCTGGAGTTTCCCGCGCTGGTTGTGTTTACAGGCTACACCCTCTGGCGTGATCGCCGCACATTCTTCTTATTCGTTGTCCCGCTGTGGATTATCTTCTGGCTGCAGCCTGCCAATTGGTGGGGGCGCTATACCATGTTCATGGTGGCGTTTGGGGCGATTGCACTTGCGTACATGCTGGAACGTATCCGCGTGCGCGGACTGCGATCCACGGGTTATCTTCTGGCGCTCATTCTCGTCGTGGCCACGTACGTGGTCGGTGGAACACTGTCCCTGCAGCACGGGCCTCTGAACGGGTATAGTGGAACGCGAACGATCTCGCAAGACTTTCTCCTTTCGTTGCGCTTGCCGCCAAGAGAGCGCACCACCGGCCGTATCTTCCTGCCGGAATACGCCTGGGTGGATGGGCTGCGGCATCCAACCGTGATCGGATTTACGACACTGGTGGCCTATCCGTATCCGTTGTTTGGGCGGCACGCGCAAAACACAGTGTTGGAAATCATGGTGAAAAATCCACATGTATTTGATCAAGAGATCGTCCGGGATCACATCCAGTACCTCATGACGACCGATCACTCTCCCCAATACCGTGCAGCCATGGAAAATCCGCGGCTCTTTCAGGTCTATAACCGGCAGGGAAAATTCACGGTGTTTGCTGTCAACAGCACCACCCCGTAAGGAGACGGCGCAAATGACTCTCTCTCTGTTGCTTCGCGCCATGCGACCAGCGCAATGGACGAAAAATCTGTTCGTTTTCGCCGCGTTGCTCTTTCACATTCCGAACGATAGTCCGGCCATGGTTGGACAGGCAGTGGCCGCCTTTGTCCTGTTTTGCGCAGTTTCCGGATGCATTTATATTTTCAATGATTTCATCGATCTGGAATCTGACCGCGGCAACTCAGAGAAGCAGGATCGACCGCTTGCCGCCGGACTATTGTCATCGCGCACAGCACTTGTCTTTGCCGGCGGTCTCTTGCTTCTTGCGCTTTGCATCGCGCTCGCGCTGCGACTGCTGCTCGCAGCCACACTTGCCGCCTATGTGGTCCTCAACGTCGCGTACTCACTGCGTATCAAACACGTCCCGATCGCCGACCTGTTTGCGATCGCTGCAGGCTTCGTCTTGCGCGCCATCGCAGGGGGCATTGCGATTCAAGTTCCGTTTACGTCCTGGTTTCTTCTGTGCGCCATGCTCCTGTCCTTGTTTCTCGCGACGGGCAAACGGCGCTACGAGGTGTTGAAGGCCCAAACAGAAGGCGAATGCCATCGCGCCGTACTGCGCGAGTATTCACCTGAGTTGCTCAATCAACTAAATGGCGTCACCGCAGCGTTGGTCATCATGGCATACTCCATGTTCAGCTTTACGTCGCGCCACACTCCGGCGCTCATGTTGACGATTCCGTTCGTGATTTACGGCGTGTTTCGCTATCTGCTGCTTATTCACGTCGCGGGCAAAGGGGGCCAGCCGGAGCATGTTCTCATACAGGACAGGCAGATCCTTTTGACCGTGTTCGCATTCGCCACGCTGGTTGTTATACTGCTGTGGATGTTTCACTGATCTCTTGTCATATCAATAGCCAATCAACAATATTCATGATAATAATCTTTTTCATTGTTTGTGCCTTTTTTGGCATTAGACACTTTTCGTTGGTATGGGTAGTTATTGCATTTATTGGTCCGGCGATAAGATTCTTATCCTGGTTTTTGATTGAGCGGAGAATAGAAAGTTGAGTCCACACGGGCTGTATCATACAAAAAGCCACCACCCCTGTCGTATCAAGGGATTGTGGCATCAGCAATTGTATTATCTACGTTGTTGGTACTGAACTGAATTCAGAGTGTCCATGAACTGTTGGAACTCTGTATCCAGCATCCCAGCCGTTCCTCAGTCCTTCCCCAACACCCCGCAGCCGCCGTTCATGATCCCACTCGCGAACTCATGCCGATCACACCTGCCGCATTATGCGTCGGGCGGCGAATACTGACTGATTTCAGCGATCTCTGCGCGCATGCGCATGGCGTCCTCCTGTGTCACATCCGTCGTCGTCGGCGGCGTCAGAGCGCCATCCAGCAACGTCCAGACTGCGGCCGCGAAATTGACGGGTGAACCAGCGATCATGCGACACCGCGATATTCGGCCCAGGAAATTCGTCCACCGCGCGCTCAAACTCTTCCATTACAGAAAAACTGACATGGTTGGTCGGCTCATCAAGCAAGAGCAGGTTGGGCCGCTCGGCCAGCAGGCGCGCGATCATCAATTTGCGGGCCTGACCAGGACTCAGGCTGCCGACAGACAGGTTGAAAATTCGTCAAAGCGAAACAGTTGATAGGACAGCAGAGTCGTCTTCCAACTGTGCCGCCATCGTCAGCAGATCACGCTGCGCATCGTCCAAAAATGAGTGAACCGTCTGCCCGTCGATGGGCGCAATCGTCTGCGGCAAATAGCCCCATTCGCGATCAACACCGTCATGGACACTGCCTCCCTGGCATGCGAATCAAGATTCGCCCGCAACAAAAAAGCCATGGAGCAGACGCCCCACGACAGACACGCAACCGCTTTGACAGTACATTCCAACGTCAAATAAGGCGGCCCCGTCTTTCCATGAGTGCTTTCAGGCATGCGCAAGCAGCAGCTGTGCGCGCCCGCCGCCCATATGGCGGCGTCTGCATTCTGCGTCATCTTTGTCACAGGCGCTCAGAATCCAAACGAAGTATCCATGGCGTCGACGAGACACCACCTTTCCCTATTCATTCCCACTGTTATCACACTCAGTATACGCCTTTTGCGCAATCTCGCAATCTCGCAACCAGGCTCCCTCATCAGCCATGCGTCGCCAGCGATTCCAGCTTGCTGCGTCTGCTGACTCGCATGATCTGACCGTCCAGAACGTCCACAATCCGAAACGGCTCCTCACGTTTCCAGGACCAGTAGCGCCTGAAGCCATGAGAATTCATCATCACCAGCGCGTACCTCCTGGCGAAATTCGACAGCCATTCGGCTGCGGCAGGCTCATCCCATCCGGCCGCCGCAGCAACCTTGGCGATGATGGCATCCTGTGCCAGAAAACCATCCAACGCCGGGTTTGGACGACCGCGATAGCAATCCGGGCAGACCAGTGTCGCATTATCCACTGTACGGGGTCGATCCAAATCCACCCTGCGATAGCGCGCCAGACGCTTATCCATACATTGACCGCAGTTCTGACACTGTCCGTTGAATTTCGTGTGCACATCCTGAATAAACGCGAGATCCGACGCGGAAGGGTTTAACGAATTCACTGTGACAGATTCGTTCTTCGGGTTCATTGCAGACACGACACTTTCCGATTGGTTTGGCAATTCTCGCGCGCTGGCACCGCCGACAGCGATTTCCCACGCTGTCCTGATCACCATTATACGGGCAAAATCAGCACGTCGAAAGGGGTGCAGCACACGCCGGCGCAGGGAGATTGTTTACACCGCCGTTTCCTTTGGCTCCCTCATCACATTCGCAAGCCGATACCCCTCGGGCAGGGCCGCCTTGACGCCCAATCTTCTTAAAGGGCTGCGCCAGGAACCCGCCGACCATCGCTCCAACGGGAATCATGATCCATGCCAGCATCGAGTGTACACTGGTCACCCGACCCCGGATAACGTCTGGCACATGCAACTGGCGAAATGACGCCGATTGCACATTCCACAGCACCATCCAGACGCCATTCAAGGCCGCTGCGCTGACAAGACCGTATGGCGAGGCAACGGTCGCGAACAGAAGCGAAGGCACAATGGACAAAATACGGCTCGCCAGCATCACGTTTCCGCTTTGTAAGCGGCCACTCACCATGGAACTGCCCACCGAGCCAACAAACAGTCCCATGCCGAATGCCCCCAGAATGACGGCCGTCCACCCTGCAGATAAATGAAGCACATCCCGGCTGTAAAAAACGAGAATCGAAAATGAAGCAAAATTTGCGAAGTTCGAAATCGACATGATGAACGCACTGCTGCGGAGCATGGGATCGCAAAGCAGATAACGCAAGCCAACCAGCGAGCGATCAGGCCGCGTATCACGGCTGTTGCGAGCCGCCTGCAGCGGTGTCTTGATAGACCAGACAAGCAGGCCCGCGATCAGATACGATAGTGCGTCGAACGACAACGCCCATGCCACGGGCATCACGGCCATCAGCGCTCCACCAAGCGAGGGGCCGACCATCGCTGCAACGGCGTTCCCCAATTGCATGAGGCTGTTACCCTGATGAATGGCATCGGACGGCAGCAGCCTTGGAAGAACCGACGATTTTGCTGCGTTGAACCAGACAGAAATCGCGGCGTTCAAAAATGATGCGGCGTAAATATCCATCATGCTCAAGTGGCGTGCCTCGTACAACAATGGCAGGCTGAACAAAATCAGGGCGCGAAGGATATTTGTCCAGATCAGCAGATTTTTTCTGTTCCATCTGTCAGCCATCGCTCCCGCTACGCCAGAAAAGAATAGATACGGCACAAATTCGAGGGCGATGGTCAGGCTGGATTGCAGGGCTGAGTGTGTGATCACAAGAACCAGCCATGGAATCGCAATCACGGACACATTGGTTCCCAAGGACGATACTGTTTCGCCGGTGAACCAAAACCAAAACTCCGGATATGACAGGAGGAGTTTTCTTCGATACGGAGCTGCCCCGGATATCATGACCATTCACCTTCCAACCCGACGTACTCCGCCAAACGCGGTCCCAGTCGCCCGACGTTCTTTGCTTCCAACTTGTATACACCATTCTCCATCCGCACCAATCCTGCGCTGCGAAGCAGCAGCAAATGGTGATGGGCGGTCGATTTCGCCAAATCGAGCAACTGACCGAGTTCCGTCACCGACCGCGGCGAGCGGTGGAGCAACTGCAGAATCCTCACCCGATGTACATCCCCGACCGCCTTGTGAAGATTAGCCACCTGAAACGCTGACTGATGCTCGCGTTGACCGGGCATCCGTTCGTCGGCGACAGGATAGTAATAGATGCCGGTCTTCGGCATTCGATTGAAAATGGTAAACGGTCGATAGGAGATCTGCGGCGCCAGCCAAATCCGCCGGATCATCGGTTCTGGTTGCAGTTCGGTCCCGTTTGTGGCGCGCCGCACAAGTTCGGCGGGAGATATTGTGGAGACAAGTTGTTGTACAGCCTCTCGATCAGACTCCAGAGACTCCAGCACTGCTTCCCTGTGCGGCATTGCTTCATCGCAGTTGGACAAGTAGACTCCGTCCTCTTAGGGCGGGGAGGAATTGTCTGCTCTTTACATATCACTAAATATACCGTATAATATATTTAGTGAATGAAGGCGATGAAAGTGGAACTAACCGTTACGGCAAAACTCAAGATTCTTCCCACCGTAGAACAGCAAGAACTTCTGCGCCAAGCCTTGAACGTGTACCGCGACGGCTGTAACTTTGTGTCCGATTTGATTTTCGACACCAAGAATCTGGTTCAGGCTGCTTTGCACGGACAAACGTATCAGCCACTGCGCACCGAGTATGGCCTGCGCTCTCAAATGGCCGAATCCGTACTGAAAACGGTCATTGCCCGCTACAAGAGTCTCAAAAGCACCGGTCACGAGTGGACGCAAGTTCAGTTCAAAAAACCCGAACTGGATTTGGTT
>Ga0209012_1000533_pt1 | contig 53067 bp, 59 predicted proteins | sample RS3BMetagenome_FD_184735 | JGI IMG/M metagenome (GOLD analysis project Ga0209012, IMG submission 184735) | Ferric oxide microbial mat and aquatic microbial communities from Rainbow Spring, Yellowstone National Park, USA - RS3B (SPAdes) (version 3) ... | reverse complement strand
TACGAGCGCTGCCAGGCCGACCACATCCGGGAGTTCGCCAAGGGCGGGCCCACCGTCCAGGAGAACGGCCGGATGCTGTGCCCCTTCCACAACCGGCTCCGGAACCAGCGCCGGCGGGAGTGAGGGGTCATCCCCGTCGGGTCAGATCTGGTGGGCGGGACACCACCACGATGTACGACCACCGACCGTCGAACGGCGGAGCTCGGTCCCGTCCTTGGGGCACCGGCCGCCGGGGTGCCGCTCGTCATTGAGGTCCCCGAGATGGGACCCCCCGCGCTCGTCGAGGTCGGCCAGCACCCCGTGCAGGTGGCGGTGGAGGCGCCGGACCTCGGGCGGCGTCAGCGTGCCGGACGGATGGAGCGGCGACAGGCCGGTCCGCCACAGCAGCTCGTCGGCGATCAGGTTGCCGATCCCCGCCACCTTGGACTGGTCGAGCAGCTGGGCCTTGAGCGGAGCCGACGAGCCGGCCAGGGCGGCGGCGAGCCCGGCCCGGGTGATGGTCGGGGCATCGGGGCCCAGGTGGTCGAGCGTGGGGTCGAGCACCACTCCGCCGAGCCGCCGCGGGTCCTGGATGGTCAGGGTGCCGCCGTCCTCGAACCGGACCCGGAACCGCTCCCACCCGGGATCGTGGCGCCGGGGGGCGTACTGGAGTCCGGCCACCCCCGGGGTGCCGTCGACCAGCAGCGTGCCGGTCATCCCGAACCGGATGCCCACCACCGTGCCGTCGTCCACATCCAGCAGCAGCAGCTTGCCGATCCGTCGGGTGCCGACCACCTGTCGGCCGACCAGCGCCCGGCGGAGCGCCGCCCCGGTGGTGCCGTGCTTGAGGTACCAGGCATCGGGTGTCGCCACCGCGGCGATGGTCCGCCCCACCGCCCCGTCGGCCAGGCGCCGGTAGGACTCGACCTCGGGCAGCTCCGGCACGGGCCCGAGGGTACCCGTCGGCGGCCACCATCGGCCGTGCCCAGCACCGTCCGTCGCGCGCCGCTCGCTATGGTGGTCGGATGCCTCCCGAGAAGCCGCAGTGGGCGGAGCTCTACAAGGAAGTGGTCACGTCAGGCCTCTGCACCGGGTGCGCCGGGTGCATCATCGCCTGTCCGCACGACGTCCTCTCCTACGACGACACCGGCGGCCGGTACAAGCCGTTCCATCTCGACATCGACGGCGGCCGCGAGGACTGCACCCACGGGATCAAGGGCTGCACCATGTGCACCCGGGCCTGTCCCCGCTTCCGGCTCTGGGAGCCGGAGATCGACACCCACCTCTTCGGACGGGAGCGCACGCCCGGCGAGATCGCCGGCATCTCCTCCGACATCCTCCTGGTGCGGGCGGCCGACCCCGCCGTCCACCAGGCCGGCCAGGACGGTGGCCTGGTGTCGGCCATGCTGATCTGGGCCCTCGAGCACGACGTCATCGACGCCGCCCTGGTCTCCACCCTCGAGGGCGACGGCTCGACCTGGAAGGCGGTGCCCACCGTGGCCACCACCCGCCAGGAGGTGCTGGGGGCGGCCGGCTCCCGGTACACCTACTCCGCCAACCCGCTGGCCTACCCCCAGGCCATCGAGGGCGGCGCCGAGCGCATCGCCCTGGTGGGCATGGGCTGCCAGGCCTCCGGGCCGCCGGTGATGCAGGCCCGCAAGGCGGGGAAGATCGCCCGGCGCCTGTCCCTGACCATCGGCCTGCTCTGCTCGAAGACCTTCGACGACGCCATCTTCCCCGAGCTCTTCGAGGCGAAGTACGGCATCGCCCGGGCCGACATCACCAAGATGAACATCAAGGGCGTCTTCCAGGTCTGGACCCGTGACGGCGGCTTCCACGAGATCCCGCTCAAGGAGGCCCACGCCTGGACCCGCGAGGGGTGCACCTCCTGCCCCGACTTCGCCGCCGAGCACGCCGACATCTCCACCGGCGGCATCGGGGCCTTCAACGACTGGACCCTGACCATCGTCCGCACCGACAAGGGGCGCGAGCTCCTCGAGGGCATGATCGCCGACGGCGCCGTCGAGACCCGCCCCGGCGACGACGATCCGGGCGCCATCGCCCTGCTGCACCGCCTGGCCGGCGTCAGCCGCAAGCGGTGGCCCCAGACGGCGGTGCCGATGCCCCGGCGCCTCCCCGACCCGGCCTGAGTCCACCGGGAAGCGACCCCGACAACCGGTTGGGCCGGCGCCCGGACGGGGTACGTTGGCGGGCGTGCCGAAGCGAACCAGCGCCCCGCCGCGCCCCACCGTGGTCCTCCTGGTGCGTCACGGGAAGACCCCGACCACCGGGGCGATCCTGCCCGGGCGGGCCCCCGGCCTGCGTCTCTCGGAGGAGGGCCGGGCCCAGGCCGAGGCGGTGGCCGAGCGGATCGGGGCCCTGGCCGCCGTACCGGAGCGGACCCCCTCCGCCGTCTACGCCTCGCCGCTGGAGCGGACCGCGGAGACCGCCCGTCCCATCGCCCGGCGGCTGGGCGTCCGGGTCCGCACCCTGCGCGGCCTCCTCGAGTGCGACTTCGGCGAGTGGACCGGCGCCGAGCTGACGGTCCTGGCCAAAAGGCCCGAGTGGACCCAGGTCCAGCGCTGGCCGAGCGGGTTCCGCTTCCCCGGCGGCGAGTCCTTCCTCGAGATGCAGGCCCGGATCACCTCGGCCATCGCCGAATTGGCACGCCGCCACCCGGGTGAGACGATCGTCGCCGTGTCCCACGCCGACCCGATCAAGGCGGCCGTCGCCGCCGCCGCCGGCACCCACCTCGACCAGTTCCAACGCCTGACCGTGTCGCCATGCTCGGTCTCCGCCCTGGCCTACACCGGGGGCGGTCCCCACGTGCTGAGCGTCAACGCCACCACGTCCCTCGCCGATCTGGCCATCGCATGAGCGAGGGCTACGACCTGAACCGGCCGGACCGCTTCACCGTCGGCACCGTCGGCCCGGTGGGCCAGCGGCTGTTCCTGCTGCAGTGCCGCCAGGGCCCCCAGCTCCTCACCCTCAAGATCGAGAAGCAGCAGGTCTCCGCCCTGGCCGAGTACCTGGCGGGGATCGTGCGAGACCAGCGGCGCCCGGGCCACCTCCCCGACGAGCTGCCGCTCGAGGAGCCCGCCGAGCCGGCCTGGGCGGTCGGGACCGTCGGGGTCACCTACGACGAGGGCGACGACCGCGTGGTCATCGTCATCGAGGAGCTGGTCCCCGAGGACGAGACCGGCGCCATCGCCCGCCTCGCCGTCTCCCGCGAGCAGGCCGCCGCCTTCGCCATCGCCGCCACCAAGCTGGTCGAGTCCGGCCGTCCGCCCTGCCCCCTGTGCGGATCGCCGCTCGACCCGTCCGGACACGAATGCCCGAGGACGAACGGCCACCGGCCGCCGGTGAGCTGACCGGCTGGTCCCCCGGTGCCGGCCCCGGGCTGGCCGACGCCCTGGACGCGTTGGCCGACGCCGACGTCACCGTCGAGGGGCGCCTCCCGTGGAGCTCCAACCTGACCTTCCTCGTCGCCGTCGACGGTGGCCGGCTCCGGGCCGTCTACAAGCCCCTCCGGGGGGAGCAGCCGCTCTGGGACTTCCCGGGCGGTCTCTACCGGCGGGAGGTGGCCGCCTACGCCCTCTCCGAGGCCCTGGGGTGGGGCCTGGTGCCCCCCACCGTCGACCGCGACGACGGCCCGTTCGGGGAGGGCTCGCTGCAGCTCTTCGTGGAGGCCGACTACGGGCAGCACTACTTCACCCTGCTCGAGGAGGAGCGGTTCGACGCCGTCCTCCGGACCATGTGCACCTTCGACGTGGTGGCCAACAACGCCGACCGGAAGAGCGGCCACGTGCTCCGCGGTGCCGACGACCGGCTCTGGGGCATCGACCACGGGCTGTGCTTCCACCCGAGCCCGAAGCTCCGTACCGTGATCTGGGACTTCGCCGGCGACGAGGTGCCCGGCACCCTGCTGGCCGATCTGGTGGCGCTGGCCGCCGACGTGCCCGACGAGGTCGCCCGGCTGCTCACCGCCGCCGAGGTCGAGCGGATGGTGGAACGCATCGAGGACCTCGCCCGGACGGCCACCTTCCCCTGCCCCGACGGCGACCGACCCTACCCGTGGCCCCTGGTCTGACCCCCGTCAGGCCGGCAGGTTGATGTGCAGCGTGGACCGCATGGCGTTGATGACCGCCTGGGACAGCACCTCGCCCCCGCCGGCGGTCAGGTGGATGCCGTCGGCGGTGCGGATGTTCACCTCGGCGCCGGCGGCGTTGGTCAGGTAGGGCGTGAAGGCCCCCTGGGGGGTGCCCAGGATCCGCTTGGTGTCGAGGAAGGTGGCCTGCCCCGGATGGGCGGCCACCTGGGCCTGGACGATCCCGTTGAGGTTGTCCATGGCGTTGTTCAGCCCCGGGTCGGCCATGGGGGGCATGCCCACCCACAGCACGTGGGCGCCGCCGGCCACCGCCTCGCCGATGAACGATCCGACCCGGGTGGCGTACTCGGCGTTCCAGGCGGGGGTCCCGTAGGTCAGGGCCGTGCCGTTGGCCACCATGTTCTGCGGGTCGTTGGCGCCGATCATCACCACCACCAGCTGGGGGTGGTCGTTGGCCAGGTCGGCCTGGAGCTCCTGGGGCCAGTTGAAGTAGTCGGGCCGGGCGAGGCCGGTGTCGATCTTGCCGTCGAGGGTGGGGCTCACCACGTTGGTGCCGGCCAGATCGTTGACCAGCGCCTGGCCCAGGTCGATCCCGACCGAGTCGCCCACCACCAGGACGTGGAGGGGGTCGGCCGGCGTCGGGTCGGTGGCCAGCGCCGGAAGGGTGGAGGTGGTCGTGGTGGTCGGGGCCGTGCCGGGCACGGTGGCGGTGGGTGGCTTGGGCCGGGGCTTCGGCCCGGCCTTGGCCACCGCCAGGGCCGGGCCACCGCCCGGGGACCGGCCGAGGAGGTCGTCGGTCCATCCCACCACGTGGGACAGCCCGAGACCCCGGCTCACTACCGCGAACGGTCCGAGGATGTCGAGGGACACCGTGCGCCGGGTCCCGAACGGGGAGGCCTGGGCCGAGCGCTGGAGGCTGGGGGCGTCGAGCACCACCCACACCGCGAAGCACACCAGACCGATGAGGAGCGCCCGGGTCCAGGGCACCGTCGGGAACCGAGCCGGGTTGCCGGGGGCCCCCACCACCGGAGGGGCGGGGTCCTCGGTGCCACCCGCCGGGTCGGGTCGGGTCGACGGTGTCGCGGGGGTGGTGTCCACGGGATCAGAAGCGGTAGTAGATGAAGGGCGCCACGCCCTGTGGCCCCAGCGTGGTGATGGCCAGCAGCACCAGTCCCAGTATGCCCCCCTGCACCACCGGGCGCCGGTCGGCGAACGCCCCCTTCACCCGGTCGAGCAACCGGTCGGGCAGGTACTGGGTGGCGATGCCGATGGCGATGGCGCCGAGGGCCAGCGGGGTGATGAGCGGCGACGGGCTCCACCCGCTGAAGAGCCGGCTCACCATCGCCCAGGCGTTGGAGAACGAGGTGGCACGGAAGAGCAGCCAGCCACCGCAGACCACCTGGAAGGTCACGAACCGGGCGAGGGCCACCCGGGTCCGGCCGACCGGGTCGAGCGGGCGGTCGTGGGCGGCGCGCCAGCGCCGGCGCTGGCGCCCGATGACCTGCCCGACGCCGTGGTAGAGGCCCCAGCCGACGAAAGTCCAGGCGGCGCCGTGCCAGAGGCCCCCCAGCAGCATGGTGATCAGGATGTTCACCGAGATCCTCCACTCCGGGCCCCGGTTGCCGCCCAGCGGGATGTAGAGGTAGTCGCGCAGCCAGCCCGAGAGGGTCATGTGCCACCGCCGCCAGAAGTCCTGGAGCGACACCGCGGTGTACGGGCGGTTGAAGTTCTGCGGGAACCGGAACCCGAGCAGCAGGGCGATGCCGATGGCGATGTCGGTGTAGCCGCTGAAGTCGGCGTAGATCTGGACGGCGTAGGCCCAGACCGCCACCACCACCTCCGCCCCGGAGTGCTGGTGGGGCGAGGCGAACACCGGATCGACCAGGTAGGTGGCCAGGTACGAGGACAGCACCACCTTCTTGGCCAGACCGGCGGTGATCAGCCAGAAGGCCTCGACGTAGTTGACCCCCAGGGGATCGCGCCGGCGCCGGATCTGGGGGAGCAGCTCGGTGCCGCGGACGATGGGCCCGGCCACCAGGTGGGGGAAGAAGGAGAGGAAGACGGCGAGGTCCATGGGCCGGGCCGTCTTCAGCACCCCGCGGTGCACGTCGACCACGTAGCTGACCGCCATGAAGGTGAAGAAGGAGATGGCGATGGGGAGCGTGACGTCCAGCAGCGGCAGCGGCCGCCCGAGCCCGATGCCGTGGAAGAGGTTGTCCACGTTCACCGTGACGAACACGTAGTACTTGAACCAGGCGAGCAGGCCGAGCAGGCCGGCCAGGGTCGCCCACAGGACCACCCGCCGGGCATGGCCGGCCAGCCGGTCGAGCAGCGCCGCCCCCGACCAGGCCATGGCCGTGGACGCCATCAGGAGGAAGACGAACCGCCAGTCGGCCCAGGCGTAGAAGAAATAGCTGGCCGCCACCATGAAGAGCTTCCACGGTCCCGGGTAGGGGTTGAGGAGCCAGCTCGCCGTGTAGACGACGGCGAAGAAGATGGCGAAGTCGATGGTGGGGAAGAGCATGGTTCGAGGATCCGGAGTCCATCGGATCGCGCGCCCGTGCGAGTCCGATTGCCGACCTTACCTCCCGCCGTCGCTCGTCCGGCAGGACCCCCGTCGCCGGCGCGCCGGACGGGCGGGCAGGGGGCGGCGGGCCGCTGCCGGTTGGTGCGGTCCGGGGGCTAGCCCCGGGACTTCAGGGCCTCGATGAGCTTCGGGACCACCTTGTGGACGTCGCCCACGATGCCGAGGTCGGCCACCGAGAAGATGGGGGCGTCCTGGTCCTTGTTGATGGCCACGATGTTCTTCGAGTTCTTCATGCCCACCAGGTGCTGGGTGGCACCCGAGATGCCGCAGGCCAGGTAGACGGTCGGCTTCACCGTCTTGCCGGTCTGGCCGACCTGGTGCGAGTAGGGCACCCAGCCGGCGTCCACGATGGCCCGGCTGGCGCCGGGCGCGCCGTGGAGCAGGGTGGCCAGCTCCTCGATGAGGGCGTAGCTGTCCTTCTCCCCGAGCCCACGGCCGCCGGAGACGACCACGTCGGCCTCGTCGAGCTTCGGACCGGTGCGCTCCTCGACGTGGCGGGCGACGATGCGGGCGGCGTTGGTGGTACCGGCATCGGGCGCCGCCAGGGCCACCACCTCGGCCGGTCCGCCGCCCGAGGCCTCGGCCGGAAAGGACTTGGCCCGGATCACGAAGATCCCGGGACCCTCGCCGGTGAAGCGGGCGGTCACCACCTCGGCCCCGCCGAAGATGGCGTGCTGGGTGGTCAGACCGCCGTCGGCGGCGTCGAGGCCGACCACGTTGGTCAGCACCGGGCGGTCGAGCTTGGCCGACAGGCGTCCGGCGATGTCGCGGCCGTCGTAGGTGGCGGGGCAGAGGATGGCGTCGGGGCCGCTTCCGCCCTCGACCGCCGCGGCGATGGCCGAGGCCACCGGGACGCCCGGCAGCGCGCCGGCGAGGTCGCCCACGTCGTGGACCTTGGTGGCGCCGTACTCGCCGAGGGTGCCGGCGATGGCGGCCGTCTCGTCGCCGTAGGCGACGGCCTCGACGGTGCCCGCCAGCTGGCGGGCGTGGCTGATCAGCTCGAGGCTGGCGGTGAGGGGCTTCCCGTCGGCCACTTCGGCCAGGACCCAGATGGTGTCGATGGACATGGTGTGCTCCTTCTCCCTAACCCGGTCCTAGAGGACCTTCAGCTGCTCGAGGAATTGGATGACCCGCTCGTGGGCGTCGCCCTCGTCGACGACGATCTCACCGGCGCTGCGCGCCTCGGCGGCGGCCACGTCGGTGATCTCCTGGCGGGCGCCGGCCGCGCCCACCTGGCCGGCGTCGAGGCCGAGGTCGGCGACCGTGAGGGTCTCGACCGGCTTCGACTTGGCCGCCATGATCCCCTTGAACGAGGGGTAGCGGGGCTCCACCACGCCGGCGGTGACGGTGACCACGGCCGGGAGCGGGCTCTCGACCTCGTCGTAGCCGGCCTCCGTCTGGCGCTCGACCTTGACCGAGTCGCCGGTGATCTCGACCTTCTTGGCGAAGGTGACCGACGGGAGGCCGAGCAGCTCGGCGATCTGCACCGGGGTGGTGCCGGTGTAGCCGTCGGAGGACTCGGTCGCCGCCAGGATCAGGTTCGGCTCGGCCCGCTTGATGGCGGCGGCCAGGACCTTGGCGGTGCCCAGGGCATCGGTGCCGGCCAGGCTGTCGTCGCTGATCAGGATGGCCTTGGCCGCGCCCATGGCCAGGGCGGTGCGGAGGCCCGAGGTCTCCCCGTTCGGGGCCATCGAGACCAGGGTGACCTCGCCGCCGCCGGCCGTGTCGACCAGCTGCAGGGCCATCTCCACGCCGTAGGCATCGGAGTCGTCGAGGATGAGCTTCCCCGTGCGGGCCAGGTTCTTCGTCCCCGGGTCCAGAGCTGGCGGTGCAGCCGGATCGGGGATCTGCTTGACACAGACAACGACGTTCATGGCCGTGCATTGTTGACGAAAAAGGTGACGATCGACCAATCCGCCACGCGACCCCTGGTCAGACGCCCTGGTGCCCGCCGGTGCCGACCGGGTCGACGGGGTCGGCCGCCCGGGCCGGGGGCACGGCCAGCGCCGCCACGGCCGACCCGACGTCGTCGGTGATGACGGTGTCCACGCCCAGGTCCGCCATGGCCGCCACCGCCGCCGCGCCGTTGACCGTCCAGGCGGCCACCGCCAGGCCGACCCGGTGGGCACCGTCCACCAGGTCGGAGGTGACCAGCGACCCGTGGGGGTGCAGGGCGCGGCACCCGAGCTCCCGCGCCTGCTCCAGGCCCCAGCCGGCGTCGGCCCAGCCGGCCAGCAGGAGCGCCGTCGGCACGGTGGCGTCGACCTCGGCCACCGCCTCGAGCGAGGCGGGCCAGAACGACGACACCACCACCCGGTCGGAGAGCCCCGCCTCGACCACCAGGGCGGCCACCTTCCGGGCGGCCGTCTCGTCGGGGTCGTGACCCGGCTCGGTGGGGAGGTTCTTGACCTCGATGTTCACCAGCAGGTCCCCGCAGGCGTCGAGAGCGGCCGACAGGAGCGGCACATGGTCCGGCAGCTGCCGGACCCGGAGCTCGCCGACCGGCCCCAGGCCTCCGATCACCGGGTCGTGGTGCACCGCCAGGGCCCCGTCGGCGGTGAGGCGGACATCGAGCTCCACGCCGTCGGCCCCCAGGCGACCGGCCCGGAGGAAGGCTTCGACGGTGTTCTCCCCGATGCCGGCGGCGAGGTCGGGGCTCCCCCGGTGGGCCTGCACCGCCACCGGCCGGGTGGGCCGCGCGTGGATCCCCGTGCCGGTCACGGGCCAAGCCTCCCCTCCGGGAGCCCGCCGGTCAAACGGCCCCGATCCGCCCCGGATCCGGCCCGAAACGCCCGGAAGTTGCACGCAAAACTGCTTGCAACAGTGCGCGCCGGTGATTATCCTGCAGGGGAACCCCAAATGACCGGCGACTTTGCGGCGCCGAGCCATGTGAAACGAATCACAATGGGGAATCTCGAAATCGTCAGCGGAGGAATCATCGTGGCCCTCGTGTGGAACCGGACGGTCGAGTGGGACGACGGGGAGTGGCGCGATCTCGCCGCCTGCCGTCATACCGAGCCCGACCTGTTCTTCCCCATCGGCACCACCGGCCCGGCCGTGGACCAGATCGAGGCGGCCAAGCGCGTATGCCGCTCGTGCGACGCCCTCGAGCCGTGCCTCGACTTCGCCCTGGCCACCAACCAGGAGTCCGGGGTCTGGGGCGGCACCTCCGAGGAGGAGCGTCGCAAGCTCCGCAAGGCGTGGCTGGCCGCCCGACGCCGGGCGTCCTGAGCACCCTGCGGCCGCTTCCGGTCGCACACCGGCGCCCACCGCCGGCGGGTCGCCGGCGCTAGAGCCCCACCCGCTGCGCCTCGCGCACCGGCAGCTCGATCAGCACCACCGTGCCGGTCCGACCCGGGTCGACCCCGCGGCGGTTGCGCATGGTGATCGAACCCCCGATCTGGGTCCGGACCAGATCGCGGACGATGGACAGCCCCAGGCTCTGGGTGGTGTCGAAGTCGAACCCCTCCGGCAGACCCGAGCCGTCGTCGGCCACCTCGACCGACAGGTGGGCGTCGTCGTTGGCCAGCCGCACCACGATCTCCCCGGCGCGGGGGGCCGACTCCACCATGGTCCCCAACTGGTCGGGACGCCCGGCCTCGTCGGCGTCGGACTCCACGAAGGCGTGCTCGACGGCGTTCTGGAGCAGCTCGGCCAGCACCACCGCCAGCGGGGTGGCCACGTCGGCGGGGACCTCCCCCAGCTCCCCGACCACCGTGAAGGTGAGGGTCACCGAGGAGACCACCGAGTCCTCGGCCATCTTGATCAGCGACGCCACGATCTCGTCGAAGGGCACCTGGTCGCTGGGGTCACGGGAGAGGATCTCGTGGACGATGGCGATGGAGCGCACCCGGCGCTCGGCCTCGAACAGCGCCACGCGCCCGACGCCCGGTGGCAGCCGCCGGGCCTGGAGGCGTAGGAGGGCGGAGATGGTCTGCAGGTTGTTCTTCACCCGGTGGTGGACCTCGCGGATGGCGGCGTCCTTGGAGAGCAGCAGCCGGTCGAGACGGCGGACGTCGGTGACATCGCGCAGGAGCACCAGGCAGCCGGTGACGTCGCCCTGGGCCAGCAGCGGGATGCAGTGGAGGAGCACGATGACGTCCGGTCGGCGCTCCACCTCCTCGACCACCGGCAGCGCCGAGGCGAGCGCCCACTCGATGGCCGACTCCTCGACCCCGAGGTCGTAGAGCCGGCGGCCCTCCAGCTGGGAGTACATGCCCATCCGGTGGAGGGCGTTGGTGGCGTTGGGGGAGGCGTACCGGACCCGGCCCTCCTCGTCCACCAGCACGATGCCGTCCCCGACCCGGGGGGCCTCCTCGGTAGCCACCTCCTCCCCCGGGAAGGGGAAGGTCGACTCGGACAGCATCACCGCGAACCGGTCGAAGACGTCCCGGTAGGTGCGTTCGAGGTGGCCCGGTCGCCGCCCGGCGCCGGCGGCCAGGCGGGCCATCACCGCCACCACCACCCCGTCGCACCGGACCGGGATGCACTGGAGCCGGACCGGCTCGTCGCCCGGCTCGAGGCGCATCTCCCCCCGGGTCACCTCGCCGGCCTGGAAGCACGCGGTGACCAGGGGCCAGTCGTCCACACCCACCGTCTGGCCCACCAGGTCGTGCTCGACCACGGTGGCGCTGTTGGACGGCCGCATCTGGCCCAGTATCACCAGGCTCGACCCCGGACCCGGGTAGGTCTCGGAGATCGGGGCGAGCAGCACCAGGTCGGAGAAGGACAGGTCGGCCAGCACGCCCCAGGTGCCCAGCAGGCGGAGCAGGTGGGCGAGCTGCACCTCGTCCAGACCGGTGCGTTCCAGGGCCAGCTCAGCGGGCGTGGCCACGCTCAGTCGTCCCCGGCGGTGTCGTCCCCGCTGTCCCCGCCGGCGGGGCCGACCGGCACCGTGTAGGGGACACGTTCGCGGTAACCCTGGAGCGAGGACACCCCGGCGGCGGCGAGGAGGGTCCGGAGGTCGCCGGTCCGGTGGGCCACGTCGGGGAGGGTGTGGGCGTCCGAGGCGGTGGTGAGGGGCACGCCGAGGTCGAGGTACCGCCGGAGCAGCGGGGGCGCCGGGTACTCCTCCCCGATAGGCTTCCGCCACCCGGCCGACGACAGCTCGGCCGCCATCCCCGTCGCCGCGGCGACCTCGGCCATCCGGTCGTAGAACGGGGTCGGGTCGGCGGGGACCCGGCCGGCGATCTTCACCAGGTCGGGGTGGGCGAAGACATCGCAGACCCCCGAGGCGCCGAGCTCCTCCATGGCGGTGCTGTAGGCGTCCCACACGGCATCGATGTCGCGCACGTCCCATTCGGCCATGACCAGCGGGTCGTCCAGGACGTCGAACCGCCAGGTGTCGAGCCAGTGGACCGAGCCGATCAGCACGTCGAACGGGTAGCCGTCGAGGAGGTCGGCCACGTCGTCCATCCGGTCGCGGTAGTAGTCGACCTCCAGTCCCAGCACCACCGGCAGGCCGGTGGCCTTGACCGCCTGGACCACCTCGACGTAGCTGTCGAGGTCGACCCGGGCGTGGTGGTCCCAGTAGGCGGCCATGCCGGGCCGCAGGGCGGCCCCGGGGAGGTCGTCCCAGAAGCCGCCCAGGCGCTCCTTGGCCTGGGTGAAGCGGAACAGGTGCTCGGTGAGGGCGATCTCGGTCACGCCGTGGGCCATGGCGTGCTCGCAGTAGGCGGCCACCTGGTCGACGGTGGCCTCGGCGTCGCTCTGGGTGTGGGGCCAGAGGTGGAGGTGGTAGTCGAGCACCGGTCAGGCCGCCCGACGGACCATGGTGACCCCGTCGCGGATGGTGGTCTGCACCGCCACCACCCTGGGATCCGACACCACCCGGTCGTTGAAGGCCCGGAGCGCCTCGGTGTCGACGCTGGTGTCGGCGGGGTCGAGGATCCGGCCGCTCCACAGCGTGTTGTCGGCCAGGATGAGCCCCCGGGGGGCGAGCTTGGGCAGCACCGCCTCGTAGTAGGCGAGGTAGTTCCCCTTGTCGGCGTCGAGGAAGACCAGGTCGAACGGGCCCGGCAGCCCGGCCACGGTGTCGAGGGCCGGCCCCACCATCACCTCGATGCGGTCGGCGTAGGGGCTGGCGGCGATGTGCCGTTGGGCCACCTCGGCGTGGACCGGGTCGACCTCGCAGGTGATGATGGATCCGCCGGGGGCCAGCCCGGCGGCCATGGACAGGGACGAGTAGCCGCTGAAGGTCCCGATCTCCAGGACCGAGGTGGCACCGGAGGCGAAGACCACCAGCTCCAGAAACCGCCCCTCGAGGCGGCCGACCATCATGTGGGGCGACCGTAGGTTGGCGCGGGTCTCCGCCGCCAGGGCCTTGAGGTGGTCGGGGGGTGCGGTGGTGTGGGCCTCGGCGTAGGCCTCGAGTGCCGGGTCGACGATGTCGGGCATCACCGCATCGTAGGACGTGAGACGTCGACCGGTCCCCGTCCGCCGGGGCGGCCGCGGCCCCGGCCGGTCAGTCCCAGAGCTGCTCGCCCAGCCGGGCGAGGCCGGCCAGGTCGTAGATGTCGGTGTCGAAGAAGGGCACGGTGGCCACCACCTCGGGCACCGTCCCGAGGTGGGCCTGCTCCTCCGCCTCGCGCAGCGCCACCACCCGGAAGTTGAGGAAGCTCTCGGCCACCTCGGTCAGCACCCGCCGGATCTGGTCGGGGTCACCGAGGGGGCCGTCGATCGAGCCCAGCACCGGGGCCAGCGATCCGGCCAGCTCGTCGGCGCGGTCCTTCAGCGCCTCGGCCACCCCGGCCGCCCCGGCGCCCTGGAGGTACGGCGGCAGCACCTTGTTGAGCACGATCGCCCCCAGGTGGAGCCGGCGGGCGGTGAGCTCCTGGGCGAAGAACTCGGCCTCGCGGAGGGGAACGCCCTCCAGGGTGGAGACCACCATGAAGGTGGTGCGGCGGTCCGAGAGCAGCCGGCCCACCGCCTCGGCCCGCTCCACGAAGCCGTCGTACATCGACTGGAACAGAATGAAGAACTCGGAGATGTCTGCCAGGAACTGCGTCCCCAGGATGCGGTCGGCGATGGTGTAGAAGGGCTTGGTGGCCACGTTCACCAGGCGCGACCGGTAGGGGACGATCAACCAGCGGAGCAGGCGCGAGGAGAAGAAGTCGGCCAGTCGCTGGGGGGCGTCGAGGAAGTCGAGGGCGTTCCGGGTGGGGGGCGTGTCCACCACGATCAGGTCGTAGTCGCCCTCGGAGTGGATCTCGTAGAGGCGCTCCATGGCGATGTAGTCGTGGCTCTGGACGAACCGTCCCGAGATGTTCTTGTAGAGCGGGTTGGCCAGTATCTCGTCGCGGGTCTGCTCGTCGGGGGCGTGGCGGCGGATGAGGGCGTCCCACGATTTTTTGGTGTCGAGCATGGCCGCCCACAGCTCGCCACGCGGCTTGAGGCCCGAGGCCCGGAACGCCTCGTCGGGGACCCGTCGCTCCTCGTTGCCGATTCCCTCGAGACCGAGGGCGTTGGCCAGGCGCTTGGCGGGGTCCACCGTCAGGACGAGGACCTTCCCCCCGTGGCGGAGGGTGGCCATGACGGCGGCGGCCGCCGCGGTGGTCGTCTTGCCCACGCCGCCCGGGCCGCAGGCGATGACGATCTCCTTGGCGGCCAGCAGGCTGTCGAGGGAGCCCGAACCACCCGACGGGCGCTCGGCGGCGTCACCTCCGGCCGGGCGGGCGGCGGCGGCGGCGGCGGCCATCAGTACCCCAGCTCCTCGCCGAGGGAGGCGGCCACCTGGCGGGTGGTGCGGAGCCCGTGCAGACGGGTGAACAGGTACGGCAGGTAGAGCATCGGGACCTCGGGGTCGATGCCCTCCCGCAGGCGCTCGAGGTGGGTCGACCGGGTCCGCCGCATGGTCACCGCCAGGCGGGCCGCCTCCAGCACCGGCCGCGGATCGCCACCCACCAGCTCGGCCAGGTCCTCGGCGGGGCCGGCGGTGGTGAGGGCGTCGAAGACGGCTTCCTCCTGCCGGCCGAAGAGCTCCGGCAGCACCCGGTTGACCACCACCGCCGAGAGGCGGACGGTGGTCTCCTCCCGGACCCGCACCGCCAGCTCGATGGTCTCGTTGACCGGCATCTCCTCGGGCGTGCAGACGGCGATGAGGCCCGTGGTGTCGGCGTCGGAGAGGATGTCGAGCATCCAGTCGGTCTGGGTGCGGATCAGACCCACCTTGACCAGGTCGTTGATGGCCTGCGGGGCGGCCAGCTGGCCGATGATGTGACCCGAGGCGGGGGCGTCCACCACCACCAGGTCGTAGGTGCGCTCGCGGACCTCGTAGCAGAGCTTGCCCACCGTCAGGATCTCCCGGACCCCCGGGGCGGCGGTGGCCACGAAGTCGAAGGCCTTGGCCAGGGGCCCGATCCGCCCGACCACCGGGATCCGGAGCTGGAGCTTGAGGTACTCGCGGAGCGAGGCCTCGGTGTCCATGGTCATGGCGAAGAGACCGGGGAGGATCTCGCGCTCGGCGAACCGGGTCGGGGGTGCCTCGTAGAACCCGGACACGTCCCCCTTGGCGTCGACCTCGCACACCAGGACGCGCTTGCCCTGCTGGGAGGCGAACAGGGCCAGGGCCGAGGCGACGGTCGTCTTGCCCGTCCCACCCTTCCCGGTGACGAACAGCAGCCGGTGGTCGAGGAGGGAGGTCATCGCACCGGCTCCGGGGGGAGGGGTGCGGTGCGGTGCGGCGGGTGCGGTGACGTCGTGCTCAGGACAGCCCGAATCCGACCCGGCGTTCGGAGGTGGGGGCGTCCACCTCGACATAGGCGATCTTGCCGGCCGGGACCCCGACCTGGCGGCCCTTCCGGTCGGTCAGCCACAGGATGGCACCCTCCTTGGCCAGCGACGCCTCGATGTCGGCCAGGACCTTGTCGCGGTCAGCATCGTCGGGCAGCTCCACGTTGAGCTCCTTGACCGATTGCACGATCCCGATTCGCACGTCCACCTGGCACGCTCCTCTCAGCGGGGCATCGACGGCTCCGCCGACGCTCCCACCGACGATACAAGCTGCCGGGGGCCCGCCGTCCCCGGTGGCACACCCATGGTGCACACTGGCCCCATGGAAGGGCCGAGCGAACGAGGGCAGCGGTGGGCCTCGACGATGGCCGGCCATGCCGGTGGCGGCGCCGTGCTCGCCCATGCCGACAGCACCGCGGCAGTAGCCCCCGGTGGCGTCCCCGGTGAGGATCGAGCCGACCGCGAGGCGGACGAGGGCGCCCGGCTGGCGCCCGGGGCGACCCGGGCCGAGGGCAGCGGCCACCGCGACCGGGCCGAGGAGCCCGACCGGTGGCGGACCTGCTTCGAACGGGACCGAGACCGGATCCTCCACGCCCCCTCCTTCCGCCGGCTGGCCGGAAAGACCCAGGTGTTCGTCTTCCCTGACGATCACCAGCGGACCCGCCTCACCCACGCCCTGGAGGTCGCCCAGGTGGCCGGCAGCATCGCCCGGGCGTGCCGGCTCAACGTGGCGCTCACCGAGGCCATCGCCCTGGGTCACGACTGCGGTCACGGCCCGGGCGGCCACGCCAGCGAGGACGCCCTCTCCCCCTACCTCGAGGGCGGGTTCGACCACGCCCCCTGGGGGGCGGACGTGTCCCTGGCCCACCTCAACCTGTGTCACGAGACCCTCGACGGCATCCGGAACCACTCGTGGTCCCGGCCGGCACCGTCCACGCCCGAGGGCGAGGTGGTCAGCTGGGCCGACCGGATCGCCTACGTCTGCCACGACTTCGAGGACGCGGTGATGAGCGGCGTAGTCACCCCCGACGTGCTGCCGCCGGAGGTGCGCGAGCGGTGCGGCGAGCGCCGCAGCCAGCAGCTCGGCACCTTCATCGACGCCATGGTGGCCACCGTGCTCCGCACCGGGCGGGTGGCCATGGACCGCGAGCACGCCGAGGCACTGGCCGCCTTCCGGGCCTGCAACTACGAGCACATCTACCTCCGGCCCAGCTCCGTGGCGCAGGGTCAGGCGGTGATCGAGGTGCTCCGGGCGCTGGTCGAGTACTACGGCGACCGTCCCGAGCGGATGGACGACGGCGACCCCGACCGGGTCGGCCTCACCGGCGGCGGCCCGGCGGCGCGGCGGGCGGCGGTCAGCTACGTGGCGGGGATGACCGACCGGTTCGCCTTCGACCGGGCCGTCGAGGTCCTCGGATGGAACCCCGACAAGCTGCCGGCCGGCATCGGGGTGTCCCGGCCGCGTTGACTCCGGAGCCTCCCGACCGGTGCCGCCCCGGGGCCGGACCGCACCGGTCGTTCAGCCGGGGCGCCGACGTAACATCCGGGGGTGGGCGCGGGTGCCGCTGGTGCCCGCCGACGACGCGGGGAGGTCCGACATGGCGACCGAGGTTTCGTACCGGTCCGAGGTGGCGACGGGAGGTGGCCGTGGCACCCCGTCGGCCGCGCCTCCCGCCGATCCACCGCCCGGCAGCGTGGCCGAGGTGCTCGCCCCCCTCGTCACCGCCCTGGTCGGGACGCAGGCACCGGTACGGTTCACCTTCTGGGACGGCAGCGGGCTCGGCCCCCTCGACGGGGTCGGGACCGTCGAGGTCCGCTCGCCCGACGCCCTCCGTCGGATGCTCTGGGCCCCCGGGGAGCTGGGGGTGGCGAGGGCCTTCGTGGCCGGTGACATCGCCGTGGTGGGCGACCTCTTCGCCCTGCTCCGGACCCTGCACGCCTCGGCACCGCGGGACCTCCGGGCGGTGGGCTGGCGGTCGGTTCCCACCCTGGTGGCGGCCGCCCGGCGCCTCGGGGTCGTCGGTGTCCCGCCCGCCCCGCCGCCCGAGGAGTGCCGTCCGGCCGGGCGGCTCCACTCGCCCGGCCGGGACGCCCAGGTCATCAGCCACCACTACGACGTCGGGAACGACTTCTACCGGCTCTTCCTGGGTGACCGGATGACCTATTCGTGCGCCCGGTTCGCCACCGCCACCGCCACGCTGGCGGAGGCCCAGGACGCCAAGCACGAGCTGATCTGCCGCAAGCTGGGACTCGACCGCCCCGCGGGTGCGCGCCTCCTCGACGTCGGCTGCGGCTGGGGCTCGATGGCCATCCACGCCGCCCGGCACCACGGGGCCGAGGTGGTGGGCGTCGCCCTCAGCGCCGAGCAGGTGGCCCGGGCCCGCGAGCGGGTGGCCGAGGCGGGGCTGGCCGACCGGGTGGAGATCCGCCTGCAGGACTACCGCGACCTCCGGGGCGAGCGGTTCGACGCCATCTCGTCGATCGGCATGTTCGAGCATGTGGGGGCCAATTCCATGGCCCGATACTTCGAGACCCTGCGGTCGCTCCTCGGCCCGAGGGGCCGACTGCTCAACCACGCCATCTCCCGGGCCGGCGGGTCGGCGCTGGGCGGCCGGACCTTCATCGGCCGGTACGTCTTCCCCGACGGCGAGCTGCTCGACGTGGGGCAGGTGGTCCTGGCCATGGAGCGAGCAGGGTTCGAGGTCCGGGACGTCGAGTCGCTCCGGGAGCACTACTCGAGGACCCTGCACGCCTGGGTGGGCAACCTCCAGGATCATTGGGACGAGGCGGTGACGCTGGTCGGTCCGGCCCGGGCCCGGATCTGGCTGCTCTACATGGCGGCATCGGCCAACGGCTTCGACGACGGCGGCCTGGCCATCCACCAGGTGCTCGGCGTGGTGCCCGACGCCGACGGCTCGAGCGGCATGCCGCCCACCCGGCACGACTGGGGGTGAGTCCGCCGCCGTCCCTCAAGACGGCGGCCCGGTGCGGCACCTCGCCCTGATCTTCACCGTCGTTGACCGTGATGCCCCGTGAGCTTGACGCTCCGATCCCCAGACAGGACCCGCCGTTGTCCTCCTGGACCATTCGAGCTTCTCGCCCGTTGATCGAGATCCGTTCGCCCGGGCCGAGACCCTGCGATGCGGGGCCAGGTCCGTAGCCACTGGTCCCCAGGGTCATGAGGACACCATGTGCCGGAAACGTCCCGACGTTCTCGCCATCGCGCTCCCGGAGGAACTATGAGCTATTCCGAGGCTGAAGCAATAGCGGCGGCTACCGCCATGAACAAGTTCCGGGGGAACAAGGGCGGCGAAATCGGTGCCGCGCTCGTTGTCGTGGGCTTCAGCGCGGAGCGAGCAGACAAGGAAGCGCGGATCCGAGACGACATGATTCAGGTGGCCCATCGTGCCGGTGCATCAATCCGCCAGCTATCTGAGGTCTCGGGGCTCGGCCGAAAGGCCGTGACGGCGCTCGTCTGCCTCACGCCTGCCTGACTGAATCGATCTCCGACCCGCTCCGACCCGGCGTTCTACAGGTGATCGGGGACACCCCGTCTCAGCGCGGCCACAATCGCTGCGTGACGTCGACTGCGGGGTCAGAGCGCAAGATGAAGTCGCAACGCCTCGTCCAGGGCCGCAACCACGTCCGGGGGCAGCTCACCGACGAGTCCTCCGATCCGCTCAACTGCCACCGACCGGACCTGCTCGGCCTGAGCCTTTGAGTCCTGGCGCAGCCCGGTACTCGATGCGGGCAGAAGAACTTGGAACGGATAGACCCGTTCTGTCCTCGACGTCACCGGGACCACCGTGAGCACGCCTCGCCCGAGGCGCTCAGCCGTGCTGTTCGCTCCATCGTTGCTGACGATCACCGCCGGACGCCGCTTGTTGGCCTCACTTCCACGCACGGGGTCCAGATCGACGACGCGCACCTCGCCTCGTTTCATCCGATAAGACCGTCGTCAACCGTTTCGTCCCAGAGGCCGGCCTCTCCGTCGGTCGTCCACTCCTGCCAGGCCTCTTCATAGGCACCTCCGAGCCCTGAAGCCCGGAGGAGGCGCACCGCCTTGTGGAGCACGGCAGAGCGCGAGGTGAATCCTTGGGAGCCGGCGTAGGAGTCGAGGAATTCGACGTCCTCTTCGGGGAGGCTGACGCTGACTTTCATACTTTGATGCTACTACCAGTAGTATATCTAGCGGAACACCCTCGTGGGGACGCCATTCTTCCGGCGGTCAGGGACACCTTCGATCGATCACTGGTGCAACACTCCGGTGATGGGAGACGCCTCGGCGATCAGTCCTGAAGCCGCCGCCTCATTGCTCGCTCATGAGACCGGGAAGCCGTATCAACTCATCAGGAGGCTGAGCGGCGGCGAGACAGGGGCTCACGAGTTCCTCGGCGGTGATGGTCGCCCAGTGGTGGTGAAGTGGGACTCGAGGCCAGGGAGTCGGCAACTTCGCGGAGAAGCAGTCGTCCTGTCGGAGAGGCTCCGGACCGTTGCCAACTGGCCAGTTCCAACCCAATCGGTGGTCGATGCCGACGAGGTCCGAATCGTGATCCAAGAGTTCATGCCAGGAAGTCCCCCCGAACACTTCGATCACCAGCTCGTGGATCAGCTCCTTGATCTCCATTCACGAAGGCTCGGCCTGGCTCGACCAGATGATCCCGTTCATTGGCCGACGGCCCTGATCGAGACGCTGACCGTTGGGGGTGAGAGGTACTGCCTCCACTCGTCACTCCGGAACTTCGATGGGCGTACCCGATCCCTGGTTGACCGGGTCGAGGCATTCGGAAGCACGATCAGCGAGTCCGATCTCATCGGACGCGACATCGTTCACTGGGACCTTCACAGCGGCAACCTCTTGATTTCCGATGGCTCGCTCGCTGCTGTCGTCGATACAGACTTCGCCGTGGTGGGTGACGCCAGTTTCGACCTTGTCACCTTGGCCCTGACGAGCTTGACCATTCCCTGTGAACCCGGCGTGCGCACCCGATTGTTTGCTTCGGCATTCGATGACCTGGACGCCCTCAAGACACAGGCATATCTGTCCCACCTGTTCATTCGGATCATCGATTGGCCAATCCGACGCAGGCAGTTCGATGAGGTGGAGTTCTGGCTTGCCCGAGCGGACGAGTTGCTCAAGATCTGACCAACGACGAGTTCCCAACTCGTGCCGGTCGGCGACAGCGATGGCGCCGGCGACCCGGCGATCGGGGTCGCTGCTTCTGGTCCGGACCAAGACCCACCAGGCGCACAACCTACTGGTGCAGACTTTGATCGTGGCCCTGCCCTCGGTTCAGCCGTCGCTCAGGTCGGAACACGTCGTTCTTCGTCCGTTCGAAGATGAAGATGTCGCTCTCATCATGGAGGCGTGCAGAGACCCCCATATTCCGCTGATCACCTCCGTGCCAACCTCCGATGACCCAGTGGAAGCACGACGGTACATCGATCGTCAGCGGTCACGGGTGGTTGAGGGGGTCGGGTACTCGTTCGCCATCGCTGATGTAGCAACGGACGAGCCTCTTGGACAGATCGGCCTGTGGCCCCGCGACCTGGCTCATGGGCGGGCGAGCATCGGGTACTGGATTCTCTCTTCACACCGCCGGAATGGCTTGGCGACTGCTGCTCTACAGACGATCTCGGAGTGGGGCCTCCAACGTTCCGAACTTCATCGTCTGGAGCTGTACGTCGAACCTTGGAATGAAGGCTCGTGGCGGACGGCGGAACGAGTCGGCTACCAGCGTGAGGGTTTGCTCCGTGATTGGCAGATGGTGGGCGATAGATGGCGTGACATGTTCATGTACTCCCTCGTAAGGGATTCTGGCCAGCGCACTATGGCATAAGTGCGATCGGGGGCAGGCGACTTTTGCGCGCACCAGAGTCGTGTCGGGATTTCAACTGCTGGTTGGAGATTTCGCCGCGGGCCGGATGCACTGAAGGTTGGCGAGAACGTCGGCGCACCCCGTCGGCAAATTGGGCAGCCCGCTGTCCCGCCAAGCCATCTGACCGACGGATCGTCAGCTGATGGTCAGCTCCTTGCGGTAGACGCGGGCAGGTCCCATGGCGGCGATGGCGGTGGCCAGTGCCGCGAAGACGCCGGCCGCCTCCCCGTCCGGTTCGGCCACCACCACCGGGATCCCCTCGTCGCCGCCCTCGCGGAGGGCGGGCACCAGCGGCACGCTGGCCAGCAGCGGCACCCCGAGTTCGCCGGCCAGCTGCTCCCCGCCGCCGGATCCGAACAGCTCGTAGTGGGTGCCGTCGTCACCGGTGAACCAGCTCATGTTCTCGATCACGCCGCGGACCGCAAGCTTCAGCTTGCGGGCGGCGTAGGCGGACCGCTGCGCCACCCGCTGGGCGGCCGGCTGGGGCGTGGTGACCACGAACACCTCGGTCTTCGTCAGGTACTGGCCCAGTGACAGGGTCACGTCGCCGGTGCCCGGGGGCATGTCGATGAGCAGGAAGTCCGGCTCGCCCCAGTAGGCGTCGACCAGAAACTGCTCGAGCGCCTTGTGGAGCATCGGGCCGCGCCAGATGACCGGCGTGTCGTCGGAGATGAAGAACCCCATCGACAGGCAGCGCACCCCGTTGGCGGTGGGGGGCACCACCAGGTCGCCGATGATCAGGGGCTCCTCGCGGACCCCGAGCATCTTCGGGACCGAGAAGCCGTAGACGTCGGCGTCGAGGATGCCGACGTCATAGCCCTGGCGGGCGAGCGCCACGGCCAGGTTGACGGTGACCGAGGACTTTCCGACCCCGCCCTTGCCCGAGGAGATGCCGAGCACCCGGGTCTTCGACCTCGGGAGCATGAAGCGGTTGGGCCGACCCTCCTCGTGGCCGAGGGCGGCGCCGCCGTGGCCGTGGCCGTGGCTGTCGTCGCCGTGCTCGTGGCCGTCGCCGGTCGCCCCGCCGTCGACCGGCTCACCCCGGAGCAGCATCCGCAGGCGCGCCCGGTCCTCCTCCCCCATCACCGTGGGCTCGACCACCACCTCGTCCACCCCGTCGAGGACGCCGGCCGCCGCCCGGACCCGGGCGATCAGCTCGTCGACCTGGGGGTAGTGGCCGACCGGCAGGGCCAGGTCGACGCTGACCCGCTTCCGCTTGACCTGGACCGGGCCGAGCATGCGCAACTCCTCCAACGGGCGGCGCAGCTCGGGATCGATCACGGCGCCGACAGCGGCCCTGACCTGGGACTCGTCGATGGACATGGGGGGACTCCTCGAGAAATTTCGGCTTCCCCGTAGACTAGGGGACGTGCGCAGCGACCCAGACAGCCCCGAGCCCCGGAGCCTGGCGGCCAAGGGTCAGCCGGTGACCACCGGCCCGCTCGGGGCGTACCCGGTCCACGACCCCGCCGACCCGGCCGGGTCGGACAGCCACTTCTCGGCGGCGATGACCGCGGTGACCTCGGCCTTCGGCGACCCCACCCGCCGCGAGATCTACCTCTTCGTCCGGTCCAATCCCGGTGCCACGTCCTCCGAGGTCGCCTCGCGGTTCTCGCTCCACCCCAACGTCGCCCGCCACCATCTCGAGCGCCTGGTCACCGGCGGCTACGTCGAGGTCACCATGGAACGCCCCGAGGGCCACGGCGCCGGCCGGCCGTCCAAGCGGTTCCGGGCGGCGGCCAACGACCCCACCCTCGACTTCCTCACCCGGCGCAACGACCTGCTGGTGCTGCTGCTCCAGGAGGCCCTCCAGCTGCTCGGCCCGGTGGCGGCCGAGGACATGGCCGAGCGGGTGGGCGAGGAGTACGGCCGCACCCTGGCCAACCAGATGTCGCCGGGCGAGGGCCAGCGGTCGCTGCGCACCGCCATGCACGCCATCGCCGACACCCTGACGGCCCACGGCTTCGCCGCCCACGCCGAGGACGACGGCACCTCCACCTCGGTGGTAGCGGACAACTGCCCGTTCGGCAGCGCCGCCTCCCAGTACCCGGTCCTCTGCGCGGTGGACCGGGGCATGGTCTCGGGGCTGCTCTCCGGCCTGGTGGGGGCCGACGCCGAGCGGGCCGTCCCGGTCGTCCTGTCGTCGCGGGCCCGCGGCGACGACCAGTGCGTGGCATCGGCCTGAGCCCGGCGGCGTAGGTTGGCGCGCCACTACCTCGACCACGCCTCCACCTCCCCGCTCCGCCCCGAGGCCCGGTCAGCCATGGCGGCCTGGGCCGACTCGGGGGTCACCGCCGACCCGGGCCGGGTCCACACCGAGGGGCGGATGGCCCGGGCGACGCTGGAGGACGCCCGCGACCAGGTGGCCGACCTGCTCGGCGTCCGCCCCCGCCAGGTGGTGTTCACGTCGGGCGGAACCGAGGCGATCAACAGCGCTGTCTGGGGCGCCACCCGGGCCTCCCCGGGACCCGTGGTGTGCGCCGCCGTCGAGCACTCCGCCGCCCGGGACGCCTCGGCCCGCTCGGCGACGGTCATCGAGCCCCCGGTCGACCGGTTCGGCCGTCTCGACCCCGACGCCCTCGACCGGGTCGTCGAGCACTGCCGGCCCGAGCACGGCGCCCCGCCGGCGCTGATCCACTGCCAGTGGGCCAACCACGAGGTGGGCACCGTCCAGCCGGTGGCCGAGATCGTCGCCCGGTGCCGGGAGTCGGGCGTCCCCACCCACGTCGACGCGGTGGCCGCCGTCGGGCACGTGGCCTGCGACCTCGATGCCCTCGGTGCCGACCTGGTGTCCGTCTCCGCCCACAAGCTGGGCGGACCACCGGGCATCGGCGCCCTGGTGGTACGCCGGGGCCTGCGGATCGAGCCGTTCCTGGTCGGCGGCGAGCAGGAACGCGCCCGGCGCGCCGGCCTGGAGAACATCGCCGCCGCCGTCGGGTTCGGCGCCGCCGCCGGGGCCCTGGCCGCACCGGGCCGCCTCGGTCGCGAGGAGGAGGATGCCCGCCGCCACACGGAGGGGATCCTGGCCGCCGCCCGTGCGGTCCCGGGCGTGGTCGCCTTCGGCGACACCTCCGACCGCCTCCCCCACATCGTGTGCCTCGGGATCGAGGGCGTCGAGGCGGAGCCGGTGCTCCTCGGCCTCGATCAGGCCGGCGTGGCCGCCCACTCCGGTTCGTCGTGCTCGTCGGAGACGCTCGAGCCGTCGCCGGTGCTGCGGGCCATGGGGGTGAACGCCGAGCACTCGCTCCGGCTGTCGGTCGGGTGGTCGACCACCGACGGGGACGTCGAGGCATTCGCCGATGCCTTCCCGTCGGTGGTGGCCGGGCTCCGGTCCCTGCGCTGATCGCGGGGCACCACCCGGAGAGCCCGGCGACACCGGGACACCCTCCCGTCGAGGATCTCGGATCAGCCCGCTTCCTCGCTCCCGGTCACTCGCTGGCGCTCGGCGGGCAACGGGACCAATTCCCCTAGAGAAGTGCGCCCGTCGCCTGCAAGGCTCACCGGAGAGGAAGGCTGAGAGAGGCGAGGGGGTCCGGACGTGAGCAGCGCAGGTCCTTGGTACCGTTCATATCCGCTTGCGGCACTCTTCGTTGCCTCGGGGCTCTTCGTCGCCGTCACGGTGGCGCACGTCATTGCCAACCGGACGGGCGAGGCCGTCGACATCCTGTATGCACTCCCCGTCGCCCTGCTCGCCATGTCCTTCGGGCTACGAGGCGGCGTGTCCGGCGCCGCGATCGGGCTCGCCCTCTTTGCCGTGGTCGAGCTGGCCGTCGGGGCTGGGGACATCGACGCCACCGGCTGGATCTCACGGGCTGCCGCCCTCGTCCTCCTCGGGGTGCTCCTCGGCCGAGCCACCGACCAGGTCGAAGCCGGACGACGCCACACCATCGCCGAGGCAGAGGCGCGGCAGCGGTGGGAGGAACGAGCCATGCGCCAGGCCGAAGGCCTCGAGATCAGCGATTCGCTCCTGCAGCATCTTGCCGTTGCGAAGTGGATGCTCGAGGCCGGTCAGGACGAAAGCGCCATCGAGGTCCTTACCTCGACGATGGCGACGGGCGAGCGCATGGTCGCCGCCCTGCTCCCGATGAAGCACTCCGGTGGCGATGCGGTGCCCCGAGCGGGTGAACGGACGAACAGTCCCTGATCCTCGTGCCCTGGAGCCCCGGCGTCCGACGCCACCGGCCCGTGCTCAGGCGTCCCGTCCTGGCTGATGCTCGTTCGGTCGGACGCCCACGTTGGTGCTGACCACCAGGCGGTTCCGCTCTTCCAGTTGGCGACGGTCGGCATCGTGCACGTCGGCCTGGACGTCCTTGATGGTCGCGTCGGGCTTGTCCTCCAATCCGAGGAGATCGGCTTCGTCCAGACCGTGCTTCGAGATCAGCAGGGCGTCGAGCTTCGTCTGGATGGCCCGACTCTCGCGATTCTGGGTGGACTGGATGATGAACACCATCACGAAGGTGATCAGGGTCGTGAACACGATGACCACTGTGACGTAGCGGGAGTTGAAGATGCCGCCGGGGACGAACACCAGTCCCATCGCCCACAGGGCCACCACTCCCAGGGCCACGAAGATCGCGGTGAACGACCCGAGGAACGTCGTCACGTTGGAGACGGCGTGACTCGCCTGGTGATGGATCGTTCGCCGGTCGACTGGCAAGGGCTCCTCCTGGGTTTCGCGCTTCCGTGAGCACGGGGATGGGACCGCGCCACTACCCCCTCGAGAGGTCAGGGTGCCCGGTCCGGAACGCCGGTGGCGGAGCCTTCGCTCGACGGACCGAGCCACCCCACCCTACCCGCCCGTCCTCCGCGACCTTCCGGACCGCCGGCGCGCCGACTGGCGAAATCCCCCGATCAGGCTGCGTCACCACCGGTCACCGGGTGGTGGTGGGACCGCTTGACGTCGTACATGGCCTGGTCGGCAAGGCCAACGGCCGCACCGACGGACTCCCCGGGCGCCGCGAGGTGGAGGCCCACACTGGCGCCCACCACGACCTCCCGACCGTGGAGGTGGTGGGGCTCGGCCAGCGCGGCTTCCAGGCGCAGGGCGAGCTCCGCCAGTCCCTCGGTCGTGAGGCCCTGGGTGCAGATGGCGAACTCGTCGCCTCCGAGCCGAGCCACGCAGTCCTGAGGACGCAGCCGGGAGCGCAATCGGTGCGCCACGTCGAGGAGGACCTCGTCGCCGGCGTCGTGGCCGTAGGTGTCGTTGACCGACTTGAAGTGGTCGAGGTCGATGTACAGCACGCCCACCTCCCCCCTCGACCTCCGGCCCCCCTGCGTGCGCAGGGCCCGATCCAGTTCTTCGGCGAACAGCAGGCGATTGGCGAGTCCCGTGAGAGGATCGTGGGACGCCTGATGGGCCAGGATCTGCTCGGATCGGACTCTGCGGCTGATGTTCACGTGGGAGACCACCGCCCCACCGGTCGAACCCCTGATGGGGGTGATGCGGGAGGTGAACCATCGGCCCACGGTCGGGGACGGGCAGGGATACTCCCGATCGCTCTCGACGGTTCCGCCGGACAACACGGACTTCAGGCCCGTGAGCACTTCCCCGGCGTCCGCACAGCCGGTCTCCGCTGCCAGGGCACAGACGTCGAGGTAGTTGACGCCGACGCCGGTGGCTTCGGGACGACCGCCGTTGTCCAGCGCGAACATCCGCCAGGTCCGGTTGACGGCGACGATGGTTCCCTGGCGGTCGAGGATCGCCGTGGCATCGGGGAGAGCGTCCAAGACCTCCACGGCAAAGCCGGTTGCCACCGGCACGCCGGTTCCCGTCGGCACCACACGCCGATCCCCGTCGCCCGAGACGTCAGGCATCCGGGCACCGGCCGGATCGGGGGGAAGGATCCTCCGGCGCCGTCTCCCGAACGCACCCCGGCCCGCATGCCCGCGACGGTCGGATCCGGGGATCACACTCGTCGTCGTCCATGATCCCAGGATCGCGCCAGGGCGCCGGCGGTCCACAGGGCCATTGGTCACATCAGGGCCCGGTCCGGGCGGTGACCCGCCAGGACAAGGTACTGGACGGCGAGCGCATCCACGGATCGGGCGTGACGCCTCCGGCACGGGCCATGGCGTGCCATCGCCGGCGGATGCACGCTCAGTCGGCCGGCACCTGCGACGGCACCGGCACCCCGGCCTGGGTGTAGGCCTTGCGGAGGATGGGTGCGGCCTGGGTGAGCAGGTCGGCCGGCGGACCGGCGGCCAGGAAGGCCTTGAACTGGGCGACCGCCCCGGCGGCGTTGCCGTCCTGCTGGAGGAGCACCGTGCCGAGGTAGAGGCGACCGGCGTAGTCGGTGGGGGCCAACCGGACGGCCTCGATCAGCTTGGCCCGGGCATCGGCGACCAACGAGGTGGACGAGCCCTGGACCCCGATCTCGTACTCGAGCCAGCCGAGCTGGGCCAGGGCCACCTCGTTGGTCGGCTGTCCATCCAGCACCTTCTGGTAGAGCCGGGCGGCTTCCCCGGGCTGGTTCTGGTTCTCGAGGGCGGCGGCCTGGGCCAGCGTCTGCTGGACCTGGGCCTGCCGGCTGAGCGCCACGTTGCCGCTGGAGGTCTGGCCCGGCAGCCGGTTGACGGCGAACAACGACACCACCAGCACCAGGGCGGCCACCAGGGCGGCGACCCCACCCCCGAGCAGCAGCCGCTGGCGGCGGCTCCGGGCCGGACGCGGCGCGGGGACGCCGTCCGGCGCCACGGCGCCGTCCCGATCGGCGACTGCGCCCCCGCCCTCGTCCCCCGCCATCGCCCCGCGCTCGAGCGTGGCGATGCCCCCCGCGCCGCCACCGCCACCGCCACCGCCCGAGGCCAGCGCGTCGGACCGGCGGTCGAGGGCGGCCAGCCGGGCGGTGTCGCGCCGTCGCAACGCCTGGTAGTCGGCGTCCGAAAGATCGCCCGCCCGGTGCTCGGCGTAGGCGTCGGCCAGTGACTGCTCCAGAAACCGGCGCCGGTCGTCGAGCTCGTCGGCGGTGGCACCGGTGTCGGCCTCCTCCTCGAGCCGGGTCGCCTCGGCCGGCCCGACGAGGGCCGTGCGACGGATTCGGGCGAAGCGCACGGCCAGGAGCACGACGGCCAGCACCCCCCCGGCCAGCGGCAGCACCCACACCAGCAGCGACACCCCGCTGGCCGGCGGGTCGAGCACGATCGCCGACCCGTACCGGTCCGACAGGTACGACTCGATCTGCTGGTCGGTGCGGCCCTCGGCGATCTGCTGGCGGACGGCCGCCCGGACGATCACCGCCGTCTGGGCGCTGGAGTCGGCCACCGACAGGTCCTCGCAGCTCGGGCACTTGATGCCGCGCTCGATGGCCGCCGCCCGCTGGGCCGCCGTCGGAGGCGTCGAGTCGAACACCCCGCTACCGACCACCAGTGCCACCACCAGCACCGCGCCCAGCACCATCCAGAGGGGGAAGCGTCGGCGTCTCATTCCCCGAGCGCCTTGGCCCTGGCGATGAGCTGGTCGAGGTCGGCGGCGGTGACCGGCGACACGATGTGGGCGACCACCCGGCCGTCCGGGGCGATGAGGAAGGTGGTGGGCTGGCCCTCCACCCCGTAGTCGAGGGCCAGCTTCCCGTTCGCGTCGGTCAGGGTCGGCCAGGTGGCCCCCAGCTGGTCCTGCTGGTAGAGCCGGGCGGCCGCCACCGTGTCGTTGAACACCACGCTGACCATCGAGGCATCCCCGGCGGCCTGGTGCTGGAACTGGAAGGCGACCAGTTGGGTCCCCTCGTTCTGGCACGGCACGCACCAGCTGGCGAAGAAGTTGAGCACGATGAACTTCCCGGGCGCCTTGGGCAACGAGAAGTCGGTGCCGGCGATGGTCGGTCCCGAGATGGGCGGCGCCGGCTTGCCGATCAGCGGGCTCTGGACCTGGGCCAGCGTCGCCGAGGGGCTGGCGGCCAGCACGGCGGTGAGTCCGGCCGCCACCACCAGGACCCCCACCGCCACCCAGCGGGCGGTATGCCGGCGGCGCGGTGGGGTCGGAGCCGGCCCGGTGGGGGCGGAGGCGGGCGCGGCGACGTCGGTCATCGGTCATCGTCGGCGCCGACGGCGGCCGGGACGGGCCGTTCACCGGCACCGTCCCCGGACGGCCGGGGACCATCGGGACCGGTGGGCGGAGCCGCCCGGTCGGCCGCCCGGTCGGCGGTGGGAGCGCCGGCCGGCTCCGTGCCGGGGTCGGGGAGCCGGGCACCGGTCACCGGGGTGGAGACCGGGTCGGTGGGCCGCCGCCGGCGGCCGGGCACCGCGGAGAGCACCGAGCCCAGCGCCACCAGTGCGCCGCCCACCCAGAGCCAGGCGACCAGGGGCTGGACCACCACGCCGAACGTCCAGCGGTCGCCGGTGGCCGGGGTGGAGTCGATGGTCAGGTACACGTCGTCACGCCAGCTGGAGTCGATGGCCGGCGTCCCGACATCTTGGGAGCCGGTGCCGAACGAGCTGATGGCCGGGGTGTACGTCCCCGAGCCGTCCACCCGGAGCACCGCCTGCAGCTGCGACACCGACGCCGTCCGGACCGTCCGGGTGCCGACGAACTCGACGGTGTGGCCCTCGAAGGTGGCGACCTGGCCCGGCCGGAGCTGCACCTCCGTGCGGTGGCCGAAGGCGCTGGCGGCGGCCAGGCCGACGGCCAGCACCACCACCCCGATGTGGACGATCATCCCCCCGTTGGCCCGGCCGACCAGGCCGTGCCAGCCGGCCAGCCAGGCCCGGCCGGTGGGGGCCCCGGCACCCCGGGCGGCGCGGTGGGCGCCACGGACCGACAGCACCAGCGCCCGGCCGGCCGAGGCGGCGGCGAACGCCCCCAGTCCGAAGGCCAGCAGGGGCTCGACCCCGTGGATGCCGGCCGCCACGCAGACCACCACCACCGCCACCGCCAGGACGGCCGGGACGGCCAGACGTCCCCGCAGCACCTCCATGGTCGTCTTCCGCCACGGCAGCGCCGGGGCGACCGCCATCAGGAAGAGCAGGCCCAGCCCGATGGGGATCACCAGGCGGTCGAAGTACGGCGCGCCCACGGTGATCTGCTGTCCGTGGTTCAGCGCCTCGTAGAGCAGGGGGAAGACGGTGCCGAGGAGGACGATGACCGCGAAGGCCACGAACAGGAGGTTGTTGGCCAGGAAGGCGCCCTCGCGGCTCACCGGGGCGTCGATCCCCCCGACCGACCGCAGCCGGTCGCCCCGCCAGGCGATGAGGCCGACGCCGGTGACCAGCACCAGGCCGAAGAAGCCGAGCAGCAGGGGACCGATGGTGGAGTCCGAGAAGGCGTGCACCGACTGGATGACGCCCGACCGGGTGAGGAAGGTTCCCAGGATGGTCAGGCTGAAGGTGGCGATGACCAGCGACAGGTTCCACACCCGCAGCAGCCCGCGCCGTTCCTGGACCATCACCGAGTGCAGGTAGGCGGTGCCGACCAGCCACGGCATGAACGAGGCATTCTCCACCGGGTCCCAGGCCCAGAAGCCGCCCCAGCCGAGTACCTGGTACGACCAGAGCGCCCCGAGGAGGATGCCGACGGTCAGGCTCGTCCAGGCGAAGAGCGTCCATCCCCGGGTCTCGCGCTGCCAGGCGTCGTCGAGCCGGCCGGTGACCAGCGAGGCGATGGCGAAGGCGAACGGCAGGGTGAAGCCGACGAACCCCAGGTAGAGGAGCGGCGGGTGGATGGCCTGGAGCGGATTGTCCTGCAACAGCGAGTTCGGCCCGGCGCCGTTGGAGGGGATGGCTCCGGGGACGTGCTGGAACGGATCGGCGGCGTGGAGCATCAGCCCGAAGAAGAAGGCCGCCACCGCGTAGACCACCAGGGTCGCCCACGCCACCAGCGGCTCGGTGGCCCGGCGCCGGAAGCGCCAGACCATGGCGGTGGCATAGCCGGCCAGCACCAGGCCCCACAGGAGGATGGAGCCGTCGAGGGCCGACCACATGCCGGTGATCGAGTAGAGCACCGGCGTCTCGCGGCTGTTGTTGTCGGCCACGAACGCCAGCGAGAAGTCGTGGGTGACCAGGGCGTGCTCCATGGCCAGGGCCGCCAGCACCCCGCCGAGGAGGATGACCGGGGCGTAGAGCTGGGCGTTGCGGACGGTCGACGGCCGACCCCGGCGCAGCCCCACGGCCAACACCACCACGCCGGTGACGGCGGCCACGAACCCCAGGACGACCCCGGTGTGGCCGAGGGCGGCGTTCACCGGCCGGCCGCCCGGCGGACGGCGGCCCGGGCACCCCCGGTCATCGCTTCGTCCCGTTGGGCGCGGTGACCCTTCCCGGGTTGGCGGCGATGTAGGAGGCGCTGTGCTTCACCAGGATCTGGTCGGAGGCGAAGGTCGTCCCGTCGAGGTGGCCGACGGCGATCACCGGGATGTCCCTCTGGAAGAGCTGGGGGGGGCTCCCGGCGTTGACCACCCGCAGGGTCTGTCCTCCGGCGCTGAGGGTGAAGTCGACGCCGAGGGGGGTCTTCTGGATCGACCCGGGGACGACCACGCCCTCGAGGTTGAAGGTCCGGCCGCCCAGGGTGGCGCGCTGGTGCACGGCCTGGTCGACGGTCAGGTAGTAGTTGAGCGCGCTGCCCAGGCCCTTCACCACGAAGAAGGCGAAGGCCGCCACCAGCACCGCGCCGACCACCGCGTAGCGGAACCCGTGCCGCTTGCGCTCGGTGAGGACGACCGGCGGGACCGGGGGGCGCTCGGGGGCCGGGGACTCCCTCGGCGGGGCGGTGGTCATCGGTCGGCGGTTCCGGGGTCGGCGGGCGGGCGCGAGGCCTCCACCCGGGCGACCAGCCGGGTCCAGCGGCGGCGACGCCACACCAGCTGCACGCCGTAGAGGAAGAGGATGCCGAGGACGATGCCGTAGCCGGCGTCGACGTACTTCACCGGGCCGCCTCGGCGCCCTCGTTGCGGCGCTCGAGCAGGGCCACCTCGAGCTCGCCGGAGCCCAGGTGGTCCTCCAGGGCGCCGATCCGGTAGCGGACCAGGAGCATCCAGACGAAGACGAGGGTGAGGGCGACGAAGCCGAGCAGCAGGGTCCAGGCCATCGAGCCGTGGATTTCGGGCGACAGGTTGGCGTTGAGCACCGTGGCCCCCTGGTGGAGCGTCTTCCACCACACCACCGAGAAGTGCACCAGTGGGACGTCCACCGCCGCGAACAGGGCGGCGTAGGCACACCGCTTGGCCCGGACGTCCGGCTCCGCCGGCACCCGGCGGAGGGTGAGGTAGCCGAGGAAGAGGATCAGCAGCACGGCGGTCAGGGTCAGCCGGGCGTCCCACGCCCACCACACGCCCCAGGTGGGCCGGCCCCAGATGGAACCGGAGATGAGGGTGCACACGTTGAACACCACCCCCACCTCCACCGCGGCGGCGGCCAGCCGGTCCCAGAACAGCGAACGGGTGCGGGGCCACAGGTAGAGGAGGCTGGCCACCGCGGCCAGGCCGAAGGCGAGGTAGAGCGCCACCCACGCCACGCCCGGGTGGAGGTAGACCAGTCGCACCAGGTCGCCCTGGACCTTGTCGGGCGGCGTCACCCACAGGCCCAGCCAGACGGTCAGGGCCACCGTCACCGCCGCGGCCATGCCGATGATGCGGGTGGTCCACACCATCCGGCGCGACTGCACCAGGCCCGGAGGGAGCAGGGCGGCGGGGGTGGCCGCCGGTTCGGCGGCGGTGACGGGGACGGTGGTGGTCATGCTGACTCCTGGATCGGTCCGTACACGACCACCCCGAGGGCCAGGTACACGGCGTCGAATGCGATGAGCAGGTGGAACCAGGGCGACCCGTACGAGGGGGTGCCCCCCGCCAGGGCGGCCTGCCAGATGCGGGTGCCGGCCAGCAGCACCGGCGTGACCACCGGCAGCAGCAGGAACGGCAGGATGGTCTCCTTGACCCGCAGGCCGGCCGAGAGCGCCCCGTAGAGCACGCCCGCCGCCGCCAGACCGAGGGTGCCGAGCAGGCACGAGGCGACGATGAGCCACCAGGCCTCGATCCGGGTGCCGAAGAGGAGCACCACGCCGACGGCCAGCACCGCCTCGAGCGCCAGCAGCTGGGCGGCGACCGAGAGCAGCTTGCCGAGGAACTGACCGGCCGGGTCGAGACCGGACAGCCGGAGCCCGTCGCGGGCGCCGTCGCTCGACTCCACCGACACGCTGCGCTGGACGGCCAGCACCGTGGTGAACAGGACCGCCACCCAAAAGAGGCCCGGGGCGGCCTTGGCCATCGGGGCCCGGTCGGGGCCGAGGGCGAAGGCGAACAGGGCGAGGGCCACCACGCCGAACGGCACCACCTGGCTCAGGGCCACCCGGGAGCGGATCTCGATCCGGAGGTCCTTGCCGGCGACGAGGACGGTGTCACGCCACATGGGCGATCCCCCCGTCGGGCCGGGGCACCGGGGCGGCCCGGAGGGCCACGGTGTCGGGACCGCCGTCGCCGTCGCCGTCGCCGGTCGACCGCACGGCGGTGTCCCCCGCCGGCCGGCCGTCGCCGGTCGACCGCTCGGCGGTGACCCGGCCCCCGACGACGGTGATCGACCGGGTGGCGAGGTCGGCGACCAGCTCGGGCTCGTGGGACGCCACCACCACGGTGGCGCCGGCGGCGTTGGCCTCGGCGATCAGCTCGTTCAGGAGCCGGCGGGCGGCGGCGTCGAGCCCGGCGTGCGGCTCGTCGAGCAGCCACAGCTCGGGGGCCCGGGCCACCAGCACGGCCAGGGCCACCCGGCGGCGCTGGCCGGCCGACAGCTTGGCGGCCGGGGTCCGGAGGAGCCGTCCGACCAGGCCGAGGCGCTCGCAGGCCCCGTCGATCCGGCCGGTGTCGGCGCCGGCCGCCCGGACGGCGAACCGGATGTTCTCGCGCACGGTGAGGTCGTCGTAGAGGTGGGAGGCGTGGGCGAGGAGCCCCACCCGCCGGCGGACGGTGGTCCGGTACCGCTCGGGGTCGAGGCCGAGCACGGCGAGCCGGCCCGAGGCGACGGGGACGAGGCCGGCGGCCACCCGGAGGAGGCTCGTCTTGCCGGCACCGTTGGGTCCCTCGACCAGCACCGTCTCCCCGACGGCGACCTCGAGGTCGACGCCGGCGAGAAGGGGGAACCGTCCGGACAACGCGACCACGTTGCGAAGGGACAGAGCCGAGGTGGGGGGAGCTGCGGGGGCCATAGCCGTCGGCCCATGCTACGGGGGTCGGGGGCCACGGGCCAGGCGGGCCCCGCCCGTCCGGGGGCGTGGCCGGCCGGTGGGCGCGTCAGCTGCTCGAAAGGCGACCCAGGTGGAGGTCGTTCAGCCACCCGGCGATGTGGGAGGAGAGCACGGCCACGTTCCCCGACAGCAGGAGCAGCCCGAAGACGACCAGGACGGCCCCACCGACCAGGTCGACGTAGCGGAGGCGGCCCCGCACTCGGCCGAGCAGGTCGGTCATCCGGCCGAAGGCCAGCCCGAACAGGAGGAACGGGACCCCGAGGCCGAGGGAGTAGGCCAGCAGCAGGGCGACCCCGTCGGCGGTGGTGCCCCCGGTGCCGGCGGCCAGGGTGAGGACGCTGCCCAGGACCGGACCGATGCACGGGGTCCAGGCGAAGGCGAAGGCCACCCCCATGATCGGGGGTGCCCACGCCCCCAGCACCGAGGGGCGGACCGTGAACCGGCGCTCGCCCCCGATGGCGGTCGGCAGCCGGACCCCGGCGGCCATCGCCACCAGGACCGTCCCGAAGGCCACGATGAGCAGCCCCGACAGCACCTCGAGCTCGCGCCGGTGGCTGGCGAGCAGGTGCCCGGCCGCCGAGGCCGACGCCCCCAGCATGGTGAAGACGACGGTGAAGCCGGCGATGAAGAGCAGGATGCCCCGGAGCAGTTGCGCCCGCTCGGTCCGGAGGTCGGCGGCGGTCAGCGTGGCGACCGCCCCCCCGGCGGCATCCGCCCCCGCCGAGGCCCCGTCCGGCACCTCCGGATCGCCGCCCGCACCGTCGTCCCGGCGCCGCAGGGCGTCGAGCTCGGCGGCCGACAGCCCCGAGACCATCGAGAGGTACCCCGGCACCAGGGGCAGCACGCACGGCGAGATGAACGACAGCATGCCGGCACCGAAGGCCACCAGCAGGCCGAGGGGGTCGGCGTGGAGGGTCAGGGCCACCGGCATATGCGGGCCCCGGGCTCAGCGGTTCTGCTTGGTCACCAGGGCGACGTCGGCCTCGACCATCATCTGCACCAGCGCCGAGAAGTCGACGTCGCGGTGCCAGCCGAGGGTCTTCTCCGCCTTGGCCGGGTCGCCGACCAGCAGGTCCACCTCGGCGGGCCGCAGGAACCGCGGGTCGATCTCCACGTACTGCTCCCAGTCGAGGTCGACGGCGGCGAACGACAGCTCTACCAGCTCCTTGACCGAGTGGGTCTCGCCGGTGGCCACGACGTAGTCGTCGGGCTGGTCCTGCTGGAGCATCAGCCACATGGCCCGCACGTAGTCGGCGGCGAAGCCCCAGTCGCGCTGGGCGTCGAGATTGCCGAGCGACAGCTTGGTGTCCAGGCCGGCCTTGATCCGGGCCACCCCGTGGGTCACCTTGCGGGTGACGAACTCCAGGCCCCGGCGGGGTGATTCGTGGTTGAAGAGGATCCCCGACGAGGCGTGGAGGTCGTAGCTCTCGCGGTAGTTGACGGTGATCCAGTGGCCGTAGACCTTGGCCACGCCGTAGGGGCTGCGAGGGTAGAAGGGGGTCTCCTCGCGCTGGGGGACCTCGAGCACCTTGCCGAACATCTCCGACGAGCTGGCCTGGTAGAAGCGGATCTCCGGGTCCACGGTCCGGATGGCGTCGAGCACCCGGGTGACGCCCAGGGCGGTGGTCTCCCCGGTCAGCATGGGCTGGCTCCACGAGGTCTGGACGAACGACTGGGCCGCCAGGTTGTAGACCTCGGTCGGCCGGTGGTCGCGGAGGATGTTGAACATGGAGACCTCGTCGATGAGGTCCCCGGCCACCAGGGTGATCCGGTCCTGGATGTGGGCGATCCGCTCGAAGTTGACGGTGCTCGACCGCCGCACCATGCCGAACACCTCGTAGCCCTGGTCGAGGAGGAACTCGGCCAGGTAGGAACCGTCCTGACCGGTGACGCCGGTGATCAGTGCTCGTTTCGCCATGCTGTGCTGTGCTCCTCGGGGTTCAGGTGGCCGGGGGACCGGTCGGTTCCTCCCAGGCGGGTGGACGCTTCTCCATGAATGCGGCGATGCCCTCCGCCGCCTCGGCCGTCTGGCTGGTGACCGTCAGCATCGAGTGCAGGTAGGGCAGCGCCTCGGCGGCGGCCGAATCCCACACAGCGTAGAACGATTCGCGCCCCAGCCTCACCGCCCCCGGTGGCTTGGAGGCCAGGGTGGCCGCCAGCTCGGCGACCGCGGCGTCGAGTTCGTCGTGGGGCACCACCCGGGTGACGAACCCGATGCGGTCGGCCTCCTCGGCCCCGACCACCCGGGAGGTCAGCATCAGCTCGAGCGCCTTCTTCGGGGGCATCGAGCGCATCATCGGCACCGTCACCATGTAGGGCCAGAGCCCGACGTTGAGCTCGGGGGCGCCGAACCGGGCTCGCTCGGAGGCAACCACCAGGTCGCAGGCCAGGGCCAGGCCGAACCCGCCGGCCATCGCCCAGCCCTGGATCCGGGCGATGGTGGGCTTGCCCAGGTGCCAGAGCTCGTCGAAGAGCGACGCCAGCCAACCCCGGGCGTGGTGGTGGTCGGTGAAGGCGTCGGTGCCGCCCCCGGCGTCGTGCGGGGCCATCCCCGACAGGTCGGCGCCGGCGCAGAAGGCCTGGTCGCCGCGGCCGGCCAGGACCACCACCCGCACGGCCGGGTCGATCCTGGCCTCGGCCAGGTGCCGGCGGAGCCCGGCGATGACGTCCCAGGTCATGGCGTTTCGTCGCTCGGGACGGTTGATGGTCAAGGTCAGGATCGGTCCGTGCCGCTCCGCCAGGAGCTCCGGCTCGGCCGTCCCGGACTGCCCGTCGGGCTGTTCGGTCACCGCACGACGGTAGCCGCTCGGCACCCCGGCGTCGTGCTCCGGAGGGCCCGGCGACGCCCGACCGCACGACCCCGCACTACCGTGGCCCCATCCCGACCGCCGCCCTCCTCTCGTTCCGCCTCGGCGGCTCGGACGGCGTGGCCGTCGAGGCCGTCAAGTGGGCGGGGGCCCTGGAGCGGCTCGGCTTCACCACCGTCACGGTGGCCGGCGACGGACCCGTCGACCGCCGGCTGCCCGGCCTGGCCATCGACGCCCCGGAGCCCCCGACCGCCGCCGAGGTGGCGGGGGCCCTCGACGACGCCGACCTGGTGGTGGTGGAGAACCTGTGCTCGCTGCCCCTCAACCCGGCGGCGGCCTCGGTGGTGGCCGGCGTGCTGGCCGGACGGCCGGCCGTCCTCCGCCACCACGACCTCCCCTGGCAGCGCCCCTGGTTCGCCGGACACGGTCCCCCGCCGGACGACGCCCGCTGGTCCCACGTCACCATCAATGAGCTGAGTCGGCTCGAGCTGGCCGACCACGGCATCACCGCCGCCACCGTCTACAACTCGTTCGACACCGCCACGCCGCCCCGGGGCGACCGGGCGGGCGGGCGGGACTCCCTGGGCCTGGGCCCGGGTGACCGTCTGGTGCTGCAGCCCACCCGGGCGCTCCCCCGCAAGAACATCGCCGGGGGCCTGGCGGTGGCCGAGGCGCTGGGGGCGACCTACTGGCTCCTCGGTCCGGCTGAGGACGGCTACGGACCCGAGCTGGCCCGACTGGTGGCCGGGGCCCGCTGCCCGGTGGTCGAGGGCTGGCCGGGGTGGGCGCCCGCCGGTGGTGTCGACGATGCCTACGCGGCGGCCGACGTGGTAGCCCTGCCCTCCACCTGGGAGGGGTTCGGCAACCCCTCGGTGGAGTCGGCCGTCCACCGTCGCCCCCTGGTGGTGGGCCCCTACCCGGTCGCCGCCGAGCTGGCCGCCTTCGGGTTCCGGTGGTTCGGCCTCGACCGGCTCGAGGGTCTCGACGCCTGGCTCGACGCCCCCGACGGCGGGCTGCTCGACCACAACCTGGCCGTGGCGGATGCCCACTTCTCCCTCCGGGACCTGTCTGACCGGCTGGCCGCCGTGCTCCCCGACCACTGAGCCGGTGGCCGGTACCCCGGACCGCGATGCCTCGCACCGGAGCCGGGTGCCCGAAGGGCGGAAACCGGCCACGGCTACCATTGCCGGATGACCGGAGCACTCAGGGCCGACGGCGGCGGCCCGGGCCGTCCGGCCGGCACCGCCGGCACCGGGCGGCGCCTCACCGCCGAGGAACGCCGCAGTCAGCTCTTCGGGGTGGCCCTGGCGCTGTTCGCCGAACGCGGCTTCGCCGCCACCACCATGGACGACATCGCCGAGGCCGCCGGGGTCACCAAACCGCTCGTCTACCAGCACTTCGACTCGAAGCGGGCGCTCTACCTCGAGCTGATGGACGTCTTCTCGCTGCAGCTCGTCGACCGGATCGTGGCTGCCACCGCCGAGGCCCGGGGACCCCGGGAGCAGGTGGAGGTGGGCATGGCGGCGTTCTTCGAGATGATGGTCGGCAACGAGCAGGCCTTCCGGCTCCTCTACGGCCGGGACGCCCCCGACGACCCCGAGCTGGGCCAGGCGCTGCGGCGGGTGGAGGACACCATCGCCCAGGCCATCGACCCGCTCATCGACGCCGGGCTCGACCCCGAGCACCGGCTGCTGCTGGCCTACGGGATCGTGGGGATGGCCGAGGGCGCCACCCGCCACTGGATCGAGGGCCGGGCCGACCGCCCGACCCCGATGGCCGGGTCCGAGCAGCAGACCAGCGCCGAGGAGGCGGCCCGGCTGGCCACCCGGGTCGCCGACCTGGCATGGGCCGGCCTCCGGCAGGTCCATCGGGTCTGACGGTCGGGAGGCCGGGGAGGTCAGGCCTGGACGGCGCCCTCCACCAGTGGCTGGTGGGTCGGCTGCACCGAGCCGCCCGACTGCTCGGCGGTGATGGCGAACGCCTGGACCCGGGCCGCCGAGTCGAAGGTGAAGGTGGACGTCCGCGGATCGGGGCCCAGCACGCCCAGTGAGATCAGTTGGCCGCCGACCGATCCCCAGAGCTGGTAGGTCTCCTGGGCCGGCAGGGCCTGGAGCCCGTCGGCGATGACGTAGCCGGTCCCGGACCTGGCCATCACCATGGTGACCACCGCGTCCTTCGGTGCCGTCGAGGTGGGGGTGGGGGTGAGCTGGATCCGTTGGGTGGTCGGGTCCTCCAGGGCGGCCTGGGCAGCCTGCGAGACGGTCTGGTGGGTGACGTTCAAGGCGCTGACCTGGTGGTTGAGATGGTGCACCTGCACGCCGAGCACCACGGCGGCCAGCGCCGCGGCGGCGGCCACGATGCTCACCACCACGGTGGCCACTCGGCCCGGGCGCCGGGCCCGGTCGATCGGCACGATGTCGGCGCCGGCTTCGCGGCCGACGGCCGGCGGCGCCCCGGCGGCCGTGGCGTCGGGAGCATCGGCGACGTCCGGAGCATCGGCGGGGACCTGCAGCCGGGCGGCCAGGCGGTCCCACGACGGGGCGGCGGGGGGGTCCAGGCGCTCGGCGATCCGGTCCCAGAGCTCGTCGGGGGCGGGACCACCGGTGTTGGCCAGCAGTCCGGCGACCTCGTGGTGCTGCGCCACCTCGGCGGCGCACCGGGGGCAGCCCTCGAGGTGGGCCTCGACCAGCGCCCGCTCGTCGGGCTCCAGCGCGTCCAGGGCGTAGGCGCCGAGGAGCTCCTCGATGTCGGACTCGGTGGGACCCACCGGGGTGCCGGTCACGACTACACCCCGGCGGGCTCGACGCCGCGCTCGGCCAGGTTCACCCGCAGGCGTCCCAACCCGACGCGGATGCGGCTCTTGACGGTACCTTCCGGGGCACCCAGCATCTCTGCGACCTCTCGATAGGTGTGACCACCGAAGTACGCCAATTGTATGGGTTGGCGGAGCTCCTCCGGCAGCGCCACCAGGGCGTCCTTGACCTGCTCGGCCACGGCCAGGTCCCAGACCTGGTGCTCGAGGTCGTAGCCGGCGGTGGCGGTCTCGCGGGTGGTCCGGTCCTCGCGGCGACGGCGGGACGTCTCGGCCCGGATCAGGTCGACCGACTTCCCGTGGGTGCGGGCGAGGAGGAAGGAGCGCAAGGTGCCGCGCTGGGCGTCGAACTTCTCCGGATGCTGCCAGAGGTCGAGGAAGACCTCCTGGGTGATCTCCTCGGCCGAGGGGTCGGAGCGGATGATGCGGCGCGACAGGGCGTGGACCGCACCCCCGTGCCGCCGGTAGGCCTCGGCCAGCGCCGGCTGGTACCAGCGGGCGATGGCCACCACCAGGTTGGCGTCGCTCGCCAGCTCCACGTCGATCATTTCGGAGCCTTGTTCGGAGCCGTCCACCGATCCGGATGACGCCCCACCACTCGTCGCCCCCCCCGGTGCCGTCCCCGTGCCCCCCTCGGGCGCACCCGCACCCGCACCGGCGTCCGACGTCACGTGACCAACCTACCCGCCGGATCGGCGCCCACACCTGCCGCGACGGCGCAGCCCGCCGGCAGTCGTCATCCGGATCGGCGGCGGCGCCGAAGGACACCCGATGATCGACCACCACACCCTCCCGACCCGTGCCCCCACCCCGGCCAACGCCGAGCCGACCGTCCGTCGCCGCCGGCGGCGTTCGCGGGGGCTCGTGGCGGTGGCGGTGCTCGGTGCCGCGCTGTCCCTCGCCGCCTGTTCCTCCGGCGGCTCGTCCACCGCCACCACCAGCGCCCCGGCCACCACGGGGGGCTCCGGGGGCAGCACCATCACCATCTCGAACTTCATGTTCGCCCCCATGGACCTCACCGTCGCCCCCGGGGCCACAGTGACGGTGGTCAACAAGGACTCGGTCGCCCACACCGTGACGGGCCAGGCGGGCGGCTTCGACACCGGCGATGTGCAGCCGGGTCAGTCCAAGACCTTCACGGCGCCGAACAAGGCGGGCAGCTACCCCTACCGCTGCAACATCCACCAGTACATGACCGGAACCCTCACCGTCTCGTGAGCCGGTCCACACCCCGCAGCACCCCCCGACCCATCACCCGACAAGGAGACACACCATGCGAAGGTTGAAGGAACGTCGGTCAGCACCCGATGAGACCGTGGACATCGATCCCCGGGCCATGGGCGCGCTGATCGAGCAGTCGCAGGACATCCACCGTAATGCCATGACGGTCACCGACGACTCCCTGACGGAGATGGTCGAGTCCGGCAGGGAGGCCCGGGCCAACGGGGAGATCGATCCGGAGGAGTCCCGCCAGGTGGCGGAACGGCGCTCGCGGATGATGACCGGGGCCGCCTTCGGGGGCGGCCTGCTCGCCGCCGCCGGCATCGGAGCCGCCCTTCAGGGACTCTTCGCCTCGGAGGCCTTCGCCGCCTCGGCCACCGACGTGCAGATCCTCCAGACGGCGTCGTCCATCGAGGTGCTGGCCGTGGCCACCTACAAGACGGCCCTCACCCTCCCCTTCATCGGTGGGTCGTCGGCCAACCCGGTGGTCAAGGCGTTCGCCACCACCACCATGCAGCAGCACGCCCAGCACCTGTCGGCCTTCAACGCCGCCATCACCCAGCTGGGCGGCAAGCCACAGACCAACCCGGACCCGGCCCTGGGCAAGGTGGTGCAGGCCGCGGTTCCCGGGCTCACCTCGCCCGGACCGGTGGTGGCCCTGGCCCTCGAGCTCGAGCAGGGGGCGGCCGAGACCTACGTGGCTGACGTCGCCGCCCTGTCCGACCTCAACGCCAAGAAGGTGACCGCCTCGATCATGGGCGTCGAGGCCCAGCACGCCTCGGTGCTGCTGGCGGTGCAGGCGCTGCTGAACGCCAACGCACCCCAGCTGATCACCCTGGCCGCCGGCAACGTGGCCAACCTGCCCGCCGCCGCCGGCTCGGTGGGCTTTCCCCAAGCGTTCTTCCCGACCGACCAGGCCCGCCCGGCCACCGAAGGAGCACTGTCATGAGGCGACGTACCCAGCACAACGACGTCCTGGCCATCTCCGAGCGCGAGCTCACCGTGATGACCGAGGACCTCGACCAGATGCACCACGACATCGGGATGCCGGCCATGAATGCCGCCGTCGCCGAATGGACCGAGAAGATCCGGACCAGCCGACGCGGCTTCCTCATCGGGGCCGGCGCGGTGGCGGGCGGTGCCCTGCTGGCCGCCTGTTCGTCGGGCTCGTCGAGCCCGACCACCACCGCGGCACCGAAGTCGTCGCCGTCGGGCGGCTCGTCCTCCGGAAAGCTGACCGGCGACCTGGCGGTGGCCGCCCTGGCCGCCAGCCTCGAGAACCTGGCGGTGGCCGCCTACGGGGACGTGCTCACCGCGGCGGGTGCCGGCAAGCTGGGCACCGTGCCCCCGGCGGTGGCCACTTTCGTCACCACCGCCAAGGGCCAGCACGCCCAGCACGCCCAGGCCTGGAACTCGGCCATCGTGGCCGCCGGGCACCCGGCGGTCACCGCCACCGATCCGGTGCTGACACCGGTGATCACCGCGGACTTCGCCAAGGTCACCGACGTCCCCGGGGCAGCCAACCTCGCCCTGATGCTCGAGAACGTGGCGGCGGAGACTTACCAGAATGCCATCTCGGTAGTGAAGGCCACGTCCTCGGTGAAGGTGGCGGCCAGCATCCAGCCGGTGGAGATGCAGCATTCCGCCATCCTCTACTTCGCCCTCGGGCAGTACCCGGTCCCGAACGCCTTCAGCCCGGTCACCGGGGCCCGCCCGCTCACCGACTACACGGGCTGAGCGGCCCGCAGGTCCACCACGGAGCGAACCCCCGCATCTCTCCGTGGGGTATGACGACGGTCGGCTCTCCGGAGCCGGCCGTCGTCGCGTTCGCGGGACCGGGGGCGCGGGGCGCGGCAGGGCAGCGGGGCGCCGGGTAAGGGCGCCGTAAGGACCCGGACGGGCGTCATCCTCCGGGCGGCTGGTGACGAATACCAGACATGAGCTTCGACATCGACCACTACCGCAGGATCTCGGCCAAGCTCGACATGGACGACATCGACTTCGACGCCTTCAAGGAGCGGCCGCTCGCCCCCGACGTGCTGCGCTGCCTCCGGTACATGCACGACGTGGAGAACCACACCGTCTGCTACCTCCGGGACGTCCTGGTGACCCGGGCCCATCGCGACCCCGACGTCACCTCGTTCCTCACCTTCTGGAACTACGAGGAGTATTGGCACGGCGAGGCCATCGGTAAGGTGCTGGCCGCCCACGACGAGGACGCCGGCAACGGCCGGATCGCCGCCCTCCGTCAGCGCCTGCCCAAGCGCGACGCCTGGCGCCCGCTGACCTTCCAGCTGGGCTCGGCCATCACCCCCCACCTGACCGCCGTCCACATGACGTGGGGGGCGGTGAACGAGTGGACCACCCAGGCCGGCTACGCCCGCCTGGCCAAGCTGGCCGACCATCCGGTCCTCTCCGACCTGCTGCGGCGCATCATGAAGCAGGAAGGTCGCCACATCGACTTCTACTCCTCCCAGGCCAGTGGGCGTCTCGCCGACAGCCGGGCCGCCCAGCGGCTCACCCGGTGGGCGCTGCGGCGCTTCTGGGCGCCGGTGGGCAGCGGCGTGATGCCCGACCAGGAGGTCCGGTTCCTCAGCACCTACCTGTTCGGTGACCAGGAGGGCCTGACCCTGGCCGAGCGGATCGACCGCCGGGTCGACCGCCTGCCCGGCCTCGATGGCCTGGGGCTGATGCGGACGGCGGTGGGCGCCGCCGCCTGACCGGTCCTGGTGCAGAAAGCCGACCAAACAGGTAATCTATTCGGGCACGGTGCGAGGGCACCGGGTGGCACCCCGAGGAGCACCATGTCGACACCGCGTTCGGTCTTCACCTTCCCCAATCCGGTCAACGAGTACGCGGCGCGCACGGTCGCCGGCGGCGTGGTGGTGATGGCGGTCTGCACGGTCGCCTTCCGGCAGCCGTGGATCCTCGTCCCGCTGGCCTACGGCTTCTGGGCCCGGGTGGCGGCGGGGCCGAGGTTCAGTCCGCTCGGCCAGCTGGCCACCCGGGTGGTCGCCCCCCGGCTCCCCTGGGGGCCCAAGCCGGTGGCCGGCCCGCCCAAGCGGTTCGCCCAGGCCATCGGCGCCGCCTTCTCCACCACCGCCCTGGTCCTCTGGTTCGGCTTCGGGCTCGGCAGCGCCGCCTCCGTGGTGGTGGGGCTCCTGGCGGTGGCCGCCTTGCTGGAGTCGGCGCTCGGGCTGTGCCTGGGATGCAGGGGGTTCGGGCTCCTGATGAGGGCCGGGGTCGTCCCCGAGGAGGTCTGCGAGGCCTGCGCCGATCTGTCCCTGCGCCACCCCGAGCTGGCCGCCTCCTCGCGGTCCTGACGGCCGCCCCGCGTTCCACGCCGCCGGTCAGCGCAACCGGGTCACCAGCTCGGCGCTGAGGCCGGCCAGCTCCCGGGCGCAGGCCACGTACCGCTCGTCCTCCCCGCCGGCCGGGTCCTCCACGTCCTCCCAGGGCTCGAGCACCACGTCGGCAAGTCCCAACCGGGCCACCCGCTCCCCCAGGGGATCGGGGCCGTCGGGCAGGTCGCGCACCAGCCGTTTCAGCGTGGCCGTCCTCGACGCCGCCTCGGGATGCCTCCGCCGGACGTAGGCGACGTGCTCTCCGGCCAGGGCGACGATCAGGTCGGCCGCCGCCACGTCGGCGCCGGTGAGCTGGTGGCTGCGGTGGCCGTCGGCGCGGAGCTCCACCGTCGCCAGGGCGTCGCGGGTGCGGCGGCTCATCGGCTGGCCCTCGACCACGTGGGTGCCGGCCGTCACGATCTCCACCGGCGCCGACACCAGCATGGCGCCCGCCATCACCGAGCGGGCGGCGTTGCCGGTGCAGAGGGTCACGACGAGGGGTCGGGCCGTCGCCCCGGTCGCACCGTCCGGGTCTGGTTCCATCCCCGGCACCGTACCGGTGTCGGTGCGGGACGGGACGGACCTAGGATCGCGGACCGCGCCGGGACTGCACCGGCGGCCGAGAGAGGGGGAGGCGATGTCGCTCGACTACGACGAGGCATACGCCCAGGTGACCGCGAGCGGTCAGGTCTTCGAGCTCGTCGACGAGGAGGTCGACGGCACGCCGTACCGGCTGTTCAAGCACGCCCCGGCCACGCTGGCCCAGGTCTTCGCCGGCGCCCGGGGGGACCAGTCGACCTTCCTGGTCTACGAGGACGAGCGCTGGACGTTCGACGAGACCATGCGCCACGTCGACGCGCTGGCCCACGCCCTGGTGGAGACCTTCGGTATCCGGAAGGGCGACCGGGTCGGCATCGCCATGCGCAACCTCCCCGAGTGGATCGTGTCGTTCGCCGCCATCCTGTCGGTCGGGGCGGTGTCGGTCTCCCTGAACGCCTGGTGGACGGAGACGGAGCTGGACTACGCCATGGACGACGCCGGCCTGTCGCTGCTGATCGCCGATCCCGAGCGGATCGAGCGGGGCCACCACCTGGCCCAGGCCAAGGGCATCCCGATGATGGCGGTCCGGGCCGACCGCCTCGAGCCGCTGCCGACCGGGGTGCACCACTACGACGAGGTGGTGGTGCCCGGCACCCCGATGCCCGAGGTCGAGGTGGGGCCCGACGACGACGCCACCATCCTCTACACCTCCGGGACCACCGGCTTCCCCAAGGGGGCGGTCTCCACCCACCGGGCGGTGACCCAGGCGCTGATGGCGTTCTGGGCCAACGCCAGCATTCAGAGCGCCCGCAAGGGTGCCGACGTCCTCGGCGGAGGCGGGTTCGCCCCCTGCTTCATCCTCATCGTCCCCCTCTTCCACGTGACCGGCTGTGTCCCGGTGATGCTGTCGTGCTTCGGGATGAAGCTGAAGCTGGTGATGATGCACCGCTGGGACCCCGAGACGGCCCTCCGGCTGATCGAGGCGGAGCGGGTGACCGCCTTCGTGGGGGTGCCCACCCAGAGCTGGGACATGCTGGAGAGCCCGGCCTTCTCCCGGTACGACACCTCCTCGCTGGCCAGCATCGGCGGGGGTGGGGCCCCCGCCCCGGCCAAGCTGGTCGACCGGGTGGAGAAGGGCTTCGAGCGGGGCCGTCCCAACATCGGCTACGGGATGACCGAGACCAACGCCTTCGGGCCCGGCAACAACGGCGACGACTACGTGTCCCACCCCACCTCCACCGGCCGGGCCCGGACCACCATCGTGGACGTCGAGATCCGCGACGAGGAGGGGAAACCCGTGCCGGTCGGCGAGCGCGGGGAGATCTGGATGAAGGGGCCCAACCTCATCCGGGGCTACTGGAACAAGCCCGAGGCCACCGCCGAGACCATCGTGGACGGCTGGTTGGCCACCGGCGACCTGGGCCGGATCGACGAGGAGGGCTTCCTCTACATCGAGGACCGGGCCAAGGACATGGTGCTGCGGGCCGGGGAGAACGTCTACTGCGCTGAGGTGGAGAGCGCGGTCTACGAGCACCCTGGGGTCTACGAGGCGGCGGTGTTCGGGGTGCCGCACGAGCGGCTCGGCGAGGAGGTGGCCTGCGTGGTGGTCCGCAAGCCCGGCTCGGACCTGACCGGGGACGATCTCCGCGACTTCCTGGCCGAGACACTGGCGCCCTTCAAGGTGCCGAGCCGGGTCGCCTTCGCCGAGGAACGCCTCCCCCGGAACCCGGCGGGCAAGTTCCTCAAGCGCGAGCTGCGCGAGAGCTACTTCACCGGCGCTCCGTAGCGGGGCCCGGGACCGGTGCCGGAGCCGACGACCCTCCGGTCGTCCGTCCGACCACGGTCATCGCCGGTTCTGCCGGGGGAACGCCACCTCCTGCAGCAGCAGATGGACAGTGGCGGCGATCGGGACGGCGATGAGGGCGCCGATGATACCCAGCAGGGAACCGCCGATGAGGGTGGCGATGATGGTCAGTCCGGGGGTCACCTTCACGGTGTGCTTCATCACTCGGGGATTGAGCAGATAGTCCTCGAGGAACCGGTAGGCGACGTAGAAGCCCGCGGTGGCGATCCCCACCGGCAGGCCCTTCGACAGCGCCACCAGGGAGACGATGACCCCAGCGATGGTCGAGCCCACCATGGGGATGAGGTCGAAGATCCCGACGACCAGGGCCAGGAGCAGCGCATACGGAACCCCGAACACTACGAGCCATACGTAGGTACCGACCGCCGACACCACCGACGTCAGCAGGTTGCCGAGCATGAAGCCACCGACCCGGTCGAACACCTCGTCGGTCAGGAGCCCGACCCGCTCGCGCCGGCTCCGGGCGATCAGGGACAGCCACAGCCGCTTGACGCCGGGCAGGGCCACCAAAAAGTAGATGGTCAGGGCCACGACGCTCACGGTGGCCACGCCGACCGAGAGCACGATGCGACCGGCGCCGAGGATGCCGCCCGCCACCGGCACCTTGAGCTTCGACCGGCCGTTCAGATAGCCGGTGAGATGGAGCTTCTGGACCCAACGGCCGGCCCAGCCCCGGCCGGCGATGAGGTTCGCCTTGTCCCGCGGGTAGTTGGTGACCAACACATGGAACTCGTGGGCGATCGGCGGCACGGCGGCGACCACGAAGAGCCCGATGACCAGAAGGAAGCCGAAGGTGACGATCCCGACGGAACGCCCTCGTGACACCGATTTGGACATGAGGAACTCGATGATCGGATTCAGTCCGATGGCGATGAAGAGGGCCAGGCCGACGATGACCAGGGCGCTGGTGACATCGGCGAGGCCGCGGAACAGAAGGTAGGCCACCCCCACGCCCAGGGCGCCGGTCAGTCCGACGTAGAAGGGGCTCCGCCGGTCGAGGGGGCGTCCGAGGGTTCCGAGCGATTCGTCGTTGTCGTTCAGCTCCCGCTCCACCGCCGGGGGCAGGATGAGCACCTCCGCACCACCGGCGTGGCTGCGGGCGGGCGCGGCGTTCCCGTCGGGGGGATCGCCGACCATGCCACCCGTGGCGGTGCCGGGCTCGGGCATCGGCGTCGACACCGCTAGAGCCGCCGGAGCCGGGCGTCGAAGAACGAGAACACCCCGAACGCCAGGAGGCCCAGGGCGATGACGGCGATGGCCGACGCGCCGAAGGCGTGGTGCACCAGCGCCCGGAGCGCCTGATCGACGCTCTTGGCGCGGGCCGGGTCCGCCGTCACCGCCGCTTCGACGCAGTAGACGCCGACCAGCACCACCAGCGCGCCTCTCGCCACGTCCCCGAACCCGCCCAGGACCTTGACCACCGTCGACCACCGGTGCCCCAGGTCCTCGAGGGCCAGGCTCTTCTCGTAGCGGTGGAACACGCCCCAGGCGGCCAACCCCACCCCGGCGCCGATGAGGACCGCGCCGCCGACCTCGATGGCCGCCGTGCCTCCTGACCAACGCATGATCCTGGCGATCCAGGGCTCCGGGTTGCTGGTGGCACCGCCGGTGGCCTGATGACCGGCGACGAGCTCCACCGCCCGGACGCAGAGGCCGGCGTAGATGACCCCGACCGCCAGCGCCGAAAGGCGTTTCGCCGCGCCACCGGGCCCGGCGACGAACGTGACGAAGCGCCAGCCGGCGTAACAGGCGAGACCGACACCCAGCACCATCAGGAGCGCCCTTCCCCCCGTCCGGGCCTCCAGCTCCTGGAGGGCACCCGTGCTGGTGGTCTGGGTGGGCGCACTGCCGTGTCGAGCGATGTCGAAGGCGAGGTAGCCCAGGAGCAGGTAGATGATGCCTCTCGAGGCGATGCCGACCCGTCCGGCCGTCCGGATCCGGCTGGACGCCACCCGATCGGTGACCGCCCGGCCCGGACGGTCGGTGGTGGTCGCCGTGGTCATCGGACGAGCTGCACGGTTGGTGAGTGACGCCACTGGGCCACGACAGACATTCCTCCCCGCATCGTTGTTGCTGTCGAAGGCATGCCCGCCCCCTCGGCACCTCAAACGCATCGAGGTGGATCCCCTGCGGTGGACCGGAAGCGCTAGACCCGGGTAGTGCGAACTCACCTGGCGGTCGTGGGACTGGCGGTCCTCGGCGCGGTCGGCCTGAGCGGGTGCACACATCCTCCGGTGTCGGCCAAGGCACCCCCCGCCTCCACGACGACGGCACCAGGCGTCCCCACCTCGACGATGATGACGACGACGAGCGCCCCCGCCTCCGGCTCCCAGTGCGAGACCATCCCCATGTCACCGGCGGCGTCGGTGCAGGCCTCGGGTCTGCAACCGCTTCTCATCACCCTCGCCGATCTCCCGGCTGGCTACGGGACGGCCCCGTCGGCCATCATCGGAGCGGTCGGTCAGTTCAACGGCGCGGTACCCGGCACCGTGCCGGTCGCCGGCGCCGACTTCAACGACACCGGCAATCCGAGCTCGTACCACGAGCTCGCGAACTTCGGGAACGGTGTGGACGAGATGCTCGGAGAGACCACCTCGACCGAGTCCGCCGTCAGCCTTGCGGCGCAGCTGGCCGCCGTCGACGCCCAGTGCCATCCGGGCCCGACGATCGACCTTCCCGGCCCGGTGCCGGACGCCGTCGCCAGGGAGACCTCGGGTACCACCAGCGACACGAGCTACGCCTACGCGATCACCTACGTGACCAAGGGCCCGTACGTCGTGCAGCTCACCTGGGGCTTCGTGCAGCTCCTCGGGGCGACCGCCGTGTACGCCCTCCCCTCACCGACGTCGATGGCCCAGGAGGTGGACGCGGCGTTGGCCCACCTCCCCTCGCGAACCGACCCGTGGCGAAACGTCCCCCACCGGGAGGTCAGGGACCTCCCACCAGGCTGACGGCCGTGCTGACGCGCATGCAGACGCGGTCGGCGGCATCGAGTCCGCGGTCCGATTCGCGGGCCACGACCGTCCGGAGTTCCGGTCCGATCTCCTCGTCCGGCAGGACGACGAACCCGAGGTGCTCGTACAACGGGCGGTTCCACGGAACCTCGCGGAAGGTGGTGAGCGTCATCGCCGGCCAGCCGGCGGCGACGGCCCAGGCTCGCACCCGTTCGAGCAACGCCCGACCGACGCCCTCTCCCTGGGACCCGGGCAGCACGCTGATCTGTGCGACATGGGCGTTCCCGTCGACCTCGTCCACGAGCACGTAGGCCACCGGCAGGTCAGCGTCGTCCGCGGCGACCCAGCTGCGCCCGCCGACCGCGTAGGCAGCCAGCTCGGCCGCCGGGGGTGGGGCGTCGTCGGCGACGGACGCCAAGCCGACCGTGCGGAATGCCTCCCCCGCCGCCCGCTCGATCTCGCGGAGCCTCGGACCGTCTTCGGGGCGGGCCGAACGGACCCGGATCATCCTCCCATCCTGGCGCGCCGGGTTCCCGCCCACCGGTACCCTGCGGCCGGACGGGCCGGTGTCGTCCGTCGGAGGGTGATCGCCACGGGACTCCCGTGTTCGGCGCCGACCGCGAGCCTGCAGGGGTGCACCGGCCTGCCGGTGGGGCGTGCGCACCTCCGCAGTAGCATCAAGGGGCGTGCCAACGGACCTTGTCGTATCCACCCCCGGTGCACCCCATTCGAAGCTGACTGGTCGACAGAGATGGGCGATCGCCGGACTGCTCTTCCTCCAGATCCCGTCGAGCCTGATCTTCTATCCCCTGGCGGCGATCTTCGCCATCACGGGTATCTTCGTGCCGATCGCCATCGTGCTCATGACGATCGGGACGCTGCCGTTCTCTTCCGCCATGAAGCTGCGGGACACCTGGCAGGGTGGCAGGGTGGGGGTGGAGGAGACCACCGCCCGCCGGCCGTTGGCTGCGGCCATCCCTCCGGTTTGATCCCCCGGTAGCGCGAGGCACCCCGGCCGGCCGGCTGGCCGGCCACCGCCGACGGTCGGGTCGATCCGTGTGCGTTCGCCTGGCACCGTGGGCATGTTCTTCGACCAGCAGTATCGTGACGTCGTGCGTGTGGTGAAGGGATGCAGCTTCCTGCTCCTCTCCGCGATCGCTGCCGCCGGTTGCAGCGACTCGCCATCGTCGGCACCTGTGCCGGGGTCACCGTCCACGACCACGACCACGATTCGGTCCGCGTCCTCGCACTTTTCGATCGAGCCGTGCGGCGGCATCACCACGAGCTCGGACCTGCACCCCACGATCGACAACCGGAACCTGCTGCTCACGCCGGCCGATGGGCCATCAAGTTACACGTATGGCGCCGCTCGGCTGGCCGGTGGTCCCAGCGTCGTCGCGTCGGTGCCAAGTTCCTCACCTGCCGCCTACGTGCCGTTCCACGTCCCCACGAGCGACGGTGGATGGGGTGGTCAGGAGGTGATCGGCGAGGTCAGCTCCCCGAGTTCCGCCTCGCAATTGGCGCGACAGGTTGCGTCCAACATCGCCTCGTGCGGTGACGGGAAGCAGGTGTCCATCCCCGCGTCGGCCCCCGGAGTCACCGCGGACACCCACCTTGACACCCTGAGTCGCTCCGTGGGCTGGGTCAGTGATGCCACCGTCACCGTCGCCGAGGGTCCCTTTATCGTCTCCCTCCAATGGACCAACAGCAATTCGTGCAGCACCTACGGCGGCGGACCCTGCCCCCCACCCCCGACGTCGCCGCCACCGATGCCGAGTGCCTCGGACATGGCCGCACTCGTGAATGCGGCCCTCGCCAAGGTCGGCTGACGCCGGGTGCCGTTCAACGGGCGCCGGCCACACCATCGGCTCGACGGTCTCCCTGACGGTCGATCCGCGCCCGGGGCGCTCGACGTCCCGGTAGTCCGGCCGGCCTCCTGCATCAGGCGGCCATACGCGTGTCCCCCGACCCAGCGCCGCGGGCATCCGTGGACCGCTGCCGACGCTCCTCTCTCGTTGCCATCGATCCGGAACGGTCGGGGCGGGGCTCGCTCAGCGGGTACCGGCGACGATCGGCACGACCGGCGCCCCGAAGGCGGAGCCATGGAACGCCCAGGTGCCGAAGCTGAACACCCCGCCGTCGGCGGCCACCATCAGGATGTACGTCCGATTGGGATAGATGAGGGTATTCCATGATGCGACACAGTCATGGATCGTCAGCTGGGCCGCCGCCGCTCCGTGGTAGCCGTGGTCTGTCGCAATGAGCTCGACCTGGGGGGCCGTATCGACGGGGGCGCTCGCAGCAAAACGAACCTACCCGCTCGGGACTGCGGCGTTGCTTGGCCGAGGGACTTTCGTAGATGGATGGGTTTCGGCGCTCGTCGGAAGCTGAAGTGCCTCGGCCATGACTCCCTCAAGAGACAGCGCATACGAACCCATCACGTGCTGTTGATTGAAGTACACCTGGTACTTACCGACGATGGCCGAGCAAATCGTGGAACAGAACCAGGGCATGACGTCCACGTAGCGCCCACCGGTGGCAGCCACCGCCTGCTCTTCTGCTTGGGCATTCGGAGGAGCCACCCGGGCGACAGGGGCCGAACACGCCGGAACATCTTGTGAGTGCTCATCCAGACATTGTGACGGATCGGTCGGCATGTCCGGCATGTTGCCGATGACCTCGAAGTGCACGCTCGGGACAGTGATTGCGGCGAAGAAGGAGGTCAGCCCCTGCTGCCACTGGGCGCTCGTGTAAAGGTGGTTCCCGGGGGCACCGTGCGTCTCCTGGGTGACAATGACGAGATCAGGACGGAGGTGATTGATGATGGCGATGGCGTAGGTGTGCCATTTGTCGCATTGATGGAACTCCCCGCCGGACGGGCCGAAGCCTCCGGGATTGACCATCGGCAACATCTCGACCGGGCAAGCTGACTTCCCCAGGTACCACAACTTCCAATCTGACTTTCCGCATGTGTGAGGACGGTTTTGCGTCCCCCACTCAGCGGTAGCTCGATGCGGGGATGGCGAGGAGTTCGAGCACGATCCGCTGTAGTTCGGTCAGCTCGGGTGAGAAGGTCTGGATGA